>Ga0302325_10003080_pt1 | contig 39735 bp, 43 predicted proteins | sample Palsa_T0_2_FD_201948 | JGI IMG/M metagenome (GOLD analysis project Ga0302325, IMG submission 201948) | Peat permafrost microbial communities from Stordalen Mire near Abisko, Sweden - Palsa_T0_2 | ecosystem: Environmental > Terrestrial > Soil > Palsa > Peat permafrost | place: Sweden: Abisko...
TCGGTACGAATATGATTACCGCAACCGGATGACCATCAAAAAATTACCTGGGGCCGGGGAAAAATGGTCGGTATATGACGCTCGTGACAGGGAAGTCATGAGCCAGGATTCCAATCTTCGGGTAGGCAAACAATGGTTGGTTACCAGCTATGATACGGAAGACAGGCCCGACTCAGTGGGGTTAATGACCGATGCATCCCATTACGACAGCTTGTCTTACCATGCCAACCTGGCGATGACAAGTTCCGCCTATCCTACGATCTCAAGTTATCCCTATACCCTGCAAATTCAGACCCATTACGATAATTACGCATGGGTGACGGGGTTGGGCTATGGGTTGACCAGTACTATGGATACCAGCTATAACAGCAATACGGCCTATTTCCTCACCGCCTATAATAATGGTCCGTTCTATGCCGTTCCCCTAACGCCCTATATGATCTCCAGAGGGATAGTTACCGGAACGACCCAGATTCAAATCGGGACATCCCAGGCCCAATACGACGTCAATTTTTATGATGATCACAACCGGGAAATCGAGGTACAAAGTATTAACTATACCACCGGCTTGGATAAAGAGATCACCCAATACAATTTCAGCGGCAAGCCTTTACGGAGACTACTGGTCAGCAATAAGAGCGGCGCCCTCTCCGCGGTTCATACGGTGGCCTCCCAGTATACCTACGATGTTGCCTTTCGGCCTACAGGCATCCGGGATAATATCGACGGAGTAAATATAGTCGTCGATACAATGACCTACAATGAACTGGGACAATTGAAGAAGAAGACCCTGGGCAGTGGCATGGACAGTTTGGCCTATACCTATAATATCCGCGGCTGGTTAAGCGGAATCAACCTCAACTATATCGCGGCGACGGCTAACGATTATTTCGGGCAAGAGATCGCTTATGACAAGCAGACGTCGGTGTCCACCACCACCTATGCGGCGGCTCAATTTAACGGCAATATAACCGGAACGATCTGGAAAAGCGGTGGGGATCAGACCAACCGGAAATATGATTATACCTATGATACAGTGGGGCGATTAACAGCAGCATTTTTTCATGAAAATGCGGCGGGGACCTGGAATACCACTTATCAGGATTATGATACATACGTCTTGAATTATGACGCTAATGGAAATATTCTAAACCTTACGCAAAGAGGGTTTCAGGTGGGGAAACCCACAGCGGAAATCGACGCGCTGACTTACTCATATTCGTCGCTCAGTAATCACCTGTCAAAGGTCGTAGACGCTGTCAATGATACGGCCTCGGTGCTGGGCGATTTTCACTATAAATTGCCTAAGCAGGACTCCGACTACCGGTATGATGTCAATAGTAACATGAAAATTGATAATAATAAGGGCGATTCGATTGTCTACAATTATCTGAATCTACCGCAGTATATCCATATGAAGGGTAAGGGGACGATCCAATTTGCCTACGATGCCACAGGAATGAAAGAGGCAAAGATAGTCATCGACAGCACCCAATCGCCGGTGAGGACTGACACGACGGAATATATCAAGAGTTTCCAATACATCAACGACACGCTGGAGCAATACAATTTCGGGGACGGGAGGGCGCGATGGCAGAAACTTTACCACTTGGCCGGTGACAGTATTTATGGGTATGTCTACGATTATTTCCTCCAGGACTACCTGGGCAACACCAGGGTGATTTTAACCACCGAGAAAGATACCACCCAGTATATGGCGACAATGGAGCCGGAATACCGGGCGAAGGAAAATGCCTTGTTCTACAATATCGATTCCACCAGCTATGCCACCAATGAAGTGCCCGGAGGCTACCCGGTGGATAATACGACTATTCCGAACGATTCGGTAGCCATGGTAAGTGGCAGTCCCGGTGATCATACCCAGGGGCCGGCGATCATCCTGAAGGTGATGGCTGGTGATTCGATGGCGATCGGGGTCAAGTCTTACTATGTAGGCGGCGGGAGTACGGGCAGCACGTCCAGCTCACTTACGAGCGTTCTAAATACACTGGCCAACGGACTAGTGGCCCTCGGCGGCGGCGGCGGGCACGGTACGCTGGCGACCCTCGATCCTCAGACCTCGACTAATCCCGCCTATCAAGCGTTGAACAGTTTCCTGCCGTCTAATGACAGTACTCCGGCCACCAAACCGAAAGCCTACCTTAACTGGATGCTGCTTAACAACCAGTTCAACTATGTCAGCGGTAGTGGTCAGAGTGGGGCGATACCGGTCGGCGGCGCAGATAGCCTGAACACACTGGCGACGCATTTTAAACTGCAACACAGCGGATATTTATATATTTGGGTAAGCAACGAAACCCAAAACTGGAATGTATATTTTGACAACATGAGTATTGAGCATTTCAGCGGACCAATGCTCGAAGAGAACCACTATTATCCCTTCGGGCTGACCATGGCCGGCCTCACTGATAAGGCACTCAAAACCCCGTATAATCAGAATAAATACCGCTATAACGGGAAGGAGTTGCAGAATAAAGAGTTTTCTGATGGAAGTGGGTTAGAAGACTATGATTACGGGGCAAGGCTACAAGATCCTCAGTTGGACGTATGGCATTCGATGGACACCAAGGCCGACCAGATGCGTAGGTTTTCGCCTTACGCATATGCATTTGATAACCCGGTGAGATTTATGGACGCTGATGGCATGGCACCTACTGACGTTCACTTGTACGGGGTAGAAGCACAAAGAGCTTTTGCCGAATTGCAAAAGTCTGTTCAAGGGCAATTAAATTTGAAAATGGATGGGAATGGAAAAGTGAGTTACACTCCGGTGGGAAAATCTGATCCATGTAAAATTGACCTAGGTGCGCAGCAGTTGGCCAATGCGATAGATGATCACACCGTGAATGTAAATGTTAATGCCTCCAATAATCTTAATACTTCTACTGATGGGCTTCTGATCGGCGGTGCTTTTATGGGAAATACGGTGACAAGTCAAATGGTTACTACAGATGGATTACCATCTAACGTGCCTTTGGTTGAGACTAAGCAAGAGGTAAACGTCAATAATCTATCAAAAATAAGCGACTACTACGGCCAACCTGGGGCTGACATGCTTCATGAAGTAACTGAATCATACATTGGGGGAGTAAATTCTCAAGCCTCTGGCGTATCCGCTACTGGAACAAAAGATGAATATGATTGGGCACATTATAACGCTTCACCTCAATCAGGCCCAATAAGTTATAAACTTATTGATGGTAACGGAAAAGAAACAAATGATAGAAATAATTACGACCATATAGACATAGTGATAAAGGCACCTAATAAACCTGAATTCGTAATTAGGCGATTAGTCAAACAATAATTGTAATAAACTCATATTATGAAGATAACGATGTTGTTCACTTTTTTGACAAGTTACCTGTTTTTTTCTGGTGTCATTGAATGTGATAAACTCACTAATGGCAAGTATCTGGTTCATTTCACGCGTGGCATGCATAAAGATTATTATCTCCGGATACAGGATAGTACTTTTACAAAGTATTCCAATACTATAGATTCAACTGTCGGGAGAATTGAATGGATCTACGGATGTATGTTTCATATGAAGTTCAATAAAGGAACAAACGACGAAGATTCAGTAACTGGGCCGCTTAAATTAATATACGACTCCTACGGACCTCCTTGTGTTGAATTAGGGAAGGAAAGAAATGACACGATTCTATTTCGCACGACACATCCACTTAATTTGCAAATCACCGAAAATGAGGGATACTTTCTAAAGATGTCGAGATGAAATGAATAATAAATCCGGGTAAAGAGGATATCTGTTTTCCCTTCGGAGTAATATATTGCCGGGATCATAGATAAGGACTGAAGGTTCGCTACAACTCAAATAAATACAGATATAACGGAAAGGAGTTGCAAAATCAGGAGTTTTCCGATGGAAGTGGATTGGAGGAATATGATTATGGGGCAAGACTACAAGATCCTCAGCTGGGGGTATGGCATTCGATGGACCCGAAGGCTGAGCAAATGCGTAGGTTTTCACCCTATAACTATGCATTTGATAATCCTGCCCGTTTGACTGACCCTGATGGTATGTCTCCAAATGACGTTATAATTACAGGAAGTCAAAAGCAACAGGCTTTTGTTCAATTGCAATCTTCAGTGGCGAGTTCGCTGACCCTTCAAATGGATGCCAATGGAAAGGTAACCTATTCTCAGAACACAGATGCGAAAGGAAATGTGGTTCCACTCAGTGCTGGTGCACAAGCGTTATCCACAGCTATTGATGATCATTCGATTGATGTTAATGTAAAGACGACAGATAAGGCTTGGACTTCAACAAACAATTTATTACAAGGGGGCGCCTTCATGGGAAATAAGGTATCAGACCAACCGGGGGCGCCGGTGCAAACCTATCAGGAGATCAATCCTGAATTTTTAGGAGGAGCTGACAATTATTATGGTAAAACAGGCGCAGATGTGCTTCATGAGATCGTGGAATCTTACGAAGGCGGAGTTGCATCCCAGAAATTGGGCACATCATCACCCCGGGGTGGGCTACAAGGGTCTGTATATCAAGATGCACATGATATCGCTTCAAAGGTGGCGCCTCAATCAGGGCTGGTTACAATGAAGTCTTTTGATAAATACGGAGGCCCAGTATATTTTTTACAATCCCTTGTTCGTAAGGTTGAGTGGTCAGTTCAAGAAGGAGACAGACCTCCCTTGGTATTGCAAACAGTTACATTCCATTAATTTAATAACATGAAATCCATTCTATATATAGTTTTGCTTTTTGTTCTTGCCTGTACGACAAGAAAAATAAGCAATGCAAATAAAAATAATGTAGATATTAAAGATTTGCAGGCGTTTTCATTCGGGAAATACCAAGTTCTTAAAATTGACTCTCTAAACAATCTCTATATAATATATGCACAAATGCACGATTCAGTTTATAAAATTGTTTCTTTAAAGGCTATAACTGATGCATGTGATTCAATTCAAATAAATAAGGCGTACGCATTCAGATTACATTCCCTTTTTTTAAGACAGATCTCTGGGATTGACGTAGTTCCAAATGATTTTGTGGCAGGTATTGAATATTATGGAACCACGATCTATAAAGAAAAGGGATGTGTAAATGATATCTTTTTTGCTGACAATATTAGGGGGAGATGTTATGTAAGGTGATATTGTTAAAAGCCGTATCGAGCAAGCAGTGAATGTAAAAGGAGAAAATAATTCGACGATTAGTTAAAGCGAAACAATAATGAAATTTTTTACATTGATAATCGTCATAAGTAAAATCTTTTCCAAAGATGAAAATGGCAATTTTCACTACGAATATGGTGGGATTCGTTTAATAAGACATGGCACCATAAGTACCTACTACCCACACTATGATTACTCTATTCAAAATCCCCCAGACAATCAATAGATATGTACAAATCAGTAACTCTAGGCAAAGTGCTATTCGCTGCGATATTGATGCTTTGTCAGCAGTCAAAAATATTTGGCACTGCAATTCAGCGACGAACGTACTTTCAAGTATCCCGACCTGTTCACTGTCTATGCCCGACATTTCTGGCAGGATCAATATCCCGTCATGGGCAGCCTGCAGGCCTCTATCAGGAAATATCTAATTTCCCGGTGGCGGGAGATAGACCGGCAGACCCTCTCTCAGCAGGCACTACTGATCATCAATTCGATGGCGTACTTTGACCCGCGCGACTCCATCTATCAAAAGGCGCAGGAGCAGCTGGACAATCTCCGCCAGTCGGCGATCACGGATGCCGACAACGGTACCCGCTGGAAGGATATTGCCGATGCCGACGACCTTAATACGGCAACGGAGGAGACGGTCGGCCTGCTGGCCGAAGCCTTTCATGAAACGTCCTACTATCCGGAATTACGTTCAGGGCTCATCAAATGGCTGCTACAAGCCAATACAGATCATCATTGGCAGAGTACCAAAGCTACTGCCGCCGCCATTGCGCTCTTATGCCAGGCCGAGGGCGCTCTTGCTGCCCCGCCGCAAAACCTGAACGCGCGTATCGGGGACTCGGCCTTCGACTTGTCCAATAACCTGATCCAGGGGCAGTCCTTCGTTTTTATGCCGACAACGGCGACAGCAACTGACATCCATCTGCACCAACCAGGTTTTTCTCCTGTTGCCGGCAATATTGTCGCCTACTATTTTACTTCCGGGGAGCGCTTGAACCTTCTTAACCAGTCGGTTCAGCTACACAAGACCCTATACCTTTATGACAATAGCCGGCATGACTGGGTGCCGTTGACTGAAAGTACGGTCGTGCATATCGCGGACCGCATCAAAATAGTCCTGACACTGGAAAGTGCAAAACCCCTTCGCTATGTCTATATCGACGACAAACGGGCGGCGGCGTTCGAGCCCATCGAGGCCCGAAGTGAATATACGGCCGAAAGCGGCTTTCCCCTTTATCATTCCATCCGGGATATCGGCGACCAGTTCTTCGCAGAATTTATCCCTTCCGGCCGCTGGAACATCAGCTACGAGGTAAAAGCTGCCTACGAAGGCACCTTCACCAACGGACCCGCAGTCCTTCAATGCATGTACAAACCGGAAATAGCGGCATATAGTAATAGCAGTATCGTTGTGATCTTTTAAATTTGTTTCTATGAAATTGTTAACGGCAAGTATAGTATTTGGCCTTTGCTTCTTTTTTGGCTCTGCACAAACGAAGAATACTATCCTGAATTTGAGATAACCTTTTGAATGTACTGCTCTTAAATGGCCTTAGTTCGGGGGAAATGGCGATAACTGATTCGTCTCATAAAACCTCTTCCTTACCAGTATTTACGTTGATCACTTTAAGCCCCCTGATCGCAGCCAGCCGATCCTCTCCCCGCAAATAGGACAATGTATAGTCCGGATTTCTGCTCTGGCGGCATTTGTCGGGTCGGAACCCTGCTGTAATCGAAACCGATGGTAGTTTATCGGTGACAAATTTTTTCTTTACGTAGAAAGCATTGCTCCCGCCAAGGTTACAACCTACGAAGGCGTAGCCTTTTTCAGCGGCCAGATCGGTCAATGCCCTCAGAGAGGCGCCGAAATAGAGATTGGAATAATGGGCAGTAGTCCGGTGAAAGTCCTTCTCATAAGGAATGCTAATCGTCCTGTCCATACCGAAAAGAGCGTTATATTCTAGGACCAGGATGGAAGGGTTGAGCTTCGATAAGTCGAGCGCTTGAAGCACCCAATAGTCATTGCCGTCGATGTCGATGCTCAACAGACCGATGTCCGTAAGACCGTGTTCGGCGATAAGCCCGTTAATGTTTTCGGCGTCTATGAATGCGGATTTGGCAACCAGATCATACATCCAAAACCAACTCGCTTGCCTTACCGACTGCATATTTTCCTCCGACCCATCCATGATCAACCCATTCCAGTTGTTGTTCATCATCAGGAATCGCGTATTGGATTCGACATAGGTCTCGGCGCCAAACTCGATGAAGGTCTCATTCTTTATAGGAACATGCCGTATCAGATGTTGAATAATCCCATCTTCACCGCGTTGAGAAAAGATTTTGAATTCATAATCGGTAAGACACGTCGTTGTCATTGTTTTTTGCTGGTTGCAAAGCAAAGTCCCAAGGGCAAGCAACTGCTTTTCATTATTCCCGACAAGGAAATTCTTAACCGGCTGGTATAATTTTTTTCCAAGTTCCTTTAGTGGTGAATACATATCAAATTTGCAATTTTTAAGCTGAAGTAAAGCTTAAGCTTGGTCAAACTTGATACCTACCCGACAACCCAAAAGAGCAGCATTGCTGCCACCTTAAAGATATGGTATAGGTCGGGATGGAACTGCCGAAACAAGGATTTTCAGTCATGTAAAGCTAATCCTCTGACCCCATCTTTTTCATAAAAGGGACGAATAGGGTTTTCTTTTGTACAAATCCGAACTTGAGAATGGTAAAATGCCCCCCCTTTTAACTTTTGCCCTATGGGGCATTATAAGCCTTCAACCGCGGTATCCATCTTGGTACATGCCTCTTATATTCAGCATAGGAATCGCCGAACCTCGCCAGCATGGCCGGTTCCTCCTTGAAAATAAAATACATCGTATTCATCAAAAAGAATATGCAACCCCATATCAGAATGGCCAGCGCATTGAAAAACAACCCCTCCCCCAACAACATCATCACTACCCCGGTTATCATGGGATTGCGGCAATAACGGTACGGCCCGCGTATCACTAATTTTTGAGTAGGCTGCCAGGGCGCGAGGGTACCCTGCGCAAATCGAAAGAACAAACTAGTCGTATAGACCTGCATGCTTAATCCCAACACATACACGATCGTGCCGGCAATTGTAAAGATAGCCGGTGGCGTCTGCATCAAATGCGTCCCTGTCCTGTACAGCAGAAAAGGGATAATAACCGTTACCACAAAAGGCAACGCAAGCCAGTCACGGAGGTGCAACAATAGGGAGGGAGACTTCTGAACCATGCCTAAAGATAAGAAATCACCCGTATCACTTATAGCGTGTGAGTATTATAATAAAACAGTACCGAATTTTCCGGCCAGCCACTCAAATGTGTGCGAAAACCGTTCTTCAGGCTGATACTATTATAGTTATGCGTACCGGCCATAATGACCATAGGGCCTGCATCCTGAAGCTCGACGTCGGTCACGCGGGCAGGTGTGACCAGCGCGATATGCCCCGGTTTATGCGGGTCGGGATTCCGGCAGAGAGCGACCACTACCCTGCCTTGATTGGCCATCGATTGTGCCTGTTCATACAGGTGATCACCTGACAGCGGCCGCCAGCCGGCTTTTACCGCATCGGGTGTAACCAGCCAGTCGTATTGCGCATTCGCCAGCAATACCTCCCCATGCTCGGGAGGGCGCAAAATATAAATGTTCAATCGCTTGCAGGCCGCCGCCACAAAGGCGCTGCAATGCGTATGGATAGCTGTAGTGGCGTCGGGCCTGTCGGCGACGCCGGTCTCCCAATCGACATGCGATCCGGCTATCCAGCCCTCTTCAACATGCAGGGACAGGTAAAAATCTTTCAAACCTGCGCCTTTCGCATCAGGTTGCAACAGGTCTTGTGCACCTGCCCATTGTGTCGCCAGGATCAGCCAGGCGAACCATATATTCTTCATGTGCTGACAATTTACTTTATTCCGCCGAAAAACCTTCCGGCTTCAACAAAACTAATCCTGAACTTTCCCTCGAAATATCCCCTAAAAAGGGTAAATTCTCGGTGCGGGGAATGGCTATTTTATATTGCTAAACTCAAAATCCCTATACATGCGGCGACTGTTGCTGTTTATCATCTTATTCATTTTTATGCTTGGCGCCGCTTCGGGCCAGAAAACCTGGGAGAACGAAAGGGACAGCCTGCTCAATGTATTGTCCCACTCCCGCCAGGACAGCAATGCGGCAATGACAATGATTTACCTCGGGGCGCAGTATGCCTATAATCAGCAGGATTCGGGGTTATATTATTTAAGAAAGGCTTATGAGCTGAGCAGGCGGGTGCACTATATACGGGGGATGGTCAACGGGCTGTCCGTGCAGGCAGGTATCCTGGCGGACCAGTACAAACTGGCCGAAGCCATCGCCCTCGATTCTGAAGCAATAGCGATATCGGCGAAAGCCAACTACAAAAAGGGCCTGGCTAGCGTCTATAATAATATAGCCATCGCCTACGACCGGCTTGGAGACGATGTCACCAGCATCGATTATTACCTCAAAGCCATCGCTATCAACCAGGAAGTGCATGACGACCACAATCTTTCCATGGGCTATTCCAACATCGCAGGCGTTTATAACAACCTGAAGGAATATGAAAAAGCCTATAGTTATTCCCTGAAGGGCATACTCCTGGGACGACAGGTCGGCTATGTGACAGCGGTCGAAAGCGGCTATATCAATCTCGGCTCGGCACTCATCCCCTTGAAAAAGCTGGATACGGCCCTGCTTGTCCTCGATGATGCCCGGCGGATAGCCAAAGACAACAATGACTACGACATCGCAGACCAGGCACTCAATGATATGTGTGACATTTACCGGCAGCGCAGACAGCTCGGGTTGCTGAAGATATCCGCGACCGGGATGTTGAATTTCGCGCAGTCGGTCAATGAACGGCAGGGAATCTTTTATGGACTGGGAGGGCTCTACTTCTACTACCTCCTCAGCAAGGAATACGACCAGGCAACGGTTTATTGCCGCCGGCTGCTCACATTGGCCCGCGAGGAAAAGGTGAACAAGTACTTGTCCGAGGCATATCAGGATGCCGCCACGCTCGAGTTGGCTCAAGGTCATCTGGACAACTATTTCCGGTACAATGACCTCAAGGATTCAATCGACGGCCTGCTGCTATCGGACAAAGTCCTCCAGAATACACAGGTACTGGAAACCCGGTTCTCCCTGCATCAGAAGCAGTCCGAGATCGACGACCTCCAAAAGCAGCAGCGTATCGCAGAGCTGGTCGTACGGCAGCAGCACCTGGTGAATGCGGTACTGGGCGGCATCGTGGCAGTGATCGTGTTGATCGCCTTCCTGTACCGGCGTAATTACCGGCAGAAGAAAAGGCTGCTGGAAAAAGATGCCATGCTGAAACAGCAGAAGATCGCGGAACTGGAAAAGGAAAAGCAGCTCCTGGCCGCAGAGGCAGTACTGCAGGGGCAGACAGAAGAACGCAGCCGGTTAGCCAAAGACCTCCATGATGGGCTCGGTAGCATCTTATCGGGCGTAAAATACTCCTTTACAAATATGAAAAGGAACCTTATACCTGAAGCCACTGAAGCATTCGATCGGGGAATGGTAATGCTCGACAAATCGATCCACGAACTAAGAAGAGTGGCCCATAACATGATGCCCGAGGCACTGATGAAATTCGGGTTGGATACGGCGCTAAAAGATTTTTGCCAGAGCATCGATCTCAGTGGGGCCATCAAACTGACCTATTCGTCTTTCGATATTAATGAAACGTCTATACCAGACACCCGGGCTGTCGCTATATATCGTATCGTCCAGGAACTCGTCAACAACATCCTTAAGCATGCCGGGGCAACAACGGCGTTAGTGCAGCTTGTCCGGAAGGAGGATGCCCTGAGCATCGCGGTGGAGGACGACGGAAAAGGGTTCGACGTGGCCATCCTGAAGGACAACGAAGGGATCGGTTACCTGAACCTGCAAAACAGAGTGGCCTGGCTCAACGGCACGATCGATATCCAGACAGAGCCTGGAAAAGGCACGTCAGTGAACATAGAGATACCAAATATTACCGCATGATAAATATTCCCGGAAGGATCATATATGAAATTATACCATTATTTTATCACTTGATAAACCACTCGTACCCGGCCAGCTCGGTCCCCCGGCAGTGATCGCAAAAAAATTCTCCCATTTCTTGTAAGGTTCTCTCTCCCACCCCGTCTTTACTGAAAACCCTAAAAAATGATTTTTGGAACAGTAAGGGCTACAGTCAGAGATTTGGCCTCTGCCCTCGATCAGTTGACCGACAGACAGTATACAATGTCCTGTCCCACACTTTCAGGTAGCTCCGTCGGCCAGCACGTCCGGCACGTAGTGGAGCTCTTCCAATGCCTGGTCAATGGCTACGCAACCGGAACTGTCAATTACGATGCCCGGGCCAGGAACCAGGCTATAGCAACCCATAAAGAGGTGGCCGCCGAATGCCTCGCCAATATAACAAATGCCATCGCTTATCCCGACAAGGCGATGCTGTTACAAACCAGTTTCGGCCCCGATGACCAACCCTGTATCATTTCCACCACCTACTTTCGGGAAATTATCTATAATATAGAACATGCCATCCACCATATGGCACTCATCCGCATCGGGATCAGCGAAGTATCCGACATCGGCCTGCCACAGGAATTCGGCGTAGCGCCTTCCACCCTTAAATATCAGGCGCGATGTGCACAGTAAGCTTTATTCCCTCCGATGGTAAAGTCTTTATCACGTCGAACCGTGACGAGAATGCCGAACGCCCCCTGGCCCGCGCCCCTTTCCGCGAACAACGGGGTCATAATTCCTTCGTCGGACCCAAAGACACCCTGGCCGGCGGAACATGGATCGCCTTGCGTAATGATGGCCGGGCATTGGTCCTGCTCAACGGTGCCGTCGAAAAACATCGCCCGCTGCCGCCTTACCGCAAAAGCCGCGGCCAGATCTTTTGGGATGTCTTTACAACCGATGACCCGTTAGCCACCTTCGGGCAGATCGATCTGCAGGACATCGAGCCCTTCACGATGGTGCTTTGGCAAAAGGACGAATTGCATGAATTGCGCTGGGACGCCAAGGCAAAAACCCAAACACAAAAAGACGCGCGAACGGCTCATCTCTGGTCGAGTTCCACCTTGTATACCAGTGAAAACCGGCGATATAGAGAAACTTTCTTTCAGCAATGGCTGGCGGCACAACGGCAATACTCCGTCGCTGCTATCCGCTCTTTTCATTTGCACACCGATCCCGGCGGCAATAAAGACCATGACATCCGCATCAATCGCATGGGCAAAATGCTTACGGTAAGTGTCTCTTGTCTTGAAATAAGCCGCCAAAAATCAACTTTTCACTATGCTGACCTGATGCAGCTCCAAAATTACAGTCTGTCAATATGAAACAAATAAAAGGGTCCCTATCTGCCTTTATCACCAGATTATTTCATTGGGAGTATTGGCCCACAAACCTGATCTACGGTCCCATAGGCTGGTATTGGGTATGGCTTGGGATAAAAGCCCGCAGCTTCTACTTTATGAATGCCGCCAATCCCGGCATCCACACCGGCGGGTTCGTCATGGAAAGTAAAAATGACGTGTATGCCTTGCTGCCTGAGCAACTCTATCCCACCACAATTTGTGTCGATAAAAAAATGACCTTCGCGGAAGTCCTCAAAGAAATGAGCGTAAAAGGCATCGCCTGCCCATGTATCGCCAAGCCTGATATCGGCATGCAAGGCCTGGCAGTGAAAAAAATCACATCGGAAAAAGAATTACAGGCCTATTACCAGCTAATGCCGTTGCGCTTTTTAATCCAGTCGTACGTTCCTTACCCCAACGAAGCGGGGATTTTTTATCATCGTATCCCCAATGAAAAAAAAGGAAAAATATCGGGTATCGTCCTCAAAGAATTCGCGACCATCACCGGCAACGGTACAGATACCGTTGAAACACTCGTCGATCAGAACCAGCGATACTCCCTATACCGGGACAGTATCGCCCACGAACTGGGGGCAAAGATGCATAGCATACCGGCGGCCGGCGAATCGGTGCAATTGTTATATTATGGCAATCACGCCCGTGGATCAAAATTTGTAGATGGCACCCACCTCGTCAGCCCATCCCTGGAAAACCTGTTCAATGACATCTGCACACAAATCCCTGGCTTTTATTTTGGCCGGTTGGATATTAAATACAATTCCTGGGAGGAACTGTCGGCCGGAAAAAACTTCTCCATCATAGAACTCAACGGCAGCGGCAGCAGCCCGACCCATATCTATGATCCCGGCCACTCTATCGTATTCGCCTGGAAAGAGATTGTAAAACATTGGCGGCTGACCTATCAGATCGCCAGTTATAATCATACGCACGATAAAGTGCCCTATCTGCGCTTTGCCGAAGGAGTAAAGGAAGTACGCGCATCGGGAAAGATAAAAAAAATACTAAGCTCTCAAAACTGGTAAGTCATGTATATAATGGCTTTTATTTCCATCCTTTCAGGTTTTTTAATTAGCTTTCTCGGTGGATTCCCGCTGGGCAGCCTCAACGTGACCGCCATTCGGATCACCTTGGCAGAGGGAGGGCGAAAGGCCTGCCAATTCTCGGTGGGCGTAGCACTGGTAGAAATGCTGTATATGTTCTTTTGCATGCAGGGCGTGGCGGTAGCCCATCAATATGCCGCCGTCTTCATGATCCTGCGGTGGGCGATGGTGGCGCTGTTACTGATCATGGCCGCTCATTGCTTTATTGGCATCCGTAAAAACAGCCGCGAAACGACAAATGACCAACCGAAAAAAAACAACGGAAAAACAAAGATCGCCGCCGGCTTTACGCTGGGATTGGCGCTAAGCGCCATCAACGTACTGCAAATCCCTTACTGGACGGGCTGGATAACGATCGCCATGCAAAATAGCTGGGTAGGTAAAGACTATACCGCTTACCTGTTCATCGTTGCTGCGGGAGTGGGTACATTGGCCTGCCTGGCAATATTTATTGCAGTCGGCAAAAAAATGTCGTCCTGGCTCACGAGGAATAAAAAGGCCCTGGACATAGTATTCGCAATGGTGTTGTTAATAGTGGCCCTGACGCAGCTGAACCTTATTGTAAAATCATTGAAAGGATAATATGAAAAAAACGCTCGATACCCGAAAATGGGTAGAAAATTATGGAGATTATCTGTTTTCCCTGGCGAGGTATAAACTCAATGATACCGAGCTGGCCCGGGATCTGGTGCAGGAGACTTTCTTATCCGCCATCAAAGCCATCGATACCTTCCGTGGCGATTGCAGCGAAAAAACCTGGCTGGTCCGCATCTTGAACAATAAGATAATTGACCACTACAGGGCTGGCAAAAAAGAGATCTCCATGTCGGAATACCTGGACAATACCGAGAAATCTTTCAGCGATCACTATTTCGACCTGAATACCCCCGGGGAATATGGCCATAATAAAATAGCCGCCTTCCCGGCTATCTCACACCTCGAAAGCGACGTAAACATCAACCAGGCGGAACTTAAAAAGGTCTTGGATGGCTGTATCGGCAAATTACCCACCAGTTTATCCCAGGTTTTCCTGCTGAGATATATTTCCGGAGAAAATACCGATTTCATTTGTAAGAAATTTAACATTACCTCGTCTAATTATTGGGTTATCCTTCACCGGGCGAAACTGTTGCTGAGAACCTGTATCGCCAAAATCTGGTCATTATGAGGCTGATAAATTATACCATATTCAAAAAGATCCTGTACGATTGCCGGAAGGCCCAACGCCTGACCATCAAAAAACAGGAATCGAAATTGACGCTGTCCGAATCCCTGCAGCTCAGGATACATCTTCATTACTGCGATGTCTGTCGCAAATTCCAGCAATTTTCCGCCCTGCTCAATCAGGTCTTTTCGCGCGAAAGACAGCAGCTGGACAAACAGCCCACCAATGCCTTGAGCAGGGAAGAAAAAATTGAATTACAAAGACAAGTGGATGAATTGACAGAAGACCTTAAAAATTAAAATCAAAAAAATCGACATGAAAACAGCATTCGCCTTCCTGGCGCTGACCTCCTTTTGTGCCATCTCAGCCTCCGCACAACCTATGCTTCGTTCCAAAGAATTCAACCTGAGCAAGAATGTAGCCATCCAGGGCTATGATCCCACGGCCTATTTCATACAAAACAAAGCCGTCAAAGGCAACAGTAATATCAACGCCGCCGCAGACGGGGTAGTATACTATTTCGCCAGTGAAGGCGACAAAGCCCTTTTTCTGAAAGACTGGAAAAGATATGAACCCCAATACGGCGGATGGTGCGCCTATGCCATGGGGGCCACCGGGGAAAAAGTAGAAATAGACCCGGAAACATTCAAAATCTCCAATGGCAAATTATACCTGTTCTACCACACCTGGGTCAACAATACGCTCAACAAATGGAACAAGGATGAAGTCAACCTGCAGACAAAAGCAGACGCCAACTGGACAAAATTTTTCCACTAAAAAACCCCGATGCATGAAAATCAACATGATCCTTATTTGGACCCTCCGGCTGGTAGCAGCCATTATTTTATTGCAAACACTTTTCTTCAAATTCTCCGCTGCCCCCGAATCGGTAGCGCTCTTCACGAAAATAGGAATGGAACCCTGGGGGCGTATCGGCACCGGCGTGCTGGAATTGATAGCGTCCATACTTATCCTGTATCCCCGGACCACCGGCTGGGGATCGGTTTTGGCCATGGGTTTGATGGCCGGGGCGCTTTACTTCCACCTGACTGCCCTTGGCCTGAAATGGTACGGTGACTACAGCCTGTTCATCTATGCCCTGACCGTTTTCATTTGCTCCGGCATCCTGGCGTGGCTGTATAAATTCCAGGTGTTATCGGTTTTCGGGATAAGACCACACGCCCGCGCATAAGTCGCAGGAAAGTTTCTCTATATTTTCTTTACATTTCAGGATGAAATGCCTCGTATTTTCTCTTTGCCTTATCCTCCTGGCCGGCCACCGCGCCGCAGCCCAGACAGCCGCGCCAACCGCCGCCCAAACCGCAGCGTCGCCAGCCTCCGCCCCCATCGATCCGCGCAACATCACCATCGCCCGCGATAGCTTCGGCGTACCCCACATTTTCGCACCTACCGATCCGGAAGTGGCCTATGGCCTCGCCTGGGCACAGGCAGAAGACAATTTCGGCACGCTGCAACTGGTGACCTTGCTGGCAAAAGGCAGGCTAGGCGATGCGCTCGGGAAAAAAGGAGCCGCGGCAGATTATACCATGAGCCTCCTGCGCTGCCGCCAGTTAGTAGAGGACCAATGGAATACCCTCAGCCCCGACTTCATTGCCCTGATGTCGGGATACGTCCAGGGACTGAACGCCTACGCCCGAACCCATCCTGCAGAAGTAAAATATAAGAAAGCCTTCCCATTGACACAGCAGGAATACCTGGCCGGTGTGGTTTTTTCCATCAGTATCTTTTGTAATGTCGGGACGGTCCTTCCACAGATCCTTGGCGGCAAGGTGGCCACTATCCCCGGCTTTTCTTCAGGGACAGCCGGCGACGACCGGGGCCCGCAGGGCTCAAATGCCTTCGCTTTCCATCCCTCCCGGACCACTACCGGCGAAGCCTACCTGGCGATCAATGCCCATCAGCCCCTGGAAGGGCCCACTGCCTTTTATGAGGCCCATGTACACAGCGACCAGGGATGGAATATGCTGGGCGGTGTTTTCCCGGGCGGTTGCCTCATCTTTCACGGCACCAACGAAAACCTGGGCTGGGCTCATACCGTCAACAACCAGGACAAGGTCGACGTATTCCAGCTGCACATGAATCCGGCCAATAACAACCAATACCGGTTTGACGGCCAGTGGCTGGACCTGGAAGTGCGTACCGTTCGGCTGCATGTGAAAGGCATCCCCTTCACTATCGGGAAAAAGGCATACTGGAGCCGCTATGGCGCCACCGTAAAGACAAAGAAGGGAGTTTTCGCCCTGCGGACCCCTGCCAACATGGACTGTAAAGCCCTCGAGGAATGGTACCGCATGGATAAAGCCCGGAATTTTACCGAATTCTACCAGGCGCTCAGCATGACCAGCATCCCTATGTTCAATATCATGTACGCAGACCGATATGACACTATTTTCTATATCAGCAATGGCAAGATACCCCGGCGTAATCCCAATCCGGCCTATCACTGGAACAGCACGGTCCGGGGCGATACGTCCGCAACCTGCTGGACAACCTTCAAGCCTATTACCGAATTGCCCCAATACATCAATCCCCCATCGGGTTATTTATTCAATACCAACCATTCCCCTTTCCTCGCGACTGATCCCCGGTACGATCTCGACCCGCGAAAATTCGATCCCAAAGACGGGTTCGAAATATATAACAACAACCGCAGCCTGCGCGTCAGGGAGATCCTTCAAAAATTCGACAAGATCGACTATGCCGCCTTTAAACGCCTGAAATTCGACCGGCAGCTTCCCGCCCGGCTGGCCTATCCCTATGGCATCGATACAATGATGCAGTTCAACGCCGGTGACTACCCGCAATGGAAGGACATCATCACTCGTTTACAGCAATGGGACCACCAGGCAGTCACCGGCAGCCAGGGCGCCGCGGTATTTCTCATCATTTATAACTATGTAGCAAGTAAGCTGGGCGGATCACCGTCCCGGCAACTGACAAAGGCCGAGTCCCTGGAGACTTATCGATATGTGTATGATTATATGATGAAGTATTTCGGCACGACCGACCTCACGCTGGGCGATATACAAAAATTGGTGCGCGGCGACGATGTCCGGCCTGCTGCGGGATTACCCGATGTACTCGCAGCAGCCTATACCGAACCGTACGGGAAAGGACTGCGAAAGGTTACCTCCGGCGATGCCTATATCTGTTTGGTGCGCTATCCCAAAAATGGCCTGCCTATTATCGAATCCGTCAATACCTTCGGCGCCTCTTCCCATCCCGGCTCTCCTCATTACAAAGACCAGGAGGATCTGTTCCAGCACCAACAGACTAAGCCGATGACCCTCGACAAAGAAAAAGTCCTGGCCACGGCGGAAAGCACAGAGCACCCGGAATAATACAACCCATGCTCCCCCGGCCGCATGGGTTTATCCTTTTTGTTGATTCTTCAACGCAGAGACGCGTTTGAAAACGTCGGCTACTTTTGCAAACCTTTCATTGACTTTCTTGGAAGCCGTATCCAGGGTATACCCTTCGTCCAACAATTCCTGGATCAATACTATCTTCTTAATATTCAGGTAGTCGTATTGCCTGTAAGTGGAGGTTTTATCGACGGGTTCAATCAACCCCTTCTCGTCCCAATACCTGATCTTCCGCTGCGGCACCCCGGTGATATTCGCGACTTCCCCGATCGCAACGATGACGGAAACCAAAAATTCCACGTCCATCAGGATATCAAGGTCCGCCTTATCGATTTCTTTCCTTTTCATATCTATTGCAATTGTATGACAATCTATGTAACAAAGTTACAAAAATCGCCCTACCTTTGTCACGAAGTTACAAAGATTAGCATTTCGAAGCAATTTAAGAATCAATAGAATGGAAACAGGTTTTAGAAAATGGATTATTGTCGTCACGATTATTACATCGACGATCATCGAACTGATCGATACCACCATCGTCAACGTCTCTATCAACACCATGAGCGGCAACCTGGGCGCCGCTCTCGAAGATACCGCCTGGGTCATTACCTCCTATGCCATCGCCAACGTCATCATCATCCCTATGACGAGCTTTCTGGCGGAAAAGATCGGGCGAAAACAATACTATATAGGCTCCATCATCTTGTTCACCCTCGCCTCGGCCATGTGCGGGTTTTCCACTAATCTATGGGAACTCGTAGCCTTTCGTTTTATCCAGGGCATCGGCGGCGGCGCCTTATTGTCGACCTCCCAGGCGATTTTGTTTGAAACCTTCCCGCCTAAGGAACGTGGTACTGCCAGTGGCATCTTCAGCCTGGGGATCATTATCGGCCCCTCTATCGGTCCTGTCATGGGCGGCTATATCGTCGACAACCTGTCCTGGCAATGGATATTCTATGTGAATATTCCTATTGGAATCATGGCAGCCATACTGTCTGCCTTTTATCTCCGGCCGAGCAAGCGCTCCACGGACGGCCGGCGCATCGACTGGTTCGGGATCTTTTTACTCGCCGTAGGCGTCGGATCACTACAGGTCGTCCTGGAAAGAGGGGAAACGGACGACTGGTTTTCAGCGACCTATATCTGCGTGTTGACGGCAATCGCCACGATATTTTTAGCGATACTGATCTGGTGGGAACTGCGGGTCAAATATCCCGTCATCAACCTACGGGTGCTGAAGAGCACCACCTTATCGATTTCGGCTATCATGACCTTCGTGCTGGGCTTCGGACTGTTCAGCGCCGTATTCGTCTTCCCATTGTATGCTCAGCGTATCATTGGCTATTCCGCCTTTCAGACCGGCACCATGCTGCTGCCCGGGACCTTGATGGCGGCCATGATCTCACCATTCCTGGGCAAAATACTCCAAAGCGGTGTTCGGCCACAATACCTTATTATCTGCGGGTTTGCGATGTCAGCCACTTTTGGTTACCTCATGTCGGGCTCTAACCTCGAATCGGGAAGTCCCAATTTTTTCATCGCCTTACTTTTCCGGGGCGTGGGAGCGGCTTTACTTATCGTTCCGCTGACAGCGCTGGCGGTATCCGAACTAAAGCCTGCCGATATCCCGCAGGGTGCCGCCCTCAACAATATGATGCGCCAGATGGGTGGCTCCTTCGGAATAGCCCTCATCAATACCTTTATCGCCCAGCGCGCCGCTGCCAATAGGACGGCCTTGATCGCTAACGTCACTGCCACAGATCCGGGCACAGCTGCAAGGATACAGGCAGGGGTCACCAGGTTTATGTCTTATGGCGCTACCTACTGGCAGGCCTTCCGGCAAGCCCTCGGAGCCCTGGAAGCTACAGTCGTCAGGCAAACATACCTGATGAGCTATATGAACGCCTTTCTGTTACTGGCAATTCTGAATGCAGCCTGCATCCCGTTGGTCATCGTCACGATCCTCAAAAAAAGAACGGCACCGAAATCGAATGCCCCGGTCGTCGTATCGGATCATTAAATCGCACCCAGCAGCGCCACGACCATTTGATTGACCGGCGTGGGAATGCCATGCTTCAATCCCTTCCGCACAATCACCCCGTTCCGGGCATCGTACTCTATCGGCCGGCCCGCCAGCCTGTCCGCAAGGATGGAATTGATAGAGTCCGGCGGTTGCGCCCGGAACCTGTTCAGTATCTCTTGTCCCATACCAGCCTCCAACCGCGCCCCTTCGGCCTTCCCGACGGCGACACATTCAGCCACGATGTCCAGCACAACCTTCCCCAGCGCTTCATCCTGCAACACACCCGCCGGCTTCATTACCAGCGCACAGACAGCGCCCGCCGCATTCAGACATAACTTTCGCCAGGCTGCTGTCAGCCAATCGTCCATTAACCTGACCTCCGCTCCTGATCCCTGAAATAGTTGCGCAAACTCTCCACCCATCGCTGTATTGTCTACCTGCATCAGCATGGCGCCGCGTTGAAAGATGACACCATGATCCCGCCGTTCCGCCGGGACATCGACGATCACAGGGACGATCAGCCCGGGGTTCACATAGGCGGAGAAAGTCTCCCGCTGCTCTACGCCGTTTTGCAACGTGGCAACTGGCGTATCCTTTCCCAGCAGTTGCCGCAGCCACACAGCCGCGCCTTTCGAATCGTAAACCTTCGTCGCCACCAGCACCCAGTCTGCGGCAGAAGCCATCGCCGGATCAGTGATATTTTCCAACCGCAGCACGGTCTCACCTTCCAGTGTTGTCACCGTCAGCTGTTCCAGCGGTCGCCGCGTGCATAACGTGATCCGGTGCCGCCCGGTCTTCACCAGCAAGGCCGCTGTCACTCCGCCGATAGCCCCTACTCCTATGATTGCGATGTGTGCCATACAACCCGAAAATACAGTATTATTGTAATATGCAAAGAGGCCCCTCATCATCGACTTTTGCTCCCTTTACCGAAAGGTTGTTCAGGACGCTTTGGATCGCCGCTTTTATTTCCAATGTCGGTACCTGGATGCAAAACGTCGGGGTCAGTTGGTTGGCCGCTACCTTGTCCGCCTCTCCGCTGATGATCTCTTTGATTCAGACAGCCTCCTCCTTACCGGCGTTATTATTCAGCTATCCGGCAGGAGTTTTCTCCGATCATTCCGACCGGCGCAAATTCCTGATCGGGCTGCAGATATTTCTTTTCGGCGTAACGCTGGTGCTGACGGTCTGCTCCTGGCTTCACTGGCTCGATATCCGTCTGCTTATCCTGTTCACCCTCACCCATAATTTTTATTGTCTGAATGCCATCATGATGCTGACCGGTATCGGTTGGATCAATGCCACGTCTATGCTCAACGTACTGGCGCAGCAGCATTCTCCCAACGAATTGAAAGGCAGGTTCCTGGCCGTCAATGTCACGGTCTTCCAGGGCTCGATCGCTCTGTTCAGCGCGGCGCTGGTATTCTTCCCCATGGAAGAAACGACGCAGGTCCCTGCACAATCGGTGGCCTGCGCCGATCCCCTGCTGCAATATCAATTGAAATGAGGGCGGGAAGTTATGCTATCCATTCCGCCGCCGTCAACACATCTGCCTGATTCAGGAAAATCTTCGTCGTCAGCACCCGGTGTACTTCCTCGTCCCTGTCGGCGCAGCAATCGGCCAATATAGTGATCCGGTAATCTTTATCAGCGGCTTCACGGGTAGTAGATAAAACCACTCCGCTGGTGGAAATACCAGTCAACACGAGGTGTGAAATACCAAACGCACTCAGCACTACCTGCAGATCGCTGCCGGCAAAAGCACTGACCCGCCGTTTGATGACAGTCACTTCACCTGCCGCCGGTGCCACATCCGGATGAACCTTCATGAAATCATCCATGTTCACACCGGCTAACCTTTCCTTAAAAGCAGCAAAGCCTTTGTTATTCATGCTAATCTCCGGTCCACCCTGCCTGAAACCTACTACTACGTAGATGACCGGAATTTTCTTTGCCCGGGCATGCGCAATAGCCTTGGCAGTAGAGGCGAGAATAGATTGGCTGTCAGCCAGCATGCCGACGATCCCGGCTTGCACATCCATGACAAGAAGAGCCGTGTTTGACGTGTTATGTTCCATTTTTTATATTTTATCCTTGTTTACAAAATTCTTAGCAAGCATCAGGCTCATAGCCGCAGCTCCCACAAGAAAGATAACCATCGACAGATTGTCGTCCGTAGAAACCCTGCCCACTTTAAACAACACATAGCCTATCACCGCATTCAACAATCCCCACCATACGTTCACGATAGGCGACGACAAACCTTTGCCCGGTGGTTTGGCAAAAGGTGTCGGAAAGGGATCACCCGAAATACCCTTGACAAAATGAGGTACAAAATTGGCCAGAAAAGCGCCGGCCCAAAAGCCACTGAAATAATGATACCACTGCATGATAAAAAGGTTTTAGTTTAAACAAATCAACATTATTTGTCATTGTGTCGAAAAAAGGTCAAAAATTTTTTATTGTGCCGCCAGCCCATGGACAACCATCCGGGTCAAGGTATCGATGGCAGGTTCCAGCCGGCGAGAATTGTTATCACCCACCAACTCACGCTTCAAACCGTGAATACTACTGAGCAACACGAAGACCAGGCTGTCTAATTCCTTTGGGTCCAGTTTGCGCAATTCTCCATTGGCTATGCCCCCCGTTACAATCTTCTTTAGCATGCCGCCTTCCTGCTCCATCATCTTCGCCCTGATAGTACGCTCCGCTTTGGCATAGTGGGACCTTTCATCCGCATCCATCCCCCCCTCCAGCGTGGCATAAAATTCCCTCCTCTTGCGCGCTTCCTTTAACTTGGTCACACAAAATGCGCGGATCTGCTGCTCCACTCCACTCGCTTTATCCACTGCCCGAGCCATTTCCGCCAGGATTTCGCTGATTTCAACATCCATCACAGCCCCGAAAATCTCGATCTTATTCTTGTAATAATAATACAGCGAGCTCCTGCCCTTACCAACAGCCTTCGCCACATCATCCATAGTGACTTTTTGCAGCCCGTATTGTCTGAATAGCTGTTGCGCAGCCTTGATCACCTGCTCCTGGAATAAATCGTCTTTTATCGTGGGGGCCACTGACATGTCGTATCAAAAATTCTAATGGAAATCAAAACTACCAAGTTTTCGACAAATAAACAAATTTCGTCGAATAGTTTACATTTGCATAGAGGTAAATATCCTTATTTATATCTCCTCTACTGATGGTTGAAGTACCATTCAAAAAATTGAAAAGTTTGAGCCCGGGGGAAAAACGCATCCTCATTCTCCCGATTATTTTCCAGGAGCTTTGCATTCGGAATGGCTCTTTCTTGTATCCACATTTTATAATGGTGATACAGCCGGGCATTCCGGAGGAATTTCTCGGTTTTATCATAGTTCGGTATCCGGTCCTGTTTTCTCAGTTCGCCCGATACCTGCTCACAGTTACTGAATAACTTGCCCGTATGCACAAAGTGTAATAAAAACCAGATCTCAAAGCAGGGGTTATTTTCCAAAATGATGACCCCATTCACTTCGGCAGTAGCTTTATCCTCCCGGTAAACCGCCAACTGGTTTTCCCGGATAATTTTATCCATGTCGATCAGCGCATAAACGCGGCTATAATCTCCGGTTAACTGAATGGCGCGGTCGATCACCCCTTTATAATTGCCTATTCTTCGGGGGTAATCGGGAAAAATAGTCAGGTTGGGCGGCCGGTCCGTGTCCCGGACGTCTGCAAAATAAATCCGTTCGGTCTGCCCGTCGCCTACAAGAGCGACATTGGGGCGTAGTTCCTGCCTTCGCGTGGGTCTGGGCATGTTCTAGCGTTCTATGAAATAGGGTGAGCCGAGATTGGGTTTTGCCCCGAGACGACCAGACCTGTACGCATTGATGAGACTCGCGTCTTTGCGAAGGGTGCTGCTGTCAAAATCGGCAGCCGAATATAATTTGACAGAGCCCGCCTTACCTTTTTCGCTAAACCATAGTGCATCCCTCCTGATAAAGTCCTGGTCTTCCATCAGCGCGGTATTATGGGTGGTAATCAGCATTTGGGAATACGTGGCGTTCAACAAAAAAGTTTGCAGGAAATGTTTCATCAGGTCTGGGTGCAACGATGTTTCCAACTCATCGATACAAAGCAGGTGGCTGGTGTGTATTAAGGCATATAGTGGGCCTCCAAGTCCGAAATAACGTTTTGTACCACTACTTTCTTTAAGGATCGATAAAGGATATTTTTTATCTTCTCCGACTGCATGAATAAAGTCGATTTTCCGCTGAAAGGAGCCACCGGCATACATTTTCACTCCTGTAGTCTTAATCGTCGGTAAGCTGGAATAATTCGAATGATGCGGGACAATCCTATTTTTGAAATCGGTATTTACGTCTTCCCACGGGATACTTATTTGATTGCTAAAATCAGGGACATTGACTTCACTGATTTGATTGTCAGCTTTATGCAAAAAAGCATTTATCCATGTATTTACAGCAGGATCGCTTTCAATTTGTGAAGCCGTTACCTCCGTTAGGTCATTGACCGACGACACCATTCCCAGTAGGAAACTGTTAAACCACCGGTTCAATCTCTCCAATTCAGGAATATCCACATTAGTCCTGGCATAGGCGCCGATCACCGTATTATTATGCAGTGTATTGCTTTCGAGCAAGTCCTTCTCCCGGGCCGGAACCTTAATTTTACTGCCGAATTGAATCTTCGCAAGGCGTTTTTCAGTATCCGTTGTCCTGGAAAGCAGTTCCGTTGGTTTAGCCGTTTGATAGAACACGATCTTTTCGTCGAGGATGGATTGTTTATTGAAGTCTATTTCATAGACATACCTTATTTCATCCACATAAAAAGCAAGTTCCAAACGGGAGGAATGATCATAGGGGACGTCGCGGAAGAGGAAGGGGTCAAAATCCAGTTCGCCCGCCTTATCGCTAATGGGTTTCAACAATAATTTTCGAAGGAACTCAAAGGCTTTCAAAACGGTAGTCTTACCGGACGCATTAGCTCCATAGATATAGGCCAGTTTTAGCAGCCTTCTGCCATCGGGCATTTTTATCTCATAAGCATCCGCATCCGTTTCTTCGGCTACCTCGAAGTTCATCTCGACCTCCTCCTGGATGGGGCCAAAATTTTTTATTTTTATATATTGGATCATTATTACCGCCAATTTTGTAGATTAATCTCAAATTTAGTAATAATATTTCATATTAGCCGAGCAATTCTCAAGGCTATCTACCACGCAGGTATTTTCAATAAAACGTTAAACAAATGTTAACTACAACCTATAACCTTTTTCGTACGTTATTTATTATACCTTTAACCCATGAATAGCAAAGATACCCCCCAGGAACAACCCGACTCCCCGGAACCAACCCGGGCCCAGCTCGAAATCCTCCAGGTATTATGGCGGCATGGGCCATCCACCGTCCGCTTCGTCAACGACCAGCTGAACCAGCAACGGCAGACCCTTAGCTATACCTCTACCCTCAAGCTCATGCAGATCATGCACGAAAAGGGCATGCTGCAAAGAGATGCCAGCAGCATGACGCACATCTACAGCACCACCCTCGAAGAACAAAAGACCAAAGGTGTAGTCCTGAAGAAATTCGTCGATGCCATGTACAACGGATCGGTAAAAAATCTGATGCTTGAACTGCTGGGCAACGAAAAAACGTCCAATAAAGATTGGGACACCATCAAGGACCTGCTGAATAAATTAGACGACAACCAATAAAAATATCTTCTTATGACCTTTATTCCGGATACCATACTGCACGCCATCTGCTGGACCCTGCTGCACTCCCTTTGGCAAGGGCTGATATTCGCTATCGTAGCCGGAATAGTCCTCGTGCTGACAAAAAAGGCCAGCTCTTCTCTCCGGTATAATCTTCTTTGCTGCGGAATGATCCTTTTTCTGGCGGTCAGCGGCTACACCTTTTACCATCAGCTGCATATCCCTGCAGCCACGGAAGCCCGGACGACCAGCGGCAACCTGCCCGCTATAACCGGTGGATGGACGACAACAGCAACAACCCCGGCCATCACTACCGCAACAAGCCACACACTCCGCGACAGCATCGATTCCCTGGTCCAATATTTCAATACCCATGCTTCTCTGGTAGTCGTTATCTGGTTTATCATCTTCCTGGCCCGGTTTGTACAAGTGTTGTCAGGAGTGGTCAATGCCCAACGTTTTCGTCACTACCAGACAAGCCCGGCGCCATCGGAATGGCAGCGACGGCTGGTAACACTGCTCAACCGGTTGCAGATCACACGTCCCGTCTCATTGCTGCAATCAGGCCTGGTGAAAGTGCCCATGGTAATCGGCTGGTTAAAGCCGGTCATACTGGTCCCCGTAGGCATGCTGGCCCATATTTCCCCCGAACAGGTGGAATCCATCCTGCTGCATGAATTGGCACACATCCGCCGCCAGGATTATATCTTCAACCTGGTACAGCATGTGGTGGATACCCTGTTCTTCTTCAATCCCGCACTCCTTTGGATATCATCGCTGATCCGGACCGAACGGGAAAACTGTTGTGATGACATCGCTATCCACCAGACCAACAGCAGGCGCCGGTTGATAGAGGCACTCGTATCATTCCATGAATATCGCCAGTCGGCACAGCCTTATGCGCTGGCGTTGACCGGAAAAAATAACCGTGTAATCAGGCGCGTGGAAAGGATCGTCCACCGGAAGAACCATTCGCTGAATGCCGGTGAAAGGCTACTACTGATGTGCGGTCTTATGACCCTCAGCGTCGCTTTTATCACAATCGACAGCAGTCGCCAGGATACTTCCACATCCCCGGTCCGGCCGGCCGCAACCCATATACAAATGCCCGCACCCCATATACAGATGCCCGCAACCCCGCCCGCAACCCCGCACTCAGCCCCGGCAACGATACACCTTGCGTCAGCCGACACCACCCACCCCGGGACGGCTGAGAATGATTCCCCCGACTTACTCGACGAACTCCGGTCACTGGGATACCACGATATCAGCGTAGACCAATTGATCCGTTGCAAGGAACATGGGGTAACCGGCGAATTTATAGCCGATCTCAGGAAATTGGGCTACAAGACTTTCTCCCCGGACAAAGCCGTAGAATTAGTGGATCATGGCGTCAGCGCCGAATTCATTAACAGCCTGCACCATATGGGGTACACCGATGTTTCGCTGGACATGGCGGTGAGACTGGTTGATCACGGCGTCACCACAGATTTTATTGGCAGCATTCGCAAACTGGGTTTCGACGGCATCAGTCTCGAAAAGGCAATAAAATTAGCCGATCATGGCGTCACCAGCGATTTCATCATCAGCTGGAAAAACAAGACAGGGAAGCTCTTCGAGCTGGATGACTATATCAAATTGGCCGACAGCGGCATCGATCCTTCGTAAACCCGAATAAAATACATGTTATGAAAAAAGTACTTTTCACCGCGATTACCTTCGCGGTCTACACAACTATTGCGTGGACCAGCGCCACAGCCCAGCAAAAAAAGGACAAATCATCCGACGATGACTTTTACGAAAACGAAGTGGACAATCCCGGCGTATGGAGCGCCGTCGTCCGCAACGACAAGGCATATATTCAATTCGGCGGCTTCCATTGGAGCTCGGGCAGCACGTTCCCGACCAGCGAATTGGGGCCCCTGCCGACCGACAAGGCTGGCACTTTCGTCGTCAAAAGAGATCCCGGGACAGTAACGTTCAACGGGACTTTCACTGGTGCCCATGGACACGGAACTTACACTTTCGAAGCCGACAAGACCTTCACTGATTACCTGGCGCAGGAAGGCTTTAAAGATATATCGGAAGAACTGATGCTTCATCTCTTCTTCACCAATATCAATAAGGCGTATTTCAGCTATATGAAACAGAACGGCTATGACGGCATAACCATGAACCAGTTGAAAGACCTGGCCTACCATAACGTCAATCGGAAAGTGATCGGCGGCTACCTGGATCTCTTTAGACAGGAAGGCTATGGAAAGGCATCGCTGGAAAAGATCGTCGAACTACAAGACCATGGCGTCAGCCCGGATTTTATCGCCAGCTTCCATGAAATGGGCTACAAAGATATGTCGCTGGACCTGGCACAGGAATTACGAGACCACGGCGTCGATCCGGATTTTGTCGCTGAAATGAAAAAGATCGGCGCCAGGGACATCACGCTGAACGAAGCCATCGAATTGCGTGATCATGGCGTCAGCGTCGAATTCGTCCATACGTTGAAAGAAATGGGCTATCCGGATATGTCATTGGAAAAAGCGACCGAATTAGTCGACCATGGCGTCAGCGTAGACTTCATCAGGGGGTTCCGGGACCTCGGCTTTAAAGACATTTCGCTCGACAAGGCGCAGGAATTACAAGACCATGGCGTTACAGCCAATTACGTCAAAAAGATGCAGGACAAGGGACTGAAAAACTTATCCCTTGATCAATACATTCGCCTGAGGGATTCCGGCATGTAGCCACCCCGCACCCCCCTCCCCGCCCGCCCCGGCTAAGCCCAGGCGGGCTTTTCTTTTTTACCGGCAGGCCGGGATTAAATAAAAATAGTTTATTAGATTTGTGGTGAGCCATGACCGTATCAAAAACAAAAACTGAGATCGCTTTGGAATTGGGTCGCGCCATGACCGACCTCAAAAATCATTTGCGGCGCAACATCCAGTTAAGGATCCGTGAACAAGGGATCGACCTCACGTTTGAAATGCTGGAAATCCTTAGTTGCCTCTGGAAAAAAGACGGCGTCAACCAGCAGGAACTGGCCGACCAGACACTCCGCGACAAATCAGGCATCACTTATCTCATCGACAACCTGGTCAGGCGGCAAATAGTGACAAGAGTAGAAGATGAAAAGGACCGCCGCAACAGGCTGGTCTATCTGACCGAAAAAGGCCTTGTCCTGAAAGAACAGCTGAAGTCATGGGGCGCAGACCTCTATGACTCGGCCATCCCCGATATCGATCCACAACAGCTCCTGAACAGCCTGGACCTGGTCAATAAAATGATTGCTAATGTAAAGGCTACTATGCAGCAATGAGGCCGGCCGTAACCCGGCATCATTTGATCACTTCCGGTTCAAAACAAAATGTCCCCCTTCTTCATCCGCCTTCTCTGATGCATGTAACGTGATCGAACTGACTTTACGCTTGTCCACTTCGTCCAGCAACAAACCGAACAATTTCTTTTCCAGGCCCTTATCCTTGTGATAAGGGATAGCATAAATATTCAGTAAATACGCCCTTTCTTCTTCTATCACCTCAAAACTGGGTGGCAGGGTATAAAAACAAACCCCGCCGGTCGCAACAATCTCGGCATCCTTTTCAGCGACCCAAAAAATCATATCCCCGGCCGCCAGGTGCCGGTCGAAATACTTTTCCAGGGTTGCAGCCAGCATGTCCCCGTTCATTTTTGCTTTTTCCGGCTGTTTCTCTTTCAGAAATTGCACCCGGAGCCGGACCAGGTCCGGGATATCCTCTTTAACAGCGATTCGATAATTCATTAGAAGTGCAATATCCACTTCTCCGGAAAGTAAGCATGTTAAATGGGGCGAAATGCGCAAAGCCTGGGACGAAAAGCGGCGACGAACCGGAGACAAACAGAGAACGAAGCCGCTATTTTACCGCCGAAAATGCTCCGCCATCTGCAATGCCTGGTAGGCATTCACTACCCCGCCGGACACCGAAATATCCCCCAGGTCCACCACCCTGCGGGTATCGTCCTTTCCTATCACCACCTTATGCCCCGGCTTCACTACCGACCGCATAATGATCTCTTTCACTTCCTCCGCCTTCAGCTTCGGATAATATTCCCGGATCAATGCCGCCAAACCCGTTACCACCGGCGCGGCCATGCTGGTCCCGCTCAGCCAGCCATATCTTGACCCCGGTATGCTGGAATAGATCTGCACACCCGGTGCGAATACATCCACCTTCGTCTTCCCGTAGTTGGAGAATTCCGCGACCAGGCTGGTATCATCAGCCCATCTTGTCGCCCCGACCGTGATCCAGGCCCCCGCCAGTCCGCTGCCATCAGCGTAATAGGGCGACGGCACATCCACATTGCTGGAATCATCCAGGTCCTCGCCGTCATTACCGGCCGCATGCACCAGCAATACATCCTTACTCATCGCATATTTCACCGCCTCATCTACTACCTGCTTGTTCTTGGAATAAGGCTTGCCGAAACTCATATTAATGACCTTCGCCCCATGGTCCACCGCGTAGCGTATCCCATTGGCGACATCCTTGTCCCTCTCATCCCCGTCAGGTACTACCCGCAGCACCATTAGCTCAACATGGTCCGCCACACCGTCAATGCCCAGCCCATTATGCCGTACGGCCCCGATAATGCCCGACACATGTGTCCCATGCTCCGCATCCGGCCCCTCGACATCATTATTGCCATAATCATGCTGTTCGGCGTTATTATAATCATCGCCGACGATCGGTCTCGGATCAAAGTCGACATTCAGATCGTAAGCCAGCTGATCCCGATAGTGATCGAACGGCACATCGATGCCCTCTCTTACAAACTGCGCATACGAAGTGCCATCCATCATGGCTTTCTCGACAGCCGATCGCACCCACCTTTCCCGGTTGCTCAACGGAACATACGCCTCGAAATCCGCCAGCGACGGGGAATCCTTGCCTATCTTCCCTTTAACGCTGTCCAATATTTCCCTGAATTGCCGGATGATCGTCACCGGCCGCTCCGCTAAGCTGATCTGACGCTCATAGTCTGTCTTCATTTTCTCGTACGCCAGGTACCCGGTCTTATACTTTTCAGGTATCGAGTCTGCCTTGGCAAGGCTGTCATACAACGGACCCTGCTCCCGCACCAACCTCGTCACCTCCAGGTTGTCCTGATGCACATCGCCCTTCTTTCCGCCAATATAATCCCATCCATACACGTCATCCACATACCCGTCCTTGTCGTCATCGATGCCATTTCCCGGTATTTCCTTGGGATTATGCCATAACACCGGCCGAAGGTCTTCATGTGCCGTGTCTACTCCGCCATCGATCACCGCCACCAACACAGGGTGCGCCTTCTTATGCCCCAAAAGTTCGGTATATGCCTTTTCCGTGCTGATGCCAAACACGGAATCCTTCTGTAAATCCATGTTCTGCCAGTTGATCTTCTGAGCTTGCCCCGATAAAAATAGTGACAGGACCATGATACCCGTCGACAGCGATTTAATCCATATTGTCTTCATGAGATAGTCTGATGATTTTAGATAAAGATACCGTTTATTCAATACTGTTCAATCCAGGAGAAATTTGCCTTATATATAGCCGATTTTTCCTGTCGGATATAATCCAGGAAGGCCTGCGCCACCATAGACGGCTTTTTCCGCTTCAACCAGACCAGCCGCCAGCTGGACTTTAACGGCAACCCTTTGATGGGTACGATCTTCACTTCCTTTTGCTTCAATTCATTCTTCAACGTCAGGATCGACAGAATGGATAATCCCAGTCCCGCTATGACCGCCTGCTTGACCGCCTCATCCGAAGCCAGTTCCAACCTTAACTGGGGAATAACATTTGCCTGGCTAAAATACTGCTGCATGATATGCCGGGTACCCGACCCCTCCTCCCGGAAGATCAAAGGAATGTCCTTGAAAACGGACTTGTCCAGGGACTGCCGCGGCGCAATGGGATAACCCCTTGGCGCTACCAGGTACCATTTATTGGGCATCAATACCTCCTCCGTCACCTGCAGCTGCGAAGGCAGCACTGATAACAGCGAGAAGTCGACCTCGTTATCCTCCAGGCTTTTGATCACCTTGCTCCTGTTAGTAACATCCACCCTCAAATCCACAGCAGGATTGCCTTTCAGAAAACCGCTCAGGTAGTACGGCAGCACGTATTTTCCCGTCGATACCACGGACACGCTCAGCTTTCCCGAAAGGATACCTTTGAAATCAAGCGCCTTATATCGTATCGTATCCATCTCATCCAATACCTTCTGTACGATGCGGTACAACTCCTGTCCAAAATCGGTAATATATATCTTCCGGCCGATCACTTCAGTCAGCGGGATATCGAATTGTTCTTGCAGCTTCTTCAGTTGGATCGAAACAGCAGGCTGCGTCATATTCAATTCCTCCGCTGCCTTGGTAACGCTCTTCCTGCCCACGATCACCGCAAACACCTTTAGCTGATGCAAAGTTATATTCATAAATAATAGTAATGATTTCAATAACTAATATAAATGAAAACTTATGAATCGGCCAGCCTATTTTTACAAAAAAACAGTCGCCATGAACAAGACGCTTCCCCCTGCGGACTACGATCCCCTCCTGTCCGGCAACTACCCCTTCCTGGCAGTCGATCACTACATTAACGATCTGTTCGTCACCGAAGACGACGCACTGAACAACACCACCGCATCGATTGCTGCAGCCGGCATCCCCGACGCCAGCATCACATCCAACCAGGGATTCTTTCTTCAGCTGATGGCCCGGCTGGTCAGGGCCAACCGGATACTCGAAATCGGGACATTCGGCGGCTATAGCACTCTATGGCTGGCCAGGAGTCTCCGCTCCCCTGGACGGCTGATCACTATGGAGTTCAACCCCGTTCATGCCGCACTGGCCGCAACCAATATCAAAGCCGCCGGACTGGATGACGTAGTTGACCTCCGCACCGGCAGGGCCCTTGACCTCCTTCCGGCACTGCAGCAAGGATCACCCGAACCCTTTGATATGATCTTCATAGACGCCGACAAACCGCCTTATCCCGAATATTTCCAATGGGCATTGCAATTATCCCGCCCGGGAACACTGCTGATCTTCGACAATGTCATCCGCGAAGGACATATACTCGATGAAAATGCTACCGACGAAGCCGTCAAAGGAGTGCAACGGCTGAATAAGATACTGGCATCGGACCCCAGGGTGATGGCTACGATCATCCCTTCCATAGGGCTCAAAAAATTCGATGGGATGGCCATCGCTGTCGTCAAATAAAATACCCAAAATGACCACGCAACCTTTTATCTACGATTACGACTACGATAAAAAAGGCAACCGGTACGCGGGACACAGACGCACCGATCCGCATATCGCTGCCCATGTTCACACTGCCCTCGGTAATGCCAGGACGGTACTGAACGTTGGCGCAGGTGCAGGCTCGTATGAGCCGACGGACCGATATGTCCTTGCCCTTGAGCCTTCGGCTGTCATGCGCGCGCAACGACCGGCTCACCTCTCCCCCGCCCTGATCGGCACGGCCGAAAGCCTTCCCCTGGATGACAAGGCGATCGACGCCTCCATGGCAATGGTTACCATCCATCACTGGACAGGCATAGAAAAAGGGCTGCTGGAAATGCGGCGGGTCAGCAGACAACGTGTCCTCATCATGACCTTCGATGGAGATGCCCTCCACACCTTCTGGAACGCCGGCTATTTCCCCGAAGTGGTGGCCATGGAAAAACGCCGCTATCCCCCCATCGACTGGATCACTGAAATACTGGGTGGACATTGCGAGGTACAGCCAATACCCATCCCCCTGGATTGCGTAGACGGCTTTCAGGAGGCGTTTTACGGCCGACCGGAAGCATTCCTCAACAAAGAAGTGAGAAAGGCCCAATCAGCCTGGGGCTTCCTGTCTGAAGAACAACAGGAGGCAACAGTTGAACGCCTGGCAACAGAATTACATTCCGGGATTTGGGATAAAAAATTCGGCCACCTTCGGTCCCAGCCTTATTTCACTGGCGCGCTGCGGTTGATCATCGCTGACATTCATTGATTCTGTCACACAGACTGTGGATCTTATTCCACACCCCAAACCACTATAATCCTCCTTGTATCCCGCTATAACAGCGGGGCTTAAGCTTTTATTATAAAATATCCTGCAGCGTGGTATGCTACTTGTAAACATCTTTACAAGCGATTAAACAGCGCTGTATGATAAACAGAAACTATAGCATAGCATTTAACTTCAGGTTGGATCACTCGAATTTTACCATCCCGCTCACCGCCGAAATCGAAGTACACCACTCCGAACCCTACTATGTCGTGAAAAACTTCCGGGCACAATCACAAAAGGAAAGATCTATCTTACCCGATGTCCGGATAAAGAAGGTGAATGGAATATGGGTCCATTGCGACAGTAGCAAGGAGACCGCCTTAAGCATGGAAGTAGGGGAAGCCATCGACAGATACGAAGCAGGTCAGCTGTAATACCCGCATTTTGCAACCGGTACGCTTATTGTACCTTTATATGACATGGACGGTAGAGAACTGCATACTACCTGTTGCATCGTGGGCGGCGGACCAGCCGGCATGATGACAGGATTTCTTCTGGCCAGAGCAGGCATCGACGTCATCGTACTGGAAAAACACAAGGATTTCTACCGCGATTTCAGAGGAGATACTATCCACCCCTCTACCTTCCAACTCATGCATGAGCTCGGTCTTTTGGAAGATTTCCTCCGGGTGCCGCACCAGGAAGTATCGTCACTGTCGGCCATTTTCAACGGACATGAGGTCCACCTCGCGGATTTTTCTCACCTCAAGGTGGCCCGGCCGGTAATAGGTCTCATGCCTCAATGGGACTTCCTGAATTTTATCGCCGGACAGGCTGCACGATACCGCCCCTTCTCGCTGATCCGGCAGGCCAATGTCACCGGCCTGCTGACGAACCAGGATAAGATCACCGGCGTGACAGCCACAACGCCCGATGGGCCGTTAAAAGTGTACGCCAAACTGGTCATCGGCACCGACGGCCGCCAGTCGACTGTCCGCGGGGCGGCCGGCCTTACTGTCATCGAAACGGGCGCCCCCATAGATGTACTGTGGTTCCGCCTGTCCCGGCACGCTGACGACCCTGGTCAGATCCTCGGTAATTTTTCGAATGGCAGGATACTCATCTTGCTGGACCGGTCCACCTACTGGCAGTGCGGATATGTCATCGATAAAGATGGTTACGATAAGATCAAAGAAGAAGGGCTCAACAAATTCCGTACAGACCTGGCGGAAACATCTCCTTTCCTGAAAGACCGGCTGCTGGAACTGACGGACTGGGCCGATATCCAATTATTAAGCGTTAAAATTGACCATCTCCACACCTGGTACCGGGAAGGCCTGATCTGTATCGGAGATGCTGCCCATGCGATGTCTCCCGTCGGAGGCGTCGGCATTAACCTGGCCATTCAGGATGCCGTGGCCGCTGCCAATTTCCTGTGGCAGCCCTTACGCGATCAGGCCGATGTACCATTGACCGTCCTCGCCAGACTGCAGATCCGCCGGACCTTTCCGACACGCGTCATCCAGGCCCTTCAGGTGCGTATCCAGCAAGGCATTCACCACCGCAGAAAGACATCGGAAAAAACCGGAGTACCGCTGTTCATGCGCTGGGCAGAGCGCTACCCCTTCTTACGCCGGATACCCGCCCGGCTGGTAGGAATGGGGGTAAGGCCCGAACATATACACTCGCCGGAGATCAGGAATTGAATGCCCTGCCCGCCACCCTGCCGGAGTAGAGACATCCGCCGAGGAAAGACCCCTCCAACGCTCTGTATCCATGCATCCCGCCGCCGCCAAAACCAGCCACCTCTCCCGCCGCATACAGCCCCGGAATCTCCTCTCCACCAGCATTCAATACCTGCGCTGTCAGATTTGTTTCCAGTCCGCCCAGCGTCTTACGGGTAAGAATATGCAGCCTGACGGCTATCAGCGGTCCCGCTGCCGGATCCAGTATCTTATGTAAAGGTGCTGTCCGGATCAGTTTATCTCCCAGGTAATTCCTGGCTTGACGAATCGCATTGACCTGCATATCCTGGCTGCCGCCCTTTTCTCCCACCCGCGCATCCCTCGCCATGATCTCGTCGCGCAGCACGTCAAAAGACAAGCGTGATCCGGGAGTCAGCGCATTCATCCCGTCTACCAGGTCTTTCAGATTATCCCTGACGACAAAATCCACCCCATGCTCCTTGAAGGCTTCCACCGGCCCGGGCGCGCCGCGGCCAACCACCCGGCCTAACAACATCCTCCAGTCCTTATTGGTGAGGTCGGGGTTCTGTTCAGACCCCGACAAAGCATATTCTTTTCGAATAATCTTCTGATTCAGAATAAACCACGAGTAACCTCCACCGTTATGCAGAAGATGCTCCATTGTGGCCAGCGTATCGAAACCCGGAAATAAAGGTGGTGGCAACCTGCCGCCCTTCGCATCAAACCACAGGGAAGAAGGACCGGGAATAATGCGGATCCCATGATTTTCCCAGATCGGGTTCCAGTTGGTAATACCTTCGGTATAATGCCACATCCTGTCCGGGTTGATGATATGGGCCCCTGCCTGCCGGGCAACGTCCAGCATTCGGCCATCCACATGCGCCGGCACCCCGCATAACATTGTCGGGGGCGGCGGCCCCAGACGCTGAGGCCAGTTTGCGCGCACCAGGTCGTGATTGGCGCCGATACCGCCGGATGTCACAATGACTATCTGCGCTGTCAGGCTGAAATCCCCGATAGCCGCATCGGTACTCCGCTCTCCCCTTTTTACATCACTGGGTGCCAGGATTTCCCCCCTTACTCCTGTGACGGCTCCGCCGGAGACGATCAATGCTGTAACCCGGTGCCGGAATTTTAACGTGGTAGTACCGCGTTTCACCGCCTCATCGAGCCGGAATAAAAATGGCGCTAATACCCCTGGGCCCGTGCCCCACGTAACATGAAATCGTGGTACTGAATTTCTCCCCCGCTCGGCCCAGCCTACCACCGGAAAAAACCGGATGCCCAGCCCCCGCAGCCAGGAATATTTCTCGCCCGCAGCAAAATCGACATACGCTTCGGCCCACTGACGCGGCCAATGATCTTCCGGCCGGTCGAAGCCCGCCGCATCCATCCAATCCTTCAGCGCCAATGCATGGCTGTCTTTGACCCCCATCCGCCGCTGCAAAGGTGAATCCACCAGGAATAGGCCGCCCAATGACCAGAAGGCCTGACCGCCAAGACTCTGCTCCGGTTCCTGATCGACCAGGATCACCCGCCTGCCCGCGATGGCCAGCTCGCCTGCCGCCACCAGACCGGCAAGACCGCCGCCGACAACGATGGCATCCGCATCTAGCGCCATAATAGTAAGTTTCAACTAAGTTAATTATTTTCACTCATGATACCTCCCGACCTTATCGTCTTGCTGGTCCTGCTGGCCGGCATTATCTTCAGCATCGGCCGGAAAAAGCTGACCCTACCGGCCGCTCTGACAGGCGCAGTCCTTGGCTGGCTGGTCTATAAAGGAGGCGGCTATACGGGACTAGCCATGCTCACCTCCTTTTTCATCCTGGGGACAGCAGCTACTTCCTGGAAGAAAAAAGAAAAAATGCTGATCAAAGGGCATGCCATCCATCAGCCGACCCGTATTGCCGGACAGGTGATCGCCAATGGCGGCGTAGCAGCCATCACAGGACTCGCCGTACTGGTATTCCCCTACTATGAACATCTTTTGCAGATCATGATGGCCGCCAGCCTGGCCGCGGCTGCAGCAGACACCCTGTCCTCGGAACTGGGGATGGTATATGGTCGCCGCTACTATCATATCCTTACCTGGCAACCGGATGAAAAAGGACTGGATGGCGTCGTCAGCCGGGAAGGATGGCTGATCGGTATCACGGCATCAGCCGTCATTGCCGCCGTTTACGCCCTTGGACATGGCTGGGACACCCGGATATTCTTCATTCTCATCGGGTCAGGAACGCTGGGAAACCTCGTCGATTCCCTGCTGGGCGCCGTCTGCGAGCGCAAAGGACAACTGTCTAACAATGCCGTAAATTTCCTCAATACGCTGGCCGCTGCCCTCACCGCAGCCGCCTTGACATACGCTCTTTTATCCCCTTCCACCCCTTAATTTTAAAGTAAATAATGGGCAATTCCGGGCTTGGGCTTCATGTAAAATTTCCCATCAAATCCTCTACCAGCAAGGGTTTTTAAAATTTTTTATCGCTTTGAGATGATAGGAATCCCTTTAAGTTGTCTTCGTGCGGGTATAAATGCGCAGTATATTTGTGTCATCAAACAGATCAATATCAAAGTCTCGATAATATAGAGTCCGAAGATTAAGAATTTTCATATGGCAAGCAATCGTTAGAGGTCAGCTGTTTCTACAGTGGACCTTCTTTTTTTTCAGCCCTTTCCAACCCGCACTGTCCCCGCCGCGATCCTCTCGTCCCCCCAGCCTCACCCATCGCCCCCACTTCGTTCAAACCTTCGTCAGAACTTCGTCCCTCGTTCTTCCTCGGTCGTACCCTTCGCCAAAGGCTCGGGCACCTCCCAAAAACTGAAAACCACGAACAAGTTCGTGGCCTCAGCTTCCTATATGTAACACGCGCAGTAAACTACTAATTTATCGTCATCACTGACCTGTCTAGAAAAACCAGCTCGACAAATGCGACCTGCTGCTCTGCAGCCAGCTCTGGGCCGACTTGGGAGAATTATCAACAAGATCAGTATGCTCAATCTTCACCATGATCCCCATCGATCCGTTATCGCTCATCTTTTTCCGCATGTCGGCAGACAAAGATTCATAACTGTTGATCTTATCGGCATCAGTCAACAGGACCGCAGTCCCCCTGACCTTTACAAAGAAATCTTTACCCTTGCGGAAGAAATCCAACTTGGCAGGCATTTCTTTTTCGAAAGCATCAATGTGCTGAGCCGGGCGGGGAACCACAAACCATATCCGTCCTTCAACATCCACCTCAACATCAGAAATCACATGGGTCGGAAGTTTCACCAGCGATATACTCTCCGTATAAAATAAGGCACTCTGTAATTCCAAAATCTTGCTCTTCAAAACATTCATCTCTAATTCTTGGGCGGTAGTTGTTGCGGTTGTCATGATTCAGTATTTGGGTACAAGATTAATTTTACATCATGTTTCGTGAACGCTTATAAGAAAACAATTGGCATACCAGTTCACAATAATTTGATTATCAATAATTTGAAAAATAACCCTCATATAAATACGTCCCAGATTGGGATGTTTATTCCAAAAAAAGCTAAGTGTTTCCTCTGTGCTTGAATTTTACCCCAACTTTGCCCTCATCTTTGTAGTATCGCTGACCTTTCATCGTCTTCGTCCCCGGGAGAGGACACCCACGCAACGATCAGGTGGCTTTTTTTGTCAGCCTTGGATAAGCCCAAAGTCATGAAATATTTCCCAGCCGCCATGTCGGTCTTTTTTGCAGTGGTTTCTGTATCCTGCCATAAATCGGCCGGTTCAGCCAGACTCTCAGGGGCTTATGTAGAGGCGAGTCCGACGGCTGGAGCCTCTGCATTGAATTTTGTAAGTGCAAGCACGGTAATCGTGAGTGGTGCGACCTTTTTTTTGGAACCGCTGTCTGCCCCGGATACGCTGAATTATTCTTTATCCTCCGGTTCGGGTGGTCCTATAATTTCTTTTGTTACTATTAATT
>Ga0302325_10003082_pt1 | contig 39716 bp, 29 predicted proteins | sample Palsa_T0_2_FD_201948 | JGI IMG/M metagenome (GOLD analysis project Ga0302325, IMG submission 201948) | Peat permafrost microbial communities from Stordalen Mire near Abisko, Sweden - Palsa_T0_2 | ecosystem: Environmental > Terrestrial > Soil > Palsa > Peat permafrost | place: Sweden: Abisko...
TTTGAAAAGGTCCGCGACAAACACAAACACTAATTGGCCGCCGATGAGCGCCGATAACACACTAAGCTATAGAGAAGCGGAGCAACCATGCCCAACCGACACCCGCCATCCTCTTCGGCCACGGCAACCCCATGAACGCCATGTCGCAGAAACCACACGCCGAAGCGGACCGCCATAAGCCGCGCGATTCCCCGCCCTAAGGCCATCCTGAGCATCTCGATATCCCCGCTCGCTGTGAAAATCGGGTAATCGCGTACCGTCTGGTGTATACTGAGCCGGTAGGGTGGAGGGCCAATGTTCATCAATCGATCTGTCGCGCTGAAGGTATGCTTGGCGCTGGCCGCCTGGGGGCCGAGTCTGCCCGCCGGCGACCGTGCGGCTACCATTACCACGTTCGACGTTCCGGGAGCGGCGGGCACATTCGGCAACAGCATCAACCAGGCGGGAACGATCGCGGGTTACTGGGTGGATACGGCCAACGTTTACCACGGCTTCCTGAGCGCATCCGGCGGCGCCATCACCACGTTCGATGCGCCAGGCGCGGCCACAACCTCCGGGCTAGGCACTCTCGCCGTCAGCATCAACACGTCCGGCGCGGTCGCCGGATACTATGCCGACGCGTCCAACGTGTACCACGGGTTCGTGCTTTCTGCCGCCGGCGCGTTTACGACCATCGATGTGCCGGGCACCGGCACGGCGCCGGGCAAGAATACCTTCCCGCAAAGCATCGGCGATACGGGCGCGGTGACGGGGCGCTACCAGGACACCAGCGCCACGACTCACGGCTTCTTCTTAAGCGCCGGCGGAACTTTCACGATGTTCGACGCTCCGGGCGCGGGCGCCGCCGAGAGCCAGGGAACCTATGCCGAGAGCACCAACACGGCGGGAACGGTCGCCGGATATTATGCCGATCCCTTCTTCGTGTATCACGGGTTCCAGCTTTCGAGCGGTGGCACGGTCACGGAGTTCGACGCGCCAGGCGCGGGTACGGGCCCCGACCAGGGCACTTTCGCCAGCAGCATGAATGCGGCCGGGACAATCGCGGGGAACTACACGAATGGAGGGACGCACGGTTTCCTGCGCGCGTCGGACGGCACGGTCACCTCATTCGATGTTACGGCGGCAGGTCCCCTCGGCACGCTGCCCACGGCGATTAACACAGCCGGCGCCATTACCGGGTACTACGGCTTGAAAAGTACCGCGTATCGCGGATTCGTGCGTTCGGCGAAGGGCACGAGCGCCACGTTCCACGTTTCCGGCGCGGGCACGAAGAACTATCTGGGCACGTTCCCTTGCGGCATCAACCAGAGCGGGGCGATCGCCGGATATTACACGGATGCGGGCGGCACGGCGCACGGGTTCGTGCGGACTCCGTAAGGCCGGGCGACGGCACGCTTTCGTTGATGGGAATCGGCTTCGTGGCGCACGGTTCTTCTTGAGGTTGTCGTGCGGTTGGCTTGCCAGGCGAATGTCGGCCAGTGCCTGTCTTAACGCCGGTGCTTACCCCACCGGCCCGCCCCAATCCACGCTCCGCCGCAACGGCGCCTTTAACACCCTCCCCCGGATCCCGCGCCAGCGGCTCCTGACGCATCACCAAATACTGCGGCACCTTGAAATCCGCCAACCGCTCGCGCGAAGGCCAGGATATCGCCCGCATCCGGCTTGGCGCCCGGCCGCACCACGATCACCCGCGCCCACCTTCTCGCCCATCGTCTCGTCGGGTACGCCGATCACCGCCGACTCGTACACGGCGGGATGCGCCGCCAGGGCGCTCTCCAATTCCACGCAATAGACGTTCTCGCCGCCGCGGTTGATCATGTCCTTTTTGCGGTCCACGATCTGGACGAAGCCGTCTTCGATGCGCGCCAGGTCGCCGTGTGCAGCCAGCCATCGACAAACGCCTGCGCGGAGGCTTCGGGCTTGTTCCAATATCCCTCCACCAGGTTGGGACCGCGCACCAGCAGTTCGCCCAGGCCGAGTGCGCGTCCACCTCGCACAAGTTTCAGGTCCACCACGGGCGCGGCCTTAGGTCGCCCAGGGTTGAGCACGGAAACCGCGCTTTGTCTTAGCCGCTGCGGTCGCGGGTCACGACCATCAAGCCATGCTCGATGGCGGTTGCCGCGACGATGAGGCGGCTGTGAAAGGGTGTGGCCAATTTTGCGGCCTTCCTCGACCAGCAAGGCGCCACTGAACATGATGTCTTAAGTAAACGGGAGAATCCGGTTCTCAAACATGGGCCTTACCTTTTGGACGAGCCAGTCGTTCAACTCGGCGCGGCGATTGGGTTCGGCTACGAGTTCGATCTCAAAACGAATTTCCGCCACGGTGATGGCGCTGTATACAGGCTTTCAAGGGGGTGATCGGCGACAAACGCGACAACTTCGCCTCCGGCCGAGGCCGTCGCAATTCCGACAGGACGTTCGTATCGAGGAGCCAGGCCATTTGCAGACCAGCGTCCCGCACCGGCACGCGATCGCGCCCTGGTTGCAGGTCGATCTCTTTATACGGCGAGGCATGCGTCGCCTCGACAAGCGCCGCACCCGATTTCCCATGAAGGCTGGCGCCGCGGATTTCTTCCTCGAAATAGCGCCGCAGAACGTGCTGTACCAGTTCATCGGGGTTGCGGCCCAGCCTGGCGGCGGAGTGGGTCGGTTTCGTTTCCAGTTCCCCGGTGACGTGCAATTCGCGGCCTCCTTCTATTATCGTAACGCCGGGACGTTATTGTACGGGTTGGGGCAAACCGCGGGAGGACGGATATCAATCCAGAAAGCGACGGATGACGAACGCCGCTTCATGAGCATCGAGGTCGTCCAGTAGAGCCTTGCCCAGCCCACGTTCCACAGCGCGGCCATGTCCTCGACGCGCTCGCTCCTTCCGTCAGTTTGCGGGTCTTAGTGGTCTGGACCGGCGTTTAGTAGCTTCTTACGCCCACTCGCGCGTAGGGCCGCGCGTATTCCTACCCCACCTGCCCGCCCCAATCCACGCTCCGCCGCAACGGCGCCTTCAACACCTTCCCCCCTGGATTCCGCGCCAACGGCTCCTGACGCATCACCAAATACTGCGGCACCTTGAAATCCGCCAATCGCTCGCGCACGAAGGCCAGGATATCGCCCACATCCGGCTTCGCGCCCGGCCGCACCACGATCACCGCGCCCACCTTCTCACCCATCATCTCGTCCGGCACGCCGATCACCGCCGCTTCATACACGGCGGGATGCGCGGCCAGCGCGCTTTCCACTTCCACGCAATAGACGTTCTCGCCGCCGCGGTTGATCATGTCCTTCTTGCGGTCCACGATCTGGACGAAACCGTCGGCGTCGATGCGCGCCAAGTCGCCCGTGTGCAGCCAGCCATCCACAAACGTTTGTGCGGTGGCTTCGGGCTTGTTCCAATATCCCTTCACCACGTTGGGACCGCGTACCAGCAATTCGCCCACGCCCGAGTGCGCGTCGACTTCGAACAGCTTCAGGTCCACCACGGGCGCGGCGAAGCCCACCGAATCGGGACGGCTGCGCGCGAATTCGTGCGGCAGGAAAGTAGCCACCGACGTTGTTTCGGTCAGGCCGAATCCGTTGCCCAGGCGCGCTTCCGGGAAAGCTTCCAGCAGGCGGCCCACCAGCGCGGGGGCGATGGGCGCGCCGCCGTACATCACCCACTTAATGGCGCGCGCGTCGATACTGGCAAAGTGCGGCTGATTCAAAGCCAGCCAATAAATCGCGGGCACCGACACCAGCAAATTGATGCGTTCCGCCCCGATGGCCGCCAGGAACGCCTGCGCCTCGAACGCGGGCATGATCACCGTCGTTCCGCCCGTTTCGCAAGTCGGCAGAAGCTGGCTGTTGCAGCCGGTCACATGAAACAGCGGCACCGAAACCAGATTGCGCACGCTGCCATCGGTGGGCAGCGTCATGATGCGATGGCAAGTCTCGGTGTTGGCGAGGAAGCCTTCCTGCGTGGTCATTGCGCCTTTGGGGAAGCCGGTGGTGCCGCTGGTATAGAAGATGGCGGCCACATCCCGCGGAGTCCAGTGCGTGGTGACAAATGGCGGGCCATCGGGCAACGCCTGCCCCGGCAGAAAGGTGAATGCCGCGCCCGAATCGGAAATCACGTACGCCACTTCCGGCTCGCTGAAGCGGGTATTGACGGGCACCACGACTGCGCCGGCCATTTGCGCGCCGAAGAAGGCCAGGCACCAATCGAGTCCGTTGGGCAGGCGGATGGCCACGCGGTCGCCGGAACGCAGCCCCTTTCGGCGCAGGCCGCCGGCCACGCGCGCGGACCGGTTCCACAGTTGGCGATAGGTGACGCGCTCGCCGCCCAGCTCGACGATAGCTTCGGCGCGCGGCGTCTTTTCGACCGTGGCGCGCAGCATCTCGACCAACGAGGCGGGACGGCCGTCATAGTGCGCGATGCCGTCGGGGGATCGTGTGATGCCGTGATTAGGGAACGGTTGAATCATCAGTATGCCCCTTGCCGCTCGAAAATCCGCCGCGGATTGTCGACCAGCATGGCATGGATCTGCGCATCCGTCACGCCGCGGGCGCGCAACGCCGGCAGCACGTCTTTGTGGATGTGCAGGTAATGCCAGTTGGGAATCAGCGGCGCGGCGCGGCCCGGAACCCAGTCGTTGAAGCATGCGGCGTCGTGGGACAGCACCATTTTCTCCGCGTGGCCGCGCTCGCACATGCGGACCACGGTATCGACGCGATCTTCGAAAGGCAAGAACGTGTCGATGCCGAAGCGATCCATGCCGAGGTACGATCCGCGCGCGATGAGTTCTTCGAGATAGGCTATGTCGGTGGTGTCGCCGGAGTGGCCGATGACTACGCGCGAGAGATCCACGCCTTCCTGGTCGAAGATCCGCTGCTGTTCCAGGCCGCGGCGGGTGAGCGCGTGGGTGTGCGTGGAGATGGGGACGCCCGTTTGGCGATGCGCCTGGGCCACGGCGCGCAATACACGCTCGACGCCGGGGGTGACGCCGGGCTGGTCGGTGGCGCACTTGAGCATGGCGGCGCGCACGCCGGTGCCGGCGATGCCTTCTTCGATATCGCGCACGAACATTTCGACCATGGGTTCGGGGCCGTCGAGGATGGTGCCGGGGCCTTGGAAGTGGAAATGAAACGGCAGGTCGTTGTAGGTGTAGACGCCGGTGGCGACCACGATTTCGAGCGGCGTCAGCGCGGCGACCCGCTGGATACGCGGGATGTACCGGCCCAGTCCGATCACGGTGAGGTCCACGATGGTGCGCGCCCCCAGTTCGTAGAGCTCGTTGAGGCGCGCAGCGGCGTCGGCGATGCGCTGTTCTTCGTCGCCCCAGATATCGGGGTAGTTTTGCAGGATTTCGGTGGACAGCACGAAGACGTGTTCGTGCATCAGGGTTACCCCGAGTTGCGCCGTATCGCGGGGTCCTTGGACTGTGTGGATGGTGGCCATCCCGCGTAGTATATCGCCATGGCGCGGGACTTGGACCGGGTTAGCGTTCCGGAGGCAAGTCCGAGAATCTCAGTTCACCGCAGTTCGATCCGGCAGCCAAGCACTGCAGCATGGCATCATGATACGCGAAGATGGGCGCGTTCTCCGGAAGCTGGCGCAGCGAGGTGAGGCGTCGAAGCGAAAACTTGAGGCGCGAAAATTTCGCGTTTTCGCGAAAGACGCCGCGATCGCTCCTGAAAACCAGGCCGTACGCAAGATCCGCCGCCGTGGGCACGATGATGGCGCTGACTATGGCACTGCTGGCATGGTAAACCTTGGAAGCCGGCAGTGGCACGCTCAACAGGCTGCCGACCAACGGGATCTCGATCAACGGCGGTACGATGGGCAGCTTGGCGCGGGGCCGCTGCACCATGGCGCTGAACGACGACACATCGAACAGCTTCACCGATTCCACGCGCACGCGGGTTGAGACGTTGTGCCGGGCAACCCGCGACTGATAGTCGTTCTGGGAACCCGATGCGGAGTATATGGTTGGCGCCGAATCCTCCTGCGCCCAAAGGCGGACGTCGAGCTCGGCGGAGGAGGCGCCGGGCAGTGTGTGCGGGATGACATCCAGCGTCAGTTGCCGGCCGATAATGGAGTGCGTCTCGGTGGGCGTAATGGCGGCGAGCGCCGTAGCGATAGCGGTCGCCGAGGTGGCTCCTTTGAAAAGGCCCCCAATAGCGGTGAGTGGGCTCGGGGAAGTGGCGGCAGGCGCCGGAGGGACGGTGCCATCGGGATTTAAGTTGATGGTATTTTGCACACCGCTAGATGCCGGGGCGGCGCTGCTGCCCGCTCCAGTGATCGAGCTGAGAACCGCGTTGAGAGTCTGCGCCTGAGTCGAGTCGAACGAGTTCTGCGTGTCCGTATCCACCAGACTCTCCACGCCGCTGATCCCGCGAACCGAAACCAGGCCGTTTGAGACAAACGATTTGTTGTGACGCCACAATTGCCAGATGTGATTCTGATTGGGTAAGTCGCTTTGAATATCGTCCATTAGAGTCCGGCTAAATGCCGCCACGTCCTGGTTGAAAGCAACCACCAAGGGATTGAATCGGGCGTTCAGCTCCTGCGCGCTATGCGACAGCGAATACGGTGAGAACTCCGCCGGATACTGTTGCGCGATTCTGTAGTTGAACAGGAAGTCAGCCACGGCGCTCCGCAGAACGCCGATGTTCGTTGAACTGTACTCGCGTTGCTGCGAAGGCAGATCTAAGTCCGCGATGCGTTCCTCCGCGAGGTCGTTAAGCCGGCTCAACGAGAAGGTCGAGTAGGAATACTCCGGAAGGAAGCTGGAAGCAGCCTGCAGAGTGAAACAACTCAAGGGTAGCGCGGCAGGCTGCCGGCACGCTCTCTGGGCGAACACGGCCGCGCGATCCAACATCTCGCAGCCGACGGCGCTGTTGACCCTAGGCGGAACCACAACGTCTGCGCCCATCGGCTCATCGAGCACGCCTTTGCTCTGGAGGAAAATCTTTCGCTGATCCTTCAGACATTTCACGGTGCCGGCCGCATCCTCCTTCTCCTGTTTTGCATCGAGGTCGGCCTGCTTTGCATCTGCCTTAGCCTGGTCCGCTACGCTCATGTTCTGTTTCGCCTCCGCCGCAGCCTCTGCTGCCCTCACTGCATTTGCCGGGCCGGAAACTACCGATAGCAGGCCGGGGCGATCGGGAAAGCAGTCGGGGTAGACTTCAAACTTACCCTCCATGCAGGCAATGGTCGTAAGCACGGTCTTGGCAGTATGCTTGGATGCCATCATGGCGAGAATGATGTTGGTCAACGTGGGGCTTAGCGGTTTAAAAGCGTCGCTGTAACCGAGACAATATTGGCCCGAGGAACACAGGCGCCACTGCTCCCGTTGCGCGGTGGTCAGGCAGTCCTGAGCCTGGGGATCGTGGGCCTCGCATTTGGGGGTATCGGCGACGAAGCGCTGTGTAAGGTACTGGTAGAAGGCGGGATCGAAGAAGTCATTTCCGGGTAGGTTGATTTGCCGGCTTAGATATGCCCAGCCGAAGTCGATGGCGTGCTGCAGCGCATCGTTGTTGGCGCTTACGGTATCGCGAACCTTTTGCAGCCCTTGGGCGATTTCCTTGCCCTTCGGCGAGCTGGCCTGCAGACTCCACATGTTCATCAAGACTTCCGGACGGGGCAGATCGAGCATGGTGAGCAGCCGGACACGCTGCCGTACGGCGGGTGCGGAAGTCGTGTCGGTGAATACCACCATATCGTCGACCGAGGTCATGCCTTGGCCTACAGTACCGGTGGGAGCGGGTCCAGGGGCCGGAGCTGCCGGAGTGGCGGCCGCCGCCGGAGGATTGTTAGTGATCGATATGGTCGTGGCTGGCGAAGCTGTCGTTGCCGGAGATGTCGCCGTGGAAGCCGCCGGGGACGCCGCCGCGGCGCTTTCCGCAGCCGACGTGACCGGCGGCGTGGCCGCGTTTCCGCCCAGCGCGGCCGGGGTTCCCGGCGGAGGCGTGGATAGCAGATCCCCCACCACGTCCGTCGCGGCGCGGTAGAACATGCGTTGCATCGGCGGAAGCTCAGGGCTGCCGAAACCCAGTTCGCGCGCGCGCTCCAGGCGCGCGTCAAGGTCGGTCTGCGGCACAGGCGAGTCGCTGGCCAGACGCACTATCGTATCCGTGATCGAAGCGGCCGATATAGGCGGCGAGTTCAAAGCCGCCGCGGCGATTCCAGAAGTCCCTCTGGGAACCTCGATATCTTGCACGAACGCCGGAGTGACTCTGGCGGTTGCGGTGACGGTGTCCTGTGCGATTTGGAGCGCGTCGCCCGAGCATTTCGTCTCGCAGCCGATCAGCGCGCGGTTGCCATCCTTCGATAAGGTGAGTTTCGAGGCCTTCCCGAGAGCCGCGTTGAGCGCGTGTATCACCTGATCGATGTTATTAGCCTGCACCTTTCTGGTTCCGTCCGGGCAGGCATCCTTTTCCGGGGGCGTGGGAGCATCGCTTAGGTTACCGGATTGGCAGAAATACGGCAGGTCGACGGCGGCGACCTGAACGTCCGGACTGGGGCCCTGCAAGTCCTTCTTGATCTCTTTATTCACTTCATCCTGGCTGGGTGACGTGGCCGCGGCGACGATCGCCGCCTTATCCCGATTGAAGCGGGTCTCAAACACCGCCAGTTCGGCTGCGGACAGCGGCTTGTCGCTTTCCACGCGGAGTTGAGCCGGACTGACGACTTCGGCCCGCAGTTTGGAGTTCATCACCGGGACCGCTTTGACCAACGCTTTGCCGGTCTTCGCCGAGTCGATCGGGTAGTTCTTGAAATACACGTAACTCGGCCTGGCGAGCCTGTCGATGGCCGCTTCGAGCTTTGCCAGATCGCCCGCGCTGAGTTGCGTCCTGAAAAGGACGATGACCGACCGTTTGTCGTCCGTGGCGGCCAGCGTGAATTGGTTACGCTGGGCGGCGCTCGTTCCCGCGGCCGTCACCGTGGCGGTGCCGGTGACCACCGCGGCGGTGGTGATGGCGGCGCCGCCCGCCGCGGGCGCCGCAGGTTGCGGCTGGAGCTTGGTGGCGACATCGTCGGCGTTGCCTGGGGCAACAAAAATGGATGTGAGCCCGCAAATCTCGCCAGCGAAATGCGAAGCGGCCGGTAGAGGATTCAGGGTGTGCTCACCTTGCAAGCCCTCGGCGATGCAGAAAAAAGGCAGAGGATAGACCTTTTCAACCTTAACCGGAGGCCGGTCCCGAGGAGTTGGCTGCGTGGGCTGTGCGGCGATCGGGGAGAGCCGCAGGCACGCCACCAGAAATGTTAGGAGGCGAATGCGTGAAGCAAAACCGCGGTTCCTTTGTGGCACACGAGAATAGCGCATGGGGTCTCCTAAAATTAGCCGGCGTATTAGCCGGTTCCGGATCATCGGCCCAGCTTACGTTTCACCATGCCGAATAGATTATCCGAGTCGTTGAAGAAGCAGGACCGGTAGATGTCGGCTACCTCATTCCGGGGACGCGGTTCGAACTCATAACCGTCTTCGTGAACCGCCCGTAGTCCTCCCGGCGGAATGTTCAAGAGATCGGAGAGTGCCGTGAAAGAGCTCTTGCCGGCATCGTCGTCTGCGGATCCCAACGCCCCGGGATCCAGGGCGAATTGATGGTCCAAAACCTTGGAAAGTCCGGCCGAGCACTTGGCCGGCGCTCCGGCCAGTGCCACCAGCTTCCAGAACCCCTCATTGGCCCTGGATTTGGCGATGTTGTAGTGCGCGGCAACCTTGGGGCTCTGATGCTCGCTGAGCGTCGTCAATGCAACGTCGTCTTTGCCATCACCGTGTTGCCTCAAGGCCTTTCGGCAGGATACAAACCCTGCTTCTTCGTTGCACTCCGTCTTGAGGTCGTTGTTGAGAGCCGGTGTCAGGATATCGTTCTGGGCCGTGGCATAGCCCAAGAAGACGCCGATTGCAATTACCGGGGCACATCTGTGAAGCCGCATCCGATCACCTCGCGTCTTGAAATAATCCAGCTATCGTAAGGGAAAATTTTCTCCCATGCAAGTAAAAGCGTAAAATTTAAGAAAAAGAGGACACGCGGGGAATGGCAGGGCAGAGGCGGCTATTTTTTAAAGTTTAGGGATTGAAGCTGGGCGGCGGAGAGGTGTACTTCTCCATCGAGGGAGAACAACAACCGGCCTTCCGCGCCACTGGCGAACTGCGCACTGCGCAACGTGGCGGCGGACGCCACCGCGGGCGGCAATGTGGACTTCAGATCCAGTCCCTCGCGCATGGACGATTCGATGCTGCCGGCGATCTTCTCCTTGACCGCGGCGCCGAAGGAACCGGACTGCAAAACTTCGCCGAGCGACCCATCGGCGTCGATTTTCTGGACTTCCGAAGCCATCGAGATGCCATCCGGTCCGACCGATGGCGTCAGCTTCACCACGACTACCGCGTTGCCGCCCACCAGCCGTTTGACGATATCCCGGCCCAAAGCCTTGACGCATCCCCAGCGTTCAAAGCGTACGTGGGCGGTCAAAATCGCGGCGGGAGAAGCTGGGACAAGTGTGGCGCCATCGACGGAAAGCCGCTCGCCGCAGCGGTCCGAGCGGTTCAGTTGGGAGGCGAGCAACGGGCCGATGTTTTCCTGCAGATCGCGCAAATCGGCAGTCAATGCGAGCTTGAATGAGCCCTGCGGCCCGCTGGAAACGGCGCCCCACGCGACGATTTGGACCGCCTGGCCCTTGACGTCCAGCGAGGTCTTGACCGGCGGAATCTTCAGTTCGAGGCCTTCCGTCCGAGCCTCCGTGGCGGAGATCAGCGCGGCGCATAGGAGTATATGAAAGCGCATCCAATGCAGTAGATGCCGCGACTGGCTGGGCAGTTACAGCAGCCGATCCGCGCTAGCCGCCCGCGCTAAACGCCGCCATGCGCTTCTGCATTTCTTCCTGCGATACATCTTCTTTGTGCGTGGCGAAGTGCCAGCCGTGTCCGAACGGGTCTTCGAACTGGCAGATGCGATCGCCGTAGAATTGATCCGCGACCGGCCGCTTAACCTTCGCTCCCGCGGCCTCCGCCTGCGCGGCCAACGCATCCACGTCTTCCACGTAAATGTGGATCATGACCGGCGAGCCGCCCAGCGTGCGCGGACTCAGGAAGCCCATTTCCGGAAACTCGTCCGCCAGCATGATTTTGGCTTTGCCGATCTTGATTTCGGCGTGGCCGAGGCGGCCGTCCGGGCCGGCCATGCGCATGATTTCCGTCGCGCCGAACGCTTTCTTGTAGAATTCGATGGCGTCCGCCGCGCCCTTGATGCAGAGGTACGGCGTCGCGCCATCGGATCCTTCTGGTATTGCTTTCACATTATTTGCCATGCATCCATTTTCTACGAACCCAATTGGGTTGTATTGTAAAAAATTGCCATGGCGGCGCATGGCGCCACCCTACTCGGCCAGCGGTACGTGGTTGAGATGTTCCGTACGTTGCGCGATGTAGGTGGACGGATTGATCCCCGAAAAAGCGCGGAAGTCGTGGATAAAATGCGCCTGGTCGAAATAGCCGCAATCCGCGGCCACCGCCGCCCACTCCACCGGCCGCCCTTTGGCGATCACCCGCAGCACACGTTGGAATCGGCGCACCCGGCAGAACAGCTTCGGCGTGAGTCCCACTTCACCGCTGAAAACCTGGATGAATCGCTTGGCGCTGAGGCCGATCTGCCCGGTGACGTCCGCGACGGTGCGAGTGTGCGGCAGGCCGTGAAACTCGTGCAGCGCGAATGCCACTGCCGGGTGCCGTTCCAGCCGCTCGGCCGCCCGCGCGAGAAGAGTCTGTTCCAGGACGCGAAGCCTGGCCTGCGGCATGGCGGCCTCCAGCAACCGTTCGCGCAACTGGTCCGCCAGAGATCCCCACAAGTCCTCCAGCGACACCATCGTGTTGTGCAGTTCGCCCGCCGGCAGGCCGAGAAACGGGAAAGCGCCTCCCGGCTTGAAATGCACGCCGGCGACGGTATGCTGCTCCGCCGTATCGATCACGAAGAATTCCGAATGCGCCCCCACCACCACCGGCCCCCGCAGCGTTTGGAATTTTTCGGTATCGTGCGCGTCGTACAACCGCGTCTGGTCTTCGTTCAGGTTGACCACCAGCTCCATCGAGCCATCCGGCAGCAGGCGCTCCTTCTTGTGCGGCTGCTGGTAGCCCTCGTACAACCAGAGCAGCGCCACGAAATCCGATAGCGGCGGGCCGGGGACGTGCTGGTATGACCGCATCACTTCCATGAGACCACAGGCGCGCTGTCAGCGGGCGCAGAAGGCCGTGGGGCGCACGTTTTCGTGCGGGACCAGATCGGATGGGATGTGCGCCAACGCCAGGTTCCATTTGCCGCCCTGCAAGGCAACGTCCTGCAGGACCCGGCCCGTAGCGGCCTCGATATGGAGCAGACGAGTATTAGTCGGCGGATTGGGGTCGCTCGAGTGGATCACATACAAATCCTGCCCATCGGGACTGACCGCCATGCGGTTGACGTGCACCGAGGCGGCGATGTGATTTACGCGGCCGCTGGAGGGGTGGATCACAAAGATGCCGTCGCGCGCCGCATCGGGGCAGGCGGTGCGGCGATCCACCTGGAACCCGAAAGCCTCCGCAAGAAAAAGGCGGTCCGGCGCGCCCGCCAGCATGAGCAACACCGGCTCATTGCACGCGCGGTGCAGATCCGGAAGATCGATCGACTTGGTTGGCGAAAGCTCAGGGTGCGCCGGATTCACAGTCCACAGTTGGCCCGTTCCGCGGTCGCGATAGTTGAACAGGTAGAAGCGATCTCCGGCCCATGCGCCTGTGAACGGTCCGCCCGAACCCAAAAGGGATAGACGGTGCACTAGCGACATGGAATACGTGTCGAAGATATCCAATGCCGGATCGGGGGAGTTTGTCACGCCCAGGAGCCACCGCCCATCGGGCGACGGCTGCAGGTTGTAGGCGCCCGTCGCTTTCATAGTGGGCAAGTGGCGCAACGTCCTGGCATCGAACACGTCCACTCCGTTTTGACCCTGCGTGAAAAGGAAGCGGCCATCCATTGAAGGCCAACCAAACAATGCGGGCGAGGTGAGCAAGCACAGGTTCCGCGTGGTCAGCTCAAGGGAATACAAACCGTAGCTTGTGTCTTGCGAGGATGCGCTTTTCCGCGCGGTATTTTTCATCGCGGCATTCTTCAACACAACTTTTGCTGATTTCTTGGCCACATAGAGCCGGGTGCCATCCGGGCTGGCTGTGACGCTTTCCAACTGCCCCAGAGCGCTAATGTCGCCCAATTTCCCGAGCGCAGAATTATAGAACTCGACGTGTCCCGCGCGGTTCGCCGCCAGGACCACCAAATCCTGGGCAAAGCTCGGCGCCACCGCCAGCAAGCAAATCGAGAATGTGATATATGCGCGCATAGTTTCCTACTTCACCGGCTTCTCGGGCTCCGGCGGTTTCGGCTTGGCCGGGGGCGGAGGCGAAACCAGTTTGGGCGGAGTCTTCGGCGCGGGCGGTTTGTACCCCGGCGGGTTCACCAGGATGATGCCGGTGTAGACCGGCACGGGCACGTCGACTTCGACCTGCACCTCCTGCGTGGTGTTGACGACCTCTACCGGCGGCAGGGCGGGCGGCGTGTATGCCGGCTCGCTGGGCGCAGGGCTGGGCGGCGGCTCGTACGCCACTTCCGTCGAGACCGATACGGCGCGCGTGCCGCCGGCGCGCAACGGCGGACGGAGGGCGTCCAGGCGCAACGCGGGAAATGCCGGAGAAGGGAGCGCCAGCGCGAAGGCCGCCGCAGCCAGCGGCTCCTTGGGACGGCTGGCGAAGCTGGCCGGATCGATTTCGATCGCTTCCGGCGTGTAGACGGCGTAGGTGGTATTGGCGTTTAGATACAGACGCGGCGCCGCGGGCGGCTTCCAGTCTTCGCCGGGCGCCAGGGTGCCCCAGCCCACCAGCTTGGCGCTCTTCAGCCAATATACGTCGCCCGGTTTGAATACCGTGCTGTCGCCCGGCGCCCAGATCCAACCTGTGCCCTCCAGCAGCATCCAGCGCCCGTAATGATACGGCAGCCAGCCCCAAGCATCGTCGCCGATCCAGGTGTAGCCAAGACCGTCGTACCAAAGCCATCTGCCGTTGCGGAAAGGCGCCCAGCCGGCCGGCGCTTTAGGCTTCCACACTGCGCCGAAATCGGCGGTCTGGATCCAGACGCCGTATGCGTCCAGGTCCGCCTGGCCGTAATTCAGCGCCGGAACGTGCGCCGCGGAAGTGGTCGATAGCAGCACTTTGTCGCGCTCGTCGCACCAGCGATCGGTTTCCAGCGGCGGGATTTCGCGATTGAGGACGAAGCGGGCGGGATGCGCCGGGTCCAGTTTCACCATCTGGCCCGCGTTCAAATCGAACTCCGCCGAAGGGGAGGAGAAGCGCGCCACGCCGTCCGACGCGGCGATCTGGCTCCATGCGTCGCGCGCCTCAAAGCGCAGGCGCGCACCTTCATGGATGGTCACTTGCGCACCCGGCACGGCCACCACCAGTACATCCTTGCCTTCCGCCGCGCCGGTAAAATAGGCCAAGCCATGGTCCAGGGAGATAAGAGTGATGCGTTGGCCGGTGGAAAGGCGCGTGTAATCGGAAAGCTCGGCGAGCGAATCGGGGCCCAGGCGCAAGACGCTGCCGTCGTCCAGTTCCACTTCGACGCGCGAGGAACCTTCGGTGCGCAGCCAGGACATCTCGCGGAGGGGCAGATTGCGTTGCGCAGCCTGCCAATCGTCGGCGGCCTGGAGTTGGACCTGGACGTCGCCATCGTAGTCGCCCACGCGGGCGTAACGCGCCTGGCCGGCGGACAGAGCGATCGGGAGCAGGAATAGGGCCAGGCGTTTCATGAATTCACCGAGTCGTCCACAGGTTTGACGCGGCGTGGGCGGCAAGCGTTTATGATATTCGAAAAAAAGATCGACTGCCAGGCTGTGTGGTAGATTCTAGGTTCTCAATGTGAACGCTCCGGGCGACATCCGAAGACGCAACTTCCTCCTGCGCGTTCTGGGGTTACCTTTCTTCCGCCCTCTGCAAGGACAGAACCAACCCGCAAGCGGCGAGCTCCATCTGCATCCGCAATATCGCGCGGAGACGCCGCTGGATGCTTTACGGCTCAAGGTCGACGCGCAACTCGACGACTTCCCCACGGAAAAAGAACACGACCGGATCGCCGCCATTCTGGCGCAATGGACGGCCGGCCTGCTGGAATCGCCCCGTAACATTCGAGCGATCGAGAAAGCGCTGGCGCCCGATTTTCAGGCAGCATCGCCGCGGCCGGCGGAGTTCCGGATCGTGCGCCCGGGACCCACGCTCGAAATACGCCGCGTCGCGTTCGCGGCCAAAGCGGCTCTCGGGCGGGAGGCTTTCATCGCCGAGTTGCAGGCCGCCTTGGACGGTTTTTCGAAGATTCTGACCGCCGAATTCCAAGTGACTCGAATCGATACGGCTTCCAACCTGGTGCAGACTCGCGTGCGGTGTGAGTTAGTGGGCGCCGGCCCCGGCTTTCACCGCGAACAGCGCGTGGGCGAGTGGGACCTCGAATGGGAAGCCGGCCTGCTGCGGCGCTGGCGGGCGTTGGATGAAACACGCAGCCGGACCGCCGCGCCGTGGTTCTCCGATGTGACCGCACAGGCTCTCGGCGGCAATCCGTCTTACTCACAACAGTTGCTCCACGGAGTCGATTACTGGCGCACCGTCCTCGATGGCGCGTGCGGCGTCGATATCTACGGCCACAACGGCGTGTCCGTGGGCGACATCGATGGCGACGGGTTCGACGATCTTTATGTCTGCCAACCGGCCGGGCTCCCCAACCGGCTGTATCGGAACCGGGGGGATGGAACGTTCGAGGACATCACCGAAGCATCGGGGCTGGGCATACTGGAAAACACGGCCTGCGCGCTTTTTGCGGACTTCGACAACGATGGACGCCAGGATCTGGTGGTGGTGCGCGCCGCGGGTCCGCTGCTCTTTTTGAACCAGGGTGGCGGCAAGTTCCGGCGGCAGCCTGGCGCGTTCCGGTTCGCGAACCCTCCGCAAGGAACCTTCACGGGGGCGGCCGCCGCCGACTACAATCGCGACGGATGGCTGGACATCTATTTCTGTCTCTACGCTTACTACCAGGGCGCGGATCAATATCAGTATCCGGTTCCTTACTATGCGGCGGAGAACGGGCCTCCCAATTTCATGATGCGTAACAACGGCGATGGAACTTTTCGCGACGTAACGGCGGAGACTGGCCTCAATCGGAACAACACGCGCTACAGTTTTTGCTGCGGCTGGAACGACTACAACGACGACGGATGGGCTGACTTATATGTGGTGAACGATTTCGGCCGCAAGAACCTATACCGTAACAACGGCGACGGTACGTTTAGCGATGTCGCAGCCGAGGCGGGGGTGGAAGACGTTGGCGCGGGCATGAGTGTGTCGTGGTCGAACTACCACAACGACGGCGCCGGCGATCTCTACGTGGCGAATATGTGGACCGCGGCCGGTGAGCGTATTTCGGCTCAGGACGCCTTTCAAAAGGGCGCGCCGGAGGCAGTCCGCGCGCTCTACCGCAAACACGCCATGGGCAACTCGCTGTTTTTGAGCCGCGGCGGCCAGGGAGCGTTCGAGGACGCCACCGCACGCGCCGGCGCGGGGATGGGCCGATGGTCCTGGTCGAGCGATGCCTGGGATTTCGATCACGACGGCTTCAGCGATTTGTACGTGACCAATGGCATGCTATCCGGTCCCATACGGAAAGACCTGAACGGCTTTTTCTGGCGCCAGGTTGTGGCTAAGTCGCCGGACGAAGCTAAGTCTTCGCCCGATTATGAGCAAGGCTGGAACGCGATCAACGAGCTGATCCGCGCCGATTACACGTGGAGCGGGTTCGAGCGCAACGTATTATACGCGAACAACGGGGACGGCACGTTTTCCGACGTGTCGGGTGCGGTAGGGCTGGACTTCATCGAAGACGGGCGGGCGTTCGCATTGGCGGACTTCGATCATGACGGCCGGCAGGAAGTCTTCCTGAAAAATCGCGATGCGCCGCAGTTGCGGCTGCTGAAAAACGTGGTGGAGCGGTTGCCGCCCTCCATCGCCTTCCAGTTACGCGGCGTGAAAAGTAATCGGGATGCCGTCGGCGCGGTGGTAATGGTCGAGACCAGCGCGGGCCGGCAGACCAAGACGCTACAGGCCGGATCGGGATTTCTTTCGCAGCACAGCAAGGATGTGTTTTTCGGCCTCGGAGCCGCGCAGGGGTTGGTCAAAGCGACCATTCGTTGGCCGAACGGCTTGGTGCAGGTGATCCGGGATTTACCGCCTAGCCACAGAATATGGGTGGAGGAGGGCGTTTCGCCGCCGCGAACGGAGCCTTTCCCGGCCGCCACGCCGGTGCGCGCCGCTCTTGGTCCGCAAGCGGGCGAATCGCTGCCGGCAACGGTGGAAACATGGCTGCTCTTGCCCGTGCCCGCTCCGGCGTTGCCTGCCTCCGCGATTCCCGGCAAGCCGGCGCTTTTCCATTTTCGCGCGCCAAACGCCGCGGACGAAGCGGAGGACGTAGCCGCCACTTACAACATCCTGTATCGTTGCTTATTCGACCGGCACCGCGACTTACCGCTTCCGGCGGCGTTCCTCATCGACGAGAACGGGGATATCGTCAAAGTCTACCAAGGGCCAGTCTCTCGCGCGCGTATGGAGGAAGACTCGCGGCGTATTCCGCGAACCCGCGCGGAGCGGTTGGCCGCGGCGCTGCCGTTTCGTGGCGTCGTCGAGACATATGATTTCGAGCGAAATTCGCTCTCCCTGGGTTCGGCGTTCTTTCAGCGGGGTTATTTCGGTCCGGCTGAGACCGCCTTCCGGCTGGCTCTGCGGGACGATCCATCGAGCGCCGAAGCTTGCTACGGATTGGGCAGCGTGTATCTGAAACAGGAGAAGGCGCGCGAGGCGCGAGACAGTTTCGAACGAACGGTGAAGCTGAAGGCGAATTATCCCGATACACTGCCAAACGCGTGGAACAATCTCGGCCTGCTGGCCACGCGGGAAGGACACCTCGATGAGGCTGTCGCCCACTTTCAGGAAGCGCTGCGCGTAAGTCCCGATTACTGGATAGCGCTGGAAAATCTGGGCAACGCCTATCGCCTGCAAAAGCGCTGGGACGAAGCGCGGACCACGCTGGAACGGGCGCTGGCGGCCAGACCGCAAGACCCCGAGGCAAACTACAACCTGGCGATGGTGTTCGCGCAGACCGACGATGCGGAGCGTGCCTACGAGCATCTGCGGAAGGCGCTAGGGCTTCGCCCCACTTATCCCGAGGCACTGAACAATCTGGGTGTGCTCTATCTGCGAACCGGGCGGCGGGATGACGCGGTGGCGAAATTCGAGGAGTGCATCCGGGTGGCGCCCGGCTTTGATCAGTCCTACCTGAACCTGGCGCGGGTGTATAGTCTGGAGGGCGCGCCGGAGAAGGCGCGGGCAGTGCTGATGGAACTATTGAAGCGGCATCCGGGTCACCCGCAGGCGCAGCAGGCGCTGGACCAATTACGGTAGACTCATCTCAAGATGCTCCTGCGATGGATCTCCGTGGCACTCTGCGTGCTGGCAGCCGCCGCTGGCGCGCAAGATGCCGGCACGCTTGAAGGAACGGTGCGTGATTCGCAGGGCCGCCCGACTGCCGCCGCAACCGTGTATCTTCAACCGAAAGCCATGGGACAAACTCTCCGCGCAAATACGGACACGACCGGCACTTATCGCTTTGCCGGGCTTCGCGCCGGCGACTATCTGTTGCGCGCGGAGGGCGGAACCGCGCGTCCCGTCACCCTCGGAGACCGGGAAAGCAAGAAGGCCAATCTTACCGTCGACTATGCGTTCTTCGACGACCCTAACTTCATCGTGGCGGGGGTGACCGACCCCGTCAGCCGCGGCGGTCACGGCTCCGACACGGTACTGCGTTCGAGCGAAGCGCTGGCGAAGGCGACCGCCGAATTGGGCGCCGCGGAGGGGCCGGGAGACGCCCTCAAAGCCGTGCGCGAGTATCAACGGGCGGCGGAACTGAATCCGAGCGAGCCAAACCTGTTTAATTGGGGATCTGAGTTGCTAGTGCATCGCACGGCCGAGCCGGCCACGGAAGTCTTCGCCAAGGGACATCGCCTGTTCCCGCATTCGCTCCGGCTGCTGTTAGGTCTGGCCGCGGCGTGGTATGCGCGCGGCGACTACGAACAAGCGTCGCGAAGCTTCTTCGAAGCCTGCGACTTGAATCCGAGCGATCCCCGCCCTTACATGTTTTTGGGCAAGATTCAGAGTATCGAGATCGTTCGGTTACCAGGCTATGCGGAAAGGCTGGAGCGATTCGCGAAGCTTCACCCCGATAACGCCTGGGCTAACTACTACTACGCGGTCGGCCTTTGGAAGCAGCGCAAATCGTCCGATGATTCCGAAACTCCGGCGCGCGTGCGGGAGGTGCTGGAGAAGGCCGTCCATCTCGATCCGCGTATGGGCGCGGCTTACTTGCAACTGGGCATTCTTTATTCCGAGCGGAACGACGGTGCCAAAGCCATCGCCGCCTACCAGAGGGCCATCGAAGTGAGTCCCGAGATGGACGAGCCGCATTACCGTCTGGGCCAAGCCTACGAGCGGAACGGACAAAAAGAGAGAGGCCGGCAGGAGCTCGAGATTTATGAGCGGATGTCGAGGAAGCTACAGCAAGATATGGAGCGCCAGCGGAGTGAAACCCGGCAATTTGTGATAGAGCTGCGGGATGGGACTCCAGCCGCGTCGCCGCGATAAGTCACTTAAAGGGGGCTAATTCGCAGCGTCCGAGCTTGGGGCAAATCATCGCGACGGCCCGCCCACCCACGAACTCGACAGCGTGATCTTCGCGCTCTGAATCCCACAATTCGACCGTTTTCCGCCGGCGACGGCTATTTGCCTCCATTTCCCAAACCGTGGCGATGCAGAAATGCGATTGATGGCCACAGTCGCATTCAAAAGAAGATATACTTAGGGGTCGAGCCATACACTCCTTCATCTACCGGTGGGCCGCCGGCGTAGCGGCGGTCATCAGATTGACGAACATCTCATAGAACCGCGCGGCGTCCAATCCATCTGAATTTCCACCAGCCCCGCGGCGAGCCTCGGCTTATCCTTCTCCGTCCACGTTTTGTCAGAGTATTGCCGTATCCCGCGCCATGATCGATATCCACACTCATGTAGCGAGTCTCTCGCCTTGTGATCGGCGACGGGTCGATCCACGCGGCCGCCGCCAGTTCGTCCCACATGAAGTCGGCGCCCCGCCTTCCTGGTAAAAGCGCGCGATGTGACGCCCCAGCGCAGTGCCTCTGGCTTCGATGCGCTTGACCATCGCGCGCGTCAGACGGGTCTTGATCGAGATGTCGGTGGGCGTGCAGACGATCTTCTTCCATGGCGCGCGCAGCACGATGTACGCCACCTCCGGGTCAAACCAGAAATTGAATTCGTGACGCGGATTGTTGGCGAACTCCTCATCCTCCATCGTAGGATTCAAACTGCCGCCCATGAACACCAGCGCCCGCGCCAACCCCGCGAACTCCGGATCGAGTGCCAGCGGCGTTAGTGCGATACTCTTAGAACAAAAGCTTAAGTGCAATCTGAACCAATCGCGGATTGTTCACCGTGGTATCGATCGAACCGAATCCCGGCGCGCCAAGCAGCGGACAAGCCGCGCAAATGCTGCTGCCAGGTGTACCGAATTGCGGATGGTTCAGGAGATTGAATACTTCAGCGCGGAAATCCAGCTTCATCCCCTCGTGCCATGGCAGAAGGAAATGCTTGATTGCCGAGAAGTCCGTATTCACGAAGTCCGGACCGGAGAGCGGAGTCCGGGATGCGTTCCCCAGTTCGCCGGAGAGCGGAGCTTGGAAGCAATTCACATTGAAATATTCGCTGATTGTCGGGTTGCTCAATGCCGGGTTGCAAACCTGGTTCGGGCGGTTCAGGCTGTTTCCATTGTTCTCGAAGTTGACCCCGGAGCCGTTGTTCGCCACCACGAAAACCGGGAATCCGGAGGTGACCTTCTGTATCGCGGTTAGCTCCCAATTGCCCAAGATCGCATTCACCACACCGTTCCAGTCGCTGCCGAACGCCTTACCCTTGCCGAATGGCAGTTCATATATCACACTCGCGGTGAAATCGTGATTGAGGTTGATTTGAGACAAACCCCAATCCAACTGTTGCCACCCCGGCAGCGGATAGTAAGGCGCACCCAAGTTGCTGCCCAAGCCGTCGGTGTATCCCGTGTCGTAGTTCCTGGAATAGGTATAGCCAATTAAAGCATAGAGACCGTGCCGGGCGCTCTTAGTTTCGGCCTTGATTTGAAGCGAATTGTAGTGCGCCCTCCCGTCGTCGGTCATGTTATCTACAGTCGAGTAAGGGAAGTTTGTCTCCGGAACGCCGAAAGCCGATCCGCCCGCTCCGCAACCCAGGGTGTATCCGGCGACCATGCCGCAAGCGGAGGGAGATCCGACATTCAAGTTATTGCCATACACCAAAATGTGGGAAGCGCGGGACCCCGCGTAGCCGGCCGTCAACAGCACCTGCCCAGGCAGTTGGTGCTCCACGTTCACGTTGAACTGTTGCACCATGCCCTGTTTGAAATTGAGGTTCATCGAATTGATCGTGCCCGTGAAATACCCGGGAGCAGGCGACGAGGACACGACGGGGAAGCCTTGCGACAGACTGATCCCGTTAGGTGTCAGTCCATACTTGGTGGCGCAAGCGGAGGTTGTGAACGGACATCCGCCGCCAAACGCAAATGCGTCGGACTCGTAGTAATAGGGTGGGTTTTGCCACAAGCCCTGGGCGCCCATGTTCCAGGAGGAATCATGATAGATCGCATAACCTCCGCGCAGCACGGTCGTCTGACTGCCCCAAGGCTTCCAGGCCAAGCCGATGCGCGGCTCGAGCGCCGTCCAATCCATCTTGACGCCCGCATATTTATTTGCGTTTTGCCCTGCGATCAGGAAAGTCTGGGTGTCCAGGAGGAAATTTGCTTGGCGGTTGAATGCCTCGCTTTCAGGCGTAACCATGGCCCAGGCTAATCCCAAGTTTAACGTGAGATCCTTACTCACGCGCCAATCGTCCTGCACAAACGGACGGTACATTTTCCAGCGTCGCCCGGTAACATCGCCGTCGAACGTTTGATCGTGGATCGCCAGATCGGTGAAGCCCATCAACAACGACGCGGCGGGGTCTCCGCCCCAATCGCCGGTGATGTCCCAATATCCATCCTGAAAGCCAACGGCCAGGACATTCAACTGGTTGGCGCGAATGTTGCCCCCGATCCGGATGTCGTGCTTGCCGCGCACCATGTCGAACGAGTCCGAGATGGAGAAGACGTTGGTGCCACCCAAAAACGGCGAATATCCCCGATCGCCCAGCGACCAGTAGCCGCTCAACTGCGTGGAGGTCAGCCCGCAACTTTCGCCGCCCTCCAATGGGTTGGTTGAACTTGAGTTGGCGCCCTGAATTCCGAGCTTGCCGGCCTCACAGGTTCCGCTGCCGTAAGACGTGAAGTAGTCGATGATCCGGTTGAAACCGATGCTGAATTGATTCACAGTCCGCGGCGAGAAAATGTGCGTTTCCGAAAGCGCCGCGTTGCGCCCATGATTGTCGATGTTCTCGGTGCTGGCAAAAGCGCCCTGTTCGGCGAAGCCCGGCGAACCGCCCGGTACGAACGAAACCGCCTGATCGTAACTGAAGCGCGCGAACATGGTGTCTCTGGTGGAGAAATTGTGGTCCAGCCGGATGTCGAACTCGCCTTCGTTCAGCTTCCGCACCGGTTCGTTGACATAGTTGTAGCCCAAGGCCGCGTTGTTGGCATTGGGCAGCGGGTAGAGGTTAATCATCGCCTGACCGATGGGATTGATCAGGCCCGCGGGAATCTTGTTGCATGGAGTGCCGGGCGTTTGGCTGCCGTCAGGGGCTGCGGGAAGTGCGTTACCGGAGCTGTCGCACATGACGGGGTGGTTTACCAAAGCCCCAGTGGAAGTCTGCGTGGTCACATAAGGGTTATTCAGAACCGCGGAGTTTGGGTTCCCGAATGCATCGTCGGTGAAATCGCCGTTGCGCATGGCGGCGGTAGGAACCAGTCCCACATACGGAATCCCATGCCGTTGCATCTTGGCCTGATAATCGGCGAAGAAGAACGTCTTGTCCTTCTGAATCGGCCCGCCCAGCGAGCCGCCAAATTGGTTCAAGTTGAATTGTTCAGTGTAGCTGGCGAAGAAGCTGCGCGCGTCCAGGTCCGTATTGCGGAAGAATTCGAACAGCGAGCCGTGAAAGTCGTTGGAACCCGACTTGGTCGTCACCAAAACCGTGGGTCCCGCGCGTGTGCCGTATTCCGCGGAGTAGTTGTAAGTGAGGACCTTGAATTCCTGGATGGCGTCGATCGAAGGCAGAATGGCGATGCCGCCCGCGGTGAGTTCGTTGTTGTCGTTGCCGTCGTACAGCCAATCCGTGGAGTTGGCGCGGGACCCGCCCACGGAGAGCGAAAATGAACCGCGCGCGGAGACTTCGCTGCTGGGGCCCCCATTGAAGAAGCTTTGCGGGTTGGTTTCCGTAATGGTGCCGGGTGTGAGCGTAGCCAATTGCACAAAGTCCCGGCCATTGAGCGGAAGCTCGGCCACCTGCTGGGAAGTGATCACCTGGCCCAGCGTCGGGTTGGTGGTTTCGATGGCCACGGCGGTCGCCGTCACCTCCACGCTCTCCTTCACGGATGCGGGCACCAGTCTGAAATCCATCTCGCGATGTTCGTCCACCTGCAGGCGGACGTCCCTTTGCTCGGCGGGCTGAAAACCGGCGAAGTCCACATGGACCGTGAAGCTGGCGACGGGCAGCAGGGGCACGAGATAATGCCCCGATTCGTCGGTTGTGGAATCGCGCGTTACCCCCATGGCAGGCGCGGTGACCATCACCTTGGCGCCTGCAATCGCGGACCCTGTGGCGTCGGAAACCGTGCCCGAAATGATCCCGGTAGCCTGGCCATAGACCAACGGACTCGTGACAAACACAAGCAAACAAACGATCGCAGCGAGCAGCATTCTCGTCGGTGGCATCGGCGCTCCTTTTCGCTGCCACTTCCCTCGAGTGGCGATATAGTCTTCTCCCGTTGCAACTCAAATTCTCAAGCGGGGAGTGAACTAGTATGACTGGATTATTGCGGTTCTGTCAAGGCTTTTTCAGGACGCCCCCAGCCGCGCGGACCCGGCGCCCGCGGGGCGGCTATAATGGCCTCTAGCCGCCAGAATGGCGGAAGTCCGGGCAGACTGAAACCTGCCCCACCGAATCATGCGAAAACGAACCTGGGGGCGGCTGGTCCTCCGCATCGCGATCATGGGCGCAGGCCTGACGGCGGTTTCCCGTCTCTATCACTACGCGATCCATGTCAATAGCACGACGGCCGCACTGACCTATTTGCTTGCGGTAGTCGGGGCGGCCACGTTTTGGGGACTGCCGGAAGCCATGCTGGCTTCCGTCTTCAGCATGCTTTGCCTGGACTACTACTTCTTCCCGCCGGTGCCTTCATTTGGAATCGACGATCCCCAAAATTGGGTAGCTTGGTGCACTTTCCCGGTCGCGTCGTTGCTGGTCAGCCAACTGTCCGCCAGGTTAAAGAAGCGGGCTAGGGAGGCTACCCAAAGGCAGGCCGAAATCGAGCGCATGTACGCGCTGAGCTGCCGGCTGATGCAAGCCAGCGCGGCAAACGCCTTGGCCCGGACCATTCCCGGAGAAGTGGCGTCGATTTTTGGGTGTCCCGGTGTGGCTTTCTTTGACGGGTTTTCCGGACAGGTCCATCGCGCCGGATCCGCCGAGGGGATTTCGGAAGCCGCCTTGGCCGAGGCGGCCGCCGCCGATTCGCCGCGCGCGGCCTTCGGAAATACGGTGCTGGTCCCGGTGCGTTTGGGCGGCGGGGTCGGCAGCCTGGGATTCACGGGCGCCGCGATTTCGGCGCCCGCCATGCGATCACTCGCCAACCTGCTGGCCTTAGCCATGGATCGCGCGCGCAAACAGGAGACCGCCGCGCAGGCCGAAGGGGCGCGCCGTCATCAGGAGCTGAAGTCCATGCTGCTGGACGCTCTGGCGCACGAGTTTCAGACGCCACTCACATCCATCCGCGCCGGTATCGACGCCATGCTGGCGGAGTCGCCAGGCTGCGACCAGCGGGAATGGCTCGAAATCATGAACGAAGAGAGCGGACGCCTCAGCGCCATGATGACCGAAGCCATCCAGATGGCGCGCATCGAAGCGGGTCACGTGGACCTGGATAAGCAAACGCACACGGTGGAGGACTTGATCTACTCGGCTCTGGAGAAGGAGATGGCGGAGGGTTCGCAAGTCGAAGTCGATTTGCCGCACGGCCTGCCTCCGGTTTCCGCCGATGCCGGGCTGATCCGCCTGGTCATCCGCGAGATCGCCGGGAACGCTCTGAAGTATGCGCAGCCCGGCGCACCCGTCACGGTGCGCGCGCACGCCGCGGACGGCGCCGTGGTAATCGGCGTATCCGACCACGGGCCCGGCATTCCGCTGGAGGAGCAGCGTCAGATCTTTGAAAAATACTATAGGGGCAAGCAGAGCCGCGGCCATTTGACCGGCATGGGAATGGGTCTTCCCATCGCGCGCCAGGTTGTGGAGGCCCACGAGGGCCGCGTCTGGGTGGAGAGCCAGCCCGGCGAGGGCGCCACATTTTCATTCACGCTTCCCTTGGCGCATGAGGAGGCCAGCGTGTGAGCGGAGCCAAAATATTGGTGGTCGACGACGATTTGCAAATCCGCCGCGTGATCCGCAAGATGCTGGTGGCCCAAGGTTACGCGGTGAACGACGCCCGCAGCGGTGAAGAGGCCCTGGATCTGCTGCGCCGCAACCGGCACGACCTGGTGTTGCTGGATATGGCCATGCCCGGCATGGGCGGCCTGGAAGCCTGCCGCGCGATTCGCGCCGGTTGGGATATGGCCATCATCATCCTGTCGGTCCGCGGCATGGAGAAGGACAAAATCGGCGCTCTGGACGCCGGCGCGGACGATTACGTTACCAAGCCTTTCAGCATGCAGGAACTGCTGGCGCGCATTCGCGCCGGGTTGCGCCGCTCGCCCCTGGCCCCGGAAGCCGCGCCACCGCTGCTCGAAACTCGCGGTCTGCAGATTCACTTCGCCGCGCGCCGGGTGATTGCGGGCGGCCAGGAAGTCCGTCTGACTCCCACCGAGTTCGACCTCTTACAGGTTCTGGCCGCCAACCCCAATACGCCCATTCCGCATCGCCGCCTGCTGCAGGTGGTGTGGGGGCCGGATTACGGCAACGAGGTGGTTTATTTGCGGGTATTCATCAATCAGCTTCGCAAAAAGATTGAGCCGGAGCCCGCCAAGCCGCGCTACATCCTGACGGAGCCTTGCGTCGGATATCAATTCCACACTGACCGGGAGGGAGAGAAACCAGAGTGACCCCCAAGACCGCCGGCGAGCCATCGCCCGAACTCATTTTCGAGACTTTCAACGCCTATCAACGAACCGCGGCTTTGCGCACCGCGATTGAACTGGACGTGTTTCGCGCCGTCGGCGAAGGACTGGGCGACGCCGTCTCGCTGGCGCGGCAGTGCGGGGCCTCCGCGCGCGGCATCCGCATCCTCTGCGATTACCTCACCATCGTTGGATTGCTGGCCAAGCAAGATGGGCACTACCGGCACACGCCCACGAGCGCGCTGTTCCTGGACCCGCGCTCGCCCGCTTGCATGGCCTCGGCAGCGCGGTTTCTGGGCACTCCGGCGCTCGCTGAACCGTTCGCCCGACTGACAGATGTCGTCCGTAGTGGCCATACCGTGCTGCCGGGAGACGGTACCGTGGAACCGGAGAATCCGATCTGGGTGGAGTTTGCGCACGGGATGGCGCCCATGATGGGAGCCTTGGCCGGACCGCTCGGCGCGATTGTGCTCGATGGACTGGCCGGACCGCTGCGCGTGCTGGACATTGCCGCCGGCCATGGGTTGTTCGGCATCGAAGTGGCCAAGCTGAATCCGGAAGCCGAAATCACGGCGCTCGATTGGGCGGCGGTGCTGGAGGTGGCGCGCGGCAACGCCCGACAGGCGTGCGTCGAGAACCGGTACCATCTGCTGCCGGGGAGCGCCTTCGACGTGGAGTATGGCGGACCTTACGACATCGTCCTGCTTACGAATTTCTTGCACCATTTCGATCTACCTACTTGCGTCGGGCTGTTGCGCAAGGTGCATGCGGCGTTGCAGCCCGGCGGACGCGCGGCGGTGCTGGAATTTGTGCCCAATGAGGATCGCGTGTCGCCGCCCGTGGCGGCCGCGTTCAGTATGACCATGTTGGCGAACACGGCGGGCGGCGATGCATACACGTTTCGCGAACTGGAGGAGATGTACCGGGAAGCGGGCTACGGCGGAGTCACCGCGCACGTTATCCCGAGAAGCGCGCACACCGTGGTGATGGGGAGGGCTTAAGTCTTCCCCCTCTTCTCCGCCTTCCGCGCATCGCCGAATTGATTGATGCGGATGGTTCCGTCCGGAAACACGACCCGAATTTCGAGCTGGCCTCCCACGCCCTCGACAAATTTGGCAAGCGTACTGACGTAAACATCGGTACGCCGCTCCATTCTGGAGATAGCCGCTTGCTTCAGGCCCAACTTATGTCCAAGCTCCTCCTGAGTCATGGCGCGGGCGGCGCGCAATTCATCGAGGGCCATGTCTTTTGGCATTGCGGCGGCTCTTGCCTCGCTTCTGGCGCGCGATGCGGGCGGCATCTTTGGCTGCCGATCCCTGAAGTCTCTCGCCATCTCGTTTCTCCCGCTTGGGGGCAGCCCAGTGTCCGGGATTCTCGCGGCGAGGAATCCGTCGTCACTCTCACTAGCCGCTTCCGCGTCGGCGCCCGTGCCCCTTCCGATGCGCCACCGGAGGCGCTTCGCGCAGCCATAATGCCCGCCGGCCAGTTCCGGCGCGCGACGCCCGCCCGAAAACAGCCTGGCGTGCTGTAATGGCGCGAGAGAAGGTAAGGCAGGCCCGGACATGCGAGCTAGGGCTGAGGCTCGCCGCGTTAAGGGGCGTCCGCATTACAACTTCCCTTTCGTGCGAAATAAAGACACCGTACCAAACTGTGCGATTCCGGCGCCGCGGGCACTGCGCGCCCACAACCCCCCCGGGCGGACCGTGCCTCTTCTTTATGATGCACCGCCGCTCGACGCGGCCCATCGCGAGCGATTCGCGCAGCCTGATGCCAGCAGGCAATTCCGGCGTTAGTCGCCCGCCGCTAGAACCGATGACCGCGCCCGTGCGACTGGCGGTGCAGGCGTGCGAGTTGCAGGCCCCGCGCACGATACGCCGCCCGCACCGACGGCCGTGCCCCGGCGGCGGGCGGATGGGCGACGCGACTGGCGACGGGACGCTGTCCACGACCAAGGCCGTCATCCTCCGCAAGGGAGCCCGCTGCTCGAAGGGATGACCACCCCGAGAGCGCGGCACGCAAGCTTGATGCCGGTGCCAGCCGCGCGTGGTCCGTTGCTGCGACCGCCAGTGGGCGGATGGGGATGCGCGGCGCGCGGAGGCGCGCGGGACGGGGGCGCGCCGTCAGTCGGCACGTGTCCAATTGCTCGGCTTTCAATCGATGCTCAGGATATAGCGACGGCTCCCGGAACGCCTTCCTGGACGAGTAAGCAAAGCCTTTCCGCTCGACGACACCGCTGTCACCGCTGTCGTCAGCCCTGTCACCCGGAGGAGATGCATTTGGATAACTAAACACGCCGCATCGCTAGTGTTTTCAGCGCCTTATCCAATACAATTCGTTTGGAACCGTTCGTGCTTTCAATCGTGCGGGAGTAAATTAGACGATGACGGATTTCCTGCGCAACCTATGGATCGACGATCAAGGCCAGGACCTGATCGAGTATACGCTGTTGATGGCCTTTGTGGCTCTGGCTTCTGCTGCCTTGTTTATCAGTTCAGGCACCAGCATCAGTAAAATCTGGAGCACGACCAACGTCCAATTGAGCACCGCGGCATCTACCGCGAGCTAACGGTGAAACGGAGCGCCGGATGCACCGGCGCTCCGAAACCAATCCTACAATTTTTCCGAGGTACCGGAACGGCTTGCTTGCAATCCTTGCGCCAGCCGCAGGAGCCGATTTCGCCTACCCTTTAGCGGATTTCGCAATTTCGAGCGCCTGTCAAACCGCGAGCGCAATCATGCCTGGCGTTACGCTGTCGGCTTTAGAGTGCAGATGGTACTCGGCAAACTGGTTCAGTGTTCAACCCTAGCAGGTTGCGTAAAAAGGCATTCGCAGGCTGAAGCCTGTGCCACCGTGTGCTTGTAAGTTGCTGAAAGTTGCTGATAACAGGTGGCACAGACTCTAGTCTGTGTTCCCGCCGAGCGATCCCTGAGCCTTTTTCCGCAGCCTGCTAGACTAGAAGCACTCACCTAGCTGTTCCAGGCGGTGCTTCAGCTTCCGCAAGTTGTCCTCGATGGTCTGACGTTCAGCAGCAGAGAGTGCTGGAAGGCATCGTGGCAAGAATCGTAGAACCGCATGATACGCCGTACGCGCATTTCTTTGATTGCGCCGAACGGTCTCGGTGACCAATGAAGTACGGGCAATTTTCAGGAACGTGAAAGCTAATTCAAGATCCGCAATTATGAACTCAGCCCCGACCCGCCGCCAATCACCGACTGGCGGAAGCTCGGCCATGATGTCAGGCCGGCCCAAAGTGTGCCGGGCAATCTCTTCGAGTAAGAGCACGGAATCTTCTGAGCAAACTGCCCAGTTGCGCAACTGAATAGCGTAGTGCGTAGGCACAGCTTGACCGGCTATAATCATTTGCAAGACGGCTCTGGCTAATTCTGTTTGGGCGAACATGTCGCACAACCCGCTCTGTCCGACGCCATAATCATACTACTCCTATTTAGGCCGGCCTGGATAAAACCGGCCCATGTCGCCATAATATCCCACGAGCTGGCCGCCTCGTCTGGCAACACTGGGGTGGAGCCGTCTCGGCGACCTCTTAGCCGGAGCGGATTGGTCTCCCGACGGCGGACAAATTGGTCTAAGCGCTGCACCACGGTGCGGTTCGCTCTGGGGCGAACCCAGAGAATCGGTCCGACCGCACTGCGGCGCACCAACCGCGATAATGGTAACCGTGCCCATGACGATTTTCGACTCCGATACCATCCCACGAGATCGGAGGGCTGAACTTGAAGCGGCCGTGGTTGCCGCCCAAGCATCTCTCTAGGCTCTTCGAAGGTTCGATAGCGGCCACCCGGACCGCCAGAGTTTCGCTGTGCGGATCACGTCATGCCCAGAGTTGGGCATTTCCGTCCCGTTCGACTGGGATGCAGAATCGCGATAGGGGTGACCGAGCGAATATGGGCGGCGATGGACGATTGACGCTCGCGGCCTGGCCTCCGGCACGATGGGGCGTTATCGGTAGCTATCCATCTTCCGGTAGCGGTTCAATTTCGACGGATCGTGGCAGATCCGAACCGCTTTCCAAAAGTTGCCGACGAATCTCGGTGTAACTATTCGCGAACCGTTCCTCCACTATGTCTGAGCGAATCTGAATGGCTGAAGGTTCCGGGAGGCATTGGCCGAACAACTCGCACATCCTGTCCGCCTCGTGCACATAGTGCTTAACGCGTTTCCCAAACACTTCGCGTGCAGTTCTGCAAATTGTGTCGAATCGATTTCGTTCCGTTTGCAGTATATACAATAAGTAATCGGCCGGACGTGCAGGGCGGCGCCGCGGCGTTCCGTTAGGATCTTGTTCAATCGAGTCGCGTTATCCGAAATGCCCCGCAATACGATTCTTGACCACCATCGGCAGAGCTACCTTGAGACCTTCCAGCGTCAAAACCCCGGTGCTCTCCAAAACGGCAGTCTTCGCCGCCTCCCATATGCTGTCGTTCCGGGCAGCGTCAAGGAACTCGTGGCCGCTGTACGTCAGCCGCACGGGCTTCCAGCCCACGCCAAGATCCATTGCCTCGATGAACCCCGCTTCGTGAAGAAGCATTACGTGGTAGGCAATAACATTCGGGGATCGCCCATCGACACAAATATCGTGGAAGGCGCCGTCGAAGGGTATTTCTTCGACTTTCAGTAAGACCTCCCGGACCAACTCCATGTCCCGCTTCATTCTCGTAAGCCCCTCTTCCGCTGCTGGTGCTGGCTCGGGTGTTCCCTTCTGGTAATCCTAATCTCAATGCCAAAGTCGGCTCGCGTTCGATCTGTCGCCTGGGGTCGCATTCACGTCAGGCCCCAGTATAGTACCATCCGTTGACGCTACGCCCGGCAACGGCGAAGATCGGTACAGCGGAAGCGGCTAGGATTCGCCGACGGGTTGTTTTAGTCCAGCCAGCAATGCAAGGCAAACGTAAGTTTCGTATTTGCCAGACGAGAGAGGGCGGACTGGGCCGCTCCTCTCAACGAATGACCGATCACCTTCAAGCCGGAGCTTGAGCGGCGATCTTGTAGAAGGTCGAGTTGCACACTTCGTAGGTATGTACCTGCGGAGTGCTTTCAACCACTTTCCCCAGGGCCTTCAGCACGCCCGGATATGCATCGCGGCTGTAGGCGCGGCATTCTCTTTCTGATCCCACAAACTGATTCCAAAGGCTTCCGCGCCTCCTGGGGCGACGAACGTCATTTCGTCCCGGAAGCCCTTCTGCTTGCGAAGCGTGGGCAGAGTTTCTTTTTCGATCAGTTGGGTGAAGTTCGCGACGCTGTTCGGCTTCAGGTGGATGGAGATACTACGAGCAAACATGTCAACCCCCTTCGGTTGTGGTTTGGCTAAGAGAAAGAGAGAGTTCAGATTGCCTGACTTAGGTCAGATGATCTGATGAGAGCAGCAGAATTGCTCAGTCGCCCACTAGTGTGAGCCGATGCGACGCGCTTGTCAAGGGGGAATGCGCAATATTTCAAAGAACTTGTCGCGTTCGCTCATTCTAATCAACTTAAATATTAGAAGAGTAGGTTCGAAACTTGTGTTATCAACAGTCCCACGCAGATGCCTGAGAAAACAGGTCATCACATCGGTTCCGATTCAGCACGTCGCAGAAACTGGACCGAAACGACGTTCCGGCGGCCAGGGCGCCGGCCGCGTGCTGAGTGCCACCGCCAAGCGGACGTTGTGTCGCAATATCGCTAGCGAGGTCTCCGGATCAGCGCGCGAGGCGAGCGCCGGCCCTATGGCGCCGAGAGGAATCTAAGAATCTCGCCCATCAGCCGCTCTCCCCGATCAGTCTGGAAAATGAACTGGGCGTGTGCCGAACACTCGAGAATAACAACCAACTCTTTTGGCTCTGGGGCCTTCTCGTACTGCGCGCGAATCTTGGGTAACCGCGGTTGTCGCCCGGGGCAAGGTCGTCGCGGCTTACGATGAACAGTTTGCGGCCCTTCAGTTTTTCGGGCGGGCCGTACGCTCCGTGTGCCAGCAGGACCACGCGATCAATTTCGCCGGGCTTCGACTCACCAAGCGCTCCTTCCGCCGCGTCGCCTCCCATGCTGGCTCCCACGACAGAAACGGTCTTTGCTCCGTTCGCATGCAGGTAACGGACTGCGGCCGACACGTCGAGCGGCGACCCGAAGTCCGATCGCGGGGACTGTGGCCCTTCTTTGGACAGACCGAATCCGCGGAGGTCAATGGCCAAGGCACGGAATCCAGCATTCATTAGCGCAGGTGCCTGCTTCTCCCAACTGCCCTTTTCGAACCTGCCGCCGGGAGCTAGCACGACGCCGCGATCACCCGTTCCGTACAGGTCTGCGTGGATAGTCCAGCCGTCCAGGGTCGAAAAGGAGACGTGATCCTGCGCAGCCGTCAATCCTCCAAGACCAGAGCCGAGATGAGCGCCCGCACGACAGTCATTATGGCCAGTATACTGTGACACCGGGTGTGCAGAGATTCTTGCCGTTTTAGCGGCTCGGATCGGTTCAGACCGACGCAAAGTGCTCATCGTCTCTAGAATGGCGAGCCCGGAGCGGGCACAAGCGCAGCTCCCGGCTTCCGCGGCCCCGTTGTGCGGTGATATCGCTCTAGAGAAGACGGCCTGCCCGCAAGCCGAATGAAACGGCACGGCGGAGGAGAGGAGCGCGCGAATGGTTGTTCAATCTCGGCCGAAGCCTTGGTAAAGGCGGTGAATTGCTTGGTGTCCAGCAGCAGCGCCTCATAAATGCGTTGCGGCGTAGTCTTGAAATCGACTTCCTGGTGGATTCCGGTGCCAGCCTTCTGCGTCTGCGCGTGCGCCAAGCTTAGCCCCAGACTGCCGAAGATCAAAGCCATCGCGCGCCGGGTTACGTTTTCATCCATCCGCCGATTGCACCGCGGGTGCCAGTCTCAACCAATCAACGTGGGCCACGTTCCGGCCTTCCCGCCGCTCGACGCGGCTCATCACGCGCGCCGCGGCCTCGGATCGGCGCCCCCCCCCCCGCGGCTCAGTAACAACAGTCTGGCGCGTCGCGCAGCCTGCTCGCCGGCGCAGCTCCCGCGCCCGCCCGTTGTCCGTTGCCGCGACCTGCGGCGTGGGGATGGGCGACACGATTCCGGGGCGAGCCGCCGTCCGAGACCGGGCCTCCAACCGGGGCGAGGGCGCACGCCGCCCGACGCGATAACCGCGCCCGGACGACGGCGCTGGAGGTGCGCGCCGCGCGGATGGCGCCGCATTTTTTCACCATCAATAGTAGTAAAGGTACTTTGGATACTATTCTCCACGGCTGCCGTTGGAGCGCATCATAAAAACGTGGTGAACAAAGATGCAAGGCTCGATCCCGCAATGGAGCGGCGGGCGTCGAGACGATTTCCAATGGCACAGGATGTGTTCTATAGAGTCCTGGACCACAGATCCGTGGTCCCCGAGAGCGGTGCCGGGAAAACCGTGGATATCAGCAGCGGAGGGGTGCTCTTTGAAACGGAGCGCCGCCTGCGTTCCGGACAGCGCGTGGAACTGTCCGTGAACTGGCCCGCGCAATTGGAGGGCAGCTATCCGCTCAATTTCGTGGCGCTGGGCCGGGTGGTGCGCGTGGAGGACACCAGGGCGGCCATGCACATCGAACAATACGAGTTCCGGACGTGGCGTATGGAAGAACGGCCCACCGTGGTCCTCGAGGAAGCCGGCCTGCGCCTGGTACCGTATGATTCAAGAATCGGTATCACTCGGACCGGCGCGGCCCACCGCCCAGGAGCATGGCCGCCGCTCCGCGCAGTCTGATGCCGGCGCCCGGTTCCTGCGCCAGCCGCCCGTCGTAGGTCGCGTCCGTCGCCGCGACCGCCGGCGAGCGGTACCTAAAGCATTTCTCATCCAAGAATGAGCCTGGGGAACCGATATCGGGATATGCGGGTCTCCTTTCTTTGAATGTGGATTCGAGTGCCACCATTTCAGGGCCGACCAACGGGAGGCTGCACAGGCGCCTCGGGCTGGGGTGGTTTTGGTTTCCCTTTTCATAGGAAGGTTTTTGTGTTTCGATGCCGGAGCTTGCTGCGGTGCCGCGGGCCGACCAACGGGAGGCTGGGTCTCCGTCGCCAGCGGGCGTCGCCCTGGTGATTCCGTCATGCGGTCCGCCGTTCTGGAAAGCTCGCAAACAGTCTCTGTTTGGCCGCTTGCATCGCGGTGGCAGCCTGCATGTCCGTTTGCCGCCGCGACCAACCGTCCAACTCTTGGGGCGTCAAGTCTCCCTTCAAGTACCCCGCTACGCCCGGCAACTGGCGCAAGGTTTCCCAGGGAGTGGCAATATCGGGATTTGGTAAGCCCCTACCATACAGAGCGCCGGCAGCAACTTGACAAAAGGACTCAGCCCCGTGTCGTAGCGAAAAATGACACCCTGTGCTACCAGCGAGTTGGTACTGCCGCCGACGGAGGCCGCTCCGTACAAGTTTCCGTCCGTCTTCTGCATCAATCCTCCATGGGGTTGCCCATAACCCGCGAAATCGTACAGTTTCGTGAACGTACCTCCCGTGGTGACCTTGAAGATCGTACCCTTATTATGACCTCCGCCTAGCTCGGTCATCCCATAGAGATTCCCGTCGGTCGCTTGTAGCAGCCCTACTGGCCCGTGACCATCCGCACCCGTGAACGTGTGCAGTACGGTCAACACGCCTTGCGGAGTAAGCTGAAAGACAACACCTTCGCCGCCGCCGCCGGTCGAGGTGACTCCGTAATTCGCAGTTACTCCATAGAGGTTGCCGTCAGCGCCCTCGATTACTCCTGTGGCTGGTCTCCCTCCATCCGGGCAGCCGGACGATTGACAGAAGCTGTAGATCGCACCCAGCTCCGCGGCGGGGGGGGGTAATAACTAAAGACCGCGCCAAATCCATACGCGCCGCCGCTTTCAGTGGTGCCGTAGATATTGCCGTCGGAGGCCTGGATCAGCGGTCCCTCGGGGGTATAACCGTCGGCGCAGTTTGGCAGGAGACAGAAAATACCCCCGCCATACCAAGATCACGCTCTCCGGCGCCCTCAATCCCGAAAATGGTGCCATACCCGCCTTCCGAGCCATATGCGGTTGTGCCATATTCGTTTCCGGTGTTTCCGGTATATCCGGCCACCATAGTGCTCGTCGGCTGGGTGCCGTCTCCACAGTTGGTTTCCTCGCAGAAAGAGTGGATCGTTAGCAGATGCTTGCCGTCGGTTTGGATCTGAAATACAGTGCCCGCGCTGTTCGCCCCACCCAGCCATGTGGTGCCGTAAAGCCAAAGGTCGATCCCCTGAATAATTCCGGCCAACGGGGTGCTGCCGTCCGGGCAGCCGGAGGCGTCGCAGAAGAAAGGGTAAACCCAGTCCTGCTTGCCCTCCGGGTTGAGCTTGTAGATCGTCCCATTCTGGTAGGCCCCGCCCGCGCTGGTCGTGCCGTAAAGATACGTGTCCACTCCTTCAAAAGGCGGCGACCACGGGGTTTCGCCATTTGTGCTGGAAAATCGGTGGATAACGGTTGGTACGGTTTGTGCAGGCGCAGAGATTGCTATCGCGGCGCCCAGCACGCAAACGATACGGAGGCTCTGCACATCTTTAATCAGCTTCCCTTGTTGATTTCGCCTTGTCTTCCTCCTGAACAGCCAACCCTTCTCTACAAGGTCAGGGCTTGAACTTGTACACGATACCATTTCCCGTCTGGCCGCCATCAGCGGTGGCGCCGAAGAAGACTCCTTTGCCGTTTTCGACCACGGGACCCTCTGGATAAGCGCCATCGTTAGGACCGCCATTGAAACTGTAAGCCACCACGTAGTGCCAAACGCCGACTTCGACCCTGTCCGGATATAACTCGAAGATGGTGCCGAAATCCGAGCCGGTTGTGCCCGAGCCTCCCTGTTCCGTAGTGCTCCAGAGGTTGCCCGAGGAGTCTTTAAAAAAACCGGCTTTTGCGTACGCGCCATCCTGGCCGCCAGTGAAGTTATGGTGATTAATCAGTGTGTATTGGGGATTGCCCTCAATCTCTTGACGGAGTTCGAAGACCATGCCGCAACACTTCTCGCTGGCGCCGCCGGTTTGGGTGGTGCCGAACAGGTCGCCCGTAGCGCCGGCCAAGCCGCCGTTCGGGGTGGCGCCGTCCTGGGCATCGGTGGCGTCGCCTTCGAAATCGTGAATGGTGGCAAACGCCCATGTGCTCTCAGCGCCCGTCGGCGGGGACAGGGAGAACACCGTGCCCAAGTTGTAGTAGCCGCCAGAGGGGGTCGTGCCGAAGATATTGCCGTTCGAGCTGTCGATCAGCAGATCGCCATTCGGCGTGCCGCCATCGTCACCGCCTGTGAAGGAGTACAGCACCTCGAGAATCCACCCGAATCGGATGTTGTAGTAGAGGCGGAAGATCGTTCCTTGGTTGTAAGTGCCGCCGGCCATGGTGGCCCCATAAAGAGCGCCGTATTGGTCCATCGCCAAGCCGCCATGGGGAAGAAGGCCGTCCACTCCGCCGGGAAACTGACAGATGATCTTCGAGGTCCACTCCGTCTGCCCGGCCGGCGGCGGACTTAACTCGTAGACCAAGCCGCAACAAGTGCCGATGCTGTCGTTGTACGTGGTGACTCCGTAGAGGTTGCCATACTGGTCGGCGATCACGCGGCCGTTGGGAGATCCTCCGGGGTTGCCATCCTCCTGGAAGGTGACCAGCGCCTTCTCATTCCAAGTTGTTCCCGTCTTCGGCGGCGTGAGCTTATACACCTCTCCAGCGCCGGCGCTCCCGCCGTTAAGCAGCGTGCTGTACAGGCTGGATTTGTACGAGGTCAAGCCGACCTCGGGGTTGCCTCCACCATTGCCGCCGGTGAAGTTGTAAATGACGCTTTCCGTCCGGGCTGAAAGCGGCAGGGCGGCAATCATCATCAGCACGGTGCAAGCCGCGCGACCACACGTCAAAGCAGTTCTCTTCGTCATTGTGTTCTCCTCACGATCCAGGTCGGGCGGCAGAATCTTCATCTGGCCGCTCATTTACACCTGCGCGAACGGGAGAGAAATCTAGCGCGCGCTTCGCGGGTTTTTTTTGGGGGGGGCGGCTGGGGTGGTTTGGCGGGGAGTCAGAAACCGCTATAATAGGCCGGTTGGTCAACGTTCCTGGCCGTTCCCGCCGGCGGCCAGGAGGGCTGCCGGTCGACTAATGCGATGCAGATTACGGAACTCTTAGGCCGTGCGTACGGGGGCGATGCCGAGGCGCTAAACAAAGTGGTGCCCATGGTGTACCAGGAGTTGAAGCAGCTAGCTATGGGGCATCTGCGGCGGGAGCGTACTCCTGTACCGATCGAGGCGACGGCACTGGTGCACGAAGCTTTCCTGCGGATGGCCGGCTCTCCGCTGCCGGAATTTGAGAACCGTTCGCATTTCTACGGCATTGCGGCGCGCGTCATGCGTCAGGTGCTGGTCGACCTGGCCCGTGCGCGGCAGGCTGCCAAGCGCGGACGGGAACTCGAAGTCACGCTCTCCGGGTTAGTGGCTCGGCCGGTGGGTGACTCGTTTCTGGTTTTGAACGATGCTTTGGACCGGCTGACGCAAGATCATCCCTTGAAAGGACGCCTGATCGAGTTGCGTTTTTTCGGGGGCCTGACGGCCGAGGAATCCGCGGCAGCTCTGTCGATGTCGGTTCACACCGTGCGTCGCGAATTGCGGCTGGCGTTGGCCTGGTTGCGCCGGGAATTGCACTGAGAGACGCATGACTCCGGAAGTGGAACGCCTGTTTGACGCGCTTGCCGATGTGGACGCCGATGCCCGCGCGTCGTATTTCGCCGCGCACGCCACAGACCCCGAGGTCCGCCGCGAAGTCGAGTCCTTGCTGGCGCACGACGCACTGTCGAGCGTCTCATTGCTCATGCCCATCGCGGAATTAGCGGCGTCGGCGTTGCCCGCCGAGGACCCGCTTCCCGCAACGCGCCGCTGCGGCCCTTACGAGTTGATCCAATTGATCGGCCGCGGTGGAATGGGCGCGGTTTTTCGCGCGGAGCGCGTGGATGGAGAGGTACGCCAGCAGGTGGCCGTCAAGCTGATGCAGGGCGGGGCCGGCGATCCGCTCCAGCGCCAGCGGTTCCTGCAAGAGCGCCAGATATTGGCCGGCTTGTCGCACCCGAATATCGCCGGCCTGCTCGATGCCGGGCACACAGCGGATGGCCAGCCCTACTTCGTCATGGAACTGGTTGACGGCCGTCCCATCGACGAATCCTGCGAGGGCCTCACCGTCCGGCGGAAGATTGAACTGTTTCTGCAGGTCTGTGACGCCGTTTCGTTTGCGCACAGCCGCCTGGTAGTGCATCGCGATATCAAACCAAGCAACATCCTGGTCACCGCCGCCGGCGTCCCCAAACTGCTGGATTTCGGCATCGCCAAGATGCTGGACTTCGATGCCGGCGTCACGCTTACCTGGCAGCGCGTCATGACTCCGGCGTACGGCTGTCCGGAACAGGCCATCGGCGGCGACGTCACCACCGCTTCGGATACTTATTCGCTCGGCGCCGTGCTCTATAAAGCGCTCACGGGCCAACCACCGCACGCGCTCCGGGGCGACACTCCGGAAGCGCTGCTGGCTGCGGTGCGCACACGCGATGTGCCGCGCGCCAGCCGGTGGAAGCCGGAGTTGAAGGGCGATCTGGACGCCATCGTGTCCAAGGCCTTGCGGAAGGAGCCTCAGCAGCGCTACGCCACCGTGGAGCAGCTCTCGAGCGATCTGCGCGCGTATCTGCACTGGATGCCAATCCGCGCCCGCCGGGGCGAACTGTTGTATCGCTCCACAAAGTTCGTCCGAAGGGCGTGGATGCCGGTGACGGCTGCGCTGGTGGTGGTGGCGGCTTTGGCCGTGGGACTGGTGGTCGCCCTGCGCGCCCGGCATTCCGCCGAGCGGCGTTTCCGCATCGCGCGGGAATTGGCCGTCGATTTGTTTGGTGTAGAAGACCGGGTGCGCAACCTGGAGGGGTCTACCGCGGCCCGCCAGTTCATCGCGGATAAGGCTCTCGAATATCTCAATGAGTTGAGCCGCGAAGCCAGCGAGAGCGATCTGCTTCTGGAATTGGCGGAAGCTTATGAACGCACGGCCGCCGTACTGAGCCGGCGTGGCGAATCCAGCCTGGGCCGCGATGCCGACGCTTTGGCGGCATTGGATCGCGGCCGCGAGTTGCTCGCCAAAGCGTTATCGGCACACCCCAACGACCGGGCCGCGATGCGCGCCACTATCGTGAACCGCCTGGACACGCTGATGCTGCTGACAGACAAAAATCGCGCGCAACGCACTTCCGGGTTCGTGGCGGAGTTGTCTCCCTTGGCCGACAGATTCGCAGCCGGGAGTCTGGAAG
>Ga0302325_10003083_pt1 | contig 39710 bp, 38 predicted proteins | sample Palsa_T0_2_FD_201948 | JGI IMG/M metagenome (GOLD analysis project Ga0302325, IMG submission 201948) | Peat permafrost microbial communities from Stordalen Mire near Abisko, Sweden - Palsa_T0_2 | ecosystem: Environmental > Terrestrial > Soil > Palsa > Peat permafrost | place: Sweden: Abisko...
GCTTCTTGACCCGCACGCCGTCCACGTCGTACCCGGTCACCTGGTGGCCGGCCTGCGCCGCCCGCACCGCAAGCGGCAGCCCCACGTACCCCAGCCCCGCCACCACCACCGCCGTCATGCGCGCTCGCCTCGTGTCGCCGCGGACCCGTGACCGGCCGGCTGCGAGGTCCCCCCCAGCGGTCGCGCCTGCCCGGGCTGAGCGTCCCCCCGCGGCGCATTCCTGCGACGTGCCGGGCGGCGCAGCAACTCGCGCGCGACCAGGCCAGCGAACCAGATGTTGGTGGTCAGGTAACGGCGGCCGAGCCGGGCAGGTTCCTGCCACGCCCGGTAGAGCCACTCCAGGCCGTGGTCCTGGTACCAGACAGGAGCCCGCCGGGTGAGCCCCGCTAGCACGTCGAAGGATCCGCCTACCCCGTGTACCACGCCCGCCTGCGTGCTCTTGCCCCACTGGCTCACGAACAGCTCCTTCCTCGGCGATGACATCCCGATGAACAGCAGGTTGGCGCCGGACTGGCGGATCTCAGCCGCGACGTCGGGCTCCTCATCCGCCCGGAAGTAGCCATCACGGGCGCCTGCCACAGCAAGGCCGGGGTACCGGCGGCCGACCTCGGCCAGCATCCGGTCGAGCACGTCCCGCCGCGCCCCGAGGAAGTACACGCGGTAGGCGCGGCGGGCGGCTTCGCCGAGCAGTTCAAGGAACAAGTCGATGCCGGCCACCCGTTCCGGCAGCGGCGAGCCCAGCATCCGGCTCGCCCACACCACCGACTGGCCGTCCGCCAGCACCATGCCGGAGCCGGTCACCGCCTGCCGCAGCCGCTTGTTCCTGCGCATCGCGACGACCTTGGCGGCGTTGATCACTCCGACGGCCAGGTACCCCCCGTTCTCCACGGCGTCGGTGCACCGGGTGACGGCCTGCTCCATCGTCAGTGCATCGACGCCAACGCCGAACAGGTCGGGTGGCGCCATCGTGGCGCCGTGGCGATCCGTCACGGCGCCACCGCCGCTACCGCTGCCGGCAGCCATGCGTACAAGAGCCACCCCAGCTCGTAAGGCCGGCACTCGTGATCGACGGCTCCGGGCCGGAACACCTGGTCGAGCGCCTTCAAGCGCATCCTGGGATGGAGCCGGGTGGACGCTGCGCGGACTCCGCGCACTACCTTCCGGCGGTCGCCGCGGGCCACCTTGCGCCAGGTGACCGGCGGCTCGTCGAGCAGCAGTCCCTCTGCTGTCTCTGGTGGCCTCGCCAGCCACCGCAGCCCACGGCAGATGGCGTCGAAGTGGCTCTGGCCGCCGGCGTCGGCCAGGTCAAGCAGCGCCATCGGCGCCATCGCGTGCTGGTGCACGCTGTACACCGGATAGCCCTCGACGACGCCGCCGGTGCGTGAGTCGTAATGCCACCACCACTGTCCGGCCTTGCCCTGCGCGCGGCAGACCGCGGCCGCGACGGAGTCCGCGGCGGCCAGCGCCTCCGGGTCGTCGGCGCTGCCGTGCAACCGCGCGAGCGCCTGGACCGGGTAGACCTGATCGGCGAAGCTGCCCACGTGGGAGCGGTACCAGGACGAGGTCCCGCCGATCACGTGCGGATAGACGGCAGCGCGAGCGGCCAGCAGGCGGTGCCGTGCGGCGGCCAGGTGCCGCTCTACGTCAGCTTGCGGTCGCGCCGCCACCAGCGCCGTCACGATCCAGGCCGCCGCTACCACGTCCAAGGGGTCGGTGCGCAGGTCGAGCTCGGCAAGCCGGTCAAGCGCGTGCGGCAGTTCGCTGTGCCCGGCCTCGGCTGCCGCCCAGCACAGCAGCGCGACGTCGCCACGGCTGGTCATGGTGTCGAGCCTCTTGGCCAGGCGGCCCACCAGGTCATCGCAGTCCTCGCCGGCCAGCACCTCGCGCCGGACCTGCTCGGGCAGGCGCAGCAGGCCGAGCGCGGCGATGGCCCCGTAGCGCGGGCTCGTGCCGAGCGGGCGTAGCTGCCAGCCGCCATCGGGCTCGCGAGTTCCGGACAGCGTGAAGGCGAACTCCCCGTCGACCATGGCGCGGGCCAGGCCCCGGACGGACAGTCGCAACAGGCGCCGCACCAGGGCAGCGCCCTGCGGATCATTGTCGGCAATGAGGCCGAGCCGGGAAATGCGCGGCGTCATCGCTGTGCCGTCCAGGTCAGCTGCCGCCGCGCCGTCCAGGTCAGCTGCCGCCGCGCCGTCCAGGTCAGCTGCCGCCTCGCCGATCGGTACCGCGATTGAGCTGCGTCGAGAGCCTCGCTCCCCACGTGGCCACACCCCTCCCAGGTCCGGACTGATCGCGATTCCTGATGGCGGCCGGGGTGGCATCGGGGGGACAGGTCATTACCGGTCATGCGCAACCCGGCAGAAGCTCCATCCACGGCTACATCAAGTAATCAATCGACTACATCAAGTGAGATCGTAGCGGGCCCGACACGGTGTCGCTACGGTTTCCGGATGGACGCACTCGACGTCAATGGCGGCTGGGTCTTCACTCCGCGTATCCACAGCGACCGACGGGGGAGCTTCCTCGAATGGTTCCGTAACGCGGAATTCCTGGCTGATCTGGGGCATAAGCTCGATGTCGCTCAGGCCAACTGCTCGCTATCCCTGCGCGGGGTCATCCGAGGCATCCATTTTAGTGATGTCCCTCCTGGCCAGGCAAAATACATTACCTGCGTCAGCGGAGCGATCCTTGACGTCGTTATCGACCTCCGCGTCGGGTCGCCCGGGTACGGGCGCTGGGCAGCCGTTCCGCTCAACGACGAGACCCGGCTCGCCGTCTTCGCGGCCGAAGGGCTAGGGCACGCCTTCATTACGCTGAGCGACCAGGCGACGGTGCTCTACATGTGTTCCACCCCCTATGCGCCCGCCCGCGAGCACTGCGTGCACCCACTCGACCCCGACATCGGCATCACCTGGCCCCTGGACGTGACGCCGATCCTGTCCGACAAGGACGCGGCGGCGCCCTCCCTCGAGCAGGCACGCTCCGCCGGGCTGCTCCCGGACTACGGTGCCTGCCTGGCACACGTCGCACGCCTGCGCGGCGCCTGAGGGCGTCAGCCCGGCAGCGTCCGCCGGCCATGCCGTGTAAGGGCGACGCGGTCGGTGCCGTGGCAAGGGCGATGCGGCCATCCGCTGTCCATGACGCGGCTATCCGGCGTCCGTCCGGCGCGGGCCGGCTGCGGGGCCGCCGCCGGGTGCGGCACGACCGTTACCGGGTGCTGCGAGACCAGGGCCGGGCGGGCCCACGCTGCGGTGGCGGCTCGGCCTGGTGCTGAAGCCCCGGTCGGCAGTCGCGGCCGGATCCCACCGCTGGGACGCGACGGTCGCCCGGTACAGCGGCATCTGCGCGCCGCCGGGACTCTGCCGCGACGGGAAGCTCATCCGGACGTCCGGGCGCAGCGGTAACGGCCCGGTGGTGTCCACGGCGGGCCGGGCCGGCCAGGCGTCCGGCGGGAGGGAAAGCATGTCGGCCGCCTTGCCGTCGGCGTCCGTGCGCGGGCTCCCCTTGCCCGGTGCCGGGCCGGCCGTCACCGGGTCCGGGTCCGGGTCCGGGTCCGGCACGGGATCCGCCCCAGGCTGCGACAGGGTGTCGCCGGAGATCTGCCGCAGTGCCGCTATGACCGGCCGCAGGTAGTACAGCAGCAACCCGATGACCGCGAGCCCCGCCGCCCCGCCGGCGATCAGTGCCGTCAGGTCGTTGGGTGCCACCCGTGCCGCCACGCCCGCCAGCAGGCCCGCAGCCGCGCCGCCCGTCAGCGGAAGCCATAGCCGGCCGGCTAGACCGAGCGACCGGACGCCCGCCTTGTGCAACTCGACGACGTACCAGGGGAGTACGAGGCCCGCCGCGACGGCGGCCTCGGCCATCGAAAGTCCGGCGATGCCGTCCACCCTGGCTCCTGCCACCAGCGCGGGGATCAGCACGGCGATCCACACCAGCTGAAGGACGAGGACCACGCGGGACTTGGCCAGTACCACGAAGAAGTCATAGGTGAGCTCGAAGAAGATCTGCAAGGCCGACAGCGCGGACAGCCAGAGCAGCGCCTGGGCAGCGGGCAGCCACCGGGCACCGTAGACCAGTCCCACCAGCGGGACGGCCGCGGCGCTGATGGCCAGGCACACCGGCAGCGTTATCGCGCCGAGCAGCTCCGCCACGGACAGGAACCCCGAACGCATCGCGGCCGGGTCGTGCCGAAGCCGGGAGAACGTCGCCGGCGCTACGTTGCGGACCGGCTGCGAGAAGATCGTGAGCGGCCAGTTCGAGAGGTTCGAAGCCAGCGCGAAGAAGCCCAGGGCCGTGACGCCGAGTACGCGGCCGACCACGAGCTGGTCCACGTTCTCGACGATGAACAGGATGACGTTCGATCCGGCCAGCGGGAGGCCGAAACGCAGCAGCGCACGGGCCTTAGCCCGGTCAAAGCCGAAGCGTAACGGCTGGGGGGAGAACATCAGCAGCGGCACCAGAGCAGCCGCGCAGCCGGCCAGCCGGCCGATGGCCAGGCTCATCGCCCCGAATCCTGACAGCGCCAGGGCCACGGTCACTGCGGTGCCGAGCCAGATGTTGATTTGGTCCACGACCATTCTCAGGTCCTGCCGGAAGTTCCGCGTCAGCAGCCCGATCGGTGTGGCCACGATGCCGTCCACTATCACGACGAGGCACAGCACCCTGACCACGCTCGTCGCCGCCGGGTCGCCCATCGCAGCGGCGTAGGCGGGGGCGCCGAAATAGCAGCCTGCGTAGAGCGCGAGGCTGGTGCCAGTGGCGATCGTGGCGATCGTCGGTGCGACCTCGGCCGGATCGCCGGGCCAGCGCACGATGGCGAGACCTACGCCAAGGTCGTTGAGGTTCACCAGGATCCGCTGCGCCACGTAGGCGACCGCGTAGACGCCGAACGCGTGCGGGCCGAGCAGTCGCGCGAGCATGATGCCGACGCCGACGGTGCCCAGCTTGCCCAGGGTGCTGTTGGTGAAGCTCCAGCCCAGCGCCCGGCCCGCCCGGCCCGCCAGGGTCGCGTCGCCGCCCGCCCGGTGCCGCGCGACGCGAGGCGGCCGGGGGTTCCGCGACGTCGCGCTCCGCAATCCGGACAACCGCCGCTGGCCGTCGCCCGGCCGGGCGTTGCGGGACGTGCCGCGCGGCGGCCGGCCGCCGCGCGGCACAGCGCCGCTCGCCCTAGCGGATCGCTTCATGAATCTCGGCGGCGCGTTTGGCCCAGCTGTGCCGCGCTGCGAAAGCTCTGCGCAGCGCTATCAGGGCCGGTGACCTAGCCTCGCTCAGCAGGCGTTCGACATGGTCGGCAAAGGCGGCGGGCTCGGCCGCGACCGTCACCAGGTCGGTATCAAGCCAGCGAACCGCCGGCAGGTCCGTGGCGACGACGGCGCGTCCGGCAGCCAGGTACTCCAGTATCTTCAACGGGAAGCTGCCGCGATTGAACTGGGTGTCGCCGTAAGGCACCAGTCCCACGTCCATGAGCCGCAGGTAACCCGGCAACGCGCTGAATTCCTTGGGCCCTACCCAGCGGACGTTGGGCCGGCCGAGCAGGGCGTCGAGCCGCCTGGGCGCGAAGGCGGGGTTCTTCGGCCCGACCAGCAGGATCGACCGGCCGCGGTCGGCAACGGCCTCCAGCATGCGAAGGTCGATGCGCTCGTTGATGTGGCCGACGAAACCTGCGACGGGACCGCGCAGTTCGACGTCGGTGGGGAGCGGAGCGTGGTCGACGCCGGTATACGCGTCCACGTCAGCGCCGTAAGGGATCAGCGCCGTCTCAAGACCCCGGGTCCGCCAGGTGTCTGCCACCACCGGACTCGCGGCAAGGATGAGACTGGCCCCAGCCGCCACCGCGCGTTCCTGCGCATCGAGGCGTGCCGCATTCAGGCCCAGCAGGGCGGCGCCGCCGACAAAGTCGTCCTGCGCCCAGTAAATGCGCACCGCTTCGCCGCAGCTGCCGAAGACCTGATACTGCGGCCAGGCAGAAATGACCGCGCGAACCTGGCCGCCGAGTCGGGCCGTGGCGTTCCGCAAGTGTCGCCGGGCTAGCGCGGTAGTAACGACGGTCATGCCCCGCCTGGACGCCAGCGGCGCCACGATCGGCGTCAGCCGCGCCATGCCGGGCGCTTGCAGCCGGAGGCCGACCTCTTTCCCGAGACTGACCGATTTGGGCTTTAGCAACGGGCTAAGGCGCGATATCGGCGGATCCACATAGAGCACCGGCACCAATCTGGCGAGATGCTCAGCCACGTGCTGGTCGGCCAGCTTGACGCCGTCGTAACTATTGGCTGCGCAGAGCACCACCATATCGTCCCAGCGGCGGTCAGCCGCAGAGACCGTGCGCACGATCTGCTTCCTTTCCGAATGCATTACTAGATCATGGGAAACTGACGTTTCCTCGCTTGGGTGGCGGCGAAACTGGCCGGTCGGGCCCAGCCAGCTAGGTCGGGGTCCAGCCCACTAGTGTGCCTTGCTGCGCACTGCGCCGATAGCGGTTTTGTGCGATGGTACAGGCGGCGCTGAGAAAAGATGCATGCGAAGCTGGATATTCGCGGTAAAACAGACCAATTTATTGGCCAACCAACCCGATCAGCGTTTTTAGCCGATAAGCCCGGGGAACGCCCGCCGTAGCGCGGCCTGCCAGTCGCCGATCGGCGGGATGGCAGCGGAGGCCCACGCGTCGTGGCCGAGCACGCTGTAGGCGGGCCGCGGCGCCGGCCGCGGGTAAGCGCCGCTGGTGGTCGGCCGCACCCTGGCCGGGTCGGCCCCCAGCAACCGGAAGACCTCGCGGGCGAGCCCGAACCACGTCGTCTCGCCCGAGCTCGTCGCGTGGTAGACGCCTGCCCCGGCTCCCGACCGGGCCAGCGCGATGATCTGGTCAGCCACGTCGACCGTCCAGGTAGGCTGCCCGCGCTGGTCCGCGACGACGTCCACGGTCGGCCGCTCGCTCGCCAGCCTGATCATCGCGGTGACGAAATTCGGCCCGTGCGCCCCGTACAGCCAGGCCGTCCGCACGACCTGGCCGGCCCCCGGCAGCAGCCCGAGCACCGCTTGCTCCCCGGCGAGCTTGGTGCGCCCGTAGGCGGTACGCGGCCCAGGGCGGTCATCTTCGGTGTAGGGCCGCCGGCCGTCCCCGCCGAACACGTAGTCGGTGGACACGTGCACCAGCGCGGCGCCGCCGGCCGCGCAGGCGGCGGCGACGTTCTGCGCGCCCCGCCCGTTCACCCGGAACGCGTCGTCCTCGTGCGCCTCGGCGTCGTCCACCGCCGTCCATGCCGCGCAGTTGACGACGACGGCCGGCCGGTGACGCCGCAGCGCTCCGCGCACCGCGGCCTCGTCGGTCACGTCGAGCTCGCAGCGGGCCAGGCCCGTCACGTCCTCGCCCCGCTGGCGCAGGACGGTGACGAGGTCCCGGCCGAGCATCCCCCCGGCGCCCGCGACGAGCCACTCGCTCATGCGGCGGGAACCGGGCCTGGCCGCCTGAGCGGCTCCCACCAGCGGCGGTTCTCCCGGTACCACAGCACCGTCGCGCTGAGCCCGTCCAGGAAGGGCGTGCGGGGGGCATAGCCCAGCGCCCTCAGTACCGAGTCGTCGAGGCAGTATCGGCGGTCGTGACCCTTCCGGTCCTCGACGCTGGCGACCATGTCCCAGCCCGCGCCGCAGCGCTCCAGCAGGGCGCGGGTCAGCTGGACGTTGGTCAGCTCGGCGTCGCCGTTGACGTGGTACACGCTCCCGCGCTCGCCGCGCTCGAGGACGAGCTGGATGCCACGGCAGTGGTCGTCCACATGGATCCAGCCGCGCACGTTCCCGCCGTCGCCGTAGAGCGGGACCTGCTGGCCGTCCAGAAGGTTGGTGACGAAGAGCGGGATCACCTTCTCCGGGAACTGGTAGGGGCCGTAGTTGTTGCAGCAGCGGGTGATCCGCACGTCGAGCCCGTGCGTCCGGGCGTAGGCCAGTGCCATCAGGTCGCCGCCGGCCTTGGCGGCTGCATACGGCGAGTTCGGCGCGAGCGGGGCGTCCTCCGACCACGACCCCCGCGCGACGCTGCCGTAGACCTCGTCGGTCGATACCTGGACCATCCGCCTGACTCCCGCGTCCAGGCAGGCCTGCAGCAGTACCTGGACGCCGCTGACGTTGGCGGCGACGAAGTCGGACGCGCCGGCGATGGACCTGTCGACGTGCGACTCGGCGGCGAAGTTGATCACGAAGTCGTGGCCGGGGACGACCGCGGCAAGCAGCCCCGGATCGCAGATGTCACCACGGGTGAAGGTGAACCGCGGGCTGCCAGCGACCGGGTCGAGGTTGGCGAGGTTGCCCGCGTAGGTGAGCTTGTCGAGCACGGTCACCTGGGCATCGGTGAACCCCGGGTACCCGCCGGCCAGCAGAGTGCGCACGTAGTGCGAGCCGATGAACCCGGCTCCGCCCGTCACCAGGATTCTCATGAGCTGATCTGTACCTTACTGTGATCGCCGAGTACCAGCCGGTGCGCCCTGGGCACCCGCGGTGCCGGGGTGACCTCCACGTCGTGACCGATGAGCGATGCCTCGATCCGCTTGACCCCGCGGATGGAGGCCCCGCGCAGCACGATGGAATACTCGATCTCGCTGTCGACGATGGCGCAGTTCTGCGCTACCGACGTGAACGGGCCGATGTAGGAGCGGTCCACCCTGGTTCCCGCGCCGATGATGGCGGGACCCACGATCCGGGAGCGGCTGACCCTGGCGCCGCCCTCGACCACCACCCGGCCGATGAGCTCGCTCGCGTCGTCGACGACGCCCTGCCGCAGCGCGTCCACGCCCTCCAGCACCATGCGGTTGACCTCGAGCATGTCGGCGACGTTGCCGGTGTCCTTCCAGTATCCCGAGATGGTCGTGGACCGCACCTTGTGGCCGTTGTCGATGAGCCACTGCAGCGCCTCGGTGATCTCGAGCTCGCCGCGGCCCGACGGCGCGAGGTGCCGAACGGCCTGGTGCACGCCGGGGGTGAAGATGTAGACGCCGACCAGCGCGAGATCGCTCTTCGGGCGGAGCGGCTTCTCCTCCAGTCCGACCACCTCGCCCGCGTCGTCGAGTTCGGCGACCCCGAACTGGCTCGGATCCGGCACGGCGGTCAGCATGATCTGCGCATCAGGCCGTCCTGACCTGAACTCGTCCACCAGCGGGCTGATGCCGCCGACGATGAAGTTGTCCCCGAGGTACATGACGAAGTCCTCGTCGCCGAGGTAGTCACCGGCGATCAGCACCGCGTGCGCCAGCCCGCGCGGCGCATCCTGCCGGATGTAGGTGACGTCAAGCCCGAATGCCCGGCCATCGCCGACGGCCGCCTGGATCGCCGCCGCGGTGTCTCCCACCACGATCCCGACGTCCGAGATGCCGGCTTCCTTGATGGCCTCGAGGCCGTAGAACAGCACGGGCTTATTGGCCACCGGGAGCAGTTGTTTCGCGGACGTATGGGTGATGGGCCGCAGACGGCTGCCGGACCCTCCCGCCAGCACTAAGGCCTTCATGGGTGAGAAGCTAGCGTGTCCGGGCGCTGCTCAGGCGGCTGTGTAGATAAATTCGACATTATGTAATGACCAGACAGCCGACCTCGTGGCATATGCCGAGACTATTGCCCGATGGATGGCTATTTTGCGATTAAGCATCAATAGCCGCCTGAACCAAGCCCTGCTAGCAGAACTCGGTCATCACCTGGCCGCGCGGATGCCCCCACTCACCGATGTAGCGGAAGCTCCACTCGCTGGCGGCGGCGAACCCGGCCAGCTGCTCCTGGGTATACCTGAACGTGAGGTGGTCATGCCGGGACCTCGGGTTCCTGCGCCGCTTATCGGCCAGGAAGAACGTTGCGAAGAGGCGGCATTGGGGCGAGAAGGCATGCAGCTTGCGCAGGCAGTCCACGATGTCGCGCGGCGGCAGGTGCGAGAACAGCGACTGGGCGAGCGCGTAGTCGGGGCGCCGGGAGAAACGCTCGAACTCAAAGGAGTCCGATACGACCAGCTCGGGGGCTTTGCTGGACCGGATGCCGGGGTCCAGTTCCTTGGCAATGCCCAGGTCGATCAGTTTCTGCTCCTTCTCGATGCCCAGGTAGTTGCCCGCGTCCAGGTAAGGAATGAAGCGCACCCCGCCTCGCAGCGAGCCGCAGGCGATGTCCAGGAGCACGTGCGATGCCGCCAGGCCCTGGCCGACCATGAAGCTGAATTGCAGTGCTCCGATCTCGTCCCACATGCCGCCGACGTACGTTCGGTGACCGATGCCTAAGATGCCTTCGGTCCCCTGCGGAGGTACCTCCGCAGGGCGCCGTTTCGCCAGTTTTAGCATGGACTCCAGAAACTCCTCTCAGGCCGCCAGCTCACCATGAGCCCAGCTTAAGATGAGCCAGCTTAGGCCAGCCGAATCCTGCTGGCTGGCACATCGAAGATCAAGTCGCCCTGGGCCGGTAATGGTGCTGACGCGCTCGTTTATCCGCGCAGGGCTCGTTTATCCGCGCAGGGCTCGTTTATCCGAGTAAGGCTTATTTGGCACTCGGCCGCGCGGAGCGCCGCAGGCGGCGGGGTTTGCCGGGCAGGTGGCCGCGGGACAGCAGCAACGGTTGCCGGGGCTCCGCCGACGAATGGGGGACGAACGCGGGCCGCAGCCTGAGAGAATGGCCTACGTGTCGAACACCCGGCGTCCGAAGCGGAGCAAGAGCGCAGCGCACCTTACGGTCGTGCCGAGCGGCCAGCGGGCCGGCCCGGCGGAGCAGGCCGGCCCGGCGCAGCAGCGGGCCGGCGCGGCGCAGCTGGCCGAGTTCCGCGAGCACCTGGCCATGGCCGGGGCGCCGGCCGAGGTGCTGGAGATGCTGGACGCCGCCGACGACGTGGACGAGGCCATGCAGCGCCTGGCGGATGCCGGTCTGCTGCCGGGCCCGGAGGACTCCGTGGCCGGGCTGCTTGAGGGCTGGCAGCCCCTGCTCGAGCCAGGCTGCGACGCGCTGAACGCCGAGCTGTGCGGCAGCCAGTTCGTCGGCATGGTCCGCGCCGCGGCTCCTGACGACCTCGGCCTGCCGGACCTGCTCGTCGAGCTGATCGGCCAGGTCAGGGAACACGGCGGAGCGGAGGCGCTCGCCATGCTGCGGGTGATGGCCGTGGTCGGGCCGGCCGGGGTGCGGCCGGTGGCGGCCGACGCCGCTGATGCGCTTGTCGCCACCGGGCTCACCGACCGGCCGTGGGTCCAGGGCCTGGGCGCACCGCGGATCGGCCGTTGCTTCGGCTACGCGGACATCTTCGGCGCCCAGGAGTCGATGGCGGCGACCTTCGGCTACGGCCGTAAGTCGCACGCGGTGGTGGTCTTGATCGACCACGACCTCGGCGGCGGCATCAAGGACTGCTTCCTGTCCGACCGTCCCGACCGGATCCGCGCCCAGTATCAGCAGGCCGCCCGGGGGTTCGGCCTGGAGTTCCGCGATTATCAGCTCGCCGAGGCCGGCGCGATCCTGGACCGGGCGCTGAGCGTGCCGCCCTGCCCGGTCGAGCCCGATCAGATCGAGGACGTCAGGGACCACCTCGACCTGCTCCGGGCCCGGGTGGAGCTTCTCGTGGCGGCTGCCGAGGCCAGGCCCGCCGGCCGCGGCAGCCCCGCGGCGCGACGTGCCGCCGGCCGCCCCGCGGCGCGCGGCGGCGGCCCTTCGGTGCACCGGGTGAAGATCACGTTGCGCGGCGCCAAGCCGCCGATCTGGCGCCGTCTTGAGGTGCCGTCCGGCAGCACCCTGCTCCGGCTGCACCACGCCGTCCAGGCTGCGTTTGGCTGGGAAGACGATCATCTGTGGGTCTTCGAGACCCCGGTCGCCGACTACGGCACGGCCGGCCGCGACCTCGGCCACCGCAGCCCGGCGTCGGCGAAGCTGTCCGACGTCGCCGCGCTGCCCGGCGACCGGATCAGGTACACCTACGACTTCGGCGACGACTGGGAGCACGACATCGTCGTCGAGGACGTGCTGCCGGCCGAGCCAGGCGTGGCCTACCCGCGGTGCACGGCGGGCCGCAGGGCCAGCCCGCCCGAGGATTGCGGCGGTATCTGGGGGTACCAGGACCTGCTGGAGGTCTTGGCGGATCCGCGTCATTCCGAGCACGCCGAGTTGCTGGAGTGGCTGGGCCTGGACGCGGCCGCGGAGTTCGATCCGGCGCACCTCGATCTCGGCGAGGTCAACCAGGCGCTGTCCGGGCTGAGCCGACCGCTGCGGAAGGGCTGAGCCGGCCGTTGCGGAAGGGCTGAGCCGGCTCGCTGCGCGAGCGCTGACCAGCCGTCAGCGGTCAGCTACCGGGACCAGCCGCCCGGCGCTGGCGCGCGCATCCTGCAGCACGATGGCGATCTGGTGGCGCGGAAGGTCGATCAGGCGGGTGTCGAGCACGCTGGCCCGGCGTGCCCCGGCCTCGGCCATCGCCCGCGCGTCTCGCTTGCTGAGCGGTCCGCCGGCCCGCTGGCGGCTGGCATCGATCAGTCCCTCACGCCACGCGTTCCCCACCTTGCCGTGGGCCTGGCGCAGCATCCGCCGGGCGAGCCGGGCCGGCGGGTCGAGCGTCTCCGCGGCGACAGCCTCGGCCAGCACTATCGCGTGCCGGGCGTCGGGCTGACCGCGCAGGAACCTCAGCCGGTACTTGGGCGCCAGCAGCGCGGTCAGGCAGTCCTGGGCCGCTTCGCTGGCCAGGTCGCGGTGGTCGCCCGGGACCAGCGCCGCCACCCGTCCGGCGTTGGCAGCCAGCAGCGCCCGCAGCAGCCACGGGCCGGGATCGCCGGAGAGGTCCGCCACCAGCGAGGACTGGCGGCCGGACATGATGCCCGGCGGGATGCCCCCCGACAGCAGCGTGCCGAGCCGGAGCCTGGCGACCGTGTCCCCGGCGCCGGCCCACCCGCTGCCGACGACGACCCGCACCGGAAACCCCGCCCCGGACGTCACCCTCTGCACCGCCGCGGGGATCTCCTCGAAGGCGGGCCTGCCCCCCTCCACGGACCGCGGGCCGCGGGTGTAGATGCCCGCCGCCGCGTCGGCGCCGGGGCGGTCAAGGACTCGCCAGGTCCGCGTCGTCGGCCGCCACACGTACAGCGAACTCGAGCTGCCCAGCGCCTGCGCCCCGTCGTAGCTGTTGAACCGCGGCAGCACCGCCTCGTAGGCCAGCCCAAGGCGGTGCGCCGCCGCCTGCGCGCCGAACCCCAGGCTCGGCTGAAGGTCGCTAAAACCAAGAGCGACGATAACGCGGCCATTCTCGCGATTGCCCAGCCCTTGCAGCCCCCTTACGGCGAAGAGCTCGACGCCCTCGGGGGTGTAGGGCGGATCGGTGAAGACCAGGTCCGCGCAGCCGAGGGCCCGGCCCGGCAGGCCGAAGCGCAGGTCGCCGGCCAGGCACCGCACGCTGATCCCCAGGCGGCGCGCGCGCGAGTCGATGAACTGCAGGGTCGCCTCGTCGACGTCGACGACGACCAGCTCCGTTGCCGGGCTGACCTGGCCCACGGCCAGTGACGTGAGGTCGTGGTCGCCGACGAACAGCAGGACGGCGCCGGCCAGGTCGTAGCTGCTGTCCAGCCACAGTGCTCGCCGCACGACGGTCTCCGGGGTGGCCGGCACGTGATCGAGGTCGGTCCGCGCCCGGGGCGCCTCGGCGGCCAGCGCGGTCATCACCGCCGCGATCGCGGCCGCCTGCCCGAGCCGGCCCGCCAGCGGGTCGGCGAGCTCGGTGCACGCCAGCTGGTCGTAGCCGAACCGCTGCCGGTACGCGGGCACCTTGCCGGGCTCGATCGCCGCCTTGTCGCCGTCCCGCACCAGGTCACCGGCCACGGCGGCAAGGACGCTCTGCACGGTCTGCCGGGGCAGCGCGCTGCGCTGGATCAGCGAGGCCAGGTCAAGCGGCTGCTGCGTCAGCAGGGCGATCAGGTGGCGGAGGCGCCTGCTGTCGGGCCGGTGCCGCGCGAGGAGCTCCGCGAGGCCGGACATCGGCTCCACGGCAGCGGACATCGGCTCCGCGGCAGCGGACATCGGCTCCGCGGCAGCGGACATCGGCTCCGCGGCAGCGGACATCGGCTCCGCGGCAGCGCCGCCGCCCGCTGGTTCATCGGCGGCCATGCCGCAAGTCTCGCACCGGCCAGGACTGTCAGGGGCCGCCCGGGCTGTCAGGGGCCGCCCGGGCTGTCAGGGGCCGCCCGGGCTGTCAGGGGCGGTTGCCGCTTCGACCAACGCCGCGGCCGCGACGGACTTGCCTGGGTCGGCTGGACGCCGGCCGCCAGCGCCGCAGCGGGCGCGACAGCCGGGTAGCCCTCGGTATCAGCAGCATCAGCCGCCTCCCGGCATTATCCTGGCCCCGCCGTCATGCGCGCCGCGCCAAGTGCGGCGCGCATCGGGTATGCGATACGCCAGCTGGCTGAGGTGGTACGCCAGTCGGCGAGGTGGTACGCCAGTTGGCTGGTGTGGTACGTCGGTTGGCTATTGCCTTGGCGGGTGGCTGTCGCTAGGGTCCGGACATGTCCGCTGAAGAGCGGCTTTTCGTAGTGAGGATGTATAGAGGAGGCATTTGATGAAAGCTGCCCGATGGTGGGCCCTTGCCGGGTCCGCAGGGCTGGTCGTGTCCGGCCTGGCGGGGATGGCGGTTCCGGCGGCCGCCGCCGCGAGCCCGGCACCGCACCGTATGGCCCTGCGAGGGTCGAGTGTGCCCGCCGTGGAGCGGTCGCACCCAGCCGGGAGCGTCGCAGCAGCGAGCCCGGTGAGCTTCGACCTGGTGCTGTCGCTGCGCAATGCCGCGGGCGCGCAGGCCTTCGTCCGGGAGGTCTCGAGCCCAGGTTCGTCGACGTATCACCGCTACCTGACCGACGCCCAGTGGGAGTCCCGGTTCGGGCCGACCCAGGCCCAGGTCGCGAAGTCCGAGTCGTGGCTGCGCTCTGCAGGCTTCACCGTCGGATCGGTCGCGAAGGACCGCCTTTTTGTGTCCGCCCAGGGATCGGCGCTTACCGTTGAGCACGCGTTCGGCGTGCAGCTCGGCTACTACACGGTGAACGGCCACAAGGTAAGGCTCGCCAAGACCGCGCTGACGGTCCCGTCGTCGCTGGCCGGCGTCGTCTCCGGCGCGGTCGGGGTCAACCAGTACCTGGCCACGACCGACCTTGCCCACCGCGGCAGTGCTCCGGCCAGCCAGGCAGCAGTGCCCAGCCAGGAGCCAGCACCGCCTGCGGGGTTCCGTAACCCCAGGCCGTGCTCCGCGTACTGGGGGCAGCAGACCGACACCGCGGACTCGGGCTCGCTCTACGCGCCCTACTCTCACCCGCTGCCCTACGACATCTGCGGCTACAAGCCGGCTCAGCTCAGAGGTGCTTACGGGCTGGCCAGTTCGGTGGCCTCGGGCGATAGCGGCGCTGGCGTGGCTATAGCGATCGTCGACGCGTACGACTCGCCGACGCTGCTGTCAGACGCGCAGCACTACTTCACGCTGAACGACCCCTCCCACCCGCTGTCGTCGGGCCAGTTCTTCAACGTGGCCCCCGCGAAGGTCGACGACCAGGCTGAGTGCGGCGGCAGCGGCTGGTACGACGAGCAGGCCCTCGACGTGGAGTCCTCGCACGCGATGGCACCGGGAGCGGACATCCTCTTCGTCGGAGCGAAGGACTGCCTGGACTCGAGCCTTCTCGCGGCGTTGACGACTGCGGTCACGAGCGGTGCCTCCGTGGTCAGCGACTCGTGGGGGGACGATCTCGGCGACCTCCTCACGGACGCCGGCACGAAGACCGCGTACGACGACACCTTCATGCTGGCGGACTCGACCGGGGTCAGCGTCCTGTTCTCCAGCGGTGACTCCGGTGACAACTTCGCCGACTTCGGGATCGCAGCTCCGGACTACCCGCCGAGCAGCCCGTACGTGACCGCCGTCGGAGGGACCACGCTGGAAGTCAACTCCCACGACGCCCGGCAGGCCGAGTACGGCTGGTCGACGGCCAAGCAGGTGCTCTGCGCGCCGGCCAGTGCGAAGACGTGCGGCTCCGCGACCACCCCGGTAGGCGCTCTGGCGTTCCAGGCCGGCGGCGGCGGCGGGACGAGCTACTACTACACCCAGCCCTACTACCAGGCCGGGATCGTCCCGGAGGCCCTGGCGCTGCGCAACGAGGCGCTCTTCGGGCCGGTACCGCTGCGGGTCGTCCCGGACATCGCCATGGACGCGGACGCCCAGAGCGGGATGCTCATCGGCCTGACCCAGACGTTCCCCAACGGAACCTACTACGACCAGTTCAAGGAGGGCGGAACGAGCCTCGCCTCGCCGTTGCTCGCCGGAGTGGTCGCGGATGCCGACCAGGCGGCAGCCTCGTCGCTTGGCTTCCTCAACCCGGTGATCTACAAGGCATCGACCGAGAATTCGGCGGCGTTCAACGACATCGTGCCGCCGGCGCACCCCCACTCGACGGCCGTGATCCGCGTCGACTACCAGAACGAGGTCAACGCGTCGAACGGCTACTTCGTGAGCCTCCGGGTGATCGACTACGAGGGCCCCGAGACCTACTGTGACGGAACGGGCAACTGCGCCACGCGCGACGTGACCCTGACCACCGCTCCAGGTTTCGACGGCATCACGGGACTCGGATCCGTCGGCCCGCAATTCATATCCACCCTCTCGAAGTTCTGAACCGCTCGCTGTGATCGCTCGCGGCGGGGGCCCACAACGCCCCCGCCGCGAGCGTGTTCAGCCGGACCGGCCCGCGCGCACAACTCAGGCGGCGGCCGGCCCGCGAGACCGACAATCCGGCCGCGCGCACACTCAGGCGCGCCGCCGGCCCGCGAGACCGACAACCCGGCCCGCGCGTGTGCGCACTCGGGCGGCGGCCCGGCCCCGCGGGACCGACGACCAGGCCGCGCGCGTAGGCACTCAGGCGCCGGCCGGCCCCGCGGGACCGACGACCAGGCCGCGCGCGTAGGCACTCAGGCGCCGGCCGGCCCCGCGGGACCGACAAAGGACGTGGCAGTGCAGAATAGCGCCGTGCTCCATGACCCGGCGGAGGACCTCGGCGCGGAGCCGCAGGCGGTGCTGTCGCCGCTGACTCGCGCGGCGATCTTTCTCGTCGCCGTGGTCGGCCAGCAGCCGGAATCCGTCGCCGCGGTCCGCCGCCTCTTTGGCGACCTGCCCGCGCTGGTACGCGCGGTCGGGTTCCGCGACGCCGAAGGTTTCCTGACCTGCGTCACTGGCGTCGGAGACCAGCTCTGGGACAGGCTGGGCTCCGCGGCGAGGCCGGCGGGACTGCATCCGTTTCAGGAAATTAAGGCTGCCGGGCGGCATGCGGTGTCCACGCCGGGTGACCTCCTGTTCCACATCAGGGCCGCGCGGATGGACCTCTGCTTCGAGCTTGCCACCCAGATCATGTCCCGGCTGGCCGGCGCCGTCTCGGTCGTCGACGAGGTGCACGGCTTCCGCTACTTCGACGAGCGCGACCTGATCGGCTTCGTCGACGGCACCGAGAACCCGGTCGGCGCGGCGGCGCGGCGGGCGGCCCTGATCGGCGAACAGGACGCGGCGTTCGCCGGCGGCAGCTACGTCATCGTGCAGAAGTACCTGCACGACCTGGCGGCCTGGGATCAGATCCCGGTGCAGGAACAGGAACGGATCGTCGGGCGGACAAAGCTCGCCGACATCGAGCTCGACGACGAGGTAAAGCCGTCCTACGCGCACAACGCGCTGACCACGATCGAGCGGGACGGCGAGGAGATCCAGATCCTGCGGGACAACATGCCGTTCGGCGCCCCCGGCAGCGGCGAGTACGGCACCTACTTCATCGGCTACTCCGCCACGCCCGACACGACCGAGGAAATGCTGCGGAACATGTTCATCGGCTTGCCCGAGGGCAACTACGACCGGCTGCTTGACGTGAGCCGGGCGGTCACCGGGACACTGTTCTTCGTGCCCTCGGCGCCGCTGCTTGACAGCCTCGCGGAGGAACCGCCGGCCGAGGGGGAGCAGCAGGAAGCCCCGGCTGGCGACGCGGTCGGGCGGCCGGCGGCCGCGCCGCAAGTAAGTGCCGGATCGCTGCGAATCGGCAGCCTGAAGGGAGCCTCACCGGATGAATAACCTGCACCGCGAGCTCGCGCCGATCTCCGACGAGGCCTGGGCGCAGATCGAAGAGGAAGCCGCGCGCACGTTCAAGCGCTACCTGGCCGGCCGCCGGATCGTCGACGTGCCCGACCCGGGCGGGAGCGAGTTCTCCGCCGTCGGCACTGGGCACGTGCGCGAGATCACCCCGCCCGGCGACGGAGTGCTGGCCAGGCAGCGCCAGGTATTGCCGGCCGTGGAGCTGCGTGCGGCGTTCTCGCTGGACCGGGAGCAGGTCGACGACGTGGTCCGCGGCGCGCTTGACGCCGACTGGCAGCCGGTCAAGGACGCGGCCAGGCAGCTGGCCTACGCCGAGGACCGCGCCATCTTTGACGGCTACGCCGCGGCCGGGATCGAGGGGATCCGGGAGGGGGCGAGCAACCCGCCGGTAGCCCTTCCGGCCGCCGCGACGGACTACCCGGAGGCGATCGCGCAGGCCGTGAGCCAGCTGAGGTCGGCCGGCGTCAGCGGCCCGTACGCGGTGGCGCTCAGCGCGGACGCCTACACCGCCGTCAGCGAGACGACTGACCACGGGTACCCGGTGCTCGAGCACATCCGGCGGCTGGTCAGCGCCGAGATCGCCTGGGCTCCGGCGATCACCGGCGGCTGCGTGCTGACGACCCGCGGCGGCGACTTCGAGCTACGGCTCGGCCAGGACGTCTCGGTCGGCTATCTCTCGCACACCGAGACCGCGGTACGGCTGTACCTGGAGGAGAGCCTGACCTTCCGGCTGCTCACCACCGAGGCAGCCGTCTCCCTGACGCCGTCTCCCTGACGCCGTCTCCCTGACGCCGTCTCCCTGACGCCGCATGCTGCTGACGCCGCATGCTGCTGACGCCGCATGCTGCTGTCGCACGATCTTCGTTTCAGTAGCCCGCTGCGGGATCGACGAGCCCGGTCAGCGGCTGGCCGGCGGCGAACCTGGCGACGTTGTCCTGGATACGCCGGGCCAGCAGCCGTTCGACCATTTCCGGCGTGTCGGCGGTGTGCGGGGTGATGATGCAGTTGTCCAGCTCCCAGAGCGGGTGCCCGTCGGGCAGCGGCTCAGGGTCGGTGACGTCCAGCGCCGCCCCGCCGATGAGGCCGGCCCGGAGCGTGGCGACCAGCGCGCCGGTGTCGACATGGCGTCCGCGGGCGACGTTGACCAGCCATGAGCCCGGCCGCATGGCAGCGAGTTCGGCGGACCCTATGATCTGCTCGGTGCCGGGCGTGAGTGCGAGGGCCAGGAAGGTGACCCGGGCGCCGGCCAGGGCCTCGTGCAGCCGGGCCTGCGGTAGCGTGCGCGCCGCTCCGGCGAGCGGCTCGGCGCTGCGGCGGACCACGGTGGCAGCGACCCGGAACGGGGCAAGCAGCTCCAGCAGGCTCGCGGCGATGCCGCCGCCGCCCAGGATCGTGACCGGCTCGTCGTACAGGCTCTGCCCGGCCGGTTCCCCCCACGACCGGGCAGTGACGCGCTGGCGCAGCGAGCGCAGTCCGGCCAGGGCGAGGGCCAGGGCGTGCTCGGCGACAGGTTCGGCATAGGCGCCCTTCGCCGACGTCCAGGTCCGCGCGGGACCCAGGATCCCGGCGGCGGCCACTTCCTCCACGCCGGCCATCGGGAGCTGGATCCAGCGGGCCGCGCTCGCGGCGGCGAGCGCGCGTCGCAGCCCGTCCAGATCGGCGGGATCAAGCCAGACGAGCGCGTCGGCCGCCGCATCGACGCTGGCGGGCTCGCCGCCGCCAGCGCGGATAGCCTGGCAAGCGGAGTCGCGAGATACGGGGCCGACGGCCACCCGAGGCGCGGTCACGTGCAGCACCATACCCGGGCCGGGGACCGGCGACGCGCAGCGCGCAGCGCGCACCGCGCACCGCGCACCGCGCACCGCGCACCGCGCACCGCGCACCGCGCGACGCGCACCGCGCGACGCGCGATTGGGATGCTGGCCGCCGATGATCTTGCGCTCACGATCCGGCACGCGGGACGTTCGTCCGCTCCCGGCCCGAGGGACGCTGATCACCCCTGCGTCCGCTGATCAGATCGGGCGTATCGAGTGCGGCGCATGCAGCCGCCAGTCCTCGTGCCCATCCGGCCAGCGGACGAAGACGGCCCATCCGGCTTGACAGCGCGCCCATGCCAGGATCTCGACCGGGCGCCAGACTCCGCCCGTGTGCAGGACCTCGGCCCGGCGGTGCCTTGGCTCGTGGCGCGTGCTGGACATCATGATCCCTGCCGGTATGTGCTGCGGCACAGGTTCGATTGGGGCAGGTGTGGCGGATGGTGCAGTCATTCAGAAAGTAGAACACATGTTCTATCAATCCGCTATGGCAGCGAGGTCGAGTGACTGACGCGCTCTGGTCACCCCCGGGCCTGCTCTCCGACGGCATCAACGCCGTCGACGACCCCGTCTGCGGACGAGCGCGCCCGCTGGGACGGGATCCGGTAGCGAGCTCATCAAGCCCGGCGACCGCCGGGTCTCAGGCCAGCAGCAGGATGTCCGTCTGCTCCAGGTCCGTCGCGCTGACATGGAGTGCGGTGACACCGGCGGCAGAGTCGTATCCCTCCGGTCCCTCCGGCGGATGGACCGCTGAGAAATCAGCTTTAAACGACCTATTTCATCTTATAAATCTCATATTATCTATTATCAATGGTGTAGCCAAATAGCAGTCTCGTGCTATATTTTCCACTTGCCAGGCGCACCTCCGGGACGGTGACGTCGGCATCGAGTCTCTTTGGGGGATCAGAAGCGATGAACCAGCCTCCTGACCAGGGTATCCCGCAGTCCCAGCCCAGCAGCCCTCCGCCGCCAGCAGGTTATCCCTCGCCTTATCCCTCGCCTTATCCCTCGCCGGCGGCGCCGCCCGGACCTGGATACGCCTACGGGCAGCCCGCAGCCGGGGTTGTGGCAGCAGGTATGTACTTCGACCAGGTCAGTGGCCTCACCCTGCCAGAGGGCGTACAGCTGGCCAGCACCGGCCGGCGTATCGGCGCCTTTTTTCTGGCAATTCCGCTGTCTATTGTCACTCTCGGCATTGGATACGCCATCTGGGGACTGATCGTCTGGGGCAGCGGTCAGACCCCAGCACTGCAGGTACTTGGCATGCGGTGCTGGAGGCCAGAGACCGGGCGCGTCCCCGGCTGGGGAACAATGGCGCTGCGCGAGATCATCGGACGGATCGTCGACGACATCCTGGGGATCACCCTGCTTGTGTCGTTCATCCTCATGCTTACTCGCCAAGACCGTAGGTGCCTGCATGATCTCGTGGCCGGCACAGTAGTAGTCCACGACCCGAATAAGGTTCTCGCAAGCAAAGCCACGTAGCAGCCTCGCGCTCATTAGTCCCACAGGTAGTGGAACCACTGGGCCATGAGCCGGATGGCGTCCTGTCGTTCAGTGAGTTCGCGCCGCCGCACTGCCTGAGATGGGCGAGGTAGCCGTCAAGGCTCCAGGTGTCGCGGTCGGACCAGCCATGCCGCATCCGCTGCCAGTTCCACCGGAGCCTCCTCCACGGCGGTGGGCGCCGACGCCGCTAGGTTTGCGTCGCTGGAGCTGAGGGAGCCGGCGCCGTGCGCTGCCGCCGGTGCCGTAGCCAGTTGCGCGTCAGCCTGACGAGGTAGACCATCACCACGACGGCGGCCCCTTCCATCAGCAGGCTGACGAGAGCAGCAGCGACGGCGATCCCGTCGTTGTCGATCAGCGCCTCGCCAAGCCCCCACCTCCACACCGGCTCGCGGACCTGGATTGGCTTACCGAGCGGGACCACGTCCGGCCAGGTCGCTTCGACACCAGTGCCACCGGTCTCCAGGATGCCGCTGGTGCTCGTCTGGCAGCCGCTCCGGACATAGCAGTCTGTCTGGTACGAGACCGGGTCGAAGGTGACCGTCTTCCCGGCGCCGGCCAGGTACGCGACCCCGTCGACCACACCGGGCACGCTGACCACCGCCACGACTAGTATCAGCAGCATCCCGACCCACCGGAACGCCCACGAGACCTGGTGCCGGGGCGGGTAGTGGTGGGCATGCGGGCGGCTCGGGTGGTGTGCGGCGAGCGGGACGGCCTGCGCCCGGACCGCGGGTGGCCTGCGTCGCAGGAGCGCGGTGTCCGCCACCGCCGCGACTATGCCGACGATGGTCAGGGCGCCCAGCAGGATGACGATGACTCCGAACCAGAACGGAGGAGGCGTCCCCTGCGACTTCGCGCTGGAGGAGGCGCCGGCGGCCAGGAGGAACGCTATGAAACTGGTAACGGCCGCCCGGCCCCAGCCCTGGCGACGGTGCAGCAATCGCACGGTGGCGGCCACGTCCGGGTCGGCGACGGGGGTGCCCGGCTGTGACGAGGATCTCACCCTGCAAGGGTAGGTCCGTCAGGTGGCGGCGTCCCAGGACGCCGCGAATATGTTCGATCCTGGCCGGTTCAGCTCGTGGCCGGTCACGAAGCGTAGCTGCTCGGGTGGGTGAGGTGTTACCCCCTGACCTGCGGCGGTGAGGCCGGGCACGGTTCCGAGAGCCTACGGCACGTCTTCTGGCAGGAGACGGAAGGCGCTGTGCGGGGTAAGGGGGCGGACCACGCGGAAGTGCCGGTGGTCGAAGGTGGCTATGACATCGGTTCGGAATTCGCGCGCGAGCACCACGTTCAACGCGTCGGCCAGTCCGATGGTCGGATAGTCGTCAAGAACCGCGTGCGCGGCGAGCAGGACGGGGCCGATCCCGGGCACTTCCCATCGGGCAGCCGCTGCCCGGCTGGCGACATAGATTGTACTACAGGTAGTACACCGCGTGGCGATCTTCGATTTCGCGGAGTCGGTGATGAGCCTCGCCATGCCCGCCCGATCCGGACGCCGGAGTGAGAGGACGCCCGGTTGCCTACGGCCGCGCATAATAGGTCATCGCGTCGGCCATCTGTATGGGCCAGCACGGCTGACCGGCATCCGATTCTGTATGTTATGTACGTTATTTTCCTTGTCATTTCGGCTGCCCTTGACGGGTAGTGACACCGTGGGAGCCGGATACCGGTAAGGGGGATGTATGGAGCCACAGTCGGGGCCCCAGCGGCGGCCGCTGACACGCCAAGACAGTCACGAGGCGCAGCAGATGGTGGAGCGGGCCGCGGAACTGGCCCGCGATTCCCATGCCCGGACGCGCCATGCGGCGGTGCTGGTGAGGGACGGCAGCATGCTGGCCTGGGGGACGAACGGCGTGCCCTTTCCCGGCGAAGACCATTGCTACTGCAAGGCCGGAGAGCTTGGCCATCATGACCAGTGCCGCACGCACGCAGAGCAGCGGGCAATCAGCCTGGCTCGCGAAGGGGATGGCTGGCGGAGGCTGCAAGGATCGAAGTTGATCTACGTGCGGCTGGAGGCGGACGACTCAGTCCGGCTAGAGGATCCTCACTTTTGTGCTCGCTGCAGCCGTACGGCGCTCTCCCTGGGCGTTGCGGAGTGGATCTTCGCGCTGTCGAATGGTCTGACCAGCTACTCATCGGCGGACTATGACAAGATCGCCCAGCTCAGTTGGTAGCAGCAGCGGTCCTCGCGATGCGCAGGATCACCTGCGCAGGTCAGCTTTGGCAGGGCGCTGACCTGTCTGCGCATATCAGGTTGGATAAAGGCAGACCGCCCGAACAGCCGTCGGTCGCTACCAGGGGCCGGCCCTGCCCGAAGCGCGGTACGAAGCCTGGGCCGTCTCGGCCAGGGAGCGGGCGCTCTACCTTCGCCTGCTCGACCTCCTCGCCGCGGACGCCGAACGCCATGAGCAGGTCGACGAGGCGATCCGCCTCCTGCAGCAGGCGCCGTCCCGGCCGGCGCCGCAAGGTGCCGGCCGGGGAGTGTGGTGTGCGATGGCGTTTATGTCATGCGGCCTTGGCCGGGGCCTCAACACCGACAGCCGAGACAACCGTGACCTGCGGCCGGGCCTGGCGTCCGAGGACGAACCCGAAGACCGAGCCGATCAGGGCCAGCCCGCCCAGAGCGAGGCCGGCGATCGCGGCGATGAACATGATCTGGGAGACCTTCCACCAGCCATAAGCGTTCAGCAGCATGCTGCGCAGCGTCGTGCCCTTGAACACGGTTGCTACCTGGTTGGCCAGCGTGACGTTCTTAGGCTGCGCGAGCGCTGCGGCCGACAGCTGGGAGTAGGTCTTGCCGCCGCCGATCTCGGTGAGGTGGACGGCGATGAAGTGGTCGGCGTAAGCCTCGGCCTGCTGGCCGGTCAGCATCTGCTGCCCGGCGTACTGGGAGACGGACGGGATCATGCTGGGAGTGATCTCGGTGCCGGCCTTGGGGTGGGCGAACGCGGCCTTGGGCGGGAAGGAGATCTGCTGAGCGGAGAGCTGACTTTGCACGGTGTTGTGCACATACGTCGAGCCCCACAGCAGCAGGCCCCCGGCCGCCAGCAGGATCACTGCCAGCGCGAGACCTGCCCAGCGGAACGCTGAAATGCGGTGCATCTGAATGCCTCCTTCTAGACGCCGACCCGGGTCACCGTCCGGCTTTATCCGACGCTTCCGATTTTGCCGGCAGGACCGCTCCGGCCGTCACGGCCGAACGTCCGCAGCCGGCCGGGACTTTCGTCATCGCTGCCCGGGCCTTACCGCCCCCAGGAAGCCCAGCGCGGCCCGGCTGCCAGCCAGCCCGCGTCCCAGGAGGCACCGCCCAGGCATGTGCGACGCCCCGGTGTAGTAGTATTACGAGGTAGGAGTAATACGGTAGCTCGGGCGCGCGGGAGGGTGTCATGATGCTGAATAGCAAGGGTCAGGTGACCATCCCGGCGCACCTGCGGGCCAAGTACGGGCTGCATGCGGGCGATGAGGTCCAGGTCGTCGAGGTGGATGGTGCCCTGCAGGTCGTGCGCGCCGAGGGGGCGCAGAGCAGGGGCCAGCGCCTGGTGCGGCGGCTGCGTAATACTGCTACCAGCCGGGAAGTGGCGGGCATGAGCACTGACGAGATCATGGCGCTGCTCCGTGGCGAGTGACCCCCCGGCAAGTGGCATTGCGGCGATCCGCCCCGCGACGCTTGTTGATTCCTGCGTGCTGCTCGATGTCGTCACTGGCGACGAACAGTGGGCGGACTGGTCGGCCGAGCAGATCGCGATGGCCATGGACGCCGGACGGGTGGTGATCAACCCCCTGATCTACGCTGAGGTCTCGGTCGGTTACGAGAGCATCGAAGAGCTGGACGAGCTGCTCCCGGTCGGCGATTACGAGCGCGAGCCGCTGCCCTACGTGGCGGGTTTCGCTGCCGGGAAGGCGTTCTGGCGGTACCGGCGTGGCGGCGGCGATAAGCGATCGCCGATGCCGGACTTCTACATCGGTGCGCATGCAGCGGTAGCCGGCTACCGGTTGCTGACCCGCGATGTCCGCCGGTACCGGACGTATTTCCCCACCATCGACATCATTGCGCCGCTTCCGGTCGACGGCGGCGCAGCCGAGTGAACCGCCTGCCCGCCGCCCGTGGTGCTGAGCGGCACCGACTGGGCTGACCTCCGAGCCCAGATCCGCGGTTACAGCCGTGGCGTGCGATCAGAAGAAGCTGAGGTTGGGAAGTATCTTGGCGGCGGCGTCGATCAGTTCGGTGGCGGAGCGGATACCTTCGGTCGCCTCGGCGGCGCTGGCTTCGTCGACTGGGTCGATCGGGTATTCAAGCTCGTTGCGTCGTCGCCGGAGGGCACCGAATGGCCGCAGGACGGGGCCGAACTGGGCCCTGACAGTCTCCTCGACGGCGTAGTGACCGCCGGTTGTCGTCGGGCGAAGACCCTGCTCCGCGAGGAGGGCTGTGCATGCCTGACGTGCCGCGTCGTATGCGAGCACGAACGCGCTGTCCGGATTCGCCTGCTCAATGGCGCGAGCGGCGGCAATGGTGCGCTTGGCACGCTCAAGCCACGGCGAGCCGTTGGCCTGAGCGCCCTGAACCCGTTCCAGGCGCCGATCCTGCAGGAGACGCTCGACGACCGCGGCTCCCGGCGTCCAGCCGGTCATGCCTCGCGCTCCTCAGGCGGTCCGAAGATCCAGACCACGGGGGCGGACTGGATCTGCTGAATGAGCGCATCGGAGGCTGCTGCCCATCGTGCCGGGTTGCACAGGGTCACGTTCACAGGGAAACCGATGCGCTGCTCGGCACGCTCAGCGGCTTCGTAGATATCCGCCCGGGATGGCTCGCCGACGACCAGTACGTCCACATCGGCCGGAGGCGGGCCGGCGACGCCGTGGTAACGCGCTGCCCAGGACCCGTAGATCGCGACCGCGGCAGCGGGAAGATCCGCGAACTCTTCCCCGATCACCACATGCGGCCCGAATGCCAGCGTCACCAGCTCGGTGAGCGGTCGCGTGTACCGGCTCGCCGGGTTAGCCGAGACGACCCTGGTCCGTCCGACGCGTCTCTCCAGGATCAGGCCAGCTTCCGAGAGCCGATTGACCTCGCGCTGCACAGTGGTCAGGGGGACGCCAAGCCTTCCGGACAGCTCGGTGATGCTGTACTCGGTGCTTGGGTGCAGGAGCAGCAGCGTCAGGAGCTCGGCCTGCTGCTGTGACCGCAGGATCGGCATCAACGCCGGCGCCTCAGCGCGCATAGATGGAAGTTATCACCCAGTTAAGGGGAAAATCAATGTGGTGGACCGACGAGACGGATCAGGCCAGCATCGGGCCACGCTGGGTAACCACCGCCCGCGCTTTTGGCCGAGCCACCCAACGAAAATCCGCGACGGCAGAGAACGTGAGCTGCGGATTTTCGCATTGGCACGCGTGCGTGCACTGACGGTAACGTGCGACATGAAAGAGCAGTTAGGGACGGGTGCGCCGCCAGGGACTTGAACCCCGAACCCGCGGATTAAGAGTCCGCTGCTCTGCCAATTGAGCTAGCGGCGCGTGAGACGCAGTGATCGTAGCAGGATCGCGGAGAGGGCGCGAAACGCTCCTCTCCGTACGCAACAGGACGCGTGCTAGTCCCCGAGATAGCGGCCGACGAACTCCGCCGCCCGTGACGGCCGGCCGGTCCTGGCCTCCTGCCGGTCCGCCCAGCCCATCACTTGCAGGCCCGCGTTGACCCCGAGCCACCGCAACGGCTCGGCTTCCCAGCGAGGCGACCGGTGCCCGACCCAGGGCAGCCTGGTGATGCCGGAGTCGTTGCCAAGGACCAGGTCAGCCAGGGTACGGCCGGCCAGGTTGGTCGTCGCCACCCCGTCGCCGACGTAGCCGCCGGCCCAGCCGACTCCGGTCGCGCGGTCCAGGCCCACCGAGGCGCACCAGTCCCGCGGCACCCCGATGGGGCCGCCCCAGGCGTGTGTCACCGGCACGTCGGCCAGCACCGGGAAGAGTTCCGCGAGCGTGTCGCGCAGCGCCGTGAACACGGCGGGCGCGCGGTCAAACGAGGGCCGGATCGCCGAGCCGAGATGATACGGGGCGCCCCTGCCGCCGAACGCAAGGCGCCCGTCGTCAGTCCGCTGGCCGTAGATGATCAAGTGGCGGAGATCGCCGAACGTGGGCCTGCCCGCGAGGCCGATCTGGTCCCAGGCCGAGTCCGGCAGCGGCGCTGTCGCGATCATCAGCGAGTACACGGGCACGATCGCGCGCCGCTGGCCGGGCAGCTGCGGCGTATAGCCCTCCGTCGCGCGGATCACGTACCTCGCGCGGACCGTGCCCGACGGCGTGACCAGGCGGCCGGGCTCGATCCGGGTTACCGGGGTGCGCTCGAACACGGCGACCCCGCGGCGGCGGACCGCCTCGGCCAGGCCGCGAGCCAGCCGGCCCGGATGGATGGCGGCGCAGTGCGGCGTGTAGGTGCCGCCGAGCACGCAGGCGGCGGCCACGAGATCGCGTGCCTCCGCCGCGGTCAGCAGCTTCAGGTCGCCCGAGCCGAACCCGAACTCCCTCGCCTCGGCCACCTCCGCCGCTGCCCGGTCGAGCTGCGTGGCCGAGCGGGCCAGCTGCACCGTGCCGCCCTTGGCCCAGTGGCAGTCGATGGCCTCCGCCGACACGGCGGCCGCGACCTCGTCCACCGTCTGCTGCATTGCCCGCTGCATGGCGATCGCCGCGTCCCGTCCGGCCATCCGCGCCAGCTTGCCGAGCGACGCGGGGAACAGCGCCGAGCACCAGCCGCCGTTCCTTCCCGAGGCGCCGAAGCCGGCGATCTCGCGCTCGCAGACCGCGATCCGCAGGCCGGGCTCCGCGCGGGACAGGTAGTAGGCCGTCCACAGCCCGGTGTATCCCGCCCCGGCGATGGCCACGTCGACGTCGACGTCCCCGGCCAGCGGGCCGGCCGGGGCGAGCGTGCCGGGCACCGTGTCGAGCCAGAAGGAGAGCTTCCGGTAACCAGCGGTCGGCGGCATGCGCTCCATCGTGGCAGCCCGTGGCGGGCGGCGCTCGCCCGGCATGCCCGCCGGGGCGCCGGCTCCCCGGGCTGCCGGCCTGCGAGCAGGCTGGCCGGTCGGGCATCCTGGTGGTATGCCCGGCCATGCGCGCGCCCCGGAGCCGCCACCAGCGCCTCGCGATCCGTTCGGCCCCTATCGGGTTTCCCTGGTGTGCCTGGGAAATATCTGCCGGTCACCGACGGCCGAGGTGGTGCTGCGCCAGGAGCTCGCGCGGGCCGGCCTGTCCGGCAGGGTCGAGGTGGACAGCTCGGGCACCGGGAACTGGCACCTGGGCGGGCCGATGGACCCGCGGGCGAGGGCGGAGCTGGCGGCCCGCGGGTACGACGGGTCGGGGCACCGCGCACGGCAGTTCGACCGGTCCTGGTTCGGCGGCTACGACCTGGTGGTCGCGATGGACCGGCAGAACCTGGCTGACCTGCGCCGGATGGCACCGGACCGGGTGACCGCCAGGGACCGGATAAGGCTGCTCAGGTCGTTTGACCCGGCGACGGGGGACGGCGGTGGCGATGGCGCCGTCGGCCGGCCGGGCGGCGATCCGTACGACGGCGAGGTCCCCGACCCCTACCACGGCAGCGCAGCCGAGTACGCGCTGGCGTTTGACCTGGTGCAGGCCGCGGCCAGCGGACTGGTGGCCCAGCTGGCTGCGCTGATCGGGGATGGCGCCGGCGGCAGCCGCCCCGGCGGTGGCGCGGGCGATCGGTGACCGGCCAGGAACCAGCGCTTCCGGACGTCGCGGCGCGCCTCGGGCGGCTCACGGGCACCGAAGTACGCGAGATCCGCCGCCTTGGCGGGCAGCACGAGTGGGGCCACTACCGGGTCGTGCTCGCCGACGGCCGCCTGGTGTTCGCCAAGGCGGCCGGGGCGGACCTCGGCGCGGGCCGCGATGGCCTCTTCGAGGCCGAGGCGCGCGGGATGCGCTGGCTGGCGGATGCGGGGGCAGTGCCCGTTCCCGACGTGCTGGGCTGGGACTCCAGGGCGCTTGCGGTGTGCTGGCTGACTGGCGAGCCACCGGCCGCGGCGGCCGCCGAGCGTTTCGGCCGGGACCTCGCCCGCATGCACCTGGCCGGCTCGGCCCGGTTCGGCGCGCCGTGGCCCGGGTTCATCGCCAGCCTGCCGCTGGGGAACGGTGCCGGCCCTGACGCCGGGAGGGGTGGCGGCCCTGACGCCGTGGACTCGTGGCCACAGTGGTACGCCCGCGAGCGGCTGCTGCCTTATGCGCGCCGCGCGTTCGACGCGGGCGACCTGGCCGCGGCCGATCTGCGATTGCTGGAGACGGTGGCCAGCCGGGCCGGTGCGCTTGCCGGGCCGGCCGAGCCGCCCAGCCGCATCCACGGCGACTGCTGGTCGGGCAACCTGCTCTGGTCGGGCGGCCGCGGGTGGCTGGTCGACCCGGCCGCGCACGGCGGCCACCGGGAGTCTGACCTGGCCATGCTGGCGTTGTTCGGCGCGCCCTACCTGGAAAGGATCATGGCCGCGTACCAGGAGATCGCTCCGCTCGCCGCTGGCTGGCGGGCACGCGTGCCACTGCACCAACTGCATCCGCTGCTCGTGCACGCCTGCCTGTTCGGTGCCGCCTACCGGGATGCGGCGCTGGGCGCGGCCCGGTCAGCACTCGCCGCCGGGTAGCGCGGCCCCGGCGGGTCCGGGTCCGGGGCCGGGACCGGGGCCGAGCGCCTCGGGCGCCAGCGGGAGCGCGATGCGGAACGTGGCACCGCTGCCCGGCGTCGCCTCGACGCTCACCGTGCCGCCGTGCGCTTCCACCAGGGCGGCCACGATGGCGAGACCGAGGCCGGTCCCGCCCGCCTGCCTGGCCCTGGCCTGGTCAGCACGGTAGAACCGCTCGAAGGCGCGTTCTGCCTGGTCGGGAGTAAGTCCTGGGCCCTGGTCGGCAACTTCGAGTATGACGGCCTGCGGCGCGCTGCCACTTCCTGGCTCGGGGGCGCGCCCTTCGTGCAGAGCGCCCGACCGGATCCGCACCTCGACTCCAGTTCCGTCCGGCGTGTGGACGAGCGCGTTGCTCATCAGGTTCCCGATCACCTGGCGGAGCCGGACCTCGTCGCCGAGCACGATCAGGGCCGCGCCTGCTCCGACCGTCAGGTCGATGCTCCGCCGCGGAGCCATCACCCGTGCGTCGTGCACCGCGTCGGCGGCGAGCGTGAGCAGGTCGACGGGGCGGTTCTCCAGCGGCCGCTGCTGGTCGAGCCTGGCCAGCAGCAGCATGTCCTCGACAAGAACGCCCATCCTGGAGGACTCCTGCTCGACCCGCCGCATGATCCGGTCCAGGTCGACCTGGGTGAGCTGGCCGTTGCCCCTGCCACCGTCGAGCCCGCCGCGCTGCCGGTAGTACTCCGCGAAGCCCCTGATCGTGGTCAACGGGGTCCGGAGCTCGTGACTGGCGTCGGCGACGAACTGCCGCATCCGCTGTTCCGAGCCGCGGGCAGCTGCCTCGGACTCGGAGCGGGCGCGGAACGCGACCTCGACCTGGCTGAGCATGGCGTTGAGCGAGCGCCCGAGCCGGCCGACCTCTGTCCGCGGGTCGCGGTCGGGAACCCGGCGGGTGAGATCGCCGGCCGCGATGCCGCGGGCGGTCTGCTCGATCTCGTCGAGCGGACGCAGGCTGGCGCGCACCAGCGCGATGCCGAGGATCGCAAGGACCAGCACGACAAGCGCGCTCACGCCGATGTCGATGCCGATCAGCTGCCCTAGGGTGCTGTACACGCTGGTCACGTCAAGGCCGATTACCAGAGTGCCGTGGACAAGTGTCCCGGCGGACGTGATGAAGGGGAAATCCGGGTACGCGGCGATGCGCCATTTGCCGCTTCCGGACGTGGCCGCCACGGTCAGGGCCTTGCCGGGGTTGGCCGCCAGCCATGAGGCGTTGGGCGCGACGTCGGGACCAGGAGTGTCGGTCAGGATCCCGCCGGGCAGCCGGGTTACCGTGTCGGGAGGCGTCAGCGCCTCGTAGACCCACTGATCAGGTGACGGGGCGCGCGGCGCCCTGCCGCCGAACGCCTGGGCCTGGTCGTAGAGGGTATGGAGTTGCTCGTCCGCACGGCTGAGCAGGTAGTGCCTGATCACTGTGATGCCCGTGAGACTGATCACCGCCAGCGCGACGGCGACCAGAGCCAGTACGGCCGAGACGAGCTTGACGCGCAGCGGGGTGCGGTCGGGCAGCGCCCTGGCCGCCTTCCAGAGGCGAGCGGGTGCTGAGGTCACGGCCATGATCGTCCGGTTTACGCGGACGGGAGCCTGAGCACGTAGCCGACACCGCGGAGCGTGTGCAGCAAATGCGGCTCGGCGGAATCGACCTTGCGCCGCAGCACGGAGACGTAGGACTCCACGATGCCGGTATCACCGCGGAAGTCGTAGTCCCAGACGTGGTCGAGGATCTGCATCTTGGACAGCACCCGGTTCGCGTTGCCCATGAAGTACCTGAGCAGCTTGAATTCGGTCGGCGAGAGCTGGATCTGGGCACCAGCCCGCCATACCTCGTGGCTGTCCTCGTCGAGTTCCAGGTCGGCGAACTTCAGCCGCGGCGGGGGCTCGGTGCCATCCCCCCTGGTCCGGCGCAGCACTGCTCGTATCCGCGCGATGACCTCTTCCAGCGAGAAGGGCTTCGTGACGTAGTCGTCGCCGCCGAGAGTCAGGCCGTGGATCTTGTCCTCGGTGGAGTCCCGCGCGGTCAGGAACACCACCGGGATCCTGGCCCCGCCGCCGCGGAGCCGCCTGATCACGTCGAAGCCGTCCATGTCGGGCAGCATGACGTCGAGGACGATGAGGTCGGGCCGGTGACGCTGCGCTGCCTGCACGGCCTCGCCGCCCGCCGCCGCGGTGATGACCTCGAACCCGGCGTACCGCAGGCTGGCCGACAGCAGCTCGAGGATGTTCGGCTCGTCCTCGACCACGAGCAGCCTGGCGTCCACCTGCCTGCGCACGTCGTTCGCCGGGCTCGTCATGATGCCTATGCTGCGCCTTCTTCCTGAAAGTTACCTGAAGGCATCCTGCAACAGCCCTGGGTGCGGAACTGGCGCCAGGGGGCACGGGCCGTGGGCCCGGGCACCCCCGGCCTAGTTGTGCCTGGCCTCTGCCGTTGCGCCAGCCGCCGGTGCCCACTGGGAGATCGCCGCCGACCGCGACCCGACGCCGAGCTTGGCGTAGATCCGGTTCACGTGATTCTTCACTGTCTTCTCGGCGAGGACCAGGCTCGCTGCGATTTGGCCGTTGGAGTGCCCTGCCGCGATGAGTGTCATGATCTGTGCTTCACGCGCGGACAGACCCGCGGGACGTGTGGTGGCGACGACGGTGCCGCTCCTCATGTACGACCTCCGGCTGTTACGGCCATCCGCGGCGGGAGTTGCGCAGGGTAACGGATAGGGCCTGGGTGAACGCAATAGTCATACATTCCCACAGCGCGCGAGTGTTCGCATGGTGTACGGCATGCGTGCCGGCTAGGCGGCCTGCCTCGAGCCGGTTATCAGGCTCTTCGGTACGGGCTGATCGTTCTTCAGGTCGTTGAACAGCTGCGTCGCCTCGGCGCTGTTCCACTGCACCGCGTCCCCGGCGTTCACGGTGTAGTAGTTCGCGTTGGCGATCGGGACCGTCGTGGTTTCCGGGTGCCGCAGCGCGAACGCCACCTGGACCAGCTGGTACAGGCTCGTGCCCTGATCGACGGTGAGTGTGTCGGCTGCCCCGATGGCGGCCGGGATGGCGGCGAAGGGGTTGAGGACGACGCCGGCGCTTGTCATCTTGGTCAGCAGCGCCCGCAGGAACAGCCGCTGGTTCTGAACGCGCTGCAGGTCCTGGTCGGCGAAATTGTGCCGGGTCCGCACGTAGGCGAGCGCCTGACCGCCGTTGAGAGTCTGGCAGCCTTTCTTCAGGCGGGCTCCGGACGCCCGGTCGTACAGCGGCGCCTTGAGGCACATGCGCACGCCGCCGATGGCGTTGACGACGCTGACGAAACCGCCGAAGCCGATCCCCATGTAGTGATCGATGCGCAGGCCGGTGACGTTCTGCACGGTCTCGGCGAGCAGCTTGGGGCCGCCGAGCGAGTACGCGGCATTGATCTTGTTGTCGGCGTAGCCGGGGATCGGGACGTAGGAGTCACGCGGCAGGCTGACCAGCACCGACGGCCCGCCGTTCGAGGGGATGTGCAAGACCATGATCGTGTCGGAGCGCCCGCCGCCGATGTCGAAGCCGGTGGCCAGCTGGCGTTCCTCCTTGCGGGTCAGGCCCTGGCGGCTGTCCGAGCCGGCGATCAGCCAGTTCTGGCCGGCCGAGACCGCGGGCCTGCCCGCATAGCTCACCAGCACGTTTCGCCTGATCAGCTGGGAGTTCAGGTAGAAATACGTGCCCGCGACGAGAACTATCAGCAGCGCCAGCAGGGCGCAAAGGATTGCCACGATCCGCCGCGGGCGGAGCCAGCGACGGCCGGTGCGGGCCGGACGGGAGGGTCCGCCGCGTCCTGGCGCGGACCGCGAGGGTGGTTGCGATGGCCAGGCCGGCCCGCCGCCGGGCGGGCCCGCGCCGCCGGGCGGCGCCGCGCCGGGGCGCCCGGCACCTGACGGCAGCTTCACCGTGGGGTCAACAGGGCCCGCGCCGCCTGGCGCTCCGTCAGGTGCTCCGCCCGCGCCGCCTGGCGCTGCGTCCGTGCCGCCTGGCGCTGCGTCCGCGCCGGACCCCGGCCTGAACCAGCCCTCCGGCCACTCGCTCATGCTTGCTGCACCGTCCCTGCCCTCGCCGTCACCGTCGTCTCTACCTCCAAGACGCTCGTCCGGCCAAATCGGTGATGTCAGATTCCGCGCGAGCCGCCGTCCCACCAGATCGTGACCACTTCCCGCCCAGACGAGCCAAGGTCGACCGGGCGCGCAGGGTCGATTCCCGCCTCGACCAGCGCCGCGCCGACGTCGCCGGCCCGCTCCGGCGGGAGGCACAGCCGCCGCCTGGTGACGTCGGCAAGCTCGTCGAAGCTGGCGTAGTCGTGCGCGCCGGCCCTGGTCCACTGCTCGGATCGCGGCCGCAGGCCCATGGCCTCAAGGATCTCCATGAGGTCCGCCGCAGTCGGGCTCACCGGTCGTTGCAGGCCATGAAATTTCCGCCAGAACGGATTAAGTGTGGTCAGTGGATGCCGTGAGGTCGTTTCCACCACGACCCGGCGCCGTGCGTGCGAGGTGAGCTCCGATAAGAAAGGCACGAGCTCCGGGGCGTTGTAGAGGACGTGATGGCACGTCACCAGATCGGCCGGGGGCGTCGCGGCGGCGACCTCGGGCCAGCTGCCGAGAACCTTGATCGCCCCGGTTCCCATCGAGTCGGCGCGCTGCGAGAGCAGTTCCAGCATGCCCGGATCGGTGTCGACGGCTGTCAGCGAGGTGGCCCGGCGGAGCAGCGGCAGGCAGGCGGCGCCCGCGCCCGCGCCGATGTCGAGCAGGCTGCCCGGCGGATCGAGGGCCGCCCATTCTCGTTCGTAGGAGGGGCCGCACGGGGCGCCGGCGAGCCGGTCGGCCCGGCGGGCGAACACCTGCCGCGGCAGTACCCACGGCGACTCGCTGACCGCCGCGGTGATGTGCTCGGGGATTGCCCACGCGGCGAGATCCGCTTTCCACCGGTCGGCTAGCTCGGTCAAGTCGGCCATGATCCGGAGCCTAACCGGCCCTGCGGGCTGGCCAGGCCGGATCCGCTGATGCGCGGCTGCTCGCTGGATCCCTGCCGCTCGCGAGGACCGGTGACCTGCCGGGCCGCCCGGCGAGTCCCGTTGACGCGAGTCCCGTTGACGCGAGTCCCGTTGACGCGAGTCCCGTTGACGCGAGCCCCGTTGACGCGAGTCCCATTGACAAATCTATATAGACGTAACTATGTTTATTCCTGGCTGGACAGGGCGGCATCCCGGCGGGGGACTGCCCCGCTGGCACCTCTGCACCCTGGCGGTCCGCCGCGCGGGCCGGGAGCTGAGCCTGACCGCAGTATCGGCTGACGTGGAGGTGATCGTATGACCGAGGCCAGAGCCCCGATGCGCTCGCCGGAGCCCAGCGGCCACGCCGCTAGTGCGACGGCACCGGTGATCGTGGTCGGCCTGCACGGGTCGCCGACCAGCTGGGACGCGTTTTCCTGGGCGGTCGGGGAGGCCGTGCGGGCCGGCGGCAGCCTCATCGCCGTGTACGTCATGCCCATGGTGGAGGCTGGCGCCGCGGTCGGCATCTATTTCGACCACGCCGCTGCCCGGCAGGCCAGGCAGGAGATCGCCACTGAGCTGGCACGCGAAGCGGCGCAGCGGGCCCGCGACCTCGGCGTGCCGCTGCGCTTCGTCACGGAGACCGGCGATGCCGCGCATGCCCTGACCAGCGTCGCGCGCTCGGCGGGCGCCGATCTCGTGGTGGTCGGCAGGTCCGCGAAGATGGTGCATCATCTGGTCGGCTCGCTCGGCCGGCGACTCGTCTGCCGTCACGACGCGCCGGTGGTCGTGGTAGTGCCCTGACCGGGCATGCTCCCGGTAACCACGGTCGCCGCAGCGCCGTGCGCGGCGCCGCCGCCTCGCCGTGGGCTCGCGAGCAGCTGCGCTTAAGAGGGCGACGGTGTCGGGGATGGCGTCCCCGTCGGGGACGCCGAACTGCTGGGGGACGCCGAACTGGTCGGCGAGGCGCTCTGGGTTGGTGTCGGCGAGATCGTCGGCGTGGCCGTGCGCCTGGCCGGTCTCGGCTTGGTCGTATGCCGTGACGTGCTGGGCGCCGGGCTTGGCGAGGCTGCTTGCTGCCCCGTCGGGGTGACGTCGACCGCTGCCGACGTCGGCTTGACCTGCACGTAGGTCGCCAGCGTGATCAGGAAGGTTGCTATCAGGATCCAGGTCGAGATCCGTACCTGCCGCAGTTGCCGTACCTGCCGCAGTTGCCGCAGTTGCCGCATCAATCGGTTCCCTTCGGCTCTGGGGTGTCCAGGCCGGCCGGGAGGTTGATGCCCTCGCGGCGGAGCCCGGTCGCGATCTGGGCCCGCAGGATCCGCTCGACCTCGAACTGCTTGCCAGGCAACGTCCTGGCGACCAGGCGGACCTGGAAATGGTCCACGTCGATGCTCTGCACACCCATCACGGCCGGCGGGTCCAGCAGCAGCCGGCTGAGATCGGGCTCCTTGTGCGCCTCCTCCGCGATCAGCCGCAGCAGGTCGCTGACCTGGCTGACGTCCACGGCAGCGGGCACAGGCACGTCCACCACGGCGCGCGCCCAGTCCCGCGAGAGGTTGGTCACCTGGGTGATCTGGCCGTTGGGGGTGATGACTACCTCGCCGGCGGCGGTCCGCACGGTGGTCACCCGCAACGTGACGTCCTCGACGGTCCCTGTCGCAGGTTCGCTCACGTTCGGCACCGAAAGGCTGATGAGGTCCCCGAAGCCGTACTGGCGCTCGGTGATGATAAAGAAGCCGGCCAGGATGTCCTGGACGATGCGCTGCGCGCCGAAGCCGAGCGCGACAGCCACCACGGCGGCAGGGGCGACCAGATTCGTCACGGGGATGCCGAGGAGCGGTGCGATAGCTACTGCGGTCGCGCAGTAGATGGTCACCACGGTGACCCAGGTGATCACCTGTGCCAGTGCGTGCCGGTGCTTCGACGCCTCCGAGCGGACCAGCGCGTCCGTCTCCTGAGCGTTGGCGTCGATCCGGGCGGTGATCCGCGCGCCGATCCAGCTTACGAGCCGTGCCAGCAGCAGCGCGCCCGTCCCGAGCCATACGATCTCCAGGCCGCTGCCGCGCGCCCAGTGAGAGATGTGGGTCAGATGCATCACACCCGAGAAGGTAGCAAGCCGCCGCCGCCGCCGCGGTCGTCGCCGTCGCCGTCGCGGTCGTCGCGGTCGTCGCGGTCGCCGCCGCCGCCGCCGCCGTCGCGGTCGTCGCGGTCGTCGCGGTCGTCGCGGTCGCCGCCGCCGCCGCCGTCGCGGTCGTCGCGGTCGCCGCGGTCGCCGCCGCGGTCGCTGCCGCAGCCGAAGGCCTGGGCCAAGGCAAGTCGCAAGCGGCTCACCCCGCCAGGCGACCGATCAGCGTGGCACCGGGACGCGTTACCTTTTATTACATAGAGTTATCAATATAGATGATGTTATGCTTGTAGCATGAGCCCGGGATACTCAGCCCCGCGAGGGGCGCAGAGCCGGACGGCGATCGGGAGCCGGACGGCGATCGGCGAAGCTCTGCTCGGGCTGGCTACCGCGGCAATCCGTCGCGGGCCCCGCGACATGAGCCTGACCTCGCTGTCGACGCTGGCCACCCTGGACCGGACCGGGCCTCGCCGGATTACCGACCTGGCCGCGGTCGAGGGCGTGACGCAGCCCTCGATGACCGTGCTCGTGAGCGGGCTTGAGCGGTCGGGCCTGGTCGAACGGCGCGCGGACCCGACGGACAAGCGGGTGGCCTTGGTCGCGCTCACCGCCAGCGGGTCGGACTATCTCCGAATCCAGCGGCGAGCAGGCACTGACGCATTCGTGCAGCTGATCGACGAGCTGCCGGCCGACGAGTCCGAGGCGCTGGCCGCGGCGATCACGGCCCTGGAGCACCTCCGCAGCCTCGGCGAAGAACGGCGGGACCAGGTCACTTATTGATCGTGGCGCTGCAGGCCATGCCCTCCTCGGCCGAGGGTCATGCACCAGGCCGTCGAGGGCGGCCTCGACGGCCTGGTGCACCGTTACGTGCGCTAGCTTCTCGATTTGTCTGCGTTCGCCGAGGATGGCCTTGCCGGTGCCGCCGAGCCCGCGCCCGGGGTGGGGGTGGAGACGAGGACCATGCCGGTGGGCTCGTAGCCGTCGCCGGAGTTAGCCCCGTAATCACCCAGGTTGATGCTGCCGACGGGGTTGTCGGTGGCCGTGCTGAACACCGTGACTATGGCCGAGGTGAGTCCGCCGACCCACAGCTGCGCCCCGCCGGGCGTCAAGGCCAGGGTGTCAGGGTCGCCGGTGTCAGGGATCGTGCTCATGACCTTGCCGGTGCCGGTATCAATCACCGAGACGGCGTCGGAGTCGGCGTCGGCCACATAAACCTTGCCGCCACTGCGCGAGACCACGAGCTGCCACGGCATCTCGCCGACCTTGATAGTGCCGGTGACGCCGTTGGTCGCGGCGTCGATCACATCGACGACTCCTGCGGAGGTGTTCGTCACGTAGACCGTCTTGCCGTCCGGAGAGATCGCGACGCCATGCGGATCGCCGAGGCCGCGGATCACCGTGATCACGTGGCGGGTGGCAGTGTTGATGACCCACAGGCCCTCCGCCGTGGTCACGTAGGCAGTGGCCCCCGACGGCGAGAACGCGATCTCGCTGGGACCCCCCGCCAGGTGCATGTTCGCGGTGACCTTGTCGGTGGCCGTCGAGATGACGCTGATCCCCGACGGAGACGACGGGCCGGTTTGGGGGCCGGTGTCGGCCACCCACAGCTGCGTCCCGTCGGGCGTCACCGCCAGGTCCTCGGGGTCGAAGCCCACGTGGATGAGCGTCTCGGCGGGGTTGTAGTTGCTCGGGTCGAGCGTGGCAGAGTCGATGACCGCCACGGTGTCGTTGCCAGCGTCAGCGAAGTACAGCGTGCTGCCATAGATGGCGACGCCCTCGTCGGTGGAGGAGTAGTTGTAGTCCCCCGGGTCACCGGGTACCTGCGTATCTCCCACGTTGTAGGTCTGGACGATGTCGCAGTTGGCCGTGTCGATGGCGCTGAACCCGTCCCAGCCAGCGTCTGCCACGTAAGCGGCTCCGACCGGTCCGCTGCAGCTCGACGAGGTCAGCCGCGTGGTGGAAGCCGCATGGCGGGAAGCGCCGGAGTGGTCAGCAGCGACGGCTGCCGCCGTCCCGGCAGCGAGCACGACCGCCGCGGCGCCTGCCACGACCGCGCGGCGGCCAGCCCAGGCGGGACCGGAGCCCGATGAATCGCGTGGTGACATCGTGATCACACTCCCACTACAGCCGTCGCGGCTGCCGCGTCGCGCACCGGCCGGTGGCCGTGCCCCTGGACGGGGAAGGACTGCTTGGCTCCCGGGATGGCCGGGAGCTGGAACCGGACGACTTCGTCTTCCGCCAGCTCGAGTTCCCTCGTGGTCTGCGGAAGCCGCGGGAACCTCCGGCGCGGGACGGTGCCCAGCGCGGCGCTGAAGTCGCCGACGGTCTGGCGCCGCCAGGCGGTGATATGGGGATTGACCACGCCGGTCACCCGCTCAAGCAGCCGGATGACCGAGGTGTGGTCGAACGTGTCGTGGCAGACGAACCCGCCCACGGTCCACGGCGAGACGATGATGCACGGGACACGGAAGCCCAGGCCGATGGGCGCGCTGACGTCGTCCACGGTGATGTACTC
>Ga0302325_10003085_pt1 | contig 39706 bp, 34 predicted proteins | sample Palsa_T0_2_FD_201948 | JGI IMG/M metagenome (GOLD analysis project Ga0302325, IMG submission 201948) | Peat permafrost microbial communities from Stordalen Mire near Abisko, Sweden - Palsa_T0_2 | ecosystem: Environmental > Terrestrial > Soil > Palsa > Peat permafrost | place: Sweden: Abisko...
TGGCAGGCGCACGATGCCGCAAGCCAACGCCGCGAAGATATTCCGAGCGTCGGTCTCCGCTTGAGTGCTGGTAGCAATCAAAAGCGGCATTACCGCGCTCAATCTGGAAGTCGAAGAGTACGGCGCTGCCGACCGGGGCACCATCATCCTCATCATGGGGCTTGGCACGCAGCTCATCGCCTGGCCGATGGAGTTCGTGCAAGGATTGACGGCTGCCGGGTACCGAGTCATTCGCTACGACAATCGCGATGTCGGACTGTCGAGCAAATTCGAATCCTTCGGCGTTCCTGATGCAGCATCGGTCACCTTGCGGCGGCTGTTTCGCCTGCCGATCAAGGCCCCATACACGCTGCAAGACATGGCGCAGGACGCAGTCGGTCTAATGGACGCGTTGCGAATCGATCGGGCGCACATCGTGGGCGCCTCGATGGGCGGCACGATCGCGCAAATATTAGCAGCGCAGCACGCAGATCGGGTGTGCAGTCTGACCACCATCATGTCGAGCCCCGGTGCTCCGCTGCCCTGGGACTCGACCGCCGAGGCGCGCAGAGCTCTTCTGACGCGCACGCCGCTGAACGCCACGCAGGAGGATTTGATTCAAATGCGTATGCGTACCTACAAGGTGATCGGCGGACCGAACCAGGCCGTCCCTCAAGAAGTGCTGCGGGAGATGGCGCGTCGCACCGTCGAGCGCTGCGCGGACCGCACCGGTTCGAGGCGCCAGTTGGCCGCCACGCAGGCGACCGGCAGTCTGACGCGGTTCCTGCGCGACATTCATGTGCCTACCCTCATCATTCATGGCCTCGATGATCCCTTGATTACGCCTCGGCGCTCGAGGCAGCTGCATCGCGGAATCCGCGGCAGCAAATTGCTGCTGCTGGAGGGCATGGGCCACAATCTGCCGCGGCAACTCATGCCGCAAATCGTGGAGGCCATCGTCGAGAATTGCGCGAAGGCTTGCTGAACGGAGTCGGCCGGCGCACACAGCGCCCAGCACATACAGATAGGGAGGCCACATGGAACTTGACACCGACAAAATCGACCAAGCCGTTTTGGCGCTGCTCGCCCTGGGGAAACATGAGGGAAACCGGGCTTGGAAGTCCTTCGATTGGGACGTGATGGGACGCTTGCACACGAAGGGCTACATCAGCGATCCGGTGGGCAAGGCGAAATCGGTCCTGTTCACCGAGGAGGGTCAGCTTGAGTCGGAGCGGCTCCTGCAAGCATTGTTCGGATGAGTGGTCGGGGCGTCAGATGCCGCATTCCATAAATATCTCGGTGAGGACGTGAATCTCGAGGCCGGCAGTATTATTTGCAACTACCGCAATGAGCGCAGATCCAAAGAGATCCTGGCAAGAATAGGTTCGGACCTTTTCGGCACGGGCGTTGAGAAATTCGGTTCCCTCATCGGAGACGGAGCGCGCGTCGGTGCTAATGCCGTAGTGGCTCCCGGAGCACTCCTTCAACGTGGGACCGTCGTCGGACGAGGCATGCTGCTTGACCAGGAAGCTCTCCCATCATTGGTGGCAGGGACTTGATCTGATCATGGGCTTCCCGCCGTAGGGACGACCTGACTTGTAGAGCTCAGAACCGTCCTCGAACCTAGCTGGGTTGGTTGGCCGTCGCCTTGGCCCGTCTTCTTCTTGGAGGCACCTAGACGGATCCAAAACCATAATTCGCAGGCCGCACCGGCCGTGAACAATGCTGCCCCGAAATCACTACGCGCATTCGCGTATCCCGACAGCTCCAAGACGACTGCGGCCCCAATCAATACGGCGCTAAGAAGATGGTATTTCATAGATTGAATCACTCCGGCGCGCGTGCGTCAGTTCGGAACGACGGATATGAGCCCAACTCGTCGGCCGGCGGCCGCCCTAGTCGTGCCGCCGTGCGGGCAGCCTTCCGGAGTTGCGCGTTTCCGCGGAAACGTCTTAATCTGCGGTGCCGAGCGAGACCTCGAGCTCCTTCGCGAGTGCGATGAGCCGCGGCCGTACCTTTTCGAGCAGGTAGTCCTTCGAGACGATATAGGCGGGCGCGCCGCAATTGATGGCCATTGGCGGCAGGCCGCCGCCGGGGCGCACGGGCACGGCGATGGCATTGACATCCTTTTGCCATTCCCCGAAGGAGCAGCAGACGCCGATTTTACGGATGTCCTCAAGCGCTCGCGCGACCCCAGCGTGCAGGTCCGGCCAGCGCCCTTCCGCTGCCAGCTCGCGCACGCGCTCGAGGATGTCGGTCCTTTCGGCTTCCGGCACGGCGGTAAGATAGGCGCGGCCCATCGCGGATGTGGCGATCTGGATCCGCGAGCCTAGATCCAGACTCAAGGTAACGGCGGCGGGACCGCGTACCACGTCGATGTAAGTCATGGACAAGCGATCGCGGGCGCCCAAGCTCACCATGGCCTGGCTGAAATCGGCCAATTCCTGCATGTGGGCGTGCGCGAGCTTGCGGATGTCGAGGCGAGCCAGCATGGCGCTTCCCAGGCTCAACGTCGCCGTCCCCAGGCTGTACTTCGCGCTCTCCTCGACATAGACCAGATATCCGAGCCGGGTGAGGGTATGCGTGAGGCGCGAAACGGTGGACTTGGGCAGCCCACAGCGCCGCGCTAAATCTTGATTGCCCAGCATGCGTTCGCCGTGGCGGAAACAGGCGAGCAGCTCCAATCCCCGCGACAGCGCGGTCACGAAATGGCGATCGGCTTTGCTGTGCGCTGCATCAGCAGCCATACGGGTGACCTTTAGGGTCTGCGACATTGACAACCCCCGACCGGCGTCCTCATAATTTTGCAAATTTTCAGAATTCAATTCTGTACTGCAGAACGACACATCGTCAAATCCTATGCGTTTAGAATTTACTGAGGAAGAACAGGCCTTCCGCGAGGAAGTGCGCAGCTTCCTGCGGGAGCGGCTCCCACCAGCCATCAGCCAAAAGGTCTTGAATGGCTATGAGCTCAGCCGCGAAGACCATGTTCTGTGGCAACGGCTGCTGCACGAGCGGGGCTGGGGCGGTATGGGATGGCCGGTCCAATTCGGCGGTCCGGGTTGGAATTCCGTTCAGCAGTACATCTTTGAGGAAGAGTCGGCGCTGGCCGGTGCTCCAAGGCTGATTCCCTTCGGCACGAAGATGGTGGCTCCGGTGATCATGGCGTTCGGCAATGCTGCGCAACAGCAGAGATTCTTGCCCAAGATAAGCTCCGGCGAGGAATGGTGGTGCCAGGGCTACTCCGAACCGGGCGCTGGTTCGGATCTGGCCTCGCTGAAGACCCGCGCGACGCGCGATGGCGACGTCTACGTGGTCAATGGCCAGAAAACCTGGAACACATTGGGTCAGTACGCCGATTGGATTTTCTGCCTGGTGCGCACCGACAGCACCGCAAAACAGCAGTCCGGCATTACCTTTCTATTGATCGACATGAAGTCCCCCGGCATCACGGTGCGGCCGATCACGCTGCTCGACGGCGGGCATGAAGTGAACGAGATCTGGTTCGAGAACGTGCGGGTGCCCGTGCAAAATCGCATCGGCGACGAAAACAAGGGCTGGACCTATGCGAAGTTTCTGCTTGGCCACGAACGCACCAACATTGCGGGCATCGGCATCGCGAAGCGCGAGCTGCAGCGGCTGAAGGCCATTGCGAGAAGCGAGCGCAAGGCGGGCCGGCCGCTGATCGAGGACCCGTTGTTCGCGGCGCACATCGCGCAAGTAGAAATCGACTTATGGGCGCTGGAGATCACCAACCTGCGCGTGCTGTCCGCCGAGCGCGGCGCCAAGGCGCCGGGACCGGAAGCGTCGATCTTGAAGATCAGGGGCACCGAGATAGCGCAGCGCATCTCCGAACTGGCGATGCGCGCGGTGGGGCCGTATGCGTTGCCGTTTCGCCGCGAGGCCATGGAGGCAGGGTGGCAGGCCGATCCCGCCCGCGAAGCCCCAGGCCCGCGCTACGCGTCGATCCTGGCGGCCACCTACCTGAATCAACGCAAGCTCTCGATCTTCGGCGGCACCAACGAGATTCAGAAAAACATCATCTCGAAAATGATCGTCGGCCTTTAGCTTGGGAGCCGCATGAACTTCGAATTCAGCGACGAGCAGCAACAACTGCACGACAGCGTCGATCGCTATCTTAGCGAGCAATATAGCTTCGACAGGTTTCGCACGATTGCGGCAACGGCGGCCGGTTGGGACAGGGCTGCGTGGAGCGGCCTCGCGGAACTTGGCATCCTAGGGATCAACGTACCGACCGAATACGGCGGCTTGGGATTCGGCCCGCTGGAAACCCTCGCGATGATGGGTGCGTGCGGGCGCAGCTTGGTCCTCGAGCCGGTTATGAGCAGCGCCGTCATCGCAACGGCCGTCCTCAGTGCGCTCGCCTCGAGCCAGGCCGCCGCGGATTTGCTCGGCCAGCTGGCGGGCGGCGAGAAGATCGCCGTGCTGGCGCATTTCGAGAGCGGTTCGCGATTCGATGCGCAATGGGTCACCGCCCGCGCGCGGCGCAGCGGCGGGGGCTACGTGCTGGATGGCCACAAGGCAGTGGTGATGCACGCCAATGCGGCCGACGTGCTGCTGGTTTCAGCGCGCATCGCCGGCGAGCCACACGAGTCTGCGGGGATTTCGCTGTTTGCGGTGCCGCGCGACACGCCTGGATTGCTGCTGGATGTTTATCCCACGATCGATGATCAGCGCGCCGCCGATGTGTACTTGAAGGGCGTCGAGCTGCCTGCTGCGGGGCGCTTGAGCGCGGAGGGTGCTGCATTCGCAGCCATCGAAGCCGCGCTCGACATCGGACTGGCGGCACTGTGCGCGGAAGCTGTCGGCATCATGCAGGCGTTGTTGGATGCCACCGTGCAATACGTGCAATCACGGCAGCAGTTCGGTCAGCCGATCGGACGGTTTCAGGCGCTGCAGCACCGCATCGCAGACATGCTGATTCACGTCGAGCAGGCGCGCTCGATGAGCTATCTGGCCGCGCTTCGATGCCGCGAGGAAAATGTCGTGGAACGCCGCAAGGCGCTGTCGGCGGCCAAAGTCGTCGTGGGGCAGTCCGCCCGCTACGTCGGCCAACAGGCGGTGCAATTGCACGGCGGCATGGGCATGACGGACGAACTGATCGTCAGCCACTGGTTCAAGCGTTTGACGGCGGCCGAGCTGATGTTCGGCGACAGCGATGCCCACCTGCAGCGTTACGCCGCCCTGACTCGCTGAGGCCATGATGCACGATCATATCCGCACGGCGAAAGCGGTGGTCATCCGCGAGACCGGCAAGGCCGTGTCGGTCGAGCCGATCGAAGTCGATCCGCCGCGCAGCGGCGAGGTTACCGTGCGCATGGTTGCATGCGGGGTATGTCACAGCGATCTGTCGGCCACCAACGGCACCATCCCCTATCCGATGCCCTTGGTGCTGGGCCACGAAGGGGCCGGCATCGTGGTGGCGGTGGGCGAGGGCGTGACTCAATACGCGCTCGGCGATCATGTGGTGAGCTCCTTCGTCAGCATGTGCGGCCGCTGTCACTATTGTCAAACCGGCCGGCCGCAGCTGTGCGTGCAATCGCTGAAGTCCCTCTACACCCTGCCCGATGGCACAGTCCGTACGCGCGATGCCAAGGGCCAGGACGTCAATGTGTTTCTCGGCTGCGGCGTCATGGCGGAATTTGCCACCTTGCATCAAGACAATGTCGTGAAAGTCGACCAGCAAATGCCGCTGGATCGAGCCGCCCTGATCAGTTGCGGCGTGATGACCGGCGTAGGGGCTGCGGTCAATACCGCCAAGGTTCAAGCCGGATCCATCGCTGTTGTGTTCGGCTGCGGCGGTGTCGGACTGAACGCCATCCAGGGATGCGCCATCGCCGGGGCCGGCATGATCGTGGCGGTGGACACGAGCGATGAAAAATTGGAGCTCGCCAAGCAGTTCGGCGCCACTCACGGCTTCAATGTCACGGGCCAGGATAATGCCGCGAAGTCGCTGTTCAAGCTGACTGGCGGCGCGGACTATGCCTTCGATTGCGTCGGTGCAGGCAAGATCTCGGAAATGGCATGGGGAATATTGCGCCGTGGCGGCACGGCCGTGATCGTGGGAATCGCCCGTCCCGCGGAGCAGATCCACTTGAACGCACAAGCGGTGGCCACCTCGGAGAAAACTTTGACGGGGAGCTATTACGGATCGGCGCGGCCGCAGTTGGATTTCCCGCGCCTCATCGGCCTCTATCGCAGCGGCCGCCTGAAGCTGGACGAACTCATTTCCCGCACGTACTCCATCGACGAGGCGCCGCGCGCCTTCGCCGACCTCGACGCGGGCTGCCAAGGCCGCGGGGTGATCCTGTTCGAGCAGCCTTGAGAGTTCAGTCGTCCAGTATGTCCTGGCCGGGAAACAGCGCCTCCACGAAGCCGAACTTCGTGAGATCGCGGATGCGTTGCGGGTAGAGGATGCCGTCCAGGTGATCGACCTCGTGCTGCACCACGCGCGCATGAAAGTCGTTCACGGTTCGATCGATGGGGTTGCCGTTCTCGTCGAAGCCCGTGTAGCGCAGCTCCCGGTACCGAGGTACCAAGCCTCGCATGCCCGGCACGGACAGGCATCCTTCCCATCCCTCCTCGGTGACCTCGCCGATGGGGGTAAGCTCGGGATTGATCAGCACGGTGAAAGGCACCGCATCCGCTTCCGGATAGCGTTCATTATGCTCGAAGCCGAAAATCACCACCCGCAGGCCGACGCCTATTTGCGGCGCCGCGAGGCCCGCCCCATTGAGATCGCGCATGGTGTCCCGCATATCCGCCAGCAAGCTGGCAAGCTCGGGAGTGCCAAAATCGCGTACCGGCTCGGAAACCGCCAACAGGCGCGGGTCGCCCATTTTGAGAACTTCGCGTATTGCCATGGTTCCTAGTATCTTAGCGACCTTTCCTATGCCCGGCCTCTTATACATAAAAACGTTCGGCTGCCAAATGAACGAGTACGACTCCTCCAAGATGCGGGACGTGCTCGAGGCCTCGGACGGCATGACCCCGACCGACAATCCCGCCGAGGCGGACGTGTTGCTGGTCAATACCTGTTCGGTGCGCGAGAAAGCGCAGGAAAAGGTCTTTTCCCTGCTGGGCGAATGGCGGCTTTTCAAGCAGCAGCGTCCGCACGTGGTGATCGGTGTCGGCGGCTGCGTCGCCAGCCAGGAAGGCGACGGCATCACGGCGCGAGCCCCGTTCGTCGATCTGGTATTCGGGCCGCAGACCCTGCACCGCCTGCCGCAAATGATCAAGGGAGTGAAGCAGTCCGGCCAGGCGCAAATCGACGTCAGCTTTCCGGAAATCGAGAAATTCGATCGCCTACCTGAGGCTCGCGCCACCGGCGCCACTGCCTTCGTCTCCATCATGGAAGGCTGCAGCAAGTACTGTACGTTCTGCGTGGTGCCCTACACGCGCGGCGAGGAGATCAGCCGGCCCTTCGAGCAGGTCTTGCAGGAGGTACGGGGGCTTGCGGCGCGCGGCGTGCGCGAGGTGACTCTGCTGGGCCAGAACGTCAATGCCTATGCGGGACCGATGGCCGACGGGACCCCGGCGGATTTGGCCACCCTGATCCATTACGTCGCCGATATAGACGGCGTGGAGCGCATACGCTTCACCACCTCGCATCCGCTGGAGTTCAACGACAGCCTCATCGAGGCTTACGCGAACGTCTCGAAGCTCAACAATTTTCTGCATTTGCCGGTGCAGAGCGGTTCGGACCGCATACTGGCCGCCATGAAGCGCGGCCATACCGTACTCGAGTACAAGCAAAAATTGCGCAAGCTGCGGGCGGTACGACCCGACATCTGCATCTCGACCGACTTGATCATCGGCTTTCCGGGCGAGACGGACGAGGATTTCGCGGCCACGATGAATCTGGTGGCGGAGGTCGGCTTCGACCAATCATTCAGCTTCATCTACAGCCGCCGTCCGGGAACCCCTGCGGCATCCCTGCCGGACGAAGTGCCGCACCCGGTGAAGCAGCAGCGCTTGGAGTTGCTGCAGCAGCGATTGAATGCGCAGGGGCGCGCCATCTCGCAGCGCATGGTCGGCAGCCGACAGCGCGTGCTGGTCGAAAGACCCTCGAAGCGCGATCCCCTGCAACTTGCCGGACGCACCGACAATAATCGCTGGGTAAACTTCGCTCCGCCCGACCCCGCGCAGCAGCTCATCAACCAGTTCGCCGACGTGCTCATCACCGAGGCCATGCCGAATTCATTGCGCGGACGCCTGCTCGCGGACAGGCTCTCGTGAGTTCGACGCCGATTGGCACGACACCCGCTGGCACGACGCCCGTGAGCCGCGAGCTGCTCCTGGCTCCCGCCGACAACGTGCGCTTGGTCGAACTCTGCGGTCCGCTCGATGAACACCTGCGCTTGATCGAATCGCGGCTCGGCGTCGAGGTCCGCCGGCGCGGCAACCGCTTCCAGCTGGTCGGCCCGCCGCCGGCCATCGAGCGCGCGGAATCGGTGCTGCAGGGGCTGTATGCGCGAGCGCAGCGCGAGCCGGTGGATTCCGAACGCGTGCACATCGCCTTGCAGGAATTGGACATGCACGCCGCCGGAGCCGAGGCAGGTGCTGCGGCGAGCGACGAGCTCAAGGTGCGCACGGCGCGCGGCGCGATACGCGCGCGCGGTTCGAATCAGACCGAGTACCTCACCAATGTACGCACGCACGATCTGACCTTCGGGATCGGCCCGGCCGGCACCGGAAAAACCTACCTTGCAGTGGCCTGCGCGGTCGAGGCCCTGCAATCCGAGAAGGTGCGGCGCATCGTGCTGGTGCGCCCGGCGGTGGAGGCGGGCGAGCGTCTGGGATTTCTGCCCGGCGACCTGTCGCAGAAGGTGGATCCATACCTGCGGCCGATGTACGACGCGCTGTACGAGATGATGGGTTTCGAGCGTGTGGCCAAGCTGATCGAACGCAACGTGATCGAAGTCGCGCCGCTGGCGTTCATGCGCGGCCGCTCGCTGAACGATTCCTTCGTGATATTGGACGAGGCGCAAAACACCACCAACGAACAGATGAAAATGTTCCTGACGCGCATCGGCTTCGGCTCCAAGGCGGTCGTCACAGGGGACATCACGCAAGTTGACCTGCCGAACTCCAAGCAGTCCGGCTTGCGCACGGTAATCGACATACTGCGCGGCGTGCGCGGCATCGCATTCACGATGTTTACCTCGCGCGATGTCGTGCGCCATCCCTTGGTGCAGCGGATCGTGCAGGCATATGAGGCGCGAACTCCCGAAGACGGCGCCTGATGCGCCAACCCGCGTGCAGCTGGAGCTGAGCTATGCGGCGCGCGCGCCGTGGGCGCCCAGCCGCCGGCAATTTCTACGCTGGGTCGATGCTGCCTTAAGGCGCTGCGGCGAGACTGCGGTCATTTCCATCCGCGTCGTGGGCCGGGCACGCAGCCGCAGTCTGAATCTGCGCTACCGCCGCAAGCAGCGTGCCACCAATGTGCTGTCCTTCGCCGGTGCCGGGCGTCTGCCCGACGGCAAATGGCTGCTCGGCGAATTGGTGATATGCGCGCCGGTGGTCGCCGCCGAGGCACGCCGTCAACGGAAGGCCATAGATGCGCATTGGGCGCACATGACCGTTCATGGTGTGCTGCACCTCCTGGGTTTCGATCACGAAGCTGCGGCGGAGGCCGCCAAAATGGAATCGAAGGAGGTTCAAATCCTTGATCGGCTTGGGTTTTCAGACCCGTATGCCTGATCCGGTATGCTCTGCCCCATGTCCGAACAGCCTCATGGCGGCACCACCGGCCGCTGGTTAAAGCGCATTACACAGTCGATGACGGGAGAACCGCGAGATCTTGCGGAACTCATCGATCATTTGCGCGGAGCAAGTGAGCGCGGGCTCTTCGACGGCGATGCGCTGGTGATGCTCGAGGGAGTGCTGGCGGTCGCGGACATGCAGGTGCGCGACATCATGGTACCGCGCGCGCAAATGGTTTTCGTCGAACGCGACGAGTCACCGGAGAAACTCGTCGAACTGGTCGTGGAATCCGGTCACTCGCGCTTTCCGGTGATCGGCGAGGACCGCGATCAAATTCTGGGCGTGCTGCTCGCCAAGGACTTGCTGCGGCTGCAGGCGGCGGGCAACGATAGCTTCGAGATACGCGAGTACATGCGTCCGGTGGTGTTCGTGCCGGAAAGCAAGCGTCTCAACGTGCTGCTGAAGGAGTTTCGCGGCAATCACAATCACATCGCCATGGTCGTGGACGAATACGGCGGAGTCTGCGGACTGGTTACCATCGAGGACGTCATCGAGCAGATCGTCGGCGAGATCGATGATGAGCACGACGTCGAGGACGATCAAACCATCCGCAAAGAAAGACCGCGCGAATTCACGGTGCGGGCGCTGACGCCGATCGGAGAATTCAACCGGTTCTTCGACACGCGGTTCTCCGACGAGGAGTTCGATACCATCGGCGGTCTGCTGATGCACGAGTTGGGGCGCTTGCCGCGGCGCGGGGAGACCGTCAAAGTGGACTCATTGGAGTTTCGCATCCTGCGCGCCGACCGGCGCCGTATCGATTTGCTGCGCGTCACCACGCCGGTCGACATCGAACTATCGTCCGAGGGCGCCGGCGGCTGACTGAGCGGGCGGCTAACAGCCCGATTCGTATAGCGGTTTCATGCGCGGATCACGCGCCAAGCCGTCGTACAAGTCCAGTCCACGCTCGATATATGGACGCAGCGAGTCGTCCGACTGCAGCATCGGCACCGTGGCAACGCTGCCGGCCCAAATGAACGCGCCGAGCACGATGTAATCGGCAAAGTTGGGATGGGCACCACCGAGAAAAGGAAACTTCGCCAGATGGGCGCGCAACGGCGCCAGCGCCTCGCGCAGGGCGGGCAAGCGCGAGAGACGATCGGCGGTAAAATCCTCGAGCGACCGGCCGCGTAAAAAGCCTTTCTCGCGGCTCTCGCGAAAGTAGGGGCGATCCTGCGGATGCGCGGCATCATGCACGTCGAGGATATAAATACGAAACATTTTGCGCAGGACTTCGGCCGTGAACCATTGGTCGGTGAACCGAACCATGGCCAGTTCCGCCGGGCTGGTGAACAAGGCGGGGCGATCCGGGTAGGCCTGGTCCAGGTATTCCGCGATATCCCAGCTTTCGGCCATCATGGTAGCGCCGCATTCGATAACCGGCACGGTCTTGAACCGGCCGGCGAATTTGCTGGGAATCTCCCGGAATCCCAAATACTCGGACTCGAACGGCAGTCCCTTGTGCGCTAACGCGTAGCGGATGCGCCACACGAAAGGACTGGCCGAACGGCCGTTTTCCAGAGCCAGTTCGTACAATCGTATCTTTCGTTCAGTCTGGTCGGCCATGGCTTTTAGCCTAAACTGAAGCGTGCGCCGCTGACAAGAAATCCCTCACCGCCGACGCTGCACCGACAAAGCCGTAGACTAGCGATCCTCATGAAGGCTGCCGTCATCACCCGATATGGATCACCCGACGTCGTCAAGATACGCGACGCGCCAAGACCGATGCCGGCGCCGGACGAGGTTTTGATCCGGGTCCATGCGGCGACGGTCACCCGGACGGACTGTGGTGAGCTCCGGGCCCATCCGTTTTTCAGCCGATTATTTTACGGACTGCGCCGACCGCGACGTACGATTTTCGGCTTGGATTTCGCCGGAGAGGTTGCAGCGGCGGGCGCCAAAACCGTTTCATTCAAGCGAGGGGATCGAGTTTTCGGCATGTGTCCCTCCAGGAAGAATGGTGCTCACGCGGAATATGTTTCAGTCCCCGAGAGGGCGGTCGCAACAATGCCGGCCGGCCTGCGATTCGATGAAGCCGTGGTTTGCGAGGGCGCCTTCTATGCAAACGCAGTATTGAAAAGGATACATCTTGAGCGTGGTCACGAGATTCTGATCTACGGCGCCTCCGGAGCCATTGGCACGGCGATGGTACAGCTCGCGAAGTCGTCCGGCGCCGTGGTTACGGCGGTCGTTGCGACCAGGCAGCTCGAACTCGCCAAATACCTAGGCGCGGACCATGCAGTCGACTACACGTCCGAGGATTTCACCCGTGTCGGTCGGAGATTCGATTTCGTCGTGGACGCGGTCGGGAAAACTACGTTTTTCCATTGTCGCAAGCTGCTGAAGTCCGGGGGGGTCTTTGCCGCCACGGATCTTGGACCTTGGGGACAAAACGCCGCGCTCGCGATGTGGTCGTCAATTACAAGTAGCCAGCGGGTTATCATTCCGGCGCCGAGACGCATCAACGGCTTTGTCGACTTCTTGAAGGGCCGAATGGAGTCCGGTCAATTTAGAGCGATCATTGATCGAAAATACCCCCTCGCGGCAATCGCGGACGCCTACCGTTACGTTGAGACAGGCCAGAAGGTCGGCATTGTCGTGATAAACGTCGCCGCGGACTAGGAGAAGGCCGGCAACTCCGCGCTGCTGCTGCCGATCTTCGCCTCGAGAAAGCGCGAGGGCAGCGCTCCGAGCATTTTCGAACGCAGCGTGTCCCGTGCGGCCGCATCCGAGGCTTGCAGGCGAAGTTCCAAGGTAATCGCCGTGGCGTCGATCTTGGTCAAAAAGCAGCCCACGACGGACTTCTCGCCGGCGATTTCCGCCGCGACCTTGATTGCAAGGCGCCGGGCCTCTTCGACATCTGCATCCCGGCCCAGGCGCAGCGAAATGTTGAGCGGCCACGGCGCGTAGCTGCCGCTGACGTTGACCGTGACGGAACTGGCGGCAACGGCATTGGGTACCACGATCATGTGGCCATCGGCTGCACGCAAGGTCGTGTACCCAAGCGATATCAACTCGACCACGCCGATCTCAGGGCCGCTCGGCGCTGCCACTTGCAAGGTATCGCCCAATCGAAACGGCCGATAAATGGTGATGGCAACTCCCGCCACCAGGTTTCCCAGTGTGCTTTGCGCGGCCAGTCCAATCACCACCGAAGCCACGCTGGCGCCGGCCAGCAGCGCGGTGCCCATGGAGCGCAACACGGGGATGAGGTGTGCATAGAGGATGATGGCGATCACCCAAATGAGTGCGCTACCGAGCTGCTGGAGAAAGCTTATCGTGGTCCGATCGATATGACCCTTGCGGATCAGGGAGGCGTGTACCGCGGCGCGCAGCGTCCGCGACAGCAGCCAGGCGAGGATGATGAAAAGCAATAAATAAGCCAAGGCGCCCCATAGGGTGTCGGGCTTCAAATACTTGAGCAGATCGTGCTCGCCGACCTGAATGTCGCTCATGGGTGGGATGATGCCTGAAGGCCGCGCCGGCCGTGAATTGGCGCCCCTCCTACAAGCACCCCCCTCCTACACGAGAACTGCGGAGCTGGCACGAAAACTGCTTCATGGAGACTACAGCGGATTCATCTTCGGGTCCGTGCAAGAGGAAGTGGCCATATGGCGCATGCAGAGGCAATTTGGGGCGATTCCACCGCGGCATCGCGGCAACGGAGCGCCGCTTTCGCGCCTCATGGCGGCAAAAACCTGCCGCGTATGCCGGTCACCCGCCTAAATCGCTAACAGGAGACTTCCATGTCCGTACTCGCCATTCCAACCGCTATCAGCTCGGCGGTCTCACAGCTGACTTCGCACCATGGCCACAAAAAAGGTGTTCATGGCAGCGGGGGAAGTTCGGCCCTGAACAACACATCGAGCACCGACGACGGCCAGCCCACTGGATCCACCCAGAGCCTGTTCGGCACGTTGCTGGATTCGGTCGAGCAGGTCGTCGGCATTCAGACCCCCGCCAGCACCACCGCGAATGCGGCGAGTTTGAATGCCAGCAAGCTTTCGCCCGCAGCGATGATCGCAGCGGCGCGTTCAGCGATTCAAAAAGCCTGACGTCGCGCGGCCCTAGCACGCCGCCGATTGCCCCGCCAATCGGTGCGTGTCGCTGGGGGATGTAGGACTTCGCCTGCGCCACCACCCGCGCTTAGTGGGGAGCCCTACATGACTGACGAGGGTATCTGCGCGAGCGCAAATCATCTCATCGCGCTTTGAAAAGCGTGAACAAATACAGGGTGGCATTACCAAAAGTGCAGTAAAAGAGTTTCGAGACCGTGTTCGTTCACGGTCTCCCCACATCCAGCCTGCGCGCTGTTAGTCACGCCGGCGGGACAACTTGGACGTCTACGGGAGGCCGGCAGCATGCCGCCTGAACAGGAAATTCGTTCGCTCGAGGACTCGGGCGACGACTTGTACGACACGATTCTCACGCAGCCCACGGATGCCTCGCAGCGCTGCCGGATTCTGGTTGTCGATGACGATGATTTGGTGCGCGCGCGTCTGACTGCATTGCTGCGCAACGCCGAATTCGAGGTTGAAGCGGCTTCGAATGGCGGAGAGGCACTGCGCATCATGGAATCGCGGCACTGTCAGGTCCTGCTGACGGATTGGCAAATGCCGGATATGGACGGACTGACTCTCTGTCGAATCGTGCGCTCGGAGCACGCGGCGGGTTATGTGTACGTGCTCATGCTGACGGTTCGCGACAGCAAAGAGGACCTGCTCGAGGGATTGGGCGCGGGCGCAGACGACTACGTCGTCAAGAGCGCACCCGTCGAAGAGATTCTGGCCCGCCTGGAGGTGGCGCGGCGTATTACGCACGTCGAATACTCGTTGCGCCGGAGCAATCGCGAGAATCGACGCCTGGCGGTCACGGATCCGTTGACCGGCGCGCACAACCTGCGCTTTCTCATGAAGTATCTACCGCGCGAGTTGGCTCGTGCGCAACGCTATCTGCATCCGCTCGCGGTCCTGAGCTGCGATATCGATCGTTTCAAGCAGATCAACGACGCTTATGGGCACGAGGCCGGCGACGACGTACTGCGCGCCTTCGTGGCACGGGCGCATGGCTGCATGCGCGAGGGCAGCGATTGGCTGGCGCGCGTGGGCGGCGACGAATTCATGGTGGTTCTGCCGGAAACCGACGTGGTGGGGGCGAATCGCGTCGCGCACAAACTGCGGAAGGTGCTCTCGCATTGTGCCGTGGCGACGCATGCGGGACCCGTGAAGCTCACCGTCAGCATCGGCATTACGGCCGTCGAGGCGGAGCCGGAAATCCGCGAGTTTTCCAAGATCGAGGATCTGCTGCGAGCCGCCGACCGCGGCTTATATGCCAGCAAGCAGAATGGCGGGAACAATGCGACGGCGACTTCGATCGCCGCCGGCAGGTTGGCGAGCCTGAAGCACAAAGGAGACAAAAATGGGATCAATTAGACGCAGACCGAGGAAGGCTGCGGCGATCGCGCACGACGATGGCTTCGAGAATCTGCGTCAGGCGTTTCATGCCAGATTGGAAAGCGAACGCGTGCATTTCGTCACCTTGAGCGCCGCGCTTGCGCGCGCCGATGAAAGCCCCGTGTGGATATTCGAAGATCTGGTCTATCGGGCGCACCGCCTGCAGGGGGGCGCGGCCATATTCGAAGAATCCGAGGTCGCGGTTGCGGCGGGCAAATTGGAGAGCGCCGCGGTCATCGCCGCTGAGTCGCACGCCGACAATACCAACGAGGAGGTCTGGGCGGCGCTCGAGGCCTTGGTGAGGTTGATGGGCAACCGCGATTCGGTTCGGTGCCTGCAGGCTTAGTGGCCGTCCCATGGAACATCGCTGGGGACGTAGATACGACACCAACGTCGAGGTCCGCTTCGTCGCGCTGCCGGGAACGATAGGCACCGGCCGGGTAACGAACATCAGCCTGACCGGCGCGTTCATGGAAACCAGCGCCAAACTGCGCCTGTTGTCCATCGTCTACATCGAGGGTCTCGACTCGAGCAAGGAGCGCGACAAAAGCAGCGCAGCCAAACGGCTCGCCGCGACGGTGGTGCGCCGCTGCAGCGCCGGGGTGGGACTGGAATGGTGTGCGCGCTTCTCGTTTGCGGCGCCGCCCCTGCCGGGGGCGTGCGCCGAACCCTATTTATATAAGTTCGAATTCATCGAGTAGACCGGAATTCATCGAGTGGACCGAAAGTCCCCGACGCCGGCGCGGCTCAGCGCGTCGTACAGCTGCTCCTGCGTGTAAGGTTTGGTCAGGAATTCGACGCGCGGCGCGCCGGCGAATTTACCCTGCATCGCCGCCTTGTCGTAGCCGCTGGAAATGACGACGGGCAGCGTCGGATAGAGGGCGCGCAACTCGCTCACCAAGGCGTCTCCCCGGGCGTCGGGCAGTCCCAGATCGATGATGGCGGCGTCGATCGAACCATTGAGCAGCAGCATTTTGCTCTTGGCTTCCGCCGCCGAGCCGGCCAGCTCCACGGCAAATCCCATTTCCTGCAACTGCCCGGCAATCACCATTTGGATGAGATCTTCATCCTCGACGATCAATATTCGCTTGGCAGCGGAGCTGCCGTCGAGCACGTCGCGCAGCTTCTGCGACAACCCAGCGAGGCTGAACGGCTTGGTGATCAACTGCACGCCCGGATCGAGGCGGCCATCGTGAACGATCGCGTTGCGCGCATAGCCCGTGGTGAACAAGACCTTGAGATCCTCCCGCATCCCGCGCGCCGCCTCCGCAAGTTGACGGCCATTCATTCCGCCGGGCAGGCCGACGTCCGTGAACAGTAGATCGACGCGCGGATGTGCCGTCAGGATTTCCAGGGCGGCTTTGCCGTTTGCCGCCTCGAGCACCTGATAGCCCAGTTCCCGCAGCGTGCTGGTGGTGTGAGCACGCACGTCCTCATCGTCCTCGACGGCGAGGATGACCTCCCGGGCGCTGCCGCGGGCGATTTTAGGGGCGGGTTCGAGCGCCGCAGCGGATTCGTCCGCATAAAGCCGCGGCAAATAAATCTTCACCGTCGTGCCGATGCCCAATTCGCTGTAGATTTTCACGTGGCCGCCGGATTGCTTGACGAACCCGTAGACCTGCGACAACCCCAGGCCGGTGCCATGCCCGATGTCTTTGGTCGTAAAGAACGGCTCGAACGCCCTGGCCGCCGTCGTTGCCGTCATGCCGCAGCCCGAGTCGGTGATTGCCAGCATCACGTAAAGGCCGGGCACGACTTCCGCCTGGTCGCCCACGTAGCTCTCGTCGAGCCGTGCGTTGGCGGTCTCTATCGTGAGCTTGCCGCCGGCAGGCATGGCATCGCGGGCATTGACCGCGAGATTGATGATGGCGATCTCCAGCTGGTTGGCATCGATGTTGGTCCGCCATAAGCCGCCCGCGAGTACGGTCTCGATCGAGATCTGCTCACCAATGGTCCTGCGCAGCAGGTCTGACATGCCCGATACCAGGCGGCTCAGGTCCACCGGCTTCGGATCCAGCGGCTGCTGCCTGGAAAAGGCCAGCAAACGCTGAGTCAGCGAGGCGGCGCGTTGCGCGCCGCGCATCGCGCTGTCGAGTGGACGTTCCAGCGACGGGTTTGCAGCGGCAGTGGGCTTAAGTTGCCGCCGCAGCGTCTCCAGGCTGCCGACAATGATGGTGAGCAAATTGTTGAAATCATGCGCGACACCGCCCGTCAGCTGGCCGATGCCCTCCATTTTCTGCGCCTGGCGCAGCGCTTCCTCGGCGCGGCGCCGCTCCGTGACCTCGACCGCCTCCGGTACGATGGCCACGATCTCGCCTTGTCCGTTGAGCACCGGGCGCATTTGAAAGTCGAACCAGCGCCAGCCGAGCTCCGGCAGATTGATGTGAATCTCCCGCCGCAATGTTTGACCGGCGGCCACGTCCGGCACCGCCTTGCGCACGATGTCCGACATACCCGGCGTCCCCGCGAACCAAGGCGTGTCCCAGAATTTCTTGCCGATGACATCGTCGAGCGTTGCGTTGATGCCGGCGAGCGATATTGGATTGGCGTCCAAAAGCGTGCCGTCAAGGGACATGAATCCCTGATAGGTATAGGTGGTACGAAAGATTGCGCGCAATCGCGCTTCCTTGTCGCGCAGGTCCGCGGTACGTTCCTGCACCTGCCTCTCGAGGGATTCATTGGCGCGGCGCAGGGCCTCCTGCGATTCGCGGCGCACCGCCGCCATGTCGAGATTCGAGCGTACCCGGGCGATGAGTTCGCGGGCGCTGAACGGTTTGGTCAGGTAGTCGTTGGCGCCCGCGGCCAATCCCTCGACCTTGGCTTCCTCGCCTGCGCGCGCCGAGAGCAACAACACCGGAATATCGCGCAGCTTGCTGTCCGCGCGCAACGCACTCAGCAGCTGAAATCCGTCCATTTTGGGCATCATGACGTCGGATAAAACAAGGTCGGGCAAGTGCCGCGCCGCGGCGGCGAGTGCCTGTTCGCCGTCGCCGGCGGTCGCAACATCGAACCCGGCGGACTCCAGCAATTTCCGCAGGTAGTCGCGCATGTCGCGGTTGTCATCGACCAACAACACGCTCTGGCCGCGGTTACGCTGGCCCAGGGCGAAGATCCCGGTTTGTCCGGAAGGTTGTCCCAGCATATTGGGCGCAAATTCCGAGCCGGCGTCGGCGAGCCAGCCCATGGCCTCATCGACGTAAGCTTGAACGCGTGCCTGCGATGAATCCGTTGCAGGCGAAGCGCCAAGCCGTTCGCGAGGCAGATGCGCATCGCCGAATGGAATGCTCACCGTAACTGCGGTGCCGCGGCCAACCTCGCTCGAAATCCGGATGTCGCCGCCATGTGCTTTGACCAGCTCCAGCACCAAGGCGAGTCCTATGCCGCTGCCCTCGATTGAACGGCCGCGCGCGCCTTCGACGCGGTGAAATCGATCGAATAAGCGCGGCAGTTCATCGGCGGGTATACCCGTGCCCGTGTCGCGGATGATGACTTCCGCCTGGTCCGCGCCGGCGGAATTCCGCGTCTCGACCCGAATTTCACCTTCGAACGTGAATTTGAAAGCGTTCGACATGAGATTTAGGATGATCTTTTCCCACATGTCGCGATCCACGTACACGGCCTGCGCGAGCGGCGCCGCATCGACGGTGAGCCGCAATCCGGCCTTTTCCGTGGCCGAACGGAACGCGGAAGCGAGTTCCGCGGTGTAGGTGTGCAGCTGCAGCGGCTCGTAGGTCGCCTGCATGCGGCCCGCCTCGATGCGCGAGAAATCCAGCAGGGTGTTGACCAGCTTGAGCAGCCGCACGCCGTTGCGCTGAGCGATGCGCAGCAGCTGCCGATGCTCGCCCAGTGCAGCCTCATCGGGCAGGTTGAGCAGATTCTCCAGGGGCCCGAGCAGCAGCGTCAGCGGCGTCCGCAATTCGTGGCTGACGTTGGAGAAGAAGGCGGTTTTTGCCCGGTCCAGTTCGGCCAGTGCATCGGCGCGGCGCCGCGCATCCTCGTGGGCCTGCGCATTCGCCAGCCCTGCCGCAAGCTGGCCCGCCACGAGATCGATGAATCCGAGGTAGGCGTCGTCGATGCGGCGGTATGGGTTGATGGCAGCGACGAGAAAACCGGCCGGCGCATCCTGACCCTGCTGCGCGATAGGCGCCATGATGGCCTCGCGCGGCGGCTTGTCCCAAGCGCCTCGCGGCAGCGCGGCGAAGCGCTCTTCCAGGCCGCTGACCTTGAGGACGTCATGGCGCGAGAGCAGCTGCTGCACCGGCCATGGGGCAGCGTCATCCGCCGGACCGATGACGCGCGGCGCCATGGTGTGATCGCCTTCGAAGCCGCTTTGTGCGCAGAGCACCGCGTTGCCGGCCTCGTCGAACAAATACAGCAGCGTGAAAGGCAGATCCTTGAGGTTCTGATCGAGATGCCGCTGCGAAGCCTCGAGCACCCCCGCACGGGTCGTGCTCCTTGGAAACGCCGCCGCGAGCTCGCGCACGCAGGCCAGCCGCCGGGCGCCGATGATGCGCTCGGTTTCCTCGGTGACCACGCACAGCATGCCGACGACTTTGTCGCTGTCGTCGGCCAAGGGCGAATACGAAAACGTATGGTAGGTCTCTTCGGGATATCCGCTGCGCTCGAGGAACAGCAGCAGCCCCTCGTCCCAGGTCGCTTCGCCGCTGCGCAGAACGCGCTCTATACGCGGCCCTATGTCGGGCCAGATTTCCTTCCAGACGTCGCGCGCGGAAGCGCCCAGCGCCCACTCATGCTTGACGCCCAATGTCGGCCGGTAGGCATCGTTGTAGAAAAACGCAAGATCCGGCCCCCAGCCCATCCACATTTGATACCGCGACGAGAGCACGATGCGCACGACGGTCTTGAGACTCTGCGGCCAGAGCTGCGGCGAGCCCAGGGAGGTTTGTTCCCAGTGCTTGGCGCGGTACAGCTTTCCGACCTCGCCGCCCCCCGCGAGGAAATCCTTGCCCGACTGCTGGAACATGCTAGCGTCCTGCTCCGTTATTCTTGTTGCGATGCAAAATATACCAGGAAAGACTCAGTGCCAGCACGCAGGCGGCCACGCACACATAAGCAAACAGGTTTCCCACACGCGCGAATAAAGTCTGCGACGAGGCCATGATGGGTGTGGAGACCAATACGCCATCCGGGCCACGCGGTTGGCGGTAAGGATCATTGGGGTAAGTTTTCTCAACGACTCGTCCATTGGCATCTATCAGCGCCGATACCCCGGAATTGACGGCCCGCACCATGCTTACGCGCAGCTCGACACTCGCGAACACCGATAAGGCCAGATGTTCCCATGGCTCGGTGTCGGCGCCGAACCATGAATCGCTCGTAAGATTCACCAACAGATCAGGTCGTAATTGTCCTACTCGATGCAAATAGCCGGGCAGGATGTCCTCGTAGCAAATGACCGGCGCCAGCCGCCAGCTCGGGCGTCCCGACCCCGCCAGCAGAAGAACGCCCGGCCCGCTGCCCGCCGTGAAGTGTCCGGCTCCTTCGGGCAGAAATTTTCGCAGCCAAGGAAAGGCCTCGATGCCAGGGATGTATTCGCCGAAGGCCAGCAGCCGCACCTTGTCGTAATACCCGCTGACCCGTCCGGAGCCGTCGAGGAGAATCGCAGAATTGTACGCATCGTCGTGCACGGCGTCGTACATGTCCGCACCGATGATGGTCGGCACGTCGAAGCCGCGGCGGATTCTCGCCAGCGAGTCGGGCGAAAAATCCATGCTGAAATCCCGCGGTACGGCGATCGGAAAGCTGCCCTCGCTCCACAGCAACAGCTGCGCGCCTGCGCGCTGCAGCCGCTGCGACTGCTCCTGAAGAGCGGTCAACTGCTGCAGCGTCTCTTCGCGCGAAATCTCGCCGCTCGCGCTATAGGCAAAATTCGGCTGGACCAAGCCGATCATCAGACGCGGCGCGCCGGCGATGATCGCATCCATCTGGCGCATGCGCACGGCGCCGAAGATGAGGGCGGTTGCCAACACGGCCACCGCCGCAGCGGCGCACAGGCGCGCGCCACGCGCTGCTTGCATCACATCGTAGAGCGCGCCGTTGATCATCATCAGAAGCGCGGTGACGCCGAACGGCCCTGTTAATTCCGCGACCTGAATCACCACGGGGTTCCACGCCTGGCTGATCCACTGACCGCATGGGAAAATTTGCGGTACCAGCAGTTCGCCGCTCACCATGGCGAGCGGCGCGAGCAGGGTCATGGGCAGCTTGAGGTTGCGCCGCACGCAGAGCACGACCGCGGTAAACAGCAGGAATATGAGCGCGCGTGCCGCGCAAAACAGCAGGAAGATCGGTGCTGCGCCGATCCAGGGAAAATCGGCAAAGCGCTGCATCACATCGATCAGCCAATAGAATCCCCCGGCCGTTTCGATGAGCCCGGCCCACCAGCCGAGAAACAGGGCACGGCGAAAGCTGGGCGTTCGGTCCACCGCGGCGATCATCGGCAGCGAAGCGATCCAGGCAAGATACGAATGATCGAAGGGTGTAACCGCCAGAAACCACAGACAACCGCTCAATGTGCTCAAGCCCAAAGCCGTCCAAAAATTTAAATTTCTCATTCCAGCCTTTGTGTTGTTCGGTTCACGGCCGCGGGGCATCTACGGTATTCTGAGGCCCAATCATGCAAGAAAGATACGAACCCGCCGCCGTCGAGGCGGAGGCACAGGCTTATTGGGACTCACATCGCTGCTTCGAGGCCAGGGAAGACGCGACCCGCGAGAAGTATTATTGCCTGGCAATGTTTCCGTATCCCAGCGGCCGCTTGCACATGGGGCATGTGCGCAATTACACCATCGGCGACGTACTGTCCCGGTTCATGCGCATGAACGGCCGCAACGTGCTGCAGCCAATGGGCTGGGACGCCTTCGGATTGCCCGCCGAGAACGCCGCGATCGCCAATGGCGTGCCTCCGGCCAAGTGGACATTCGACAACATTGCCTACATGAAAGGGCAGTTCAAATCGTTGGGTATCGCGCTTGATTGGAGCCGCGAACTCGCGACCTGCGACCCCGAGTATTACCGCTGGAATCAGTGGCTTTTCCTCAGGATGATGGAAAAGGGAATCGCCTACCAGAAGACCGGCGTCGTGAATTGGGATCCGGTCGACAGGACCGTGCTCGCGAATGAGCAAGTCATCGACGGCCGCGGCTGGCGCACCGGCGCCTTGATCGAGAAGCGCGAGATCCCGATGTATTACTTGAAGATCACGGCTTACGCCGAAGATCTCCTGGCCGCGCTCGATCGGATGCCCGGCTGGCCGGAACGGGTGCGTGCCATGCAGGCCAACTGGATCGGCAAGAGCGAGGGCGTGCGTCTGGGGTTTCCGCACGAGGTCGGCGGCGCGGGCGTCATGCACGCCTTTACGACGCGTGCCGACACCATCATGGGCGTGACTTTCTGTGCGGTCGCTCCCGAACATCCGCTCGCTGCCCATGCAGCCAGGGATAACCCCGCGCTTGCTGCGTTCATCGAGGAATGCAAGCGCGGGCCGGCCGTGGAGGCTGAATTGGCGACCCAGGAAAAACGCGGCATGCCGACCGGCCTGTTCGTGCGCCATCCGCTCAGCTTAAGCCCGGTGCCGGTGTGGGTGGGGAACTACGTTCTGATGAGCTACGGCGATGGCGCCGTCATGGGCGTGCCGGCCCATGATGAGCGCGACTTCGAGTTCGCAAAAAAATACGGTCTGCCCATCCGCCAGGTCATCGAGGTCGACGGCCGCGAATATTCGACCGACGCATGGCAGCCGTGGTACGCGGCTCACGGCCGCTGCATCAATTCGGGCGTCTACGACGGGCTGCAGTTTCAAGAGGCAGTCGACGCCGTCGCGGCCGACCTCGAGCGTTTGGGTTTGGGCGAGAAGCAGACGACCTGGCGGCTGCGCGATTGGGGCATTTCCCGGCAGCGATATTGGGGTTGCCCCATCCCGATCATCCACTGCGCGGCATGCGGCGCGGTGCCGGTTCCGGATGCACAACTGCCGGTGGTATTGCCGGTGGATCTGGTGCCCGACGGCAGCGGCAATCCCTTGCTCAAGGACGAGCGTTTCCTTGCGGTGGAGTGTCCGCAGTGCGGCGCAGCCGCGCGCCGGGAAACCGACACCATGGATACCTTCGTCGATTCATCCTGGTATTTCCTGCGTTTCGCCTGCGCGGACAACGTCCGTGCCATGCTGGACGAGCGTGTCCGATATTGGCTGCCGGTCGATCAATATATCGGCGGCATCGAGCACGCGATCCTGCACCTGCTGTACTCGAGGTTCTGGACCAGGTTCCTCGAGGAAATGGGCGAAGTGAAATTCAAGGAGCCGTTCGCCAACCTGTTCACCTTGGGAATGGTGCTGAACGATGTGTACTTCCGCAAGCCGGACTCGGGCCGCATCGAGTATTTCAACCCCGCCGATGTCACCGTCACCGTGGATCCCGCAACACAAAGGCGCGTGGCGGTGCTGCGCAGCGACGGCAAGGAAGTCGAGTCCGGCGGCGTTGTCACCATGTCGAAATCGAAGAACAACGGCGTCGATCCTCTGGCGCTGATCGGCGAATTCGGCGCGGATACCGCGCGGCTGTTCACCATGTTCGCAGCCCCGCCCGAGCAGACGTTGGAGTGGTCGGACGAAGCCGTGCAAGGCGCGTTTCGATTCATCAAGCGATTGTGGAAGGCGGTGCATGAGCACGTCTCGCGCGGCGCTGCGCCTAGGTTGCAGAAGGACTCGCTGAACGACGTCCAAGCCGCCATGCGACGCATGGTCCATCAGACCTTGGCCAAGGTCACCGATGATATCGGCCGCCGCCGCACCTACAACACCGCGATTGCCGCGGTGATGGAATTGCTGAACGCCCTGGGCAAGTTTACCCAGCAGACCCCGCAGGATCGCGGCGTGATGCAGGAGGCGTTGCAGATCGCGGTGATCACGCTATCGCCCATCGTCCCGCATGTGACGCATGCGCTCTGGCATGAGTTGGGCAACCGCGGCGCATTGATCGATGAGCCGTGGCCATCGGTCGACGAGCAAGCTTTGCAGACCGCGACATTGGAGATGGTGGTACAAGTGAACGGCAAACTGCGCGGCCGCATCGTCGTGGCGGTGGATGCCGCGGAGAGCGCCGTGCGCGCCGCGGCGCTTGCGGACGCCAATGTGCAAAGGTTCATCGGCGCCGCGGCGGTCCGCAAGGTGATCGTGGTTCCCGGCAAGCTCGTCAACGTCGTGGTTTGAAGGGTGGTCCACAGAACTTCCAAAATCACGCTTGCCGCCGCGGCCTCGGCGGCGCTTTGCGCCTGCGGTTTCCGGCTGGTGGGCAGCGATCCTCTGCCGCCCTCGATGGCGCATCCGTATCTGTCCCTGAAGGATCCTTACACGGATTTTTCACGTGAATTCGAGCATCAATTGAAAAGCGCGGGCGCCGCGATGCAGCCGGCCCGCGAGGGTGCCACCTCGATCATCGATGTCACGCGGGACCAGGTCGCCCAGCGCACGCTGTCGGTGTCGGCGGCCAACATACCCACCGAATACGAGCTGACCTACACGGTGACGTTTTCGGTGCAGAGGGACGGCAAAGAAGTGCTGCCGTCGCAAACCATCAGCCTGTCGAAGGATTACAGCTTCAATCAGGACGTGCAGCTCGCCAAGGAGCATGAGGCAGACATACTGCGTCAGCAGATGGCGCGGGATCTGGTGGCGATCGCCATGCATCGGCTCACCAGCCTGAAATGACGGCGCGCTGATCGCGGTGCTGCTCCTCAATGCAATCGACAGAATCGGCCTGCAGCTGCTGCTCGAAGCTTATGGATTGGAGCTTCGCTTGATCGCTCCGCAGGAGAGCATTCCCGGTTCGTACTGGGGCGATCGCGAAGCCGGCTTGATCGGATCGAAAATTTATGCGCGCCTCGACACGCCGCTGCACTCGGTTTTGCACGAAAGCGCGCATTTCATCTGCATGACGCCGGAACGGCGCGCCGGATTGGACACCGATGCAGGCGGCGATCACGTCGAAGAGAATGCCGTGTGCTATCTGCAAATCCTGCTCGCGCAGACACTGGGGCACGGCGGAGCGGAACGCATGTGCCGCGACATGGACGAGTGGGGCTACACCTTCAGGCTTGGCAGCGCGGCCGCCTGGTTCGAGAACGACGCGGACGACGCGCGCCAGTGGCTGCTCAAACACGGCCTGATCGACGATGCCGGCCCGACCCGCGCGACCCGCTAGCGTGGCCGGAATGTCGCGCCGCACGGCAATTGCGTGGTTGATAGCGGCCGCATCCGCGGGCTGCTCGCGCGCGGCCTACTTCGCGGTGAATTTTCCGGCGGCATTCGGCGCGTATACCCGTCATACGGGGCTCGCGTACGGCGACGATCCGCAACAACATCGGCTCGATGTGTATGTACCGCAGGCGCCGGCGAGAGCGCCGCGTGCCGTGGTGGTCTTCTGGCACGGAGGGCGCTGGAGCTTCGGCGACAAAAGCGATTACCGATTCGTGGGTGCGGCCTTGAGCGAACTCGGGTGCGTCGCCGTGTTGCCCAACTACCGGCACTACCCGCAGGTCAAAATGCCCGGCTTCATGGACGATGCGGCCCGAGCAGCCCAATGGGCGCAGCGCCATGCCTCGGATTACGGCGCCGATCCCAAGAGGCTGTACCTGATGGGACATTCGGCGGGGGCTCATCTGGCCGCGCTCGTGACCTTGGACAGCCGCTATTTTGCCGCCTTAGGTTCGGAGCCGCCGCCGCGGATCGCCGGAGTCATCGGCCTGTCGGGTCCGTATGATTTTCTGCCGCTCAAGGAGGATGACGTCAAGGACATGTTCGGTCCACCGCCGCTCTATCCTGACTCGCAGCCGATCAACTTCGTGCGCGCCGATGCTCCGCCGATGCTGCTGATGCACGGCTTGCAGGACGTTATCGTAGCGCCGAAGAATTCGCGCAATTTGGCCGCAGCGCTGCAGGCGCTCGGCGCACCCGTGACATTGACTCTCTATCCGAAGCTAACCCATCAGGACACGGTCGCGTCGCTCAGCGTGCCGCTACGGGGTCGGGCGCCGATACTTGCGGCCATCGGCGGGTTCATCGACCCGCGCGGTTGAGCGTCAAGCCGCGTTGGCCGCGGCGAACGGCAATTGCGCGTAGCAGCGACCGAAGCGATTGGCCAGAAACGCCTGCAGGCCGATTTCTTCCTGACGGATCAATCCCGAGCCTGGCAGCACACCGGCGCTCAGCATATCGAGCACCGCGCAAATACCGCCGGCCGTCGTGATCTGGATGGCGCTGCGCACGCGTCCGCCAAGGGGCGCCGAGTAGATCTTGTGCGCGTACGTTTCCTGCATGAGCTGGCCGCTGCGCATGCCGCTCACGGTCACGAACACGATGACCACGTCCTGCAAGGTGATCGGCACGGCATTCTCCAAAATATCCTTGAGGAGCTCGCGCCGATCGCGCAGACGCAGGTCGTTGAGCAGCGCCTTCATGATGGCCGCGTGACCGGGGTAGCGGATGGTGCGGTAGTTGAGATTGCGCACTTTGCCGGCCAGGGTCTCGCACAGGGTGCCCAGGCCACCGGACGTGTTGAACGCCTCGTAAAGGATTCCGTCGAGCGAAAACTCTTCGAGTTCCTCGAGCGGCTGCGTCTCGCGCAGCTGGCCGTTGACGATGGCTTCACAGGGTTCGCAATATTCGTTGATGACGCCGTCGGTGCTCCAGGTCAGATTGTAGTTGAGCGCGTTGGAGGGAAACTTCGGCAGCGCGCCGACCCGCATGCGCACGTCGTGCAGTTCCTCGAAGCGCGAGGCCAAGTCGCTGGCGACGATGGTTATGAACCCAGGAGCGAGGCCGCATTGCGGAATGAAGGCGGTGCGCGCGCCCGCGGCGAGCTGCTTGACGGCCCGGGTACTGGCGACATCCTCGGTCAAATCCAGATAGTGCGCGCCTGCCTCCTTGGCCGCCTCCGCGATGATGCGCGTCGCGTGATAAGGCGCGGCACTCAGCACGGCGAACTTGCCATGCAGAACCTTGCGCAGTGCATCGGCCTGCGTGATGTCGGCAGCAACCTTGGTGACCGGCAGCGCCGTCTCCAGGCGATCGAGCTGCCCCTGCGAGCGGTCGAGGACGGTGACCGCGTAATCCCCGCAGCCGGCCAACAATTCGGCAATCATCGAGCCGATTTTGCCTGCGCCTACGATAACGATACTTTTCATGCCGGCTCCTGCGGATTTAGGGTGTCATTGTTGCCGGTTGCCGCTGCGAATGGTAGGAACTAATTAGACATTTTAAAGGTATATACTCGTCGTTTCGCAGGGTAACAACGACGAAATGCCATGGATTCCATCGACGAACGGCTGCTGCTGGCACTGCGGGAGAACGGCCGCGCCTCGACGGCTGAATTGGCCCGGTTGGTGGGGCGCTCGCGCACCAGCGTCCAGAGCCGCATCGAGAGGCTGGAGAAGCACGGGGTGATACTCGGTTACGGGGTTCGGCTCGCCCCCGAGCATGCGCTGGGCGCGGTGCGCGCGCACGTCATGATCAAGGTCGGCCCGAAGGAGACGCGTGCCGTCAGCACCGCGCTGCGCGCCATGGCCCAGGTACGCGTGCTACATTCGGTCAGCGGAGAGGCGGATTTGATCGCCGTGGCGAGCGCCGGGTCGGTCGCGGAAATGGACCTCGTCATCGATCAAATCGGCGAGTTGGAAGGCGTCGAGCGCACCAATTCGTCGATTATTTTGTCGACCAAGTTCGAGCGTTGACTTGAACGTGCTGCTGCCGACGTTGGGCAGTTCGGGCGACGTAAACCCTTTCATCGGGCTTGGCGCGGCGCTGCAAGCGCGCGGGCATCGGGTCACTCTCATCACCAATCCGATTTTCCAGGCGCAGATCGAATCGCAGGGTTTGAGATTCCTGGGCATTGGAACGGCCGCGTCGGCCAGGACTGCCATAGCCAACCCCGATCTTTGGCATCCTCGCAAAGGTTTCCGCATCATTTCGCAGGTGCTCATTCCATCCATGGAGGAGTTGTTTCGCCTGATCGAGGCGCACGCCGATCAAGATACGGTGGTGGCTTTCTCAACCTTGGCGCTGGGCGCAAGGCTGGCGCAGGAGAAACTCGGGATCCCGAGCGCCTCGGTGCATCTGCAGCCGGGCGTGATTCGCACCCTCGAAGACCAGGGAATGCTGGGCAATTTGCGCCTCTCGGCATCGCACCCCAAGTGGTTCAAGCGCGCCATGTTTCGTCTGGCCGATTCCTTGATCCTGGATCGCCACCTCAAGCGGCCTTTGAACGAATTCAGGAACAAGCTGGGCCTCGCGCCCATCGACCGGGTCATGCACCGCTGGCTGCATTCTCCGCAATTGGTGATTGGTTTCTTTCCGCACTGGTTCGCGGCACCTCAGGCGGATTGGCCCGACAACATCCATCTCGTCGGGTTTCCGTTATGGGACGCCGATGAGACGGCCAGACTCGATGAGGCGTTCGAGTATTTGGACAAGGGCCCGCCTCCGATCATCTTCACTCCGGGCTCCGCCGGATCGACCATGCATGCGTTCTTCAGCGAGTCCGTGAAGGCTGCGCAGCGTTTGGGCATGCGCGCCATGCTCGTGACAAACTACCGTGAGCAAATTCCTTCGACCCTGCCGCCCGGAATCCAGGCCTTCGGCTATCTGCCCTTCAGCAAGGTGCTGCCGAGCTCGGCGCTGTTGGTGTATCACGGTGGAATCGGCACGCTGGCCCAAGGAATCAAAGCGGCCGTGCCCCACCTGGTGGTGCCGCACGCCCACGATCAATTCGACAACGCTTGGCGGCTGAAGCGGCTCGGATTGGGCGAAAGCATTCCGATCGGATCGTACCGGTCGCCGCGGGTCGCGCACGCGATCCTCAAGGTGACAAGCGACGCCGGGGCGGTACAGCGCCGCCGCGAACATGCGCTACGCGTCGATGCAAGCGCGGCGCTCGAGCGTGCGGCCGATCTCATCGAGCAGTTGCACGCGACTCATCACGCGGCGTGAGCGGGTTCAGGCAGATCGCGCAGTTCCGCGGCGCGCTGCAGTGCGCGCTCGAGCGTATCGACCACATTGTTCGGTCCCACGTGCTCGATGACCCCGCCGCGCGCCAGCTTGGCGTGTACGTTGGGCCGCAATTCGGTCAACACCACGTTGGCGCCGTGCTTGCGAAAATCCGTGATGATCTCCTCTATGGCGAAAATCCCGGTGGCGTCCACGAACGGCACGTTGCCCATGCGCAGGATCAACGTGGTCGCCGGGCGCTGGATGTGCTTCAGGGTGCGCGCAAGCTTCTCGGCTGCGCCAAAAAAGAACGGGCCGTCGATGCTGTAGACGACCGATCCGCCGGCGGCGGCATCCGAATCGTTGCCCGGCGGAAAATTTGCGCCGGACTGATCCTGTGGTTCGACATTGACCGCATCTGCCATGCGCCGCATGAAGAAAAGCGCCGCAAGGATCACGCCGACATTGACGGCGACCACCAGATCGACGAACACGGTCAGCAAGAATGTGATCAAGAGAACGCCCACATCGAGCTTGGGCGCGCCGCGCACCAGGCGTACGACATGGGGCAACTCGCTCATGTTCCAGGAGACCACGAACAGCACGGCCGACAGTGAGCACAGCGGAATTGCCGAAGCCAACGGCGCCAACAGGACGATGACCAGGATCAAAAACACGGAGTGCACGATGCCCGCGAGGGGACTGCTGGCGCCGCTGCGAATGTTGGTTGCGGTGCGCGCCACGGCGCCGGTGGCCGCGAAGCCGCCGAACAGCGGCGAAACGATGTTGGCGATGCCCTGGCCGATCAACTCCTGATTCGAGTCATGCCGCGTACCGGCCATGCCGTCGGCAACCACCGCCGACAGGAGCGACTCGATCGCACCCAGCAGGGCGATGGTAAAAGCCGGCCCGACCAACGACAGGACGCGGGCGAGATCCAGGCTCGGAAACGACAGGGACGGGAGCGTGCGCGGTATGCCGCCGAACGCAGAACCTATGGTCGCGACGCCGTGAAAGTGGAAAACCGATTGAACGACTGTGACGATGAGCAGCGCAATCAGCGGCGCCGGGATCCGCGAAAGGTAGCGCTTGGCGAGTATCAGCACCGACAGCGCCAGCAATCCCAGCGCGGCGGTCGGAACATTGAACGAGGGCATGGCCGCAATCAGCGACCAGAGCTTCTCGTGAAAGCGCAGTCCCGAAGCGGCGGGCGATAGTCCCAGAAAGTCCTTCCATTGCCCGACGAAGATGATGACGGCGATGCCCGCGGTAAAGCCGGTGATCACCGGATTCGGTATGAACTTGATGACGGCACCCAGCCGCGCCGCGCCGAATGCAACGAGAATGACGCCGGCCATCAAGCTCGCTATTTGCATTCCTGCGATGCCGTGCTGCGCCGTGATGATGGCGAGTACCGCGACGAATGCGCCGGTGGGTCCGGATATCTGCATGCGCGTGCCGCCGAACAAGGATGTGACCAACCCCGCGACGATCGCCGTATACAGGCCCTGCTCCGGGCGCGCACCCGAAGCAATCGCGAATGCCATCGCCAAAGGCAATGCCACGACTCCGACGACCAGGCCAGCCAGCAGATTGTTGCGGATGTGCGCGCGCGACCACAGTCCATCGGTCTTTGCTTGCAGCAGCGCGATCATGAGGTGGAACGGGCCTGTTTATTCGTGACGATGATCGTCCGCTTATACAGGTTGCGGCCGCGGTTTACCGTGCGTCGCACCGGCGAATCGAGTTCGGGAATAAAAAACGGCGTGGGTCTTTAAGGCCCACGCCGCCGGGATATCGCACCGACGGGGGAGTTGGCTGGCTTGCCGGCGCGAGATTCTCCTAAACCAGTGAGTTCCGGAGCGTCCAAGCGTGTTCCGATGCTCAAAGCCATCCTGCCAAAAAATGACTACAATGAAATGTATTCTTTATAACTCCCGATGCAATTTTTTTCGCTTGCAAAAATTATAAGTATCAGGGTCAAAAATTAACTGATTGAAATTTATAGTAATTTTTAAGCCCTGGCATTCGGCATGGGGCTCATATGGCCGGCGATGACGCGATGCGTGGCTGCCGCACTCGCCGCACCACCACATAGGCGAGGACTGCTACGCTCAAGCTGATGCAGGTGAATTTGAAGTCCCGTGCCAAACCCGGCGTGAAGGCCATCGCCAGCAGCACGGCGCCCATTCCGGCTATCACCGCGAAACTCAAATAAGGGAACAGCCACATATTGACCGGCGGCCGAGGCGCGCCCTCGCGTTCCCGCCGCCGGCGCAACGAGATTTGCGCAAGCGCAACCGCGGCGTACACGAATACCATGACCGCGCCGGAGGAACTCACCAGGAAATCGAACACTTGTTGAGGCGCTTCGGTGGCGGCGATGATGCCGAGGTAACCGGCGATCGCTCCAATCATGACCGATGCCACCGGCACTTTGCGCGAGTTCAGCGTCACCAGCGCCTGGGGCGCGTCGCCATGTTCGGCCAGACTGAAGAGCACGCGCGATCCGACATAGAACGCGGAATTCAGGCAAGACAGGACCGCCGTGAGGATGATGCCGCTCATGATGCTTCCCGCCCATGGCACGTGCATCGTGTTGAGCGCCAGGGTAAACGGCGATTCGCCGCCGCGCACCGTGTTCCAGGGAATGACCGACACCACCAAGAACAGCGATACGACGTAGAACACCAGAATGCGCACGATCACCGTGGTGCTCATTCGCGCCACGGCCCGTTCCGGCTGTGCGGACTCGGCGGCGGCGATCGTGGTGATTTCAGCGCCGGTCATCGCGAAAAAGACAGTGGGCACGGCGGCGAGAACGGCAATCCAGCCATGCGGTGTAAAGCCGCCATAGTTGACCAGATTGCCGAAACTAGCCCCGCCCGGGCCGGTCCAGCCGAACGCATAAGACGCTGCGATCACGATGAAGACCAGAATCGCAGCCACCTTGATCGAGGCAAACCAGAATTCGAATTCCGCATACGACTTGGCCGACATCAGATTTACGCCGGTCATGACGGTCATCAGAGCCAGGCCGATTTCCAGGGGAGAGAACGGCAGCCAATTTTGCAGGATCTTGGCGCCCGCAATCGCCTCCACCGGTACCACCAGCACCCAGAAATACCAATACAGCCAACCGACCACGAAACCAGCACCTTTACCCAGCCCCGCCCTGGCAAAATCGGTGAAGGAGCGCACCTGCGGCATCGCCGTGGTCATCTCTCCGAGCATGCGCATCACCAGCAGCAGCAACAAGCCGGTAATCGCGTAGCTGATGAAGCTCGCTGGTCCGCCGGCGATGATGGATGTACTGCTGCCCACGAACAAGCCAGCGCCGATGATGCCCCCGATGGAAATCATGGTCAGGTGCCGCCCCTTCAACGAGCGGCTGAGTTCGTGTTTAGGCTGGGAGTCTACTAGCAAGGTCGGATTGATCATCACTGCCCTCGGGGTTGCAGCGCGGCTAGAGCCCGCGCAAAAATTCAATCATCGCCGCGTTGACCTGCTCCGGCCGCTCTTGCTGGGTCCAGTGCCCGCAACCGGGCAGCAGGATGGTGGCGCGCAATTGCGGAATGAAGCGCGCCAGGTCCGCGATCGCTTCCCTCATGCGAGGAAATGCCAAGACCAGATCCAACTCGCCGGCGATGTAAAGCGCCGGCACTGTGACGGGCGCTCGGGTAAAGGCTGCCATGAGCTCCCAGTTGCGATCGATGTTGCGATACCAGTTGAGCCCGCCGCGAAATCCGGAATCGCGGAATTGTTCGACGTAAACCCCCAAATCGGCTTGCCCCAGCCAGGATGGCAGGACTTCCGGATCGGGTATGCGGCTCAAGAAGCCCCCGGAACGGGGCACCATGCCGGCATCCGCAGGCGCATCGCCCGCGGTGCGCCGGGGCATCTCGCCGGACCAGGCGTAAAGAATCTTGCGAATCGAGCGACGAGTGTCCGCCTCCAGTTCCGCTTCCGCCGCGCCCGGTGTTTGAAAATACAACTGATAGAACTGCGCCTCGTCGGTTTGCGCCATCATCGTGGTCGGCGCAACGGATCCGCGCGGCCGATAAGGCACGCTCAGTCCGATCACGGCCCGAAACCGGTCCGGCCGCAGCAGCGCCGCATGCCACGCGACCGGTGCCCCCCAGTCGTGACCGGCAATCACCGCCTGCTTCGCGCCCAAGGCGTCGAGCACGCCAACCATGTCGCCGACCAAGTGCAGCATGGAGTAGCGATCGATCCGTTCGGGCCGGCCGCTCTGACCATAGCCGCGCATATCGGGGGCAACCGCGTGGAAGCCGGCCTTGGAGAGCGCAGCAAGTTGATGACGCCATGAGTACCAGGATTCCGGAAACCCATGACAAAGCAGCACCAAAGGCCCGCTGCCCTGTTCGGCAAGGTGCATGCGAATGCCATTGGTCTCGATGCTGCGATGCTTGGGAACATCCATCCCGGCAGGGTATCAGTGCGCCAAGCTTTGAGTAAGGTCCTGCAATTTTCTTTCCAATTCCGCGCCGAAATAGCCCTGCGGCCGCGACGCATCGACGTGCTCGCGGCGTTCACGCTGAGCGATGGCCGACTTTGCCTGCTCGAACGCGTCGCGCAACGTGCGCGCATTCGGCAATGCATCGCGATAGAAGGCAGCGCCGAAGTAAGTCAAATCGCTGTCGCTGCCGCATCCGAATGAGGTTCGATCGGCGGCAGCCGCGGCGATGACGATGGTCTGAGGATTCTTCAGGGGTTCTATGAAACCGCCTGCGTAGCAGGTTGAGATGATGACCACGCGCCACTTGATGCCGGACTGCCGCAAAGCCTCTGCAAGTTCATCGTCGGTGATATCGTTGAACGGCAGATCGTCGTTCGACACGGCAATGGTGGGGTCCTCGGATCCATGCGAGGAAATCGACAAAAATAGGATGTCGCGCTCCACATTCATTTTCGCCGCCAATCCATTCAGGGCATATTTCAGCGCCGACAGACTGGCAAGGGGCGCGCCATGCAGATCCCTGGCGTCGTTGACAAGAACCAGGCCGCGGCTGCCCAGTGCATAGCGCCTGCCGATGACGCGCGATGCCAAATCGATCTCTTGGGCGAACACTTTCTCATCGCCCACGCCGGCGAAGCCCAAGAAAAAAACTTCGCCTTGCGGCGTGCTGCCGCGCTCGATCGATGCCAGCGCGCGGTCGATCTTCGATTGCTGGGCAAACAGCAGGGCTTCTTGGTCGGCAGGGGCATCGTTATTGGAGGCGACAGCGGGCTCGTGTTCAACAGGTGCCCAGACTTGGGGAATGGCATCCAACGCGTCGCTGAGCCAGACGAAGGCGAGCAGCAGCAAGAGCCCGGTGAGGGCGGCGACACGTTGCGGCGCACCGGTCAACGAGGATAAGCCCCGCAGCAGGTACGCCAGCGTGTAGCCGGCGGCAACGACGCCGGCGCCCAGCAGCCAGCGGTCGTCCAGATACCGGCTGCCGACGGTGGTTATCAGCAGCACGACCGGACTCAACCCGGTTACCAATGCGAACGCGGCTGCAAACGGTGGCGACGGTGTCGAGCACCGGCGCAGCCACGCGGCAAGGCCCAAGGCGGCCAATGCATACCATGCGAACAGCGGAATTTCCGCGACGAAGAATTGCGGATCAGGACGCGCCTGCCACCAGTCGTACGCGATCCAAAGGCCCGTCCAGACGCCCATCAGGCAAACCGAGCCGCGCAGCGAGGCCGAGGGCAGCGCTACATGTCGCAGCGCCCATAAACGCACCAGGGTCCCAAGATAGGACGCCCGCGGATTTCGGCGCATCGGCTCGTCGCTGATCATGGAATCGATGATAGCCCGCCGCCGCGGGTGTTGCGTGCGTCCGCGCGCGGCAGGATGATGTGCGGCCTGAATGCGCCCGAAGGATTGTCGTGCCCCTGTACAAACTGGGCGACATCGCACCGCGAGTCGCCGCCAATGCCTATGTAGCGCCAAACGCCACGGTGTTGGGCAACATCGTGCTGGCCGAGCGCGCCAGCGTCTGGTTCGCCGCCATCTTGCGTGGGGACAATGAGCAGATCAGCATCGGCGAGTCGAGCAACGTGCAGGACGGCGCGGTGCTGCATACCGATCCGGGATTTCCCTTGAACGTCGCGGCGAATGTCTCGATCGGACACCAAGCCATGCTGCACGGCTGCACCGTGGGCGAGGGTTCGCTCATCGGGATCCAATCGGTGCTGTTGAATGGCGCCGTGATCGGCAAGGGTTGCCTGGTGGGTGCAGGCGCGGTCGTCACGGAGCGCAAGGTATTCGCCGATGGCTGGCTGATCCTCGGCGCCCCCGCCAAAGCGGTGCGCGAATTGACCGCCGAGGAGCGCGAGAATCTGCTCAATTCGGCGGCGAATTATGCCGACCGGGCCAAACTCTACCGCGATCATCTGAGGAGAATCGATTGACAGACCCAAGCGATGCGAGCCTAGGCGATACGAACCCAGGCAATACGAACCCAGCCGATACGAGGTTGCGCAGGCGGGACTTCGTGCAGGTTGCCGTGGCAGGCATGGTGGCCGCCGCCGCGGCGCCCGGCGCGGTGTTCGCCGCGGCCAGGGCCGAATCCGACAAAAGCGCGATCAAGGCTCAGATAGCCAAGATGCACGACGAGAATGTGCAACGCTTGCAGGAGTGGATCGCGTTGCCGTCGATCGCGGCGGAGAATCGCAACTTTCCCCAGGGTCCGGAGTACATGGCGAAACTGGCCACGGACGCCGGCTTCAGCGGCGTCAGGATCATTCCGACGTCCGGCAAACCCGGCGTATTCGGCAAGATCGATGCGGGCGCCGCGACCACAATGGGCATTTACTTCATGTACGACGTGAAGCAATTCATACCCGAGGAGTGGAGTTCGCCGCCGCTGGCGGCCAAGCTGGTGCAGAAGGAAGGGCTGGGAACGGTCTGCATGGGGCGCGGCGCGGTCAATCAGAAGGGACCCGAGAATTCGTTCTTGAGCGCGTTGCATGCATTCAAACGGGCCGGCAAGAAGCTTCCCGTCAACCTGGTGTTGGTATGCGAAGGCGAGGAGGAGATAGCGTCGCCGCATTTCCCGGAAATCATCAAAGATGCACAGGTCCTTGCCGAACTGAAAAAGTGCGCCGGCGTGTTCATGCCGGAAGCGGGCCAGGATCGCGACGGCATCGTCGAAGTGAGTTTGGGCGCCAAGGGCGTGGTGGAACTGGAACTGATCTCCAGCGGCGAGACTTGGGGCCGCGGTCCCGCGCACGACGTTCATTCGAGTCTGGAGGCGCAGGTGGATTCGCCCACCTGGCATCTGGTGCAGGCGCTCAATACGCTGGTTGAAAAAGATGGTCACACACCGGCCGTGGAAGGATTTTTTGACCTGGCAAAGCCGCTCAGCGCGTTCCAGGAAAAATTGATCCGCGACTACGCAGCCAAGACACCTGAGGCCACGAAAATGGCGGCGCTCGGCGTCAAGCATTGGATTCACGATACGAATTGGCCGGATTCGTTGATGCTGTTGGAGTCCAAGCCCACCATCAACATCGAAGGACTGGTCGCCGGTTACACGGGGCCAGGCGGTAAGACTGTGTTGCCGCACAAGGCGGTCGCCAAGATCGACATGCGCCTGGTGCCGGACATGACGGCGGCCGATACGCTGGCCAAGCTCAAGGCACACCTGTCCAAGCATGGGTTCGCCGACGTCGCAGTGAACATGAGCGGCGGCTACGATCCGACGAGCACGGACCCGCAAAGCAAGCTGATCCAGACACAGCTGGCCACGTACCGAAAGTTGGGCCTCGACCCCTTGCTGTGGCCGCGTTCCGCGGGATCGTGGCCGGGATACGTGTTCACGGGAGCCCCCCTCAATTTGCCGGCCGGGCACTTCGGGTTGGGTCATGGCACGGGCGCGCACGCCCCGGACGAATACTATCTGATCGACTCGACCAATCCGAAAGTCCAGGGTTTGGATGGGGCAGTCGCATCATTCGTCGATTACCTGTACGCCCTGGCTTAAGGCGCAGATGGGCGCTGTGAGCTGTGCTCGACTGCGTCGGGTTTAGGGCGGCGGGGTAGCGGGCGGCGGCGTAGCCGGCGGCGGTGAAGACGATGGCGGGGGGGTCGGCGGGTTGGCCGGCGGGTTGCTGGGCTTGCTCGGCGCAGCCGCCGGAGCTTTCGCATTCTTTTGCACGGCGGCTTTCACCTTTTCACTGCCGTTCTTGGCCGTCGCGGCGACTTCCTGCGCCCCTTCCTTGGTCGCCACCGCCACTTCGTGGGCGACATCCTTTGCCGCGGCGGCAGCCTGTTGTGCACCTTGCTTGGCCGCGTCAACGACGACCTGCGTGTCATGCTTCACCGTTTCGCCGACCGCCTTCGCCTCGTCGCTGGCAAGCGAGGGGTCGGACGGCGGCGGGTCGTCCGCGGCCGGCAGCGTTGCAATCGGCAACAGCAGCAGGCTCAAGGCTGCTGCAAGCATGTGGGTATTCAATTCATTTTTCCCCGGGTGTGCCATGTTGCGCCTTGTAGAGCACCCAGCTCTGATCGATGAAGTATGCATGCACGTTCTCGACGTCCTGTTCACTCAGGATATCGTCGAAGCGCTCCATGCCGGCGGGCGCCAGGATACCCTTGAGAACGATGTCCTTGAATGCCACATGCAGGCCGTCGTTGAGCCTGCGAAGATCCGGAGTGCTGCTGGGGCCCAGCTGATGGCAGCGTGAACACTGCGACACGAACACGAGTTCACCGGCATCGATCTGCGCCTGGGTCGCTTTCTGTTCCGGCGGCTTTTGCATTGCGGGCTCGGTTCGAAGCGGCGGAGTAGGGACTGCGCCGCCGCCGAGCTTGAACGCGATCACACGATTGGTGTTTTGATATTTGAGCGCAGCGCTGCTCGGCGGGATCGGGCCGACGGTGATCGGTGTGCCGCCGTAACCCGCCTGCACCGCAACGTATTGCTCGCCGTTGACTGCGTAGGTCATCGGCGCGGCCATGAGGTGGCTGCCCGTCGGGATGACTTTCAAGACCTTGCCGGTGTCCGCGGCGTACACCCACAGCTCGCCGCTGCCGCGGCCTTGAAACACGAGATTGCCCGCGCTCGACATCACGCCGCCGTCATAACCGCGAATCCCGGACGATGTTCGATGTTCCCACACAACCTTGCCGGCGACCGGATCCCAGGCACGAATCAGTTCTCGCACCGGATTGACATGGCGCATCGCCTTGATCGCCGATTCGTCCGGCACGGGGCCGTATACGCGCGTTGCATCCTTCGAGTCGTACGTCGCATCCGGGATGATTCCCTGCGCGGTGAAGAACCCTTCGACATAGTCGACCTTGCTGCCGTTGTGCAGCAGGTCGACCCAGATCGTGGGTACGTCGATCACGGGTATGTACACCAGGTGCGTCTGCGCGCTGTACGACATCGGATTCCACGTGTGCGCGCCGAACCAAGACGGGTAGACATTCTTCGCAGTGTCGTGCCAGTCCGCCGCCGGGGTGACGACGGGCCTTCCTGTCTTCATGTCAACGCGGCTGGCCCAATTCATGTACGCAAAGTTCTTGGCCGACAGCAGCTTGCCGCTCTTGCGGTCCAGCACATAAAAGAATGCGTTCTTCGAAGCTTGCATGATCACCGAACGAGGTTCGCCGTCGAGCGAGATCTCTGCGAGGATCAGCTTTTGCACGGCGTCGTAATCCCAACTGTCGTGCGGCGTCTCCTGGTAGTACCAGGCCATGCGTCCCGTGGCCGCATCCAGCGCGATGATGCAGGTGGCATACAGGCCGTCGAGCTTGGCGGGCCCGACCTGCCGCAGATCGTACGGCGCCGCATTGCCCGTGCCGAAGTAGACCAGGTTCAGCTCTGGGTCGTAGGCAAATCCGTCCCAAACCGTGGCGCCGCCGTTGAACTGCGGCTTGCGGTGCGGATCCCAGGTTTTATCGGCGGCAGCCAGCTCCGGATTTTCGTACGGTTGACCGACGGCAGGCGGCACGGTGAAGAAGCGCCATTTGAAGGAGCCGTCGCTCAAGTCATATGCCGACACATAGCCGCGCACGGCGCCGTGTCCCATATCGCCGCCGCTGTTGCCGATGATGACGACGTTCCCCGCGATCTGCGGCGCGCCGGTGCTGGAGTAGGGCAGCTTATGATCGACGATGGTGTCGGCTTGCCATAATTGCTTGCCCGTCGCCGCGTCCAACGCGTGCAGCCGCCCGTCCACGGACGCCACGTACACCTTGCTCTTCCAGACGGCCACGCCGCGATTCACCAGGTCGCAGCAGGGATTGCGGCCCGCCTGCAAGTCGGCCTTGGGATCGAATCGCCACAGCTGCCGGCCGGTGGCGGCGTCCACCGCGTACACGTATCCCCAGGTTCCCGAGGTATACATGACCCCGTCGATGACGATCGGCGTGGCCTCCTGGCCGCGCATCGGCTCCCCCAGGTCGTAACTCCAGGCAAAGCCCAGCTTGCCGACGTTGCTCGCGTCGATTTTGGTCAGCGGCGAGAAA
>Ga0302325_10003087_pt1 | contig 39662 bp, 35 predicted proteins | sample Palsa_T0_2_FD_201948 | JGI IMG/M metagenome (GOLD analysis project Ga0302325, IMG submission 201948) | Peat permafrost microbial communities from Stordalen Mire near Abisko, Sweden - Palsa_T0_2 | ecosystem: Environmental > Terrestrial > Soil > Palsa > Peat permafrost | place: Sweden: Abisko...
GGAGAAAAAGCGTCCGATCGATGGCCAGGGGAGTCTTGTTGAGTGGCATCCCGCATGACATATAGGACAAGTGGAGAGGATACATGCATTTGTACCGGAATCTTGAGTTAGCGCAGGAGAAGAGCAAACAGATGGAGAATGGCGGAGAGTTCCAAGGCAAGCGCCGCAGCCGTGAAACCGGGCGTCTACGCGCCGCCGCTGTGGTCGTGTTGGGATTGATGGCGGGAATGCCGCCGGGATTTGGCCAGCAGGCGGTCGTAAAGCCTGGAGACAAGGTGCTGAGCGATCTTCCGGGGCTGCCGACTCCTGCACCCACGGAGCCCTTGTATCTGCGTCCCACGGCCAGGGATTTCTCCAAACCCTACGCCCCGATGATGGGAAATCCCTTCAAGGTTTATATGACGACCAGCATTCCCAAAGCGAGTTTCGCCAATTCGGTGCGGCTGAACGATCTGGTCAAGGACGGCAAGATTTACCTGAGCCTTTCCGACGCGCTGGCGCTGGCTCTTGAAAACAACTACGACATCGCCATCGCGCGCTACGACCTGGACATCGCGGACACCGATATTCTGCGCGCCAAGGCGGGAGGCCCTGGCGGATTGCTGGGCGCGCCTTCGGGACTGTTAACCGGTACGCTCAGCGGCGGCTCCTCGACGCTGACCACGGGCGGTGGCCCTGGCGGCACCTCGGTCGGCTCGGGCGGCGCAGGTTCCGGCACCAATGGATTGTCGCTTACCGCCAACGGAGCCGGTCCCACGCCGGAAACCTTCGACCCCCTGGGCACGGCGGCAATGCAGTTCGATCATCAGAGCACGCCGTCCAGCAACTTCTTTACCGGCGGCACAGCTCAGACCAACACCTACAACTTCACCTACGCCCAGGGCTTTTCTCCGGGCGAGGCCGTTCAGTTCACCTTTAACAACACCTACGCGACCACCACCAACGGCATCGCGACCTACAGCCCGCAGTACAACTCCAGCTTTCAGTTGAAGGTGACGCAACACCTGTTGCAGGGCGCGGGAATCTGGGTCAACAAGCGCTTTATCTACCAGGCGATCAACGACCGCCGGATCACCGACTCCTCGTTCCGCCAGCAGATTCTTTACACAGTCAACCAGGTTGAGAACATCTACTGGAACCTGGTGAGCGCTTACGAGGACTTGCAGGCAAGGGAGCGGGCTCTGGAGCAGAGCAAGAAAGTGGCCGACGATGACCGCAAACAGCTTGAAATCGGGACCATGGCTCCTCTGGATGTCGTGACGGCGGATTCTTCCGTGGCCTCGGATCAGCAGGCGCTGGTCAGCTCGCAGAGCGCTCTGAACTATCAGCAGCAGATCATCAAGCAGGCCATCACGCGCAATCTGCTTGACGCCGATCTGGCGAAAGCCGGTGTGATTCCTACCGACCGGGTGAGCCTGGAAGAGCTTCCTGAAGAGAAGGAGCCAACCGAAGATCTGGTCAACGAGGCTTTCAAGCAGCGGCCGGAGCTGGAGCAGGCTCTGCTGACGCTGAAGAACGACGACATCACGGTCCGCGGCGCGAGAAACGCCCTGCTGCCGACGTTGGATGTCTATGGGTACCTGGGCGGGTCGGGCCTGTCCGGTCTAACCAACAAGAACTGCAATCCGGAGTTTTACCCGACTGGATGCCCTGCCAGCATTGGCGGCTACGGTACGGATCTCCAGAGCACCTTCAACAACTCGTCCCCGGACAAGGGAATTGGCGTCAATATTCAGATCCCGATTCGCAACCGGCAGGCGCAGTCGGTGCAGGCCCGGTCGGAGATCGAGTACCGGCAGGCGCAGTTGCGGCTGGCTCAGCTCTACACGCAGATCCGGATGCAGATCACCAACGCGCAGTTTGCGCTGACCAACGATCGCGCCGCGGTGCTGGCGGCCGAGGCTTCGGAGAAGTTCAATGCGCAGAGCCTGGACGCGGAACAGAAGAAGCTGCATCTGGGCGCTTCGACAACCGCGCTGGTCCTGCAGCAGTCGCGTAATCTGGCCACGGCTGAGAACAATCTGACATCCGCCAGGGCAAACTACGCACAGGCTCGCGCCAGCCTCTATCAGCTGTTGGCGACCACGCTGCAGCACTACGGCATCAATCTTGAGGACTCGGCCAAAGGGGTGGTGAAGCAGCCGCCTGTGGTTCCCGGCCTCGAACCCGCCAAGGACACGAAGCAGCCGACGGTGCCGAACCCACAGCAGCAACAGAACCAGGAGCAGCAGATTCAAAAGCAGACCCAGCAGCCGCCTCCGGCACCCAAGCCGCAGCAGTAAGCTTCAACTGAATTGATGATGTGGTACGATTTCTCTAGTTTTGCAGACAGCGTCCCGTACTTGGGACACCAACGAAAGGCAAAAGCCTCCAGCCTGATTAGCTGGAGGTTTTTGTTCATCTACTCTGTGAGCAATTTACTCATCGTTTGGGTAGCTCGTGAATGAAGCGGATTCTTCGCTAAGCTTTCGAGCCTTACCGTTCGGCGATGAAGTCGAGCATGTCGAAGAATTCAGGGAAGCTGATGGCCGCGGATTCGGAGCCTTGGATCAGGGTGTCGCCCTCGGCGCGCAGCGCGGCTACGCTGAAGGCCATGGCGATGCGGTGGTCGCCGCCTGTATCGATGACTGCGCCGTGCAATTGCTGGCCGCCGGGCACGTCCATGCCGTCTTCGTGCTCGGTGACTTCGGCTCCCATGGCGCGCAGATTCTGAACCACCAGCGCGATGCGGTCGCTCTCTTTGACGCGCAGCTCCTTGGCGTCGCGGATGCGGATGCCGCCGCTGGTGTAGGGCGCGATGGCGGCGAGCACCGGCAGCTCATCGATGAGTTGGGCGGCGAGCGAGCCGGTGACGGAAGTGCTGCCCAGGCCTTCAGCCGGCGCGGCGACCTGGACGGTGCCGACCAGCTCAGAATGCTTGTCTTCGAGGTTGAGCACCGAGATCTGGACTCCGAGCGAGGTGAGCACATCGAGCAGCGTGGCGCGCGTGGGGTTCAGGCCGAGCGAGTCGAGCATGAGCTGCGAGCCGGGAAAGAGCGCGGCGGCGCAGAGGAAGAATGCAGCGGAGGAGATATCTCCGGGAACTGCGGCTTCGATGGCCTGGAGGGTTTGCGGGCCGGCGATGGAGACGGATTCGACACTGCGCTCGACCTTGGCGCCGAAGGCGCGCAGGGCCAGTTCGCTGTGATCGCGGGTGCGGATGGCTTCGCGCACGGTGGTCGTGCCGGCGGTTTGCAGGCCGGCGAGCAGGACGCAGGTTTTGACCTGGGCGCTGGGCACTGGCGTGGTGTAGTCGATGGCTTGAAGTTCGCCGCCCTGGATATGGATGGGCGCGTGGCCCGCGGTGAGAGTGAGGCGCGCGCCCATCGCTTCCAAAGGCGCCTGGATACGCTTCATGGGGCGGCGCGAGAGCGACTCGTCGCCGATGAGGGTGAACTCGCCCTGTTGGGCGGAGAGCAGCCCGGAGATCATGCGCATGGTCGAGCCGGAGTTGCCGCAGTCGAGCGGGCCGGAAGGCTGACTGACTTTGCCGCCGACGCCGGTGACTTCGACAATGCCGTCTTCAAGGCGCTTTACGTTCGCGCCGAGCGCGCTCATGCAGGCCAAGGTCGAGGCACAGTCCGCGCCGGTGGAAAAGTTAGTGAAGCGCGAGACGCCCTCAGCGAAGGCGGCCAGCATCCCGTAGCGATGGCTGATCGATTTGTCGCCAGGAAGGCGTAGGGTGCCGTAGATATTTTTGGCCGGGCGGATGAGGCGTTCTGCTGTGGCTGTGTGCAAGCTGGCTCCGGAGGGGGACGGATTGATCGAGACTCGTTTCTCGGTTCGTTTCTCGATATCCAGTGTACCGGAACCAGTCCTGCGCCAACCCGAAGCCAGTCTTGAATCAGGCGATCGCCCTGCGCTGTTGTGGGATGGCGGGAGTGATGCGCTTCAGGCTTTCCGCAACAGTTTCGTCGAGGCTGGCTTGATACAGGTCGTAGCTCCCTTGCAGGCGTATCCACATCTGTGGTGGGCTGTTGAAGAGCCGGGCAACTTTGAGACACAAGGCAGCCGAGAGCGGCATTTCCTCGGCAAGAACGTGGTGCAAGGTCTGGTCGGATTCGCCCAGCGCCAATGCGGCGTCGGAGACGGAGATTCCGGCCTCTGGAAGAACGGTTTCGCGGAGAATTCGGCCGGGATGGACTGGCGGATTCAGCTTCTTAGTCAAGAAAGTGTACCTCTGGAGAAATTTCAGTTCAGGCCCCGCTGCAGGAGTGCAGGAAAAAGTAAATCGACCACCAACGTGAAAGCGGCAAAAGGAAGTTGAGTCTAAAGATCGCTTGTGCGTACTGAATTATGCGGTGCTGGTCGACCTCCGAATTTCCTGGACAGTTCAGCTCATCGGCAGCTTTTGAAGAATCTTCACAAAAACGACTGATTTATCGGTTTACTCGACCATTTTTTGTCCAGACATGGCGCTTACCCTGCAAAGCGGACCACATCGGCGAAGATCGGCTGCACGCACCGAGGTTTGGGATGGGCCAAGGTTGCGAGAGGTGAGAATCACGCTGTGGGCGACGCGTCGGTGTCGCGAAACCTTAAGATTTGTTAAGCATGCCGCGCTCTACGGGCCCGCTGCCTGGGAGCCGTGCGAAACTTAAGCACGGAAAGGGAAGCGCGAGATGGCCTTCAGTCCGGAGGCGACGCCAATGGAAGCCGCGGAGAAGCAAAATCAACTCAATCTCCTGCTGGTCGAGGACGACATCGAGTTGTGCGGAATGATGAAAGAGTTCTTCAGCGAGGCCGGGCATCGCCTGGATTGCGCCCACAACGGCCCCAATGGCGTTGCTGCCGCTCTCAACGGAGACTACGATCTTGTCATTCTCGACGTGATGCTGCCGGTCTTCGATGGCTTCACTGTCTTGCAGCAATTGCGGCGGCGCAAGGATCTTCCGGTGATCATGCTTACCGCGCGCATCCAGCAGCAGGATCGCATTCACGGCCTGAACGCGGGCGCCGACGACTATCTTCCCAAGCCTTTCGATCCGGATGAATTGCTGGCGCGCATCCGCGCCGTTTTGCGCCGCACCGATCTTGCCAAGTGGAAGAGCGACGCGGTCCTGACCAACGGCAATATTCGAGTCGACTCGGTTACGCGCGAGGTCTGGGTGGCGGACTTGCCGGTGGTATTGACTGCGACCGAGTTCGATTTGCTGGCGATGCTGATGCGCTCCGCGGGACGCGTCGTTTCGCGCGATGAGATTTCGATGGCTCTCTTCGAACGCGAGGCCACGCCTTACGATCGCTTTCTCGATGTGCACATCAGCCATTTGCGCACCAAGCTGGACGGCAGTCGAACTTTGATTCGCACAGTTCGTGGAGTGGGATATGTCTTTTCAGGGGCTGCGTAAGACCGTGTCCATGAAGTCGCTGTACTTCAGCGTCCTGGTTGCGATGGTGACCACGCTGTCGCTCTCTTTTGTCGGGTTCCACGCCATCGCCGATCGTATGCAGAAGTCGGCCATCGATCCCCAGTACGACCGCTTCGACGAGCTACAGTTGCAGAGTGCGCGCGGATCGTTCCAGAGCGGCGGCCCGCAGGCTCTGAAGAGCTATCTCACCAGCCTGGATCGTCTCTTTGGCGCATCCACCCATTACCTGCTCGACTCGAAGGGGATCGATCTTGTCTCCGGCGAAAATCGCGCCGCGCTGCTGCCACCGCCTCCTGCCACCCTATGGCGCATCCATGCCCGCGATCATTGGATACTCTCGCACCGCTCGCAGGATGGGCAGTATTGGTTTGCCGCCGTCGGCCCGCTCGACCGGCCACATATCTGGACGTTCCTGCCTTACTACTTTCTGGTGATCGGAGCCACGGGAATCTTATGCTGGCTGGCTTCGGTCGGGGTCGTCTCGCCCATCCGCAGGATCGCAGCCTCGATTGCGCTCTTTGGTCAGGGCGATCTTTCGGTTCGGGTGCCCACCGAAAGACAGGATGAAATTGGACAACTGGGGCGCTCGTTCAATCAAATGGCCGAGCGTCTGCAACGGCTCATCGTGAGCGAGCGAAGACTCCTGGGCGACATTTCGCATGAAATCCGGTCGCCGCTGGCGCGGCTCAAGTTTGCCGTGAAGCTGGCGAGAACCTCCCCGGACAGCCGTGCCGCCCTCGACCGAATCGAACGCGATGTCGATCGTATTACCTCGCTGGTCGCCGATATTCTGGAGATCACATCTCTCGAGGGCGACCCTGCGCTGCAGGACACCGAAGTCCTGCGAGCCGCGGAGATCGTCGATGAAGTCATTCACGATTGCAGCTTGGAGGCCGAGGTCCGCGACTGCCGGATCGCATTGCATGGCGTCCTCGGCGGTGAAATCCTGGGCAACCGGGAGCTGTTGCGGCGCGCCATCGAAAATGTTCTGCGCAATGGCATTCGCTATGCGCCGGAGCACTCCCACATCGACGTTTCGGTCGCCGAAGAAGAGGGCGCAGCCAACATCACCGTCCGCGATTATGGTCCGGGCGTTCCAGAGGAGACGCTGGCAAGATTGTTCGATCCGTTCTTTCGCGTGGAAGAAGCGCGGGATACCACCAGCGGAGGATCGGGGCTTGGCTTATCCATCGCCAAGCGTGCGGTGCAAGCGCATCATGGCACGATCTTTGCGGAGAATTCGTCGCCCGGCCTCCGGGTGCGGATCTCGATTCCCCTGGTTACCTACACTCTTGCCGGGTTCCTTACGAAGGCCACGGCAGGTACCGCGCTTAAGAATTCTTAAGGTTCAATCTGGACGCTCCGTAGTGTAATTCCGGTAATGCCTCTCGCGAGCACGACCAGACGCGGGGCATTTGGAGGAGACACACCATGAAACGTTTCTTCGGTTTCGCCCTATTACTGGCTCTTTTCTCTGTTCCTGCCTTCGCCGCCAAGAATTCCGACACCGTGCGTATCCCGTCGAAGGTCACGGTGGGCACAACCCAGATTCCCGCCGGGAGCTACAAGCTTACCTGGACAGGTTCCGGTCCTGACGTTCAACTGACGCTCGCGCAGGATCGCAAGACCCTTGTCACCGTTCCTGCCAAAGTCGTTGCCGAGAAGAACGATTCCAATTCAGTCGTTACCAATACCGAGAGTGGAACTGAGGTTCTGCGCGCAATCCATCTGAGCAAGTTGAGCCTGGTCCTTTCAGGCGCAACCGTATCCGGTCAGTAACGGAACCGAAACTCGGCCGATTCAACGGCGGCATAGCAAGACTTCGCATTTGCAAACATGAGTCGCCGACAGAGCACAGTGTTGTAACTTCGCTCTTCTTTTCAATCGACGTTCGTGTGACACATTTTTTCCTCGCGGCGAAAGAAGTGTTTTTCTTGGGTTATCCCGGAAAGAATACCTTCCCTTTGCCGCGTTCTTTTTTGTACCGCACGATTGTTTCATCATCGAAGCGGAACTGGCTGTCATGGAAACGGGCCACATCGGCGAAGATGGCTTCGCCGATGTGGCCCGCGGGAGCGCTGCAATCTAGATCGTTTTACGATGCAATCGCAGGATCGGTGACGCTGTCGCTGCCGGACTCGACATGGCCGGCCAGCTGTTGGCTAAAGCTGGAGTCGGATTCAGTCGTAACGGTCAGGTCGTACCAGCCGAAGGAGCGGTCGAGAAACCAGCCATTCTCCAGGGATTCACTGGGCTTGAGGTCTTGTTTGAGGGTCTCGCCGGTGTAGGCATCGGTGACGCGGACCTCGGTCTTGGATGCGCTGAGGTTGCGAATGGTGAGGATGATTCCGTTGCGCCGCACGTCGTAGGCGCTGCGGATGTCGAGGTTGGAGCTGTTCCCGCCGGCGATGCTGCCCTTGAAAGCGCGCAGGAAGCCGTTAGGCCCGTAGACCGAGAGATCGTAGGCGGTGAGACTGTTGGCAGTGATTGCAAAACTGTCGGAAAGCTCGTGGCCGCTGCCTACGGTGTAGATCCATGGGCCCAGGGTGCTGTTGCCGGAGCGCACCTGGAAGACCGCCGTCTTGCCGGCGCTGCGGAAATCGATGTTGAAGGCGCCATTCGAAAAATCCACAGACCCATGCACATGCAGCTCGTAGGGCAAAGCGCGCGCGGGCCGGGTGCCTTTCTCCTGCTGCGGAAGCGCCTGTTCGGCGGGCGGGACGGGTTTGTAGTCGGGATGGCGCTGGTTGTCGGGCGGAACGTAGGCGGCGGTGCTGGGCAGCGGCACCTTCGCATCGTTGGGCGATTTGAAGTTGAAGGCGGAGGTTAGATCGCCGGCCACGGCGCGACGCCACGGTGTGATGTTGGGCTCGTTCAGGCCGCTGTACTCGCGGCCAAAGCGCTGCTCGATGAAGCGAATGATCGAGGTGTGATCGAAGACCTCGGAGTTGACGTAGCCGCCCTTGCTCCATGGGGAGATGACCGTCATGGGCACGCGCACGCCCATGCCATAAGGACCGGCTGGGAAATCGGCGACGGGATAGATGGAGTTCCCAGTGAAGATTTCGTTGGTGATCTCGACGGTCGATTTGCCCTGGTTCGCGGAGGGCGGAACAGTGAGCGGCACCATATGGTCGAAGAAGCCGTCGTTCTCATCGAATGTGAGGAAGAACGCGGTCTTGCTCCATACCTCGGGGTTGGAGGTCAGCACGTCGAGCATCTGGGAGATATACCAGGCGCCATAATTGGCCGGCCAGTTGGGATGCTCGGTATACGCCTCGGGCGCGACGATCCATGAAACCTGGGGCAGCTTGCCGCTTTGCACGTCTTTGCGGAACTGGTCGAAGAGCGTGCCGCCTGCGGAGAGGTCAGTGCCGGTGAGCGCGCCCTCGAAGAGCGGGTTGCCCGGCTCAGCGTTCTGATATTGATGGAAGTAGAGTAGCGAGTTGTCACCGAAATTGCCGAGGTAGGCGTCTTCGGTGAATCCCCAGAAATTGGCGGCGTTGAGGCCCAAGCCCTGGTCCTGGTAGATCTTCCAGGAGACGCCGGCGGCCTGCAATCGCTCGGGATAGGTGGACCAGCCATAGCCGGTTTCAGCATTATCGATGACCGGACCCTGGCCCTTGCCGTCGTTGCCCACCCAGCCGGTCCACATGTAGTAGCGGTTGGGGTCAGTAGGGCCGAGGAGAGAGCAATGGTAGGCGTCGCAGATGGTGAAGGCGTCGGCCAGGGCGTAGTGGAAAGGAATATCGCCGCGGTCCAGGTGAGCCATGGTTGTGGCGCCCTTCTGCGGAACCCACTGGTCGTGATTGCCTTCGTTCCAGGCGAGGTGGGTCGAGGTCCAGTCGTGGGCCAGGTCTTGCAGGAACTGCAGGCCGAGATTGGGCGCTCCAGGATGGAAGGGCAGCACGAAGCCGCCTTTGCCGTCGGGCTGATTCCACAGCGGATCGCCCGAGGCGAGCTTAGCCACGCGCGGATCGCCGTAGCCGCGAACGCCGCGCAGCGTGCCGTAATAGTGATCGAAGGAGCGGTTTTCCTGCATCAGGATGACGATGTGCTCGACGTCTTCAATGGAACCTTTGCGATTGTGGGCGGGAATTTCAAGCGCGCGGGCGATGCTGGCGGGGAAGGTTGCGGAGAGCGCGCCCGTGGTCAGGAGCTGGAGGAATGTGCGGCGATCGGTAGGCATGGGGGATTGGCACCTCGCTTGGAGTGTCGTACAACTTCGATCCCTGACCATAGGCCGCGTTTGTTGCACAGCGGTAACAAGAGGATTGCAATTGTGTAACTGTTTAGAAGTGAGTAAATGAACAGATGACGAAAGGACTGAACTGGTTCAAAAAGGGAGTGGGTGGGATGGGGAGCTTAGAGAGGTTGCCGCACGCGCAGGACCAGGATCGTTTCGTCGTCGAAGCGCGGCTGGCCGGCCTGGAAGCGGGCTACATCGGCGAAGACGGCTTCCGCGATCTCGGCTGCGGGCAGGTGGCGATGTCCGCAGAGAGTATGAGTCAGCAGATCGGTGCCGTACATCTCACCCTGGGCGTTTTCGGCATCGGTGATGCCGTCCGAGACGAAGATGAAGGCGTCGCCGGGCTGCGTGGCGACGGAGAACTCCTCGTATTCGGCCTCGGGGAACATGCCCAGGGGAAATCCCTCCACGCGCATGGTGGTGATCTCGCCGCCGCGGCAGAAGATGGGCGGCACGGCGCCGGCGTTGGCTACCTGCAGGGTCTGGTTGTCGTCGTTCCACACGGCATAGAGCATCGTCACGTACTGCGAATCGAGTCGGCGCTCCTGCAAGGCCTCGTTGAGCAGCTTGAGCATCTCGGCAGGGGCAGGCTTTTGTGCCGCTGCCGAGCGCATGATGCCGCTGACCAGTGCGGCGAAGAGCGCAGCCGGAGCGGCCTTGCCGCTGACGTCGCCGAGGATGATGGCCGAGCGGTTCGAATCGTATTCGACAAAATCGTATAGATCGCCGCCGATGGAGCGTGCTGGCAGGAAGCGCGCGGCGAACTCGCCGTGCTCATGCACGGGAACCGTCGAGGGCAGCAGCCGTAGCTGCACCTGTCGCGCCATCGAAAGATCGCGCTCCAGTTGCTGCTCATGGCGGACGACTTGGCTGTAGAGGCGCGCGTTTTCGATGGCGATGGCGATCTGCGCGGCAAGGGTAGTCAGGGTGCGCTCGTGGCGCTCGTGGAAGTAGCCGGGGCGGATGTGTTCGAGATCGAGGACGCCGATGACGCGGTTCTTGTAGAAGAGCGGCACGATCATCTCCGAGCGCGTTTCGGGATTGATCATGTGATAGCGCGAGTCTTCGCGGACATCGGGCACATTGATCAGCCGCCACTCGGCCACAGCAGCCCCCACCAGGCCCGTGTTGATCGGTAAGGACCGGCTGGGCATGCTGGAGTGGCCGAAGCGCCAGGCGTAGCGCGTCACCAGCTTATCCCCGGCAGGATTGACCAGCATGAGGGTGAACATCTGGTAGTCGATGAGGCGGCGCAGAAGCTGGCCGATGCGTTCGAAGAGCTGGTCGAGCTCGAGGATCGAGGTCAGCTCGACGGCGATCTCGTTGAGCACTTGAAGAGCCTGCGCCTGGCGGGTGACGCGCGAGTAGAGGCGCGCGTTCTCGATGGCCTGGCCGATGCGCGAAGCGGTCAGGGTGAGCAGGTGCAGGTGCTCGGGGCGGAAGTAGTTTGCTTCTTCGCTTTCGAGATCGAGCACGCCGATGACCTTGTTCTTGTTGATGAGCGGCACGGAAAGCTCGGAGCGCACATCTTTACTGGCCGCAATGTAGTGCTCGACCGCCGGGTTCGCCGGGTCGTTCACGTCGTTGATCAGGATGGCCTGGCGCGTCTGTGCCACCTGGCCGACAATGCCCTGGCCAACGGGAATCCTCAATCGCTCGGCCTCGGGCGTATGGCCGATCTGGAAGCGCATGCGCAGCTCTTTGCCGCTCTCGTCGATCAGCAGGATGGCGAAGATGCGGTAATCGATGATGGAGCGGATCAGCTCGGAGGTGCGCTTGAGCAGCGTGCGCAGGTCGAGCGTATTGTTCAAGGCCTCGGCGAGGCGCAGCAGGAAGCTGTAATCGCCGGTGTCAATGCGGACATTGACGGGATCGAGATAGTTGCCGGCTGCCGGACGATAATCCCCCTCCAACTCGGGCCCTCGCCGATAGGCGAGCTCGGTCTCGTGAGTTGGTTCGGGTGTTGGTGGAGCGATGGGGGAATCTTCCGGCATTTGGGTTGATTGTAACGGAATACGGCTGATTTGGATTGGCTTTCAGCCCGGCGGCACGGGCAGGGAACGGAGCTTCCGGCTCCGAAACAGAGAGGAAGAATGGTTGTGGAAAACGTGCATAAAAAACAAAATCGTCTTAGAATAGCGAGCCATGATGAAGAACCGCTCCGTGCCCACCGATACCGTGCTGCCCCATGTGATGTATCAGTGCATTCCCGATGCGCTGATCTGGCTGGGCCGGGTCTTCGGCTTTCAAGAGCACTACCGCTACGGCGAGCCAGGCGGCCCGGTGAGCGGAGCGCAGGTGTATGTCGGAAAGGCCGTCATCCAGTTATCTCGCGCCCGGGGCTTCAAGATTCCGGAGCAGTTGGGCCACGGCACGCAGTACCTCTCCATCTTCCTCGACGATGTGGATGCGCATTATGCACACACCAGGGCTGAAGGTGCGCGGATCGTAGAAGAGTTGCACGAGACCGTGTACGGTGAACGGCAATATGTCGCGCTCGATTTAGAAGGTCACCGCTGGCTGTTTTCGCAGCATGCGCACGACCTTTCACCGGAAGAGTGGGGAGCGGCTGTGGCTGGGAAGCCTAAGCCTTAGCGCGAAGTCCGGGCGCCCTTTCACAGAAGTCTCGAATAGTTGGGCGTGGTCATTCTTGCGCATAATTTGCAGCCGATAGGTTTTAATTGTATTATTGTATTAATACAAAATGATAATTCGCGTACAGCCCGGCCTTGGCATTCCGATTTATCTGCAAATTGAGTCGCAGGTGAAACATGCCATCGCCGCGGGCGTGCTGAAGCTGGACGATGCTTTGCCGCCGGTGCGCAGGCTGGCTACGGAGTTGCGCATCAACCCCAACACTGTGGCGAGGGCGTACCAGAACCTGGAGCGCGACGGCATTCTGCGCACTGTTCCCGGAGGTGGCTGCTATGTCAATGGGCAAAGCCCTGGCTTGCTCAAGTCGGAGAAACTGCGCCGGCTTAAGCCGCTTGCTACACAACTGGCCGTCGAAGCCAAGCAACTGAGACTAGGACGCGAAGATCTGGTGCAATTACTCGAAAACTCATACGACGAATTGAATGCAAAAGAACCGGGGGAGGCGTAATCGTGAGCGATCTAGCCATCGAAACGCAGTCATTGCACAAGCACTATGGAGCCGTTCGCGCAGTCGACGGACTCGAGATGCATGTCCCGCGCGGGTCCATCTATGGATTTCTGGGCCGCAATGGCGCGGGGAAGACTACGACCATTCGTATGCTGGCGGGCCTGGCGCACGCGACCGGCGGGCAGATGCGCGTCCTCGATCTCGACCCGCAAATCAATCGCATCCAGGTGCTCGAACGGACTGGCCTTGTCATCGAAAAAATGCTGCTGTCCTCAATGACCGGCGACGATCTGGTGCGTTTCAATCGCGGATTCTTTCCCCGCTGGTCCGACACTCTGGCACGCAAATATGTCGAGGTGCTGGAAATTCCCATGAAGCGGAAGTTTCGCAAGCTCTCGACAGGGAACCAGACCAAGCTTTGCCTGCTGCTGGCATTGGCTCAGGGAGCCGAGTTGCTGATACTTGACGAGCCGACGGCGGGACTCGATCCCATCATTATCGATCAGCTCTTGCGCGTGCTGGTGGATGACTTTGCCAACGAAGGCCGCACGCTTTTCCTGTCTTCGCATCATCTTTCCGAAGTGGAGCGAATTGCCGACTGGGTGGGCATCATCGACCGCGGCAAGCTGCTGCTGGAGGCGCGGTTGGACGATGTGCGCGCCAATTTCCGGAGCGTCTGTGTGGTGGGTGAGAAGCTGCCAGTCGCTGGAGAAGGCGATGTTTTCAGAGCACGGATCGGTGAGGGAACAACGGAATATGTGGTGCGAGCCAATGCGGAGGCTTTCACGGCGCACCTCCGAAGCCAGGGTGCAACCGTGTTGGATGTTTCTGCGATGAACTTGCAAGAGATTTTTGTGGAGCTGGTTGGAAAGGGGGAAGCCGATGTACCTATGGAAGTATTGGCGTGAATCGCGACTTGTCCTGGGCGCTTGCCTGGTTGGAATAGCCGTCTTGCTTGTGCTCATTTGCCATGAGCATCTGTTTCTTGATGCCCATCCACGGTTTCAGAATCTTCTCTATATTCTTCCTTCAGTGTTATTCGTTCAGTCGATTCCTGTCAGCTTCGTGGCGTGGCTTTACGGCAGCTTCGGCGTGGGACACGATTTGGGAGAAAAGAGTGGAGCTTATATATTCAGCAGGCCAAGGAGCCGCGCATTCTTTGTGTGGAGCGACTGGGGTTTTGGTTTAACGCAACTGCTGGTAGTTGTGACAGCACTCAACATAGCGCTGGGATATGAAGTCCACCGAATGCTTCTTGCCGTCGGAGATCCCTACAGCGGCGGTATTCTGCTGTCGAATAAAACAGTTGCGCTGACCACCATCATTTGCCTGAACATCGCCGCGTCTTTTCTGCTATCGGCACTTGTTTTTAGCGTCACTTACCTTTTTACTGTGCTAGCAAGGCACGCGAAGGGCCTCATGCTTGGGGCATTTGCACTTCTGTTATACCTACTTCTCAAAGATGCTGTGAAGCATTATTGGCCGTCGATCATTTTGCCGGATTTAATTCCCGTGGAATTTGCTCATACCGGCCAAGAGGTGACTGGGTTTGTGAAGGACTTGGGACTGTCCTTCTCAATTCGTTTGGCCGTAATCCTACTTTTCCCTCTCGCGGCGCAATTCTTGTTGCAGAAGCGAGATATTGAATAAACCGCTTCCGAAGTTGAGCAAGAAAGGCTCATGCCCTGCGGAGTTACTCCGCGCCGAGTTCGCGGACCATGGCCACGGATGCCGACGCCCCGATGCGGTTCGCTCCAGCCTCAAGCATGGCTCGGGCGTCGGCCAGGGTGCGAATGCCTCCCGAGGCTTTGACGCCGCAGCGGGCTCCGGCTACTCCGCGCAGCAGAGCTACATCGGCAGCGGTTGCACCGGAGGTCGAGAAGCCGGTTGAGGTCTTCAGGAAGTCCGTTCCCGCACTAATGGCGATCTCCGAAGCGCGCAGCTTTTCTTCAACCGTAAGCAGGCAGGTTTCGAGGATGACTTTGAGCAACGCTCCGTGGTTGTGGGCGACTTCGGCTACGCCTCGAATCGTTCGCTCGACATGCGCATGTTCGCCGCTCTTGAGCTGGCCGATGGAAATCACCATGTCCAGCTCGCGCGCGCCGAGCCGGATGAGCGCGCCCGCCTCCTGGCGCAGCGTCGAAGCCAGCGAGGCTCCCAGCGGGAAGCCGATCACCACGCCGACGGGAACGCCGGTGCCGGCGAGCAGGCCTGCGGCCGTCGAAACCCAAACCGGGTTGACCATGGCGCAGGCGAAGCGGTAGCGGATGGCTTCGTCGCATAGATTCTCGACCTGGGTGCGCGTGGCCTCGGGCTTGAGCAACGTGTGGTCGATGACCGCGGCAAGGCGGCGCCAGTCCGACAGCGTCTCGGCCGCGAAGCCCGCAGCGTCAAAGTAGCCATTGTCTATATCGAGGTCGGCATCGACATCGGTATCAAGGCCGATCGTAGCGAGCTGGGACGGCGAAACTGCAAGTGTTGCGTCAGGGAATTGCATTCGATTCGGCATTCTCCTGGTACTCCTTTTGGGAAACGATCCGGTTGCTGTATCCGGGGGCCAAAGCATCTACCGGAACAGGAGTATAGCTCCGATTGTTGGCTCCCGCCACTGCGTGCCTTACACAGCTTCCGGAGGCATCAGGCAGATATCCGGCAGATTGCGATAGCGTTCCGAGAAATCCATTCCATAACCGATCACAAACAGGTTGGGAATCGAGAATCCGACGTAATCGGCTTCAATTGGTTCGATGCGCCGGGAGGGCTTGTCGAGCAGCGCTGCGATGCGCAAACTCTTGGGATGATGTTGCAAAAAGACCTTGCGCAGGTAGGTGAGGGTCAGTCCGGTGTCGAGAATATCCTCCACGATGAGAACGTTCTTGCCTTCGATCGGCTCGTCCAGGTCCTTGATGAGCTTGACGGCTCCCGACGAGGTCTGGCTGCCCTTGGCGTAGCTCTTGACCGCGACAAAGTCGAAGGTAGCGTCGACCGCGACGCAGCGGGCCAGGTCGGAAAGAAACGGGGCCGCGCCCTTGAGCACACCGATCATAACCAGCTTTTCTCCGGCCAGATCGCGAGTGATCTGCTCACCCATCTGACGCACGCGCTCCGCGATCTGCTCGCGGCTTAGCAGGACTTCCAGTCCCAGGGTTGTTGTTGTCGCCATGCGCTCTAGTATCACCTGCGAGGCTTCCGCTCGCCAACTGGCAGATTGGAGAACGGCTCGCGGCATCTGTAGTTAAGATTCTGGAGATTGCAAGAGGTTGCGCTTGACCTGCCACTGCGAGTTGGGTGTAATACCGCTCATGCGCAAGAGTTGGTATTTGGCTGTCGCGATGATGTTGTGCCTGGGTGCGGGATTCGCGTCCGCGCAGGAACCAGCGGCGAACCCGGCAGGGGGCGCCGTCGCGGACAATACGCAGCCGGAAAAGCGTCCCGCCCGGTATGTTGAAAAAGAAATGTACGTGCCGGTGATGAATGCGCTGCCGCAGGGCCTGGATGTGCTGGAGGTGTATATCGCCACTCCGGGGCGTCATCCGCTGGCGATCCTCACGCACGGCTCTGCGGTCGACGCAGCCGAGCACGCCCACGTGACGCCCTGGGCGCAGATGAACCAGGCGCAGTGGTTTGCGCGCCGGGGCTATGTGGTCGTGGTGGTGGTGCGCAAGGGGTATGGCAAATCGGGTGGCATGGAGGACGGCAGGTTTGGCGGATGCGGCCCGCGGGGGAGCTTCGAGGAAGCCGGCGAGGCTTCGGCGGAGGACCTGCGCGAGGTCATCGCTTGGGCCGCCAAGCAGCCGGAGGTCGATCCCGAGACCGTCTTGAGTGTCGGAATCTCGACGGGCGGCTTTGCGCAGGTTGCGCTCTCGGCCAATCCTCCCAAGGGGTTGAAGGCGGCCATCAGCTTCGCCGGCGGGCGCGGTTCGGATGGCAAAGAGCACAACTGCAATCTCGACGGGCTGCTGCACGCCTTCCGCGCCTTTGGCAAGGATGCGGCCAAGCACGGATCGCTGCCGATGCTCTGGGTCTATTCCCAGAACGATCACTACTTTCCGCCCTCGATGGCCACGCAGTTCGACGCGGCCTACCGCAAGGGCGGCGGCGCGGATGAGTTTGTGATGGCCCCTCCGGACGGCGAAGACGGCCACCACCTCTACAGCCATCCCGAAGGGTGGTCCGAGACCGTGAACGGATTTCTGAAGGCGCGCGGGCTGTTGCCCCTGGGCGATGTGGTTCTGCCGCCGCCGGTGGTCCCGGATGTTCCTGCGCCCGAGGGCTTACATGACCGTGGCCTCGAAGCCTGGAAGCGATACCTGGTCAGCGCACCCTACAAGGCTTTTGCGACAACGGGTGACGGGGTTTGGGGGCAATCCAACGGAGCTTTCGACCAGGCGATCGCGGATCACGATGCCGAGGAGCGGTGCAGGAAAGCCGCCGGGGCCAATGCCAATGCGTGCCACGTGGTGGCGCGGACGCCCGGAGTGAAATAGCGAATTGCGGTGCTGGATTAGAGCAGAAGCAGAATTACCGAAATGTAGCGACCAGCGTGCGGGGCGGATTTTTCTTGAGGAAAAATCCGCTCGACTTCCGAGGCCTCACCTTATACCAATTCTGCTTCTGCTGTAGTTGGACTTTACCCTCCCATCCTTCCGCGATGAGGTTGCGGAAGGATGGGGCGTCTCTCAACAGAGTCCGTCATTTGGTTTCGACACCGGGACGCTGGGTGTTGGGGTCGAGCCGGTTTGCGCCCTGGAAGGGTAGCATCCAGCCGGGGTATTCCGGCGGGAGCTGGCTGACCTTGTCGAGCTGCTGCAGTTCCTCGGGGCTGAGCTTCACGTCCACTGCGGCAAGATTGTCCTGGAGCTGATCCGTGCGCTTGGCGCCGATGATCACAGATGTGACGACCGGTTGATGCAGCAGCCAGGCGAGCGCAATGCGGGCGGGCGAGCAACCGTGGGCCTCGGCGATCGGGCGCATGATTTCGAGGATGCGCCAGGCGCGCTCCTTGTCCACCACGGGGAAGTCGAACTCGGAGCGGCGCGAATCTTCGGGTTTCTGGTTTTCACGGCTGAACTTGCCGGAGAGCAGCCCTCCGGCGAGCGGGCTCCAGACGAGCAGGCCTGTCTTTGTCTGCCGGAACATGGGTGCGAACTCGCGCTCCAGATCGCGCCCTGCAATCGAGTAGTAAGCCTGCAGCGTGTCGAAGCGGGCGTAACCCTTGAGTTCAGAGATGGTGATCGCGCGGGAGAGTTTCCACGCCTCCCAATTGCTGGCGCCGATGTAGCGGACCTTGCCCTGTTGAACAAGGGTATCGAGGGCGCGGAGGGTTTCTTCGACGGGTGTAACGGCATCGTTGCCATGGATCTGGTAGAGGTCGATGTGATCGGTGTCGAGGCGCTTGAGACTGGCTTCCACCGCGTCCATGATGTGACCGCGGGAGGCGCCAACATCGTTGCGCCCGGGGCCGGTGCGTCCGAAGACCTTGGTTGCGATGACAACGTCTTTGCGAGCAATGCCGAGGTTCTTGAGCGACTGGCCGAGAGTCTTTTCGCTTTCGCCTTCGGAGTAAACGTCGGCCGTGTCGAAGAAGTTGACGCCGGCATCTATGGAGCCCTTCACAAGGGCGTCAGCGCCTGCCTGATCGACTTGGCCAATCTTGCTCCAGAAACCGGAGCCGCCGTGAAACGTCATGCAGCCGAAGCAGACGGTAGAGACAAGAAGGCCGGTGTCGCCAAGTGTCTTATATTGCATGTGGAAAGTCCTTTGGCCGATGAAATCGGCTTTGCTAATCATATGCGAGGCGGGGGCCGACGATTCGGCAGCTTCAGAGGGCAACAGCAATATCGAGCAGGATACCAATCCATCTATACTCAGATAGGTATGCTGCCTTACATCCATATTGGAATTCACTTCGGGTCCTTCGGTCCCTTCAATATCCCGACCTTTGGCCTGATGCTTTGGGTGGCTACGGTCTGCGGCGCAATCGTGCTGCATTACAGCTTTCGCCGCGATCGTATCGTCGATTCAAAAGGCGAGCCGGCCGATGCGCTGGGGATGGTTGCGCTGACCGTTGTGGCTGGAATCATCGGCGCCAAGCTGTGGCACGTGCTCGATTCGCCCGCCGAGTTTCACGCGGATGGCTGGTCGGTGCTGTGGTCTACCGGTGGATTTGCCTGGTTTGGCGGCCTGGTCGCCGGGATTATCGCGCTGATGGTGCAGGGCAAGCTGGCCGGACTGAGCGCCCTGCGCACGCTGGATCTGGCTTCGCCGGCAGCGGCGGTCGGGTACGCGATTGGGCGCATCGGCTGCCTGACTTCGGGCGACGGCGACTACGGAATTCCCAGCAATCTGCCCTGGGCGATGGGCTTTCCCAATGGGCTCGACCCGACGCCGCCGGGGGTCCATGTGCATCCTACGCCGATCTACGAATTGATTGCCGGTTTGGCGATTGGCTGGTGGCTCTGGCTGCGCGGCGGCAAAAAGCTGGGCGAGGGCGCGGTCGTCGGCGAGTATCTGCTGCTCACCGGCCTAGCTCGTTTTCTGGTTGAATTCATCCGGCGCAACCCAAAGATTTTGCTTGGGTTGTCCAATGCGCAACTGGCCAGCGTTGGGTCAATCGCCGCTGGCGCAATCTTGATGTGGATTGCCGCCAGGCGCAAGAATGCCCCGGAAGACCCTGCGGAGATGGCCGAAGCTGCCTGAATTAGCTCTTAGGCTCCTGGCTCCAATCGCAGGGGATGGCGCGCCGTTGCGCCGAGCTTTCGACGGCCCATTCAAGCAGTTGCGCAACCCTCCAGGCGTCGATGGCCTGTACCGGCGGCGCTACCTTACCCAGGATGGCGTCGCGTACTCCGGCGTAGTAGAGCCGGTAATCGCCGGGGATGGGACGGACCGGATAGGTCACCATGCTGCCGCCCGGATCTCCTTTTGGCTCAACGGCTAACGTTCCCCAACTGGAAGCTGGTTCGAGGCCCCAGTTCGGCTCGACCACGCGTCCGGTCTCGTTCAGGCGAGCCTCCTGCGGGTCGAGTCCCCACTTCACAAAATTGCCCTGAGTGCCGCGCACCCTGAACCGCGGGCGCGGCTGGGCGGCCAGATAGTTGCTGCCCAGCGTCACCACTCGGCCAGGATAGTAGAGCCGGACGGTGAAGGAATCGATGGCCGCGCCTCCGTCGCGTTCGGTAGTAACTTCCGCGCCGACTGCTTCAGGCAGGCCAAAAAGGACGAGCGCCTGATCCGTTAAATGGGTTCCGAGGTTGGTCAGAACGCCGCCCGGAGTGCTTCCGTCCTCTTGCCATTTGGCCAGGCGCGGATGAGGGCGCCAGCGATCGAACGTGGACTCAAAAGAGACAACACGGCCCAGTTTTTCTTCATGCAATAGTTTCTGAAGCGTCCGGAAGTCGCTGTCCCAGCGACGGTTATGAAATGGGATGACGAGCCTGCCAGCTTCGGCCGAGCTGGCCATCAGTCCGGCTACTTCTTTGGCCGTGGCGGCGACAGGCTTGTCGACGATGACGTGCCGGCGCGCTTCCAGAACCTGGTGGGCGTGCCGGATATGCCAGTTGTCGGGGGTGGCGACGACGATTAGCTCGAGGATCGCGTCGCCGAGCATGGCTTCGAGCGAGGGGTAAGTGACGATGCCGGGATAGGCGGCCTCGGCGTTGCGAGAGCTGCGCTCCACGACTGCGGCCAGTTCAAGGCCATCGACTGCCGTAATCAGCGGCGCGTGAAAGACCCTGCCCGCCAAGCCAAAACCGACTACCCCTACGCGAATCATGGATTACTCCCTCCGGCTCATCTTCCGGTTTAATCCAGGATTCTAGCAGCCGAACGAAGGGCTATTTTTTCAGCAACATCAATTGGCCGAGGTGGTACGAGGCGTGGCTGGTGCGGCTGAGCAGGATGGCGAGCCGGTTGCGATGGGGTTCGTTGGCGAAATCTTCCTCCGTCACCGTCGCGTGGCGCTCCAGCCATTGGTCAGGCGTCAGTTCGGCAAAAAGGGCGTTCAGCCGGGAATTGAGATCCTTCCAATTCTGACGGAGCTCGGCCGTGGGCGGCAATTCGGCTGCGGCGCGATCGGGTTGGGTGAGGAACGGCTCTTTGAGATGGGGATATTCGAGTTCGCCGAGGCGGAGCTGAGGGATCATGGCATCGTGAACGGCGATCAGGTGGCCGAGCAGGTAGATGGGGCGGTTCTTGCCGGGGGCAATTTCGTGGAGCATATCTTGGTCGCTGAGGGAGTCGAAAAACTTGCCGGCCCGGCCAACCCAGGCATCCCAGGACTTGATGGCTGTGGTCACAAATGTCGTTTCTTCGCTGATGCTCGTTGTCATATTCGAAATCCTTTCAAAGCTTTAGAGCTTTCGATGCCCACTTTCGCACAAAGAGTCAGCAAAGGGAGTCAGCATTTCGTCAGTGTCCGGCTGGAGCTTTGCCGCCGACTTTGAAGCTGCGGATGAAAAAGACCAAGGGGACCATGGCGATGGTGAGCAGGCCGAGGGCGTGGAAGCAGTCCATGAAGCCGAGCAGGCGGGTCTGCTGATCGAGCAGGTTGTAGTAGTGCAGATACGAGGCGCGCATGGCGTCGGCCTGCGAGTAGCCGTGAGCGGCCAGGTAGCTGGCCATGGATTGGATGGACTGCTGCAATGTGCCGGAGGATGCGGCGAGTGTGTCGCCGGTGCGGGATTGATGCAGGTCCTGGCGTCGCTCGCTGACGGTGGTGACAAAGGCGATGCCGAAGCTGCCGCCCCAGTTGCGGGCGAGATTGGTCAGGCTGGAGGCGCGGTTGTTCTGGTCTGGCCGTAGCTGCGAGTAGGCGATGATCGAGATGGGCACGAAGAAGAAGGCGTAGCCCAGGCCTTGCAGGGCGCGTGCCAGGGCGTAGTGGTTGTAGTCGGTCTGCAAGGTGAAGCTGCTGTACATCATCATGGAAGCGAAGACGACCGATAGGCTGAAGAGCAGCAGTGTTTTTGGATGAACCAGGCCGCGCTGGATCAACTGCGCTCCGACGGGCGCGAGCAAGGTGATGACGAACGCTCCAGGGCCGAGGACCAGGCCGGCGTCGATGGCCCGATAGCCGTAGAGCGATTGCAGGACCTGCGGGATCATTGTCGTGGACGCGAAGAGGCCGACGCCGAAGACGAAGTAGAAGGCCGAGGCGATGGCGAAGTTGCGATTGGCGAGCAGGCGCAGCTCGATGATGGGATCTGGATGGCTTAACTCCCAGTAGATGGCGCCGGCCCACGCTGCGATGGCGATGATGAACATCCACAAAATGATGGGGCTGCCGAACCAGTCGTCGATCTGGCCGCGGTCGAGCACGAGTTCGAGCGTGGCGGAGCCGATGCCTACGAGCAGGATGCCGATGTGGTCGATTTGCAACTTGCCTGCCGCTTTGGCGGCTTTGCGTTCGGCGACAAAGGCCGGCGGATCGTGGACGAAGCGGCTGGTGAGCCAGAGCGAGAGCGCGCCGATGGGGATGTTGATGAGGAAGACCCAGCGCCAGTTGTAGTTGTCGGTGATCCAGCCGCCGAGGACTGGGCCGATGGCCGGCGCGGTGACGATGGCCACGGTGTAGAGCGCGAAGGCCGAGGCGCGCTTGTGGGCTGGGAAGGTATCGACCAGGATGGCTTGCTCGACCGGCGCGAGCCCACCGCCGCCGATGCCTTGCAGGACGCGCGAGATGAGCAGGATGTTCAGGCTCGGCGCGATGCCGCAGCAGAAGGATGTAATGGTGAAGAGCGCCACGCAGGCCATGTAGTAGTTCTTGCGGCCGAAGACGCGGCTGAAGAAGGCGCTCATGGGCAGGACGACGGCGTTGGCGACCAGATACGTCGTCAGGATCCAGGTGACTTCGTCGAAGCTGCGGCCCAGGCCTCCGGCGATGTAGGGGAGCGAGACGTTGGCGATGGAGGTGTCGAGCAGCTCCATGAAAGTGGCGAGCGTTACGGTGAGCGCGATGATCCAGGGATTGATGGGTTTGCGCGCCGCGGGCCACGCTGGTTTGGGATCGGGCGCGATTCTGGACTCAGGCTCGACTGCCAGTGCTAATTCCGGTGCGTCGAGAACGCTGGATTCTGCCACGGATGATCCTCTCGTTTCACGCGAAGAATGAAATGAGACCAATCGGTCTCATAACAAGATGCGTTCGCCGCGGGATCGGATTCCGGATTATTCGAGAGAAGTGTTGTGGATGCTCAGGCGCGTGGACTGCGGAGGTCGGAATCTACATAGGTGTCGAGGTCTTTGAGGGCCTGGCGGAGGGCCTGGTCGTTGCGCTCGATGCGGCTGATGAGCATGGCGCCTTCGAGGCCGCCGACGATGCGGTTGGCTACGGCGCAGGCGTCGATACCGGGCCGGATTGTGCCGGCCTTCATGCCTTCTTCGAGGATCTGGCTCAGCATGTTTTTCCAGTTGCGCAGCGCTTTGCGGACCCGGTCGCGAAGGACTGGGTTGCCGTTGTCCGAATCGACTGCGGTGTTGAGCAGCGGGCAACCGCCGGGCAGGCCCGAGCGGGTGACGAAGTTGCAGATGTGCTGCTTGAGGCGGTCGGCGTGGTTGGGGATGGATTCGAGATTCTGGCGGCGCTTGGTGCTGGCGACGGTCCACGCGTAGTCGAAGGCTTCGGCGGCAAGCTCTTCCTTGCTTTCGAAATGACGGTAGATGCCGCCTTTTTCCAGGCCCGTGGCTTCCATGATGGCTTGCATGGAGCAGCCTTCGTAGCCGCGCTGGTTGAAGATGGCTGCCGCCTCGGCGATGATGCGCTGGCGGGTTTGGTCGCCTTTGGACATTGGCTTTCTCCGGAAAGAGACCGGATGGTCTTTATTGTAGCACCGTTTTGGGGAGCAAAGAGGTTTCTCGTGGATAACTCAACCGGCTGCTTCAATCCTTGCCGCGAGAGCTTGAGCCGGTCGATTCCGATATCTGCTCCGATATCCGTCCGTTAAGCCATGCCCGCTTGTTCCAAGAGGTGAAGATCGACATTTCCCAAACGCCGTCGATTCGAAACAAAGGCTTTACAAAATAATCTTTTGTTCACTTGATTTGCGTTCGCGCGGAGTGGATACTCCTTTCACTCTCAATCTCAACAGGAGAAGACAGATGAACGTACAAGCTGCCATTAACGCCGGTCTCTTTGTCCAGTTTGTGTATAACAACTGGAATGCCGTCTCGCAAACTACGAACCTAGACGGTCGCGAAGTTACGATCGCAGGTTTACCTGTGATCGCGGGCAAGACCTACACTGTTCTGAAGACTATCTACTCCAACGACCTCGCCACGGACATCAACCCGCAGAGGCCGCTCCTTGAAGGTTTTAAGACGATCGGCATCGTAGCTCAGAATGCGGCGGACTCTGCCGATATCTTCATCGCCGTGCGTGGCACGGAGAATATCTGGGAGTGGATTCAGGACTTCAAGTTTCTTCCCCGCCCGTTCCCAAACGTCCCCGGCTCAGGGCTCACCGAAGATGGCTTCACGGTCATGTACTTGTCCTTCTCCCTGACTCCCGGCCCCTCGGCCACATTTTTGGCCGACATCAAGGCCCTGCTGCCGTCGAACGCGATGGTGACCATCGCCGGGCACAGCCTCGGCTCCGCTCTCGTCACGTTGCTGGCGATGGACATGGCCGTAAACTCCAACTTTCCGCTGTTGGTCTACACTCTGGCGAGTCCCAGGGTCGGCGATCTTTCCTTCCACAACCTTTACGATCACATCGTGCCCAATACTTTCCGCGTCGCCAACCGCCTGGACATCGTTCCTAAGACACCGCCGCCGCTGTTCTATTTTCACGTCGGCGACGAGACGGAACTCATCCCCAGCAAGACAATGAAGTTCGATCTGCTCTGCGAGCACCATCTCACTTCCTACTTCAACATGCTTGGCACGCTCATTGGCGCGCAAGCCCTCTATCCCATCGACGCTGGCTGCCTGAATGCGCCTCCTGTTGCTGCATGACGGGGATTTGGTTGGAAGGACAGACGAGAAAGGCAGAGGCTAGCGGCGCGGGCGCAGCAGGGCTTTGGGCGAGGTCAGCTTCCAGGCTTGGCGGATCAGTTCGGCGAGGGGCTCGTCGGCGATCTGGGTGAGTTCGACGCCGATCCAGCCTTTGACGCCTACGTAGGGCGGCTTGAAGTAGGTTGCCGGGGCTTCGGCGATCATGGCCGCCTGCGCGCCGGGCGGAGCGGGGATCCAGATGGCGGTGTGGCCGTCGCTGTGGTGGTTGTTGGCGACCATGACGAAGACGCGCTTGGCGACGAAGAAGGTGGGCTTGCCGTGGGAGAGCTTTTCGGAGACGCCGGGCAGGGCGAGGCAGAGCTTGCGGACGCGGTCGATTTGGGTTTCAGCGGGGATGGTCATGTTGTTTTCTCTTGCGGACGGCTGGTTGCCATTGTTTCAGATTTGTGAGGGACTAAAAAGGATCGCGAAGCGGCCGATGGGTTTGGATTTGGGAAGGCCCAGGCTCCTGTATTTTTTGATGTCGGCGACGGCCTGTGCGATTAGTTCGGACCAATTGTCTTCCATGTGACTTCCTCTCCGAAAGCGGATTTACGCGGCGTGTGGGCGGCTCAATGCAATTGTGCGCAATTGCACGCAAGTGCAGTGTGAGTGCGAAGTGTGAGTGTGAAAGGCTCGGTTTGCGCGTGGGCGAATTGTGGATGGTCCAATTCCTGTGCTAGGCTGCGAGCTTATGGAGGATCCATCGATGACGAGTGTGGCTGAGGCGTTTTTTGAGGCGTGCGAGGCGGGTAAGGGTTGGGAGGTTTGCAGCGCTTACTGCACTCCCGATGCGAGCTTTGCGGCCCAGGCAGAGCCGCTGGCGGAGATCACTACGCTGGCGGGGTACACGGACTGGATGAAGGGCGCGATGGGGATCTTTCCCGATGGGCGCTACGAGCTGAAGGCCTTTGCCGTGGACGAGGCGCGGAAGACCGTAGTGGCTTATGCAGTCTTCCACGCGACGCATACGGGTGAGGGCGGGCCGGTGCCGCCGACGAGGCGCAGCATGAGTACGGACTACGTCTACGCGATGCAGTTTGAGGGTGGGAAGATCGTGCACATGACGAAGGTTTGGAATTCGGGGTTGGCGATGAAGGCGATTGGGTGGGCTTAGGGAACTGTTGGAGGCACGTTAGACCCACCCTTCGCTAAGCACACGGAGGATGGGGCATCCGGCGTGTTCGATTAGCTCGAATAGATGGTCGTCCATGTGAATTCTCTCCGAAAGCGGTTTTGCGCGGCGTGTGGGCCGCTCTCATTCGATTGTGCGCTTTGGGAGGGTAATTATCGGCAATGGCCGGCTAGCTTGGCGGGCGAAAAATATGGGCGGTAGAATCCCGCAACTGATAACGGTCGGTTCTTTGTGTGCATAGGGGATTTTGCGCCAGCTGAAATCGGGCAATTGGTATTCAACTCAGCTTCGGCTTGGCTGTAACCCGGGAAGAATAGATGCCGGCTTCTTGACGCGTGTCATGTCCCGATCTGGGCAACCGGGCTACTGCGCCAGAGATCCGCCCGGTGCGACTCTGTGCACATTCTTTTTGAGTGACTCAATTGGTATGGAAGGTAAACACATCGGGCCGGTTATAGTGGCCCGCCACGTCCAAGTCGAACTTTCCTCGCGGGATATCGTCCAGATCCAGGTCCGCAGTTAACAGCCGTTCGCCTTCGGCGGGGCCAGAGATAATCTCTCCACTCGGAGAAACAACGAGACTTCTCCCATCAATTTCGCCGGCCGCCTCCCTCATATCTTGCGGCCAATCGTCCTTGGTCAGGAACTGGCATGCGCTGAGCACAAAGCAGCGCCCTTCGTACGCAATGTGACGCGTACTCGACTGCCATATCTCCCTCGTGTCCACTGTGGGTGCACACCAAAGCTGAACGCCCTGATTGTAGAGGTGCTGCCGGTATAAGGGCATGTAGTTCTCCCAGCAGATGGCCATGCCGATGCGGCCCAGCTCGGTATCCACTACTTGCATGGTTGAGCCATCCCCTAATCCCCAAATCAGACGTTCGCTACCGGTCGGCATGAGTTTCCGATGCTTGGCGATGAGTCCCTGCTGGGGGGAAAAGAGGAGCGATGAACAATAGAGGGTGCCCCCTGCGCGTTCCACGACTCCGATCACAATATGAAGGCTGAGCTCCTTCGCCCAGCTCGCCAGCGTCTCTGTCTCCGGGCCAGGGCATTGGATGGCCGCCTGAAAGTAGCGGCGAAAATGCTCGCGTCCCTCATCGGTTCGATTTCCGACGGTAGTCCCAAAGGTCAATCCTTTTGGATAGCCGCCCAGGAGCGCCTCTGGGAATACCAACAGCTGCGCGCCGGCAGACGCTGCCTCGCGGCATCGCCTCTCTACCTTCCGCAGGGTCGACGGGGTATCAAACAACACACTTCCTACTTGTGCGACGGCAGCTCTAATCATAACTTCATGCTAAATGTCGGCAGCGGGAAGATGCGTACCCCGGTCGAAAGTCCTCGCACGAGCTCCGAGGACTTCCGTTCCGGCGGTCAAACTGGGACGTAGGATGTTGACCACAGTCAATGCGCTCATTGACGAACCATTGTGTTGCTGGTTAATTTGATCACGCTTATGCGGGAGTTGACCGCCCTGATCGCTTTGTTGTCTGTTCTGGAAGGACAACAGCAGATTCCCTTCGGGAATGACAGACAAGAAAAACAAGGGCAACAGCAAATGCAAGAGCAACGGCAAAAGCAGATTCCCTGCGGGAATGACAGACAGAAAGGCAAAAGCAAGGACAACGGCAAGAGCAATGGGAGATTCGCGTCGGGAAGGACCGGTAGAAAGACGAGAGTCTCTTAGTCGCGCAGTGCGACGACTGGATCGACGTAGGCGGCGCGACGAGCGGGGATGGCGCAGGCTACGATTGCGACCAGGCCGAGCAGCAACGTGACTCCGAGAAGGACGAGCGGATCGCGGGAGCTGCCTTCGGCCCAGTGGGCGAGGATTTTGTTGAGCGCGAGAGCGAGGATGAGCCCGGCGCCGATGCCGCAGCCCAGGCTAATTGCAGCCGACTTATAGACGATGCCGAGGACGTGGCTGCGCTGCGCTCCGAGGGCCATGCGGATGCCGAACTCGCCGGTGCGCTGGGCGACGGTGTACGAAACGACGCTGTAGAGGCCGACGGCGGCGAGCGCGAGGCCGAGTGCGGCGAAGGCTCCGAAGAGCCAGGCGATGAGCCGCTCCTGCTGGTATTCGGGCTGATCGGTGATCCAGTGCTCGAGGTCGCGGATGTTGCCGTGGAGTGGCTGCTCGGGATCGATGGTGTTGATCTTTTTCACGACCGTCTGGAGCAGAGGCAGGGGTGGGAGTGCTGCGCGGACGAGGATGAGCACGCTCACGTCCATGGAATTGGGATAGGGTGTGTAGACCTCGGGAAGGATGGGATCTCTCAGGCCGTTGTTGAGCCTGTCCGCGACGACGCCGACGATGCGGAACCATGCGCCGTCGGTGCCGGGGCCATCGAGCACGTAGGGTGGTTGCTGGACGAGATCGGGGATCTTGAGGAAGTGGCCGATGGCGTTGCCAGCAGGGAAGTAGCGGTGGGCGAGCGTCTGGTTGACGACGGCGATGTGGGCGGCGCCGCGGTTTTCGTTCTGGTCCCAGAGACGGCCCTGGAGGAGCGGGATGCGCAGCAGTTGAAAGTAAGTGTGGCCGACGAAGCCGATGCCGGCCTGCTGATCGTCGATGGCCTTCTGGCCCTGGAACTCGATGCGCGTGATCCAGCCATCGTGGGGTGGTGTGGCGGTCTCAGAGATGGCGGCCATGGTGACGCCGGGAACTTCGGCGATCTTTTCACGCATCTGTTCGAAGTATGCGGAGCGTTTGGCCCAGTTGCCGTAGGTATCGGAGCTGATGGGCATGTCGATGCCCATGACGTTGTGCGGGTCGTAGCCGAGAGGTGTATGCATCATGCGGCGAAAGCCCTGGATGGATGCGCCGGCGCCGGCGAGCATGAGCAGCGTGAGCGCGATCTGGGTGGCGATGAGAGTGTTGTTGGCGGCGCGGGCGCCGACGCGTCCGGCGACCTTGCGGCCGCCTGCCTGTATGACTCCGCGCAGGTCGGGTTGGGAGAGACGGAGGGCTGGCCAGAGCCCGAAAAGAATGCCAGTGAGCAGGGCCACGGCAACGCTGAAGGCGAGCACGGGAAGGTTGATGTGGATGGCGGCTTCATGCGGGAAGGAGTTTTCCGGCAGCATGGCCACGATGACGGCGACGAGACGAAACGCGATGAGGATGCCGAGCCCCGCGCCGGTGAGCGAGAGCAGGAGCGACTCGGTGAGCAACTGGCGGACGATGCGGCTGCGCGATGCTCCGATGGCCGAGCGGACGGCGAACTCATGCTGACGGGCTGTGCCGCGCGCCAGCAGCAGGATGGAAACATTGCCGCAGCCTATGGCGAGCAGCAGAGCGACGGCGCTGAAGAGCAGCGCGAGCGTGCCGCCGAGGCGCTTGAGGAAATCGTCATTGAGGCCGATGACGGTGAATTCAAAAGGAGCCGGAGGAAAGTTGGCGGGGGTTTGCTTGGCGAACTGGCCGATGAGCGGACCAAGCGCGGCGTTGGCCTGGGCATGGGTGATGCCCGGCTTGAGGCGCAAGCCGACGGCGTAGGGGTTTTCGGAAGCGGTGGAGAAATCGATAGGCATGTAGACGTCGGCGTCGTTCCAGGCGAAGCGCGAAGGAGCGACGCCGACGATGGCGTAGTTTTTGCGGGAGAGCTGGAGGGTTTTGCCGACGACGTCGGGGCTGCCATTGAAGTGGCGCTGCCAGAACTTGTAGCCGAGCACGACGACGGCCTCGGGATGACGGTTGTCGACGGAGTCCGATGGGAGCAGTCCGCGGCCGAGCGCCATGGGCACGCCGAAGTACTGAAAGCCATTGGAGGTCATCTGGCTGACGGCGACCTCTTGCGGCAGCTCATGGCCGGTGAGGGTGAGGCTGACGTTGTTGGTCATGAAGGAGTCTTCGACGACGGGCGAGCTGCGCAGAGACTGCCACTGCGATGCAGTGAGGCCGAAGCCGTCTTGCTGGCCGCTCTTGTCGACGAGGCGCATGTGGACCATGCGATCGGGGGCGCGGTAGGGATACGGGTTCATGACGACGGCGTAGAGGACGCTGAAGACGGCGGTGGTGGCTGCGATGCCGAAGGCCAGAGAGAGAATGGCGGTGATGGAGAAGCCGGGAGTTGCCTTGAGCTGGCGCAGCGAGTAACGCAGGTCTTGAAGCAGGGATTTCATGCCGCCCTCCGGAAGATCGCTTTTCAGCGATCTCCTGTGGGGAAGCACATGAGCGGCCAATTTGCGAATGCGGTAGATGCTTGAGCCGCAAGGCGCGAGGGATGGAGAGCAGGGGTGGAAGTGTCCGGTGGTGGAAATTGGCGTTCGGAAATGGACGGGTGGCGATGGCTAATTGCGATCGATGGAGACTCCGCCGTTGGTGGTCTCTACCTGGATGGTGGGGCCGCCCTGGCCGATTTGCGTGTCGATGTGATTGCGGATGGAGCCCTGGATTTTGATGGGGAAGCCGACGGAGACGCCTCCGTTGACGGTGGCTGCGACGAGATGGGCGGAGTAGTTGTCGGGAGCATTGACGGTAACGCCGCCGTTGGTGGATTTGGCGAAGAGTCCTTCACCGCGCCACTGCGCGCCGTTAAGGGCGACATTGACGCCGCCGTTGACGGTGGTGGCGTGAACTTTGCCGCCGAGGTCGCGGAGGGTGACGCCGCCGTTGGTGGTCTTGGCGAAGATATCTCCATCGATGTTGGAGATTTCGATACCGCCGTTTTCGGTATGGAGCTCGGCGGCGAGGTGGCGTGGGACGTGCAGGCGGAAGTTGACATACCAGCTACTGCCGAAGAGGCCCGAAAACAGGCCCGACGTGGGGCCTTCGGCGCGGATGGAGCCGTCGGTGAGGATCTTGATTTCCTTGAGCAGGGATCGGGCTTGCTCGGTGCTTGAGTCCTGGGCGACGACGCGGGCCTCGAGGGCAATGTCATGGCGGTCTTCGCCAATGACTTCAATGCCGCCGTTTTTGCCGGAGACGGTGATCTGGCCGTTGACCAGGGGCAGGGTGGCGCGGCGGAGCTCGCAGACCTTCTCTTTGCCGCCGAAGAAGCTGTTGTTGTGGGTGTTGCCTTCGTCTCCGTTGCAGGGGGTGGTGGTGAAGGACTGGGCGTGCAGGGGGATGGCGGCGAGGAGGGTGAGGCTGAGAGCGAGTTTGTGCATGGTCGTCTCCTGTGCGGAAGGGCTGCACAGGGAGGTTACGGCGGAGGACGAGAATTTGTTCCCAAGCGAAAGGATTGGATGGAGGTGTCAGGGATGTGCAGGGCAGGAGCCGAAGTCTTTGACGAAGCTGCTAACGACAAAGGTGTGCTGACCGTTGATGGTCTTTTTGCGGCCTTTGATTTTGACTAAGTCGCCGGGCTTGATGCTGGCTGTGTCTCCGGTGAGGAGATAGGCCTGATCGCCGCTGCCGGTGAGCTGAAGGCCGCCGGGGGTGCTGGCGACGCAGCCTTTGATGGACGGGTGGTGGGTGACAATGTAGACGACGCCGACACCCACGCCGACGCTGATCACGACGATTCCGACAACGACCGCGACGCCGATTTCGTGGAAGCTGTCGGCTTTTGCGGGCGGGGTCTGGGCGATAAGTCCGATGCAGATGGCTAGTGACAGAAGTTGGCGGAAGAGTTTGCGAGTCACCCTGTTCTCCTTGCACGTAAATCGATTCGTGAATTGATTGTCAAGAGTTGGAGAATCATAACTTCAATTGCAGGGGCGGACAAGAGAAATTTGCGTACGTGTGATCGGGCCAATTATGGGGCTAAGAAGCGGGGGAGGGGGGAGGGTACGGTTTTTCTAGGTTTTGGCGGTGGATGTTGTTGATGCAGCTGATTTTGCCGGTTTCTTTTTTTCGGCTTTTTCTAGAATTTTCATGATAGATTTGCGGCCCCTGGGGACGGCGGAGTGGGCTATCTGGGCGGCGTAGAGCAAACGAGTGGCATCGGAACCAGGGATGGCGCCGGGAAGCATTCCGTGGGTGACGCAGGCGATGAAGTCGCCGATGCTGTCGGCTCCGGTGAGCGGAGGAATGGACAGGGCGTAGGCCAGTTGGGCCGGGGTGGATGGGAAACCCCGTATCCATCCGTTGTTGCTTGATCGCTTCGCGGGCTCTTCTGGAAGAGCAGAAGCAGATTCCCGTTGGGAATGACGGGGCAGCAAAACAAACAAAAGCAGATCCTTCGCTTTGCTCAGGACGACAACTTTAGTGGCACACGAGTGATGGTAAAAGCGGGTCCTTCACTTTGTTCAGGATGACAAGTTTTGTGATTTGTAAATGATGGCCAAAGCGGTCCTTCGCTTTGCTCAGGATGAGAACTATATCATAAATAACTAGAAATAAAGATTATATTTTTCTATAATGCTCCATACAAAGCCTGCACAGCCACGAAGAATCAATGGCTTGCACGAGGAATCTACACGGAAACTGCACAGAACGGAATAACCGCAGGAGGCGATCATGGCGTTTATTACCGAGAAAGAGGAGCTGAAACCCGGCCTGATTCTCTTCCGGCGCGGCGACGTAGACCACCGGATGTGGTATTGCCGCATGAAGATGCCGAAGGCCGACCGCTATAAAACGGTATCGCTTAAAACGACTGACATTAGCGCGGCACGCGAGCGGGCCTTCGATCAGGACGCCGACATACGGTTTCGCATCAAGCATGACGTTCCCGTATTCAATCGGCCTTTCCGCGACGTGGCGCGAGAGTATCTGTTGACGCAGGAGGCGCGGGCGAAACGCGGAGAGATCAGCGCCGCGCGTCCTAAGAAACTCCGTGCCGTCATCGAGGGCACTTTAGACAGGTATGCAGGTTCGACTCAGGTCCATCTAATCGGTGACGAACGCTGGGGCAGCTATCCGGCATGGCGGCGGGAGAACGGCGCGGGACGCCACAAGCGTAACGGCGTTCGGGAAGTCACAGCCGATGCAGCGCAATCCTTCGCGGACCGTGAAGCCGAGCGCCGCACCAAGGTTCAGCACACCCTGGGCATCAGAGTGTTGAAGCCGATTGAAGTCAAACCTTCCAAAGAACGGGTAGTTCCTTTTATCAGCGATTCCACCATCCGTTTCGAGATGTCCATCTTCGGGGCGATCATGAACTATGCGGTGAAGAAACGCTATGTTCCCGCAAGCCAGCGTTTCGACGAGCGCCCGAAGCTCAAGACGATGCGGCGTGACGAGTTTACGCTGGAGGAGTATCGCAAACTCCACACCGTGGGTCGCAAGTGGATTGCCGAGGCTGATAAGCCGTCAAGCGTTTGGTATCGCACCGTCACCTATAACTTGATTCTGATTGCCTGTAATACAGGTATGAGGCCAGCGGAGATGAAGAACCTGCGCTGGCGCGACATCATGCCCGCAAAAGACCGCGAGGGCCGCGAGATTGTTGTCTTGTTCGTGCAGGGCAAGGGCAAGTCGCGCAAGCTGGTTGCTCCCAAGAGCGTTGGAGAGTATTTGGAACGCATCCGCGTTATCTCTAAAGCCACAGCACCGGACGACAGAGTATTTACCAACGTCACAGGCAAGCCCGCAAAGACTCTTTACAGCAGTCTGATTGCCGATCTTCTGAACGAAGCGAAGCTGCGCGAAGGCACGCAGGGCGTGCCGCGCTCGACCTATTGCTTCCGGCACACGTATGCTACGCTCCGCTTGCAGGAAGGCGTGGACGTGTATTTCCTTGCCGAGCAGATGGGAACGTCCGTCCACATGATTGAAAGCCACTACGGACACGTAAACACCATCAAGCACGCCGACCGCGTATTGCAGGGCATGGCAGGATGGGAGCTGCCGCAACCGGACGAGACCAGGGCGAAGGCATCGAAGGCGGCGGAGACGCACGATAAAGGCAAACGAGGTCAGCGCCACAGGCCGCGCTGACCATGAGCTTCCCGAAGCCGTCTTATGCTGGAGCCGCTGGCGGAGGCGGGCGCAGGGAGGGTATCGTCCCAATGTCCGGCCCGGACATTCCTTGCTGAGATTGCTCTGATTTGCCGCTGCCCCGCCGGGGCGTTCTTAGCGGCAAATCTCCGCGCACGAGCCGCCGCTGGCGGCTGTTCTTAGTGCGCTTTATGTGAGCCTTCCTCAACCGCGCCGTTGAGGTTCTGAGGCATGTTGCCGCACGCTAATGCGTGGCGGCCAATACGGAAACGCGCGGCACACGGATTTGATTCTCGCGCTTACGTGTTTGGGCAATGTCGTAAGACGACTGCATACGCATCAGCGTGTCCATCTTCACTCCAAAGGCTTTCTCGATGCGGAGCGCCATATCCCCGGAAAGGTCGGCCTTGCCATTGAGCAGGCTGGACAACGTAGGACGCGAGACGCGCAACGCTATCGCCGCCGCCGTGACCGTCAGCCCTGCTGCTTCGATAATCTCCGTCCGAATGAAATCCCCAGGATGGGGTGGGTTCTTCATGGGCATGGTCTCTTCTCCTTTGAACCTAGTGATAATCCTCTAAATTCACGTCGTAAATCTCGCGGTCGGGTGGGTCGATACGAAAGGTCAACCGCCGATTGGCCGTAACGCTCAGGCTCCATGTGCGCTTGCGGTCGCCTGTCAAGGTATGCGCTTTCCATGAGGGGAGCATCCGCAACTCTTCCGGGTCTTCCATGTCGTCCAGAAAGGCAAGCATCTTGCGGAGCTTGTCTACCGTATCGGTCGGCACGCCTTTGGTGGCGTCGTCCGCGTAGAGCCTCTTCAAACCTTTATGGACGAAGTTGCGTATTCGCACCTGAATCACTGTAGCCTGTAGCCTAACACTTGTCAATTCCGGGATACAGATGCTTTAAGTCGCGTCCATACTTTCGGGAAGGATGCTGCGCCCTTCCCGCGCTGCAACCGCTCCAAGTGCGGAGCGTTTTCCGCTTCCCATCCATGCGGGGCCTGTATCTTGCCCCGCAACGCCCGCCCCTCAAAAGCAATGCGGAAGTAGACCGAAATTTCTTCTTTCATCCAGCGCCCCGCTTCATGCGGCTTTATGACAGAGCCGGTCGGAACCCGTCAATGCTCTCCGCTGCGCTTCGATGAACGCGCAGAAGAACGCGCGGCATTGACCGAACCCGCCTCGTCTCTGCCCGCCGCAAAGACATGAAGCGGGGGCACTCAATAAAAGAAATTTGGTTGAGAGCCAAAGGCGAAAAGCCCTCCTTCACAATCTCGCCCCACGCGGGCAGCACAGGAGAGCACACCATGTCTTATCTCAACAACAGCACATCCACCGCCAGCAATGGTACAGCCAACAGCATCGCCAGCAACCCGGCTTCCGGCAGTGAAAACCGGAAGCCTGCGACCGCACAACAGCTTGTCCGTGAGAACGTGCAATTTCTCATCGAGCAGCTAGAGGCGGGCAAGAGCGAAACCCTCACTGTGTTTCTGGACGCGATGGTGCATTTTCCGAATTACTCTTTAGGGGATGTTTTGCTCATAGCGAGACAGAAGCCCGACGCTAGGCACGTAGCGGGGATGTGGGCATGGAACCAGCTAGGCCGCAGGGTGAAGCGTGGCGAAAAAGGCATCGCCATCCTTGCCCCGATGATTCACAATCTTATAGCACCTGGGAATCCGACGGTCTCAGATTGTTGCTCAGCAGGCTTTCTGCCTCTCTGCCGTCCAGCGTCTCGGATTGAACCGCTAATCGTATTGCAAGCGCTTTGATTCCGTTTCGTTCGCAGCTAACAATTTGGGCGCTAAGGTTGCGGGCGCGGTTGATGACATCCTCCCTGATCTGCTCCAGAACCGAAAACTCGTCGAACCATTGGTCCTCCTCACTCTGAACCGTTGCGACATCCATGTGGATTGGAAAGTGAGGCATGAACATTTCGGCGGAGAGAGGGCCTGCATGAAGCATTTCCAAATGAGCGACCGAAAATTTGCGGCACTCTGCACAATCTGGTCCCAACACGATTGTGCGAGAGGAAGGGTTCAACTCTCTGTAGCTTTGGAAGGTCTGCTTGCTGGCGAGGTCAGGCACATAGCCGCCGCAAGTACACTCCCACTTCGGCGTTCTCACTTCGCAGCTAAGGTTTACCCTGACGGCGGGCGAGAGCTTGTCGCCCAAAGGCAGCATCGCCGGATGGGAGATGACGACCAACGAATCAAGGGTGCCTCCTCGGAGAATGGCCAGTAGCGACCGGCCAGCGACGTAGTAGGCGGCTGTGAGGCGACAGCCAATCCGTTTCATCTCTTCCGACTGCTGCATGGTCCTTCCCGGCCTCCACTGCGATCATAGTTGCACTCAGGCATCAACCGGACCCCCAATTCCCAGACGTCGGTTCACCGCTGGGCTTCATCGCCTCGTGGATGGGATGAGCCTTTAGGCTTGCCGGCTTTAAGCCTCTCCGAACCGCAGCGGAAGCGAAGCGCCCTTCATGCAATCCGACAAAGAATACGGAATAAAACGTTTGGATGTCAGTTACAGAAGAAATGCGGTGCCAGCCATCGTTGACGTGAGAGGTTATCCCCATGCGTTTTGCCGTGCTATCGTGCATTCTTGCCACAATGATCCTGACGCTCAACGGATGCGGGGGCCACAACCAGACCGTCCAAACACAGCCCTCACCGACGCCTCCTCCACCTCCTCCACCACCTCCACCCCCACCTCCGCCTCCGCCCTCTAATCCTCCAACGCCGACGGTCCCTCCGGGGCCACCTGCCTCTACGGTATATACATTGAACACAATAGAAGTTCCCAGTTCGACCACAGGCACCGGCGAAGGATTTCAATCCAGCGTGGTCGAATATCCGATCGTTAGCGGGTCGATTCCACCACCCACGGCAACCATCACATCGCTTAGTCAAGTGGATATCTATACAGATGTTGCAACGGACTCCACCGGAAATATCTACGTGGCCGCGCCCGACCATTTCGACGAAACCAAGGGCTCGGTTCTGGTCTTCGCTCCGAACGCAAATGGAATGGTAGCGCCCCTACGTACTATTGCCGTAGCGAACCCAGCATATGTAGCTGTCGATGGCGCTGGAAGCATCTATGTAGCGTGTCTTGGCACCCTCCAGGCAACCACGATTCTGGAGTTCGCCGCCGGGGCTGACGGAAACGCCAAGCCCATCCGCACCATAACTGTGCCTACGCAAGCTGATGATGCGGAGGCACTGGCGGTCGACGGCAGCGGCAATATCGTGTATGCATATGCGCCCGCCCCGATAAACGGGTCGGACGTCATTCTAGTTTACTCACCAGACCAGTCGGGCACTGCAACCCCGGCGAGGACAATTTCCGGCACGGAATCACTGCTCACGCGGATCTCTGACCTCGCCCTCGATGCTTCGGGAAATATTTATGCTGTGGTTCAGACTGAAGAGGGACTAGCTCCAACCGTACTGACATTCTCGGGAGGCACCAATGGCCCAGCAGTTCCCATCAATAGCATCAGTGGACCGGCGACGATGCTGGGAGAACCCGATGGAATTGCCGTGGATGCTGCGAACAACATCTATGTTTCTGGCGGAACAGGATTGCTCCGGTTCCCGCCCACATCAACTGGGAACGCATCGCCTACGGTGGTTGAGGATCTCTTCGACGCAAACAGGTTTGCCGTTCACTGATTCAGCTTATAGCTGCCTTCGCCCACTGGAGTTGGAGTGACTGGGTTACACATTAATGCTTTTGCGACCGGCTCTGACGGCGCTCAATCCTGCTTGATGCGGAAAGCGGAAGACGAAGCTCGTCGGTGCATGCTGATCTGGCGGACACCGACGCGAAAGCAACCAGGCTAGAACGAATAATTAAAAGAGGGCGATAAAGGCGCTGCTGTGCGCAGTCAAGACGGTGAAAGAATGGCGGATTCACCAATCATTGAACAGCACTTCGAGGATTCAGGTACTATTCGCCAAACACCGGTTGAGGGGGACCACTTGCCGGGTTCTCGCGGCCCCCAGCCCGACCAGTTTCCGCTACGCAGCAGGGTTCAGTTTTACCTTTCCATTTTCCCTGAGTTGACTGCGCCATCCCCGTTCTGTAGATAAGACCATCTCTGGCCGCTGCGCTAAATCGACAAGCAGTCCGCATCCGGTGTCGCTCGAAGCCGGTCTCTATCCATAGCCGTCATAGTCCAGCAACATCATGCTGCCGTTGTCTCTTCGGCCTGACTATCCCCATGGTAACTATCACGTTGGCAAGTCAAATATTTACTGAATAACTGCTCATTAAGTCAGTTATTCAGATTGCAGGCTGCCAGCTTGCAAGCGCCAAGAGTCTCGTGATCGCAAAAACGTCTCATTGCCTGACCACGAAAGAATCGTTGATTCCCATGCTCCATAACCGCAGCACCAGATACAAAGGAGATAAAAATGTTGGTTTTTTCGGTTACCCTGCCTTCGTCTCTCCGATTTGCTCGCGCAGTTACCCGTGCAAAAACTGATTTCCACACCCGTTATAAATGTCTCCACGCACTTTCAGCCGCCACGCAGAAAAAAGCCACAGCGCAATTTCGCGCCACTTTCCTGGCCGTGAGCGTGGCTCTCCTGCTCTTCGCTTCCTCATCAAGCTCCAAGGGACAGAGTATAAGCGGGGGCGCGTCTTTTGGGAATGTATATCCTTCTCAACCTCCCGTAACGACCACTGTTGCATTCAATGGATCTCAAATAATAGGAGGCGATTTCCAGATCCATGGCAGCTCATCACAAAATATTTCTACAGGCACGGTAAGCGTGCCCTCATCCTTTTCCTTGTCTGGGCAGGGGCAGGAGTTGCAGCTTCCAGTCACCTTTATCCCCAACCAGACGCTCGGTTCGATCTCGGGTAGCCTGACGTTCTCATTTACGTGCACTTTTGACTGTACAAAAGGGACTTCGCTTTCCGTAATAGTTCAACTAAACGGACAGAGATTGTCGCAACCCGCGACCATCAACAGCGGTCCAGCCTGCGCGGCCTCAGCCAGCGGTGCGGGTCAAACCATCTGCGTCGTGGGCGACGGGAACAACGAGCTTTTGGCCGTGTGGCAAACCGAAGTGACCAATGGAGGAGTTTTGGAGAACACGGCAATAACCTATTTTGGCCTCGGTGTTAGTGGCACAGTAGGCAATTCAAGCTGCTCCAGCGTTGATGACGCAACCGGCGATACCGTATGTGCCTATAGGAATGGCACCACGCTCTTTGGGATAAGGTTCAATGTAGGAAATGGTCCAAATACGACCTCTCCAACCATATGGAACAATCCGAAAACACTACTGTCCAGTGTCACCGGAAACGCAAGCTGCACGATCGGGAATCCGCGGTTTCGTCAGCAGCTTGCCGATGACGCTCAAGCTCGAGCGGGCGAACCCCACGACGACGACACGATTTGTGCGGTACGTACATCTAACAATGAACTAACTGGGATAGCTTTCAATCCAGCCACAAACATGGCTCCTGTGATTGTGGCCTTGGGAGCATCGTCCACTGTAGATCCGAATTGCACGAATCCCAACATCTCAGGCGGAAATCAGCCCAAACTAGTTACTTGTGTTGCCAACAACAATGGCGCGCTTAGTGGCGTGACCTTCGATCCACGCACGTCGGGAAGCACCACAGCGCCTTATACAATCAGTGTTACCAGCGGTGGTTCAACCCAGACGGTGATAGGCATTCCTGGATGCTCAGGCCCAATGGACGGTACGGGTGATGTTCTCTGTGCGGTCTCAAACTCGGCGGACGCTTTGTACGGCATCAGGTTTACGCCTGCTGCCGCAGGCGCACAAGTAAGTTCGGTGCAGCCATATGTTCAGCTGCTCGGTGGTGTTTCCACAGGCGATGCGAGCTGCGCAGGATTAGGCACTCTCCGATCAACTACAGATCAAAACAGCCATCAGATTGTCTTCGCCGTCAGAG
>Ga0302325_10003088_pt1 | contig 39659 bp, 40 predicted proteins | sample Palsa_T0_2_FD_201948 | JGI IMG/M metagenome (GOLD analysis project Ga0302325, IMG submission 201948) | Peat permafrost microbial communities from Stordalen Mire near Abisko, Sweden - Palsa_T0_2 | ecosystem: Environmental > Terrestrial > Soil > Palsa > Peat permafrost | place: Sweden: Abisko...
TCGAACTTCACGCCCAGGCCCGAGACCACCTGCTCGCGCCGGTCGAGCAGCATCTGGCGATAGGTTTCCGTCGTGTTGGACAGCGCCACACTGCTTGCCCGTTTGTTCATGGCTTGGCTCCTCCCGTGGTGCAAAGTGTCATTTCGGACAGTAAGCACTTTAAATGGTTAAAAAAAGTTAGCAGAATTCTCTCTTGAATACAAGTTTTATTTTGGGCCCTCCCGGCAGGCATTAATTGTGTGACGCCGGGTGGCGATAAGATGGAAGCAATACGCCCGTTCCCATGAAGAGACGCATCCTGGTGGTCGAAGACGAAGAGAAGCTGCGCCGCGTCCTGGAACTGCAACTGGCCTCGGCCGGCTTTGAAGTGGATAAGGCCCGCACGGCGGAAGAAGCGCTGAAGATCGCCGATCGCGCGGATCTGGTGCTGACCGATTTGCGCCTGCCGCAAATGGACGGCCTGGAACTGTTGGCCTCCATACGGCGGCAGAATTCCCAGACGCCGGTGATCGTGATGACCGCGTTCGGCACCATCGAAACAGCCGTGGAGGCCATGAAGACCGGGGCCACGGATTTCCTGCTGAAGCCCTTCTCGCTCGATCACCTGATGACCGTAGTCGGGAAGGCGCTCGAAATGCGGGCCCTGCGGGACGAGAACCTGCAGCTTCGCGAAGAGCTGGGGCGACGGTATACTTTCGATAACATCGTGGGCCGCAGCGCGCCCATGCAGGAAGTCTTCGCCACCATCGCGCGCGTGGCGCCCACGCGGGCCACCGTGCTGCTGGCGGGCGAAAGCGGCGTGGGCAAGGATCTAATTGCACGCGCCATCCATTTTCATTCACCGCGCCGCGATCGGCCGCTGGTGAAGATCAACTGCACCTCCATCCCCGAGAACCTGATGGAGAGCGAGCTATTCGGCTTCGAGAAGGGTGCTTTTACCGGCGCGCAAACTTCGAAGCCCGGCAAGTTCGAGCAGGCCGACACCGGCACCGTCTTCCTCGACGAAATCGGCGACGTGCCCGCGTCCATCCAGGTGAAGCTGTTGCGCGTGTTGCAGGAGCGCGAGTTCGAGCGGCTGGGCAGCAACGTGACGCGGCATATCGACGTGCGCGTGGTAGCCGCCACCAATCAGGATCTGCGCGCCGCGCTGGAGCAGGGCACCTTTCGCGAAGACCTTTATTACCGGCTCAACGTGGTGCCCATGAACATCCCGCCGCTGCGCGAGCGCAAGGAAGATATTCCTTTTCTGGCGACGCATTTCGTCACCAAGCTGGGGCCGGACACCGGCAACCGGGTGGAGTCCATCACGGATGCGGCCATCGCCAAGCTGATGGGGTATCACTGGCCGGGCAATGTGCGCGAACTGGAGAACGTCATCGAGCGCAGCTTAGTGATGTGCTCGGGCACGCGGCTGGACGCGGCCGATATCAAGCTGGAGATGGCGCCGCGCAGCCGGGTGCAGACCGACCACTTTCTGCCGGACGGCATGACGCTCGATCAATACGAGCAGGACATTATCCGCGAAGCGCTGCGGCGGGCGGATGGCAATAAGAGCCAGGCCGCGCGGCTGCTGGGGCTTACGCGCAATGCGCTGCGGTATAGGCTGACGCAGATGGGGCTGGAGTCATAGCCTCTGGATCCAACTAAAAAAGGAGGACGAGCGTGCCGAAGCAGCAACACACTGGGATGCGAGGTGTACCTCGTGGCACCGAACCGGAAGGGCGTGGTTGGACTGTTTCCTCGACGCACGCAACGCGGCGGGAGCAGAACTGCTGGCGTACACATATCTATGTGTTCGTGAACGGGGCGAAAGGCAGCGACCAACGGTACTACGTGGTGCCGAGCGCTGTGGTCAAGCGGCGAACGACCGAGGATAGGGGCGGCTGGTTCGCATTCTCCAGAGTCGGAGCCGACAAATACAAGGACGCTTGGAGCACCATTCGACGCTGAGCGCGACGGCCGCGAATGGGCTCACGACGAGCTGTGAAGCAACACTTGACAAACGGCAAGCGCTGCTTTACGGTACCCTGGTGATTAGGGGCTTTAAGCATCGCGGCCTGAAACGGCTTTACGAACGGGGCGATCGCAGCGGAATACGCACCGATCTGCTGGAAGCCGTGGAGGACATTCTTGGCCGTCTTGATCGAGCCACCACCCCGCAGGCGCTCAACCTCCCCGGCTACCGGCTGCATCCGCTCAAAGGCGATTTGCGGGGCTTCTGGTCCGTGACGGTGCGGGCCAACTGGCGCATCATTTTCCGTTTTGACGAGGAAGATGCTTTTGACATTGAACTAATCGACTACCACTAACGAGAAGGGGAAAATCCCATGCCCATGAAAAATCCGCCCCATCCGGGCCGCAGCATACGAACCGCTTGCCTCGAGCCCTTGGGGCTATCCATTTCCGCAGGAGCAAACATCCTCGGCGTCAGCCGGCAAGCTCTTAACAACGTCATCACCGGCAGGTCTGGCATAAGCCCGGAGATGGCTATCCGGCTCACCAAGGCCTTTGGCAGCACGCCGGAAACGTGGCTGGGAATGCAGCTTGCATACGATCTCGCCGCGGCTCGCAAGAACGAGAGCAAAATCAAGGTCCGACGTCAGCGCGTGGAAGAATTGCAGGCGTACTGAAACGGCTTCCCGGCAGAGTGAAGGAGGCCCAGTTTGCTACGAGTATTTCGCGGCAAAAAGGATGAAAAGCACTACCGCGACTGGATCGCAAAGCACTCCGGATTCGTGGCGAACTGCTGGGGGATATGGCAGCGGGGTTATATGCTGCACCTGGCGGATTGTTATACCCTGCTCAACAATCAGGAACATAATCCCACAGTGAACGGTTCCGCCAAAATCTGCGCAACGAGAGAAGCGGAACTCGATGCTTACGCGGGATGTGCTCTCCAGCGATGCAGCAAATGCATGAAAATGCGCGAGCGTCAGCCAGCGATTACGCCGACCGCGAGTCTCATCTCGTAGTTCAGGGCGGCCGGATCGAGTCCAACCGGCGGCGTCACTGAACGCGGCTGGACGCTCGGATATCAAGCAGCAGGCTTCGTTTTCCTTTTCGCTGTTCGAAGCTTCTTGATATTGGCCTCAATGGAGGCGGCCATCTCATCGGCAGTATGGAACGGGCCGTAGACGCGGCCGTGCTTAATATCCTCGTCGGATTTGGCTAACCGTGCGTCGATCTTGCGGCGTTGCGCCGGGGTGTAGTCCTCGTCAGCGTTGGCAAATTCGGAGCGGTCGATGACGAGTTTGGGGGTGATGACGATTTTGCCGCGCTGGAATGCGGCTTCCACCAGGTCCCCTTCGGAGATGCCGGCCATCGATCGTAGTTTGACAGGCAGGGTCATCTGCCCTTTGCGATGAATTTTGACGAGAGTGGTCATAAAGATCGGGTACTGGACGGTCAAAAGTCGGAAAGTCGGACTGCTGAGCGCAGGATAGCGGTTCCGGCAGGTGCCGTCAAGGGACATGGCGTCAGCGGCCACCAACCCCTTTTGAAGCGTAGTATACTGACGCTTCGCAAAAGGAGGGGCCATGCTGCCCGACTATATTTCCAAAGCCGTACCGAATCCGCAATCCAACCGCGGTCCCTGGTACGCCAACACGGCGCCCAGCTACGCGGGCATTTTCCTGTGGATCGCCTTCTACCTGACAATCGCCAGGGACACCATTCCGCATGCGGGCCTGGGCCTGTGCATGGCGGCTATCGTGGTGGCGGGACTGCTGAGCTACGCGCTCTTCTATTACGCGCCGGCGATGCTGGGCATGAAGACGGGGTTCCCGCTCTATGTGGTGGGCAGTTCGACCTTCGGCACAGCCGGCGGCTACGTAATGCCCGGCCTGCTGATGGGCTTGCTGCAGGTGGGCTGGTTCGCGGTGAACACATCCATCTCGACGCGCTTCATCTTGAATACGGTGGGCTCCAAGGCCGGACCGGGCAGCCTGCCCTTCATCGCCATCGGCATTCTCTGGGGATATGGCATGGCCTACATCGGCGTGATGGGGATTCAGTATGTCGCCAAGCTCTCGCGCTACCTGATTGTGATCCCCGCCGCCATGGTGCTGCTGGTGTTCTTCCGCACCAGCGGAGGAATCAGCCAGTATGTGCCGGCCGATCCGCAGCCCTTCGTGGCCTTCACTTTGCTGGTGCAAATCATTATCGGCTTCTTCGCTACGGCGGGCGCGGCCGGCGCGGATTTCGGAATGAACAGCCGCAATGAAAACGATGTGCGCATGGGCGGACTGACGGGCATCACCCTGGCAATCATATTCGCGGCCGGATTGCCGTTGCTCTCCGTGGCCGGCGCGAGCAAACTGTACGATCTGCACGGCGCTTTGGGTTACGACGATGTGATCCTGGCCATCGGCGGCGTGCTGGCCACCGCCATGTTTTTTCTGTTCACCATCGCCTCAATCGCGCCCGCATGCTTCTGCGCCTTCATCGCGGGCAACAGTTTCTCTACCATGATTCCCGGTGTGCCGCGCATCTCCTCCACCATGGTGGGAGTGACTGTGTCCATCATACTCGCGGTGACCGGCGTGGCCGAAAATCTGATCGGCTTCTTCACCATCGTGGGCGCGTCGTTCGGGCCCATTTGCGGGGCCATGGCCGCCGATTATCTGCTCTCGGGCAAACGTTGGGCGGGTCCGCGCGAGGGCGTCAATTGGGCCGGATATGTGGCCTGGGCGGTGGGCTTCGTGGTCGGGATATTGCCATTCCTTCCGGTTTCCGCCGCCCTGAAAACTTACGTACAGCCCGCCGTTCTCTATAGCTTTGTGGCGGGCTTCGTAGTGTACGCCGTGCTGGCCAAAGCGGGTATGCAACCACGCACAGTGGCGATGGTGGCGGCCGCCACACGTTAGCACGCATTACGCCGCGGTTCTTTTCTCCACGCGCAGGCGCAGCCCGTTCCTGGGCCGCAGCGTGACGGAAGGGAAAGCCTTCACCGGTTCAGCCGACGCCAGTGAGAACCGGTAATGCTGCATTAGCGTGGCCAGCACCAGCGCCGATTCGGTGAGGGCCAGGCTGGCGCCGACACACACCCGCGGACCCGCGCCGAAGGGCAGATATGCGAATTTGGGAAGGCTCCTGCGGCCCGCCACCTCCGCGCGCCAGCGTTCCGGATCGAAGCGCTCCGGGTCCGGATAAAAGTGCGCGTCGCGATGCATCACCCATTGCGACACGATCACATTAGTTCCGGCCGGTATGCGATATCCCGCGACGTCGAAATCGTGGATGGCTTTGCGGCCGATGGCCCATGCCGGCGGATAGAGCCGCTGCGATTCCATCAGCACCATCTGGGTATAGGGCAGGCGGTGCAGGCCGGCGGCATCCGCCACGCGGCCGCCGAGCACCTCGCGCAACTCCGCTTCCAGCCTGGATTGCTGTTCCGGATTTTGGGCCAGCAGATAGAGGGTCCAGGCGAGGGTGTTCGCGGTGGTCTCGTGACCGGCCAGCAGTAAGGTCATCACTTCGTCGCGAAGCTGCAGGTCGGACATGCCGCCGCCATTTTCGTCGCGCGCGTCCAGCAGCATATCGAGCAGATCGCCGGGGTGTTGGCCGTTGCTGCGCCGTTCGCGAACGATGCCGTAGACGATTTTGTCGAGATCGGCCAGCGCGCGCCGGAACGCTCCCAGGCCGGGCACCGGAACCCATTCGGGAAGAAACGCGAAACCGGCGAGCTTCGGCATGTCGTCCAAGACCACAGTCAGCGCCTTGGCGATGGTGCCCGTGTCGCCCTCGATGTCGACGTTGAACAGGCTGCGGGCCGCGATTTCGAGCGTCACGCGCATCATGTCGCGATGGATGTCACGCACTTCGCCGTCCTGCCAGGTTTCCAACAGGCGCGCGGCATACGCGGTCATGAGGCTGCCGTAAGAGAGAATGCGATCGCGAAAGAAGGCGGGCTGCACGAGGCGGCGCTGACGCTTCCAAAACTCGCCTTCGCTGGTGAGAAGTCCCTGGCCGAGGACGCGCGACAGGGCGCGGTAGTCCATGGACTTGGTGAAGTTCTGGTAATCGGTAACCAGCACCCGCTCGATGCCGGCCGGGTCGTTGATCAGACACGCCGGCACGCCGAGGAAGCGGAAGTAGACCACGTTGCCATACTGCCGCTGGCAATCGGCCAGGAAGTCGAGCCATCCATCGGGGGCGCGCAGGAGCCGCCACAGAAACACGACGCCGCGCGGTCCTGGGGGAACCGCGGGCTTGGCGTGAGTGGTGACGGATGGGTGCTGCGCGTCGGCGAAACCCATCCTATTATCTTACTGCCGGGAGGCGAGCTTCGCTCGCTCCCGGCCAGTGAGATGGCGGCCTGGGAGGCCGCCGCAGGCCAAGGGCCTGCCCCACTAGGACTGGTCCTGGGTTATGTGGGCGCGGCGGTTTTTCTGCCAGCAGGCCTCGTCATGCTCGGTGCATACCGGCTTCTCTTTGCCGTAGCTGATAGTTTTCAGTTGCTGGCCCGGAATTCCCAGAGATGCCAGATACTCCTTGGCCTGCTCGGCGCGCTTGTCGCCAAGGGCCAGGTTGTATTCTTCCGATCCGCGCTCGTCGCAGTAGCCCTGCACGGTGAGCTTATAATCCGGATACTGTCTCAGGATATCGCCCAGCGTCTTAGCGTCGGCGGCCAAAGCCGTCTCCGCATCCGGGCGCAGGCTGTGTTTGTTGTAGTCGAAGTATGCGTCCTGAATGCGGTTCAGCAAATCCTGGATGCGGTCTTTGGTGGCTTGATCGGGCATGCGGGAAGCGGCCTTCACCAGTATGCTCACGCTGGCCGTGGCGGAGGCGGCGCCGCCGGGTCCCTTGGCGGTGAGCGTGTAAAGCGTATCGGCGCTGGGGAAAATCGCGCGGCTGCCGGACTCCTGTACCCGGCCCAGGGCCGGAGTTATCAGCACGTTATCGGCGTGCTCTACCGCCCAACGCAGCGTGGTTTCGCCGCCTTTGTCGATGGTCCCGGGCGAAGCCGCAAAAAGGCTGATTACGGGCCGTTCCGGTGCGGTGGATTTAGCCTGTTGGACCTGCGCTGGTGGCGGGGGCGTTACGGCTACCTTCTTCGAGCAGCCGATGCCGATCAGGCAAGCTGCCGCAATAGTGGCGCACAGAAGCTTGTTCAATTTGTGTTTCCTCCAGGAAATATTTTCCTGAATATAGATTAAGGGGGAAGGCTCTCCGGTGGCATCCCATCGATCCGGTATTTCCGGAAAGGACGGCCCTCTACGGCGTGGCGCGATAGCCGAACAGCCCCTTCTGCTTGATGACGGCGGCGGCTTGTTGCGGCACCAGCTTTTCCCAACTGGGGTCGCCCGATTGAATGGCGGCCAACACGGCGGCGGGCGTGACGTGCAACTGTTCGGGATCGAACTCGCCGATGCTCACAATGAAGCCATTGTCCAGAAGGTACCGGTAGAGGTGCTTCAGCTCGGGCTGGACCGCGACCTCATCGGCGGTAGTTAGCTCGCCGGTATCCGATTGCTTCGTCGGGTAGACAAATAGTTTCACCTCTCCTTGAAAGAGTCTCCCGAGTCCCTCCAGGATGCCGCCTTCCAGATCTTCGTAGTACTTCGGGTCGAATATTTCGAGCAGCGTGGGAACACCGACGGCCATACCGATACAGTTCTTGGTGTATTGCCGCAGGTAGCTGGTAACCCGATCGAAGCGCGTGTAATTCGATATCATCACCATCTTGCCCAGCGCGCTCAGGATGTCCACGCGCGCCAGAAAATCCCGGTGATCGATAGCGCTCTCGCACATCAGGTTATTCAGGGTCATCTCCATGATGGCCGCCGGTTCCTCGGGGGGCGTGGCCGCGGGAAGCTGGTGGATGGCGCGATCGATCATTTGCAGCGTGACATTAGTCACTGGGCGGAAGCTGCCGCGCTCGATCATCACCGGCTTCTTGTACAGCACCTCCGCGGGCTGCACGACCTCGCCCGCGGCGGTGAACATGGCCGCATCGGTAAGCCCTTGTTCCACGAGTTGCAGGCTCATCAGGCGGTTGTCCACTTGGGAGAAAGCCGGGCCGGAGAACTTGATCATATCCATTTCGATGCGGCGGCGGCTTAAATCGTCCATGAGCGATTCGATCAGGTGCGGGGGATCGTCCGCATAGTAGAACGCGCCATAGATCAGATTGACGCCCGCCAGACCCAGGGCTTCCTGCTGTTGGATGGTGACGGGATCGAGCATCTCCGCGTGGACGATGATCTCGGACGGTTCCCCGCGGGGCTCGGTCTGAAAGCGGACGCCCAGCCAGCTATGTCCCGCAGGCTGGCGCGAGTGAGTTTGGGTGGTGGAGGTGTCGGCGAATACGAAGAAGGCAGTGCGCTCGCCACGCGTCGAATCCAGGCGTTCCACCAGCCTTTTAAACTCGTGGTCGAGCATGGCTTCCAGCCGCTCGCGGCTGACATAGTGCTTGGTCGGCCCGTAAATGCCATCGCTGATGGCCATGTCGTAAGCGGAAATGGTCTTGGCGATGGTGCCCGCGGCTCTGCCTGCATGAAAGAACCAACGGACCACTTCCTGGCCTGCGCCGATTTCGGCAAAGGTGCCGAACTTACGGGCGTCGAGGTTAATTTTTAGGGCTTTCTGCCGGGTGCTGCCGGTTTCTTCCATCTATTCATATCGTAATGCCACCAGGGGATCGATTGCGGCCGCGCGGCGGGCGGGGATGTAGCAGGCGAGCAGCGCAACTGTAGTTAACAGTACGGATACGGCGGCGAAAGTGAGCGGGTCGGCGGGTGTGACCTCGAAGAGGAAGTTCTTCAGCACCCGCGTGACGGCCCATGCGCCGGCAAGCCCCATGACCAAGCCGCCGGCCACCAGCGCGGCGCTGCGCCACAGAATCATGCGGACGATGTGGCGATGTTGCGCGCCGATGGCCATGCGGATGCCTATCTCCTGCGTGCGCTGGGTCACGGCATACGCCATTACGCCGTAGATGCCGACGATCGCGAGCAGAAACGCTACCGCGGAGAACGAGGAGAGCACGCGCGTCTGGAAGCGCGGTTCGGCGGTGGAGGCGGAGAGCAGGTCCGGCATGCCGGCGATGGCGCGTATGGGCAGATCGCGATCCACGTTCCAGACCTGGGCGCGCAAGGCCGGCGCGAGGCTGGCCGTGCCGGCGTTCGAACGCACTACAAAGCTGACCTCTTGCAGGAAGAAGGACTGTTTGACCTGTGCGACCGGTTGGTAAATGGTGATGTGAGCGGATGCCGGATTCTCCTGGCGGATGGTTCCGGCCACACCTACGACGGTCATCCAGTCGCCGGCTTTCGGAGCGTCGGCATAGCTGATCCGTTTGCCTATGGGATCTGGGGTGCCCTCTGTACCCGGCCAGAAGCGGCGGGCGAAACTCTCATCCACCATCGCCACGGGCGCGGATTGCAGCGTGTCGTGTTGGTCGAATGCGCGGCCGCGGACGATGGGGATACCCATGGCTCGAAAGTAACCGGGACTGACCGCCGGCTTGACGGCGATCACGTCGGGCGGCGCCGGCTGGTCGCCCAGTTTGAAGTCGCCCTGGATAAGAGCGTCGGACATCGGCAGCCAGTTCACCAGCCCCACGGCAGTCACGCCAGTGATGTGCGATAGGCGCGACAGGACTTCATCGTCGAAGTGCTGGATCCGGTCGGCGGATTCGTAGGCTTTGCCGTTCAGCTCCACGCTTACGGCGGTGACGTTGTCGGGCCGGAAGCCCGGATTCACGGCGCGCAGTTTTTCGAAACTGCGAATCAGCAAGCCGGCGCCGATCAGGAGAACCAGGGCCAGCGCCACTTCCGCCATGACCAGCACGGAGCGAAACGCGCCGGAGCGGGTGCTGCCGCGGGCCGCAGCATCCTGAAAGTTGCGGGCCTCGCGCGTGCGCGACAACTGAATCGCGGGCGCCAGACCGAAGAGAAAGCTGGTGACCAGGGAGGCTCCGAGATTGAAAGCCAGCACCCAGCCATCGAAGCGGATCTCATCCATGCGCGGGATGCGGCTGGGCGGCGCGAGTTGGATGAGGGCGGCCACGCCCCACCCGGCCACGATCAGCCCGAGCAGGCCGCCGGCGATGCCCAGCACCGCGCTCTCGGTGAGCAGTTGCCGCACCAGGCGCCAGCGCGTGGCGCCCAGCGAAGCGCGAACGGCAATCTCGCGTTTGCGCGCCGAAGCACGAGAGAGGAGCAAGTTGGCCACATTCACACACGCGATCAGCAGCACGCATCCCACCGCTCCCAGGAAGATCAACAGGGCGGGCCGGGCTTTTCCCACGACTGCGTCACGCAGCGGCGCGATCACGATTTCCGTATTGTGGCGCGACGCCGAATGCGCGTTGGCGGCGTCCAATTCCGCTTTCGCGGCGGCCAGCGTGACGCCCGGTGCGAGGCGCCCGAAGACATTGCGGAAAGCGATGTGATCGTTGGTGGGGTCGAGGATAGCGGGCACCCACAGTTCAGTCGCCGGATCGAAGCCGGCTGGCATCACGCCGACGATGGTATGCGGCTCGCCATCCAGCACGATGGATTTGCCCAGTGCGCCGGGGTCCGCGTGGAAGCGGTTGCGCCAGAAGCGGTCGCTCAAGACGGCCACTCTGGCGCGCGATTCTTCTTCCGGCAGGAATCCGCGGCCCAGTTGCGGCTGCACGCCGAGGGTCGCGAAGAAGTTGGCAGTCACTTCAGCGCCGTGTATGGAAACGGGATCGCCCACGCCGGTGCCGTTCCAGTTCTGGAAGTCGTAAGCCGCCAGTTGCTGGAACGTTTTCGTGGCGGAACGGAGCGCCAGGAACCCGGGATCGGACATGCTTCCGAGCTCGAACGGGCTGGGCTCTTTGGGAGCCGTGCGGACCGTGTATAACTGCGACGGTTCGCGGTACGGCAACGGCCGGAGAAGCACCGATTCAACGACCGTGAAGACCGCCGTGTTCGCGCCGATGCCTATGGCCAGCGCGGTGAGCGCGATGGCGGTGAAGGCGGGACTGCGCAGCAGGTTGCGGAGGGCGTAGCGGAGATCGCTGTTAAGATCGGCGAGAGTCTGCATACAATTGTCCGGGTGCCTATGGCAGGCGTTGTGCCAAGCGCCGGGCGTGTTGGTTCAATCGGTTAGGCGAGCGGCGGAGGATGGGTGTGTGCGGTTGTGGGATGGGGTGGCGCGGGAGCGGACAGGACGCGCGCAGCTTCAGGGCTGCCTGCAGGGTCGTCACGCTGCGCGATGCGGCCTCACCCGGCCGGAGATCTCGGTGCCTCGGGCGTCTTCCGCTAATTCGAGATCGTAGTTTGCCTGCAGATTCATCCAGAATTGGGGCGTCGTCCCGAAGTAGCGAGCCAGCCGCAGCGCGGTGTCGGCAGTGATGGCGCGCTTGCCACGTGCGATGTCGTTTACGCGCGTCGCCGGTACGAAGAGTTCCGTCGCGAGGCGATTGATCGAGAGTCCGAACGGCTTCAGAAAGTCCTCCCGCAGTGTTTCACCGGGGTGAATTGGCGGCATTTTCGTCGTCTTCGTGGGCATCGGTCAAAAATCTCCAATGTTTTTACCGGGTCAGCCGAGTTCGTCCCAATCATCGAGATCGATGTGGGCTTGGCTGAGAATACTGCGCAGCGTACCAACCGGCACTTCGGACTTCTTCGGCACGATGGCGGTGTCGACGATCTGACCCTGTTTCCGTACGAACTTGACGTGGCTCCCTTTTTGGCTCACTTCCACGAATCCTGCTGCCTCAAGTCGCCGCTTGACGTTTCGGAACGGCAGGGCCCTAAGCCGCGCCAACCTCTACCTCGATGGTACGAAGCATGGGTGGACGCGTGGCTTGCGGCGGCTCAAAATGCAATTCCAGTGCCTCCTTCAAATTTGCTAACGCCTCTTCTTCGGTCTCGCCCTGGCTTGCGACATCCACTTCGAGGCACTGAGATACGTACCAATTGCCTTCGCGCCAGACGGTCGCGGCGAACGGTCGTGTCATGAGCCTATCTTCTCACAAACCATCCACGATTAGTGGGAGGATGCCCACTACCGCACAGGTTTGGAAGCAGCCCGCAGTGCGTCGCCCGCTCACAGCGCTTCAAGATCGCCACGGAATCGCCCGTATGTAATCACTGTCGAATCAATATCAGCCTCCGCAGCTATCTCGCGAAGGCAGGCCGCCTGCTTGGAATCGTTGGTTACGAAGACACTGCAGTAAGGAAGGTATATGCCATCAAAACATCCAGCCTGTCGGCCCTGTAAGATACAGGAACATTCTCCTCTCTTATGCATCGCCCGTAGGGGAACATGGTGCTGGCGAGGACCATGGCCTGGAATGGGGGACATGCCTTTACAAACCGGTGAAGGGTCACGTCATCCCGCGTTTTGCCGCCCCAACGGCCATATAGCTGGCGGGCGTAGACCCAGAAGGTGCTCTGCATCATCTCTAGAAACTGGTGAAAATCTTTCGGGCGCCTGGCGCCAGGGGCAAAGGAGCCTTCGACTGCCGGGCGGCCCGAGTCAAGCAGATTCGCGAGTTGCTTCTTGGCGGCAAAGAGCTGAACCTTTTGTTGTTTGATTAGCTCGTCGGTTAGGGTCTCGCGCGTGATATTTCCTCTTGATACTCTGCGGATTCGACATCGAGGTCTTTCCAGTCAAACTCTGCACTACGGTCGAAACTTGCTATCTGCTTCTCAACTATCCAATTAAACGGCCACGAGCATGTGCCCACAGCCAACAACTTGCAGCACAGGTCAAGGAGCCGGTTCCTCCTTACATCGTCGGTCGTACCGAGTATCTCATCAACGCTCGACCCGCAGAGTCTAACACGATATCCGGCTTTGATGCCCTCGACCAATGTGCCGGAATCAGGATCGTCTAGCAGGGCGTTAAGACCACTGGTGTCGAACATCAGCGTCGAGGATGCCATGTGCTTACTATTGAATAAATGTAAGCTGCGTGTGCGTGGGGATGGTTTTTACCCAGGAGTTCATTTCGCCTTCAGTACGGAGTAAGTCCTGTAACGTCGTTTTACTCAAGACTTCGTCTACGACCGACTGCACGGCGTGCCAAAGGGAGCGCACCGAGCAATCCACCGAGCGGGTACACACCTGAATCTGGCCGGCGTGCTCGTGGCAGAAATCCTTGGATTCGAATAAGCGCCCGCCCAGCACGCCGATGACGTCGCCGATCACGATTTGGGCGGCGGGGCGAGCCAGGGTATAACCTCCGGCCTTGCCGCGGGCGCTGGTGATGAAGCCGCCGCGGCGCAGCATGCGCAGCAACTTCGCCGCATGGGCCGGCGACAGCGCTTCCGCCTGGCTGATCTCGGGGATGGTGAGACTCTCGTCTTTGCCGGCCAGCCCGATGCGCAGCAGGCAGCGCAATCCGTACTCTTCGTGGGCGCTGAGTTTCATGGCCGTACTCGTGACAGCTTGCCGATGGGAATGATGTCGTCAAGGCCCAGCAGCATGCGAGCTTCCGGCGACATGCGGCTTTTGTCCCAAGGCGGATCGAAGACTAGCTCCAGCTTTACGTCCTTTATACCGGGCACCGCGCGCGCGGCGCGCTCCACTTCTGCGGGGAGAGTGCCCGCCACGGGACAGTTAGGCGCGGTAAGAGTCATCTTGATGTACGCCTCGCCCGCGGCATTCACCTTCACGTCGTAAATCAGCCCGAGGTTATAGATATCCATGGGGATCTCGGGGTCGAAGACCTTACTCAGCGCGGCGATGATTTTCTCTCTCATTCGGTGGAGACCACCTCGCTCTCGCTGGTGAGGGCGGATTTCAGCGTGTGCCAGGCCAGCGTGGCGCACTTCACACGCGCGGGGAATTCGCGCACGCCGGAGAAGACTTCGAGCTTGCCGAGATCGGCGCGTCCGGGTTGCTCGGTGGTCAGCAAATTGTGGAAGCGCTCCATCAATTGCAAGGATTCTTCGCGCGATTTGCCTTTGACGATTTCGGTCATCAACGACGCCGAGGCCGTGGAAATGGCGCAGCCCGCGCCCACAAAGCTGACGTCCTGGACGGTGTCGCCATCCATCTTCACGAACAACGCTAGCTTGTCGCCGCACAGCGGGTTGTAGCCTTCCACGCGGCGAGTGGCGTCCGCCATGTGGTGGAAGTTGCGCGGGCGCTTGCTGTGATCGAGGATGACTTCTTGATATAGGTCTTGGAGCATCAGCCGAAAATCTCCTTCACCTTGCCAATACCCTTCACCAGCGCGTCGATATCTTCCTTGGTGTTATAAAACGCCAGCGAGGCGCGCGTGGTGGCGGGCACGCCGAACCACTCCAGCACGGGCTGGGCGCAGTGATGGCCGGTGCGCACGGCCACGCCCTCACGGTCCAGGATGGTGCCCACATCGTGCGGATGCACGCCTTCCAAAACAAACGACAGCACACTGGCCTTTTCGCGCGCGGTGCCGATGATGCGCAGGCCCGGGATGCGCTCCAGTTGCTCAGTACCATACGCGAGCAGCTCGCGCTCGTAGGCGGCAATGTGGTCCAGACCGATGCCGTTGATGTAGTCGACCGCTGCACCCAGTCCGATCGTTCCGGCTATGTTCGGCGTGCCGGCTTCGAACTTATAAGGCAATTCGTTGTAAGTGGTCTTGGCGAAAGTTACGGAGCGAATCATGTCGCCGCCACCCTGGTAAGGCGGCATCTTATTCAGCAGCTCCGCTTTGCCGTACAGCACGCCAATGCCGGTGGGTCCGAACATCTTGTGACCCGACAGCGAATAGAAATCGCAGTCGAGCGCCTGCACGTCCACCTTCATGTGCGCCACAGCCTGCGCGCCGTCAATGAATACGGGCACGCCGTGGCGGTGAGCAATGCGAGTGATCTCCGCCACCGGGTTGATGGTGCCCAGCGCATTGGATATGTGCACCACGGAAACCAGTTTGGTGCGCGGGTTCAGCAGCTTTTCGAATTCATCGAGCAACAATTCGCCACGCTGATTGATGGGCGCGATGCGCAGGATGGCCTGCTTCTCCTCGCACAGGATCTGCCAGGGCACGATGTTGGAATGGTGCTCCATGGCCGAGATGACGATCTCGTCGCCGGCCTGCACATGGCGGCGGCCATAAGTATACGCCACCAGGTTGATGCCTTCGGTGACGCCGCGCACGAAGATAATTTCACGCCAGTCCGCCGCATTGATGAACTTTTGCAACTTCACGCGCGCAGCTTCGTAGTGGCGCGTGGAGCGTTCACTCAGTTCATGCACGCCGCGATGGATGTTGGAGTTATCCTCCTGATAAAACTGGTTCATCGCATCCAGAACCATCTGCGGTTTCTGGGTGGTGGCGGCGTTATCCAGATACACCAGCGGATGGTCGTGGACGCGCTGGTTCAGGACCGGGAAGTTCTCGCGCGTACCTTGTTCGGGCCAGGTCTTAGTTGCGACTGCCATGGAGTTTCTCCAACAACAGCTTCTCCAACCGATCGCGCAGCGGTTCGACTTTGATACGGTCCACGATGTCGCGCGCGAAGGCGACGATGAGCAGGTTGCGGGCTTCGACCTTGCCGATGCCGCGGGATTGCAGATAGAACATGCCCTCGGCGTCCAGTTGGCCGATGGTTGCGCCGTGCGTGCAGCGCACATCGTCGGCATGAATCTGCAGCTCGGGCTTGGTGTTGATGACGGACTCTTCCGAGAGCACCAGGTTCTTGTTGGTCTGCTTGGCGTCGGTCTTCTGGGCGTCTTTGCGGACCAGGATTTTGCCGTTGAAGACGGCGCTCGATTTGCCGTCCAGGATGCCTTTATATAGCTCGTGGCTGGCGGCGTGCGGCTTGGCGTGATCGATGGACGTGTGATTATCGATGTGCTGCGCGCCATTCACCAGGTAGAGGCCGTTGAGCGTGCACTCGGAGCCTTCCGAAAGCACCGCGTTTACGTCGTTTCGGACCAGCGCGCCACCGAAGGAAAGCGAATGCGAGCGGAAGTTGGTGTCGCGGCCGAGTTGGATTTGCAATGTGGCCACGTGGAAAGCGTTCGGGCTTTCGGTTTGCAGCTTGTAGTGATCGATTACGGTGTGGTCACCTGCTACGATCTCAGTGACCGAATTGGTGAGGTACGTGCCGCCGCTTCCCTCATAGGTTTCGATGATCGTGGCTTGACTGTCGGCGGCCGCGACGATCAAGTTGCGGGGGTACGAGACGGTCGGAAGGCCGTTGGCAAAGGATTTGTAGACCAGACGGATCGGTTCTTCGATTACAGCTCCCTTGGGTATGTGGATGAAGAGGCCGTTGGCGAAATTGGCTGTGTTCAAGGCTACGAAAGCGTTGGTTTGATAGCTGGCGTAGCGAGCCAGGTACGGCTCGACTAACCCCGGCTCGTTAAGAAGGGCTTCGGCCAGACTGCAAATCCGGACGCCAGGGATTTGCGCCGGCAGGAGTGCCGGCGCGGCAGGCAGGAGTGCCTGCGCCACGCGGGCGATTGGGGCTACGCTGGTGAAGCGCCAGTCTTCGTCGTGCGTGGTGGGATAGCCCATCTCGGCGAAGCGCTCCTTCGCCTCTGCACGGATATCTTCAATCATGCTTCCACCATCTCGGCGTAGCCGCTCTCTTCCAGCTCCAGCGCCAGTTCCTTGCCGCCCGATTTCACGATGCGGCCCTCGGCCAGCACGTGCACATAATCCGGCACGATGTAGTTGAGCAGGCGCTGATAGTGAGTCACTACGATCATGGCGCGCGACGGATGGCGCAGGGCGTTCACGCCATGAGCTACGATCTTCAGCGCGTCGATATCCAGGCCGGAATCGGTTTCGTCCAGGATGGCGAGCTTAGGCTCCAACACGGCCATCTGAAAAATCTCGTTGCGCTTCTTTTCGCCGCCGGAGAAGCCGGTGTTGACGGCGCGATTCAGCAGGCTTTGATCCATCTCCATCAGGGCCATCTTCTCTTTCACGATGCCGAGAAAGTCCATGGCGTCCAGATCGGGCAGATCATGATGCTTGCGGATGGCGTTGAGCGCCGCTTTCAGGAAATACAGGTTGCTGACGCCTGGAATTTCCACCGGGTATTGAAACGCCATGAAGATGCCTTCGCGGGCGCGGTCTTCGGGCGACATGGCGAGCAGGTCTTTGCCATCGTAAACGACTTCGCCGGCAGTGACCTGGTAGAGATCGCGGCCGGACAACACTTGCGCGAGCGTGCTTTTGCCCGAACCGTTGGGTCCCATGATGGCGTGCACTTCGCCGGCGTCGATCGAAAGGTCGATGCCTTTCAGAATTTCGCGTCCGGCGACGCTCGCGTGCAGGTTCTTGATTTCGAGTAATGACATGGTTAAACTATCCGACGCTTCCTTCGAGACTGACTCCCAGCAGTTTCTGGGCTTCCACGGCGAACTCCATGGGCAGTTCGCGAAAGACCTCTTTGCAGAAGCCATGCACGATCATGGAGACCGCATCCTCGGTGGAGATGCCGCGCTGCCGGCAATAGAAGATCTGGTCTTCGCCGATCTTGGAGGTGGAGGCCTCGTGCTCCACCTGCGACGACGTATTCTTGACTTCGAGATAGGGGAAAGTGTGCGCCCCGCACTTATCCCCCAGCAGCATGGAATCGCACTGGGAGTAATTGCGGGCATTAGTGGCGCTCTTCAAAATCTTGACCGCGCCGCGGTAAGTGTTCTGTCCGCGGCCCGCCGAGATACCCTTCGAAACGATGGTGCTGGTGGTATTCTTGCCGATGTGGATCATCTTGGTGCCCGTATCGGCTTGCTGGAAGTGATTGGTGAGGGCAACCGAGTAGAATTCGCCAACCGAGTTATCGCCGATTAACAGACAGCTCGGATATTTCCAGGTGATGGCGGAGCCGGTTTCCACCTGGGTCCAGGAGATTTTGGAGTTCACGCCGCGGCAAGCGCCGCGCTTGGTGACGAAATTGTAGATGCCGCCACGCCCTTCCTTGTCGCCCGGGTACCAGTTCTGCACCGTGGAGTATTTGATCTGGGCGTTATCGAGCGCGATCAGCTCGACGACGGCCGCGTGCAACTGGTTGGTGTCGCGCATGGGCGCGGTGCAGCCTTCCAGGTAGCTGACGTAAGCCCCTTCGTCGGCAATGATCAGGGTGCGTTCGAACTGGCCGGTGTTCTTGGCGTTGATGCGGAAGTAGGTGGACAGTTCCATAGGGCAGCGCACGCCCTTGGGTACATAACAGAACGAACCGTCGGTGAAGACAGCGGAATTCAGCGCGGCGAAGAAATTATCGGAGGTGGGAACCACGGTGCCGAGGTACTTCTTCACCAGGTCGGGGTGCTCCAGGACGGCTTCGGAGAAGGAGCAGAAAATGATGCCCATCTCGCCCAGCTTTTCCTTGAAGGTAGTGGCCACCGACACGCTGTCGAACACCGCATCCACCGCCACGCCGGCGAGCAGCTCGCGCTCTTGCAAAGGGATACCCAGCTTTTCGTACGTGCGCAGCAGTTCCGGATCGACATCGTCGAGGCTTTTGGGGCGATCGATGTTGGTTTTGGGAGCGGCGTAGTAGGAGATGGCCTGGTAATCGATGGGCGGGTAATGGATGTTCGCCCAAGTGGGCTCGGTCATGGTGAGCCAGTGGCGATAGGCCTTCAAGCGCCACTCCAGCATGAACTCCGGCTCCTTTTTCTTCTTTGAAATCAGGCGGATAACGTCTTCGTTGAGGCCCGGTGGGACGGTATCGGCGTCGATTTCGGTGACGAACCCCCACTTATATTCCTGGTTGGCGAGGGTTTCGATGGTGCTGGCTGGCGTGCCCATACCTCTAGGATGCTAAATCTGTACTAAAGTGTCAAGATTCGGTCGGCGGACGGTGGGAAAGCTGGGGTGGGCGGTGGGGCAGGCGGTTTCGCCAGCCGAGCGTTTCCGCGTTAATTGTGGGCTGGCCAATCGCGGCCGCAGCCGCCTGTCAGGCGGCCAAAGCCGGCTAAAAGCCCAATGGCACTTACTTTTCGCTAGGAAAGCGATTCTGCACAAATAGTGGGGCGGGCCCACGGCCTGCGGCGGCCTCCCAGGCCGGCATCTTCTCTTCGCAAAGGGTCGATTTCGGACGAAGAAGCGGGTCCAAGGGACCCGACCCAGAGGGTCCCCCGGCCAAGGGCCTGCCCCACTATTTATGCAGACCCATCGACGACTCTAAAGTAAGTGACATTGGGCTAAAAGCCGTCCCCATAGGGGACCCCAGGGCAGAATTGCCCGCCCCTCGGTGCAAAAAGTGTGGCATGGCCCGACGAGCGCGCGCCACACCGGCGACGGGCTGGCGTTCGATTATCGGACGCCTTCTCATCCCAATCACATTCTAAGGCCGAAGGTATGCACCGCAAGGACGAAGTGCCTTGTTTTCTAGCCAAGAAGGGTTGTGAACGCTTAGCCCCTCAGGGCGTGCGCCGCCGTTGGACGGTCAGTTGGTCACGTCGTGCGTGCGGCTTTCTTCGCGAATGGGAAGGTAGACCTTCTCCCAGTCTTTATGGGCGGGACTCTCGGTATAGCTTTTGAAGGCGGCTTCGTCCTGGAACTCCATGACGATGACGTTGCTGTACTCGTCGGGCTGAACTTTGAGGGTCTTCAGCCACACGTTCTTGATGCCGGGGAAGTCGCCGGCCATCTTCTTGACGCCATCCAGCGCGGCGGTTTTCTGCTCCGCGGTGGAGGTCGCCGTCCATTGCACCGTAATGACGTGCAACACCGTTTTCGGCGTGCCGAAGGTGTTGGCTCCAGCCAGCATTCCGGCGCCGAAGATGGCAACGACGGAGGCAAGCAGAGTGACGATTTTGGGGATACCCAGTTTGGTCATACCCTTTATTATCACATCGCGCTTTGAAGAAGGCGCGCGCGGGCGGCCTGGGACCTGGGAGGCCGCCGCCGCAGCGCGTGCTCAGCATGGGCCTGCCCCACAAGCATAATATGATAGAAATACACATGCCCCTGCTCAACCCCGATCAGTGGGCCGAAGTCCAGCGTCTATTCGAACTCGTTGCGGAATTGCCGCCGGACCAGCAGCCCGCCTTCCTGGAACGCGTGTGCCCAGACGCGGACCTGCGGCGGGAAGTGGCTTCCCTGTTGCAACCTTCCGAGGTGCGCCTGCCGGCGGCCGCGGAGGCGATTCAGTGGTCCGTCGAGGCGCTGGCGGATGACTCCGATCCCGACGAACGGCTGATCGGCACGCGCCTGGGTCCCTACCGGGTGGAGGCCATCATCGGCCACGGCGGCATGGGAGCGGTCTACCGCGCTTCGCGGGACGATGCCGAATACAGCCAGCGAGTGGCCATCAAGCTGGTGCGGCCGGCGTCGGAGTCGCGCAGCGCCCTGCTGCGTTTCCGGCGCGAGCGCCAGATACTGGCGCGGCTTTCGCACCCCAACATCGCACGGCTGTTGGATGGCGGCTCCACGCCCGATGGGATGCCTTACCTGGTGATGGAATTCATCGAAGGAGAACCCATCACGGACTGGTCCGCCAGGCCATCCCGCAGCGTGGAGGAGCGCCTGCGGCTTTTCCTGCTGGTCTGTGAGGCAGTCGAGTTCGCGCACCGCGATTTGATCGTGCATCGCGATTTGAAGCCCGCCAACATCCTGGTCACCCGCGAGGGTGTGCCCAAACTGCTGGATTTCGGCATCGCCAAAATTCTGGACCCGGACACGGACGCGGAAACCGTTACGCGTACCGGCATGCCGGTGATGACGCCGGAGTACGCGGCGCCCGAACAGGTGCGCGGCGAACCAATATCTCCGGCCGCGGACGTTTACGCCCTGGGCTTGATTCTCTATGAAATGTCGACCGGGGTAAAGGCCCAGCAGATCCCCACCTTGACGCCGGTGGTGGTAGCCAGGGTGGTTTGCCATATGGAGCCCGCACCGCCGGCCGCGCTGCAACCGCAACTGGCGGGGGACGTGGACAACATCATCCGTAAGGCCATTCGCAAGGAGCCCGAGCGGCGCTATGCCACGGGCGGCGATCTGGCGCGCGACATCCAGCGTCACCTGGATGGGCGCCCGGTGGTGGCCCGGCCCGACACACTGGCCTACCGCTGGACCAAATTTGCCCGGCGCAACCGCGCCGGCCTGGTGTCTGCGTTGCTGATGGCCTGCCTCACGTCCGGACTGGTGTTCAGTTTCGCCGCGCGGCGCAAGGCCGTGCCGCGGGTGCTGCAGGTGGTTCAATTGACGCAAACCGGCCGCGTTCACAATCTCGGGGGGTTGGCGGCGGACAGCTCGCGAGTGTATTTCAGCGAAGGGACGGGCAGCGGTTGGTGGCTGTCGCAGGTTTCGATGAAGGGGGGCGCGCCGGTTCCACTTCCGTTGTCGCAGCCGATCCCGCGTCCCGACATCCTGGATATTTCGCCCGACTACTCCAACCTGCTGGTAGCGTCGCAAGTGGCACTCGACGACGACCGGCCGCTTTGGATCGTTCCCACAGCGGGCGGAACCCCCCGCCGGCTCGGCAATCTGTTGGGCCGCGTGGGTGTATGGTCGCGGGACGGCAAGAACATCGTGTTCGCGAATCATGCCACTTTTTTTCAGGTTTCGATGGATGGCACCGGTCTGCGTAAACTGGGCGTTGCGCCGGGCGGACTTGCCGACCTGCACCGCTCACCCGCGCCGCTGCCCGACCGGCTGCGCTTCGCCGTGTTCCTTAGGCGGGATGTGCTGTGGGAAGCCGACGCCAGCGCTTCGGTTATGCATCCTTTCCTAAAGGGGTGGAGTTCCGGCGAGGAAGGCGGCGAAGACGGCGGTGTTTGGCTGTCTTCGGGGAAGTATTTTGCGTTCCGTTCCCGCCGCATGCAAGCGGCCAGCATCTGGGCGGTACCCGAGAATCGCGGATTCCTGCAGCCATTTGCAGGTGGAGCGGTTAAGATCTATTCATCGCCTTTGGAGTTCGTCTCGCTGGCGGCCGATCCGGGCGGCAAGCGCGTGTTCCTGGCGGCGGGGCAGGAGCGGCCGGAGTGGGTGCGCTACGACATCGGGCGAGGCCGGTTTGCACCCTTCCTTCCAGGCTCTGCCGGCCGCGCGGTCAGCTTTTCAAAGGACGGCCGATGGGTCGCCTATGCATCCTTTCCGGATAGTATTCATTGGCGCAGCAGGCCCGACGGGAGCGAGCGAATCCCATTGGCGCCTGGGGTGGCGGGCGGCGCGCCGAATTGGTCGCCGGATGGCGCGTGGATCGCGTTCGCGGGCTTCAAAGCCGGGCAGTTCGGCAAGCTCTGGGTGGTTCCGTCCACCGGCGGGAACCCGGAGGCGCTGGCCGAATGCGATTGGGAGCCAACTTGGTCGCCGGACGGAAGCTCCTTACTCTACGGGCTGGCGGCCCGGCCAGGATCGCGGGAGCGGCAGGGTCTTTACGTGATAGACTGGCGGACCCGTGCAAAGAAAATGCTGCCGGGATCGGAGACCATTTTGCGGGCGGCCTGGTCGCCCGATCCGCGTTATGCGGCAGGCACAAACGTCGCCGGATCGCGGATCCTGCTATTCGACTTCCGGACGCAACAGTGGAGCGGGCTGGTTGAAGGCGTCGGTCTGGGAACTCCATTCTGGTCGCGCGACGGCAAATATGTTTACTATCAAGATGCGTTCGGAGATCCGGATCAGCCCATATTCCGGGTGCGCATCGGCAACCGGAAAATCGAAAGGCTGATGGGTCTGCGGCAGATCCCGCAGTCGAATGTGAGCCGTTATAGCCTGGCGGGGCTGGGGCCCGGCGATTCGCTGGTGACCGGGTTGATGCGCACCAATTCGGATCTATATGCGCTGGAGCTGGAACTGCCGTGAGGGTAGGGCGGGCTCCCTGACGGTTGCGGCTTCTTGGGGGGCGGGGGTTAGCAGAGGCGTAAAGATAACGCACATTGGCATGATGACCCAACTAAACGGCCCGGTCGCGGCTCTGTTCGGCCGCAACCTCCTACAGCGCGGTTTTGGGGACACCGGAAGGCACAAGCCCGACATGGCGCCTTATTCCTGATATGGCTTCCGTGGACGGCGTTTCACGAGAGTAATGTGGTTCAAGGCGTCCCCTTTTCGGCCTGACCTTCCGCGGACTATCCGATGAGGTCATCCCGCGTGGCTGGTCAGTAAGCTTCACCCCGGTTGTCAATGCCGAGGACGCGGATCAAATCAGGCGGTTCGAGGCAGAAAAAGACACGCCACTTGCCGACCCGCAGGCGCAGTTCACCGGGACGGTCTTTGAGGGACTTCACGTCGCCGTGGCCTGTCGCGGCGAAACGTACGAGGGCTGCATCGATCCGTGCCTGGACGACGCGATCGAGACGCGCCAGGTCGCGCACCGCGGCAGGTCGAAAAAACTACGCGGCGGATCACAGCCCGAGCCGGCGTCGGACTTCGTCCAAGGGGACGTCGTCGCCCGGTTCCGTGCGGGCCAGATCCAGCTTGGCCGCAGTCTCGGCATCGAGGACTTCCTGCTCACCCAGTTCCGCTAGAAAAGAGATGGCCACCTGCACCTCACTGTCCGGAAGGGCATCCACGAGCGATTGAAGGCGGCTGCGATCGGAGGACATGCTGCAATTATAACTTCAAGGGTGGCCAGCCATCTCCGGGCCGAAGATCAAGCGCTCCGGCCAGCGCCCGGATCCATGCCGGCAATCCTGGAGGAACCCCGCAGGCGCTGTGGGTTGGGACGCGACCGGCGTTTCACAGGATCTAGAGGAATTGCCGGAGGGGGTTTGGGTGGCAACTTCCGACGAGCTGTCCGGCCTGGTGGCGCAAGGGCGAACGGTTGCCGAGGCTCTGGACATTGCCCGAGACGTGGCGCGAAAGCTTATAGAGGCACGGCGCGAACGGGAAAGCGGAATCGCGTTTTCCGCGGCTTCGGCTCACCACGACTACACCATTGTGGTGGCCGCATAGGTGGGCCGCCTCGCGGGCTTCCGCTATCGCGAGGTTGTCCGGAAACTGGCATCCGGCACGAAGTATATCAACCCATTCGGAGACCAGCGGTCGATCCGCAAGGTCCTGGTTCCAAGGGAGATTCTGTCGTGAGTCAAAAGATCGCTGCGACTGGTCGGCGAGCTGCTGCCTTACGCGAGCGCGTTTACGTAAAGTCGGCGCCAGCGCGAGTCGCCCATCGGCGAGTTGCCGTCGGCGGCGCTCAGGAAAGGTATTGGCAGGATCACTCCTGGTAAGTCCCGCTCACGTCAATTTGACGTAAGACGCGCATGTCGTGGGAAGTGGGCGCCCAAACGCTGGGCTGGTCTCGTTCGGGGAGATTGACCGTGTACACCCTAGCACTGCGGATTCGCAGGGCCCGCCAGTCATTCGGACGAAAAGCGCGCCACGCCCGCTCGGGCCAGAGTCCCTTCTGGGAATTTTGGGGCCGAACATAGCCCAGGTGGATCGCACGCGGCCGGGGTCGGCTATGATGGTGAGGATGCATGGAACTGCTTAAACCGGAACAGTGGGACGAAGTCCAGCGGCTCTTCCAACTCGCGGCGGAATTGGCGCCGGACGAGCGGCCTTCTTTCCTGGACCGCGAATGCCCTAACGCCGATCTGCGGCGGGAAGTGGCATCGCTGCTCGAACACGACCGGGGCGGTTTGGGCACGGTGGCCGCGGCCATTCAGAGATCGGCCGATGCGCTGGCGGGCGACTCCGATCCGGACGAGCGGCTGATCGGCGCGCGGCTGGGTCCTTATAAAGTCGAGGCCATTGCCGGCCACGGCGGCATGGGCGCGGTGTACCGCGCTTCGCGCGACGATGCCGAGTTTCACCAGCAGGTGGCCATCAAGCTGGTGCGTGCGGCGGCCGAATCCCGTAGCACGTTGGCGCGCTTCCGGCAGGAGCGCCAGATCCTGGCGCGCCTGGCGCACCCCAACATCGCGCGGCTGCTGGACGGCGGCTCCACGCCGGACGGCATGCCGTACCTGGTGATGGAGTATATCGAGGGCGACCCCATCACTGTATGGGCCGAACAGCGCGCGCTGAGCCGCGAGGCGCGGCTGCGGCTTTTTCTGCTGGTTTGCGAAGCGGTAGATTTCGCGCACCGCGACTTGATCGTGCATCGCGATTTGAAACCCGCCAACATCCTGGTGACCCGCGACGGCGCGCCCAAGCTGCTGGACTTCGGGATTGCCAAGATTCTGGATCCGGACACGGAGGCCGAAACGGTCACCAGAACCGGTATGCAGGTGATGACGCCGGAATATGCCACTCCCGAACAAGTGCGTGGCGAGGCGGTCACGCCCGCGGCGGATGTCTATGCGCTGGGCCTTATTCTTTACGAGCTGTTGACCGGAGCGAAAGCCCAGCCGATCCCCACATTTACGCCGGCCGCCGTCGCCAGGGTGGTCTGCCAGACGGAACCCACTCCGCCAGCCGCCCTGAAACCGCAACTGGCGGGCGACCTGGATAATATTATCCGCAAGGCCATTCGCAAGGAGCCGGAGCGGCGCTATGCGACGGCCGGCGAACTGGCGCACGACATCCGGCGGCATCTCGAAGGACGGCCCGTGACCGCGCGCCCCGATACGCTGGGATACCGTTGCGCCAAATTTGCGCGCCGCAATCGGGGCGCCGTGTTTGCGGGCACGCTGGTGGCGGCCAGCCTGGCCGCCGCAGTGGTCCTCAGCGTCACGGCCAGGCCGGCGGCGCCACGCGTGTCGCAAGTGTTGCAGCTCACTCAAACCGGCCGCGTGGACACGGACAAAGGTGTCGCGACGGATGGCTCACAAGTCTATTTCACCGAGCGGGAAGGGGGTCGCCTGGCGCTGGCCCGCGTCCCGGTGCAAGGCGGCTCGCCGGTTCTTCTGCCAGTAGACAAGCTAGCGGGCCCGGACCCCAACATCCAGGAGATCTCTCCGGACCGGTCTCGCCTTCTGATGACGCTGACACAGGCCGGCGAACAAGACGAACTGGAGATCTGGACGATCTCTACGGCGGGAGGCACGGCGCATCGGGTGGGGGACGTACTCACGCACGGGGCCGCCTGGTTGCGGGACGGCCACACCATTATTTTCAGCCACCGATCGGCCATATTTCAAATCGACGAGGACGGCAGCCATCTGCGCAAACTGGCGGACATGCCGGGTTTGCCTAGCGATCTTCACGCGGCGCCGGCCCCGCTGCCGGAGACCATACGTGCTACGGTTAACGGCCCAGGCCACAAGCCATCCGCGTTGTGGGAGGTTGCGGGCAACGGCGCGGGCCTGCATCTTTTGTTTCCCGCCTGGAAACCGGAAGACCCCATACTGGGCGGCGCGGACAATGGCGCATGGGTAGCCGGCGGAAAGTATTATCTGTTCCGGTCGGGGGCCAGCAAGGGGACCGGGATCTGGGCCGTGCGCGAGAGCCGGGGGTGGCTGCGATCGTCCCAAGAGCCTCCCGCGCGGATCTATTCTTCGCCGCTGTCCTTGGGGTCGCCGGCTGTCGACCCCAACGGCAAACGCTTGTTCCTGGGGGCGGGGCAGGAGCGCCGGGAACTGGTGCGCTACGACCGGAATCTGCGCCAGTTCCTGCCTTTTCTTTCGGGTGTCGCCGCGCGCTGGGCTATGTTTTCCAACGACGGCCGCTGGGTGGCATATACGACGCTGCCGGAACACGCCATTTGGCGCTGCCGGCCGGATGGCAGCGAGAAGAAACAATTGACGCCTCCGTCGATACTCGCGGGCGTCCCGCGGTGGTCCCCCGATGGCGCCTTGATCACCTTTGGCGGACTGGAGGGCCACACCAACAAGATCTTCGTGATGTCGTCGGAGGGCGGAACTCCCGAGACCATCCTCGCCGGGAGGAACCTTTGGGGACCCAGTTGGTCGCCGGATGGAAAATCTTTGCTGTTTGGCGCGGATCAGCCCGCCGGAGCACCCAAGAAGCGGGGAATGTACGTGATGGACTGGAAGACGCGGAAGACGGAATTCGTGAACGGCTCGGACGGCATCACGGAGGGCGTATGGTCGCCCGATTCCCGCTACCTGGTGACGAAGCGGGCGAATGCGCTGCTGGTGTACGATTTCAAGACGCGGCAGTGGTCGGAACTGGCCGACGACGCGGCGGGGGGGCTGGCCTTCTGGTCGCGGGATAGCAAGTCCATCTACTATCAGCAACTGTATGGAGACGAGAAACAACCGCTGTTCCGGGTGCAGATCGGCAGCCGAAAGAAGGAGCGAATCGTGGATTCCGCGCAAATTCCGCAGTCGAATTTGATTGGGTATATTTTGGCGGGTCTGGCGCCGGACGATACGCCTATTGCGTCGTTGATTCGCAGCAATTCGGATATTTACGCGCTGGATCTGGATTTGCCGTGATGGGTGGGGATGTGGGAATTAGATGGCGGCCTGGGAGGCCGCCGCAGGCTGGGAGCCTGCCCCACTAGATTCATCCATAAGCGGCGGCTACCTGTTTCTTGACGAATGCCAGATCGCGGGCTATGGCGCTCATTTGGTCGGCCGCTTCGTACTCCAGATGCAATGAGAGCGGTCCGGCGAAATGCGCGGAGGCCAGCAGGGCAAACACCTGCGGCCAGTTCACCATGCCCTCGCCCATGGGGCACATTTGCATGGTCCATTTGCCATTCACCTTGGCCCAGTAGAAATCCTTGAGCGCCGCCATTTTGATACGCGGCAAGGCCATCCGCATGGCGATGTTCCAGCCGGCTTCGCCGCCCTCCGCGGTGGCATGACACGCATCGAAGTAGTAGCCGATCCAGTTGGGGTCCATGTCGTCGATAATGGCGCGCGCGTCCCAGACGGCCTCGCCCACGTAGTTTCCGGAATGATTGTGGAAGCCGGCGGCCATGCCATAGGCGCGGCCTTGCGCCACCAAGGCGGCCACGTCGCGGCGGACTTCGGCGAGGCGCGTGGGGATGTTGTCAGCGGGACGGTAGGGCCAGTAGCCCAGCTTGAAATACGGCACCTTCATGCGGCCGGCGATGGCCAACACCGACTGCAGCCCAGGGTCCGCCGGCGTGGCGAACGCGGTGGTGATCATGGGGACTTCCACGCCCTCCGCGCGAATGGCTTCCACGGCGCGATACAGATCGGCAGGGGCCAGTACGGGCTCCACGTGTCCACCGGGGCGCACGGTCAGGTCGCAGCCGGCGAAGCCCAGGTCTTTGAGCACGCCGCCCAGGTCGGCATAATGGATCTTGGGGAGGTGCTTGGAGAACAGGCAAATGGTGGGCATGGCGCGGGGTGTTTGCGCGCGGATTTGCAGCGCGGCGGCGCCGACGGCGAATGCTCTTCTGGTGAGGCGGTCCATCAATGGCTATTCTAAGTCCAGTGGCGCCCACGATCCTAGTTCACGGCCATCGTGGCGCGCGCGCCATGCGGCCGGAGAACACCTTGCCGGCCTTCGCGTACGCCATCGCGGCGGGCGCGGACGCGCTGGAGATGGATGTGGCCGTGACGCGGGACGACGCGGTAGTGGTGTCGCACGAGCCGAAATTGAACCGGCCGATCCGCGACCTGACTCTGGAAGAAGTGGAGCGGTGGGACTGCGGCTCGACGCCCAACAAGCGGTTTCCGAAGCAAACACTGGTCCCCGGCGCGCGCATTCCCACGCTGGACCAGGTGCTGGATCTCGCGGAGCGGGGGCGGTTCCTGTTCAATATCGAAATCAAGAGCTTTCCGGAGCGCCCGGCGCTGACGCCTCCGCCGGAACATTTCTCGGAATTGGTGTTTCAGGCCATCCGGCGGCATAAACTGCAGCATCGCGCGATCGTGCAATCCTTCGATTTCCGCACGCTGCACGCCATGCGCAAACTGGCGCCCGAGATCCGGCTGGCGGCGCTTTACGTGGGATCGCCCAAGAGCTTCCACAGCATCGCGCGCGAGGCGGGCGCGGATATGGTGGCGCCTTACCACGCTCTGGTCAGCGCCAGACGCGTCCGGGCGGCGCATAGCGAAGGACTGCAGGTGGTGCCGTGGACGGCCAACAGTCCGCGACAATGGAAGCGTCTCATCGCCGCGCAGGTAGATGCCATCATCACCGACGACCCCGGCGGACTGATCGCGTACCTACGGGAGCGAGGGCTGCATCAATAAATCTCGAAACAGAAAACCTTGTTTGAATCCTGCGGCGTCAGCGTATATTCGCCGTTTTCCAGAATATCGTCCACTTCCAGCTTGTAAAGGTTATCTTCGAGGCGCGTGACATTGAGCCGGATAGGACGAGCCACCACCTTTTTCCGGCGCGCGAACAGCATCTCGCGGCGGCCGCCCTTGGACTGCATTTTGTAGAGTTGCATGCGATCCGCCTGGATTTCCTCCACAATCATGAGGAAAGCCGGCGAGGAGAGCGGTGTGCGCGCCGTTGAGTTGGCGCCGGGGATGGTGTAGGTGACGTCGCCCTTGCTGCCCTCCTGAGTAGCTTCCAGGCTTTCGGTAGGTACCAGGTTGTCGGCGTGTATCAGGTAGGGAAGATCTGGCTTGGAGGGGCGCGGGCCATCGTATTTCTCGGCCAGTAAGGGGCATACGCACAATAGGAGGACTGGGAAGCATTTCCGCATATGAATACTTTAGCGCGTGGATAGGCGAACTTTTCCTCGCGGGAAGAGCCGGCTGACAGCCGGCTGCGGGCACGATTGCCCGCCCCACGGTGAAGTGTGGAAACTGCAGAGGCAGGCAGATTAGCGGGAAGCGGCGTGGATGGCTTCCAGCACGCGGTCGAGTTGCTTTTCATCCACCGGCTTGGCCAGCACAAAGCGGCTCTCGCCGGCGAAATCGGCAGAGAGGTCCGCGTTGTAGGAATCGGAAAGCAGCACGAATCCGCCCACGCGGGCTTTCACCTGCTCCGCGGTTTCCACCCAGTTCAAACCGGGCGCGTGCACCGAGCAGAAGATGGCATCGAAGCGCAGACGCTGCGCCAGATCGAGGCCTTCGTCGGAGCTATTCACCGGCACCACGCGGTATCCACGCATGGCCAACATTCCGCGCAACTGCGTCTGGATGGCTTCGGATGGATCGATGACCAGCGCCGTGAGCGTGTGCGCGCTGCCGCGGCCGTTCTCAAGCGCCGCGCCGCCGGGCTTCTCGCGAGCCGCGCAGGGCAACTCCACTTGAAACGCCGGATCGGCGGCGGCCTGCTGCACCAGCCGGATCTCGCCGCCGTGGCCGGTGATCAGACTGCGGCAAACGGCCAAACCCGTGCCACCGGACACATCGTCCGCGCCCGGCACAAATGGGTCCGCGGCACCCTTCGCTCCGCTAAAGCCGATCTCCACCAAGATGCGCCGGGCCACCAAACTGGTGCGGATGGCGATGGTCTTCTCGCTGGACTCCGAGAGAGACTGTTCGGCGTGCACCAGCAGGTTGAGGAAGACCTGCTCGAGTTGGCCGTGCGATCCCAACACAATCATGGGATCGTCGGCCAGCAGGCTGCGCGCGCGAATACCGCGCACTTTCCACTCGCGCTCGCGGAACTCGATCAGGTTCCGCAACAGGCCATTCAACTCGACCGGCTGGGTCTGGGCCTGGCCCGTACCGGCAAATCCCACCAGCCGGTCGACGATCTCCGACGCGCGCTGCGCTTCGGCCGCGATGCTCCCCAGGTCCGCCGCTCCACTGCCGGTTCTGGAGAGGCCGGCTATAGCGGCTAAGGGCGTTCGCAGATCGTTGACGATCCCGGAGATGAGCTGACCGACAGCCGCCAATTTCTCGGTGCGGAAAAGCTGCTCGCGGACGGAACGCTGATCAAGCAGCTTGACGGCCACGCCGATCTGGTTGGCCAGATGCTGCGCCAGAGTCTGCTCCTCGTGGCTGAAAACGCGGGCGCGTTCGTGCTGATCCATCTGCACGATGCCCAACACCTCGCCTTGCGCCAGCATGGGTACGAACAGCAGCGACCGGGGCGCGGCCGATCCTATGTGCCCAGCCACGGGAAACGGGCTGCGGGAGATGTCGGGGATGGCCAGCAGGGTGCGGTAATGGAAGCAGGCCACCGCGCCGGCTTGTGGCCCGGCCGGCGGCGCAGACAGCGGAATGGAAGCCGGGTCGGAGCCGCTTCTGTCCACCGCATCCAGCGTCTTGGCATGGCGGTTGTACAGGTACAGTTCCGCGGTGGTAACTCCGAAGATTTTGGGCACCACCGCTTTCACCTTGCGCAGGATCTGTTCGGTGGAAGAGGCGCCCAGGATCTCCTCGCCCAGTTCATAGGCCCGGCGCAGCAATTCACGCTGACCGCGAAGCCTTTCGTCGCGGCGCCAGACCACGAAAACAACCACGGCGATGGCGAAGACCCCGACCGGCAAGGCCACCTGCAGGCCGATGAGCAGAGGGGAGCCGGTCATGACATGTCCGGAGTCTGCGCCCGCAGCCACGGTTCGAGTGCAGGGCTGAGGAAATCGTCGATGGCCAGATCCGCGCCCGGCAACTCGCGGTGGGTGGTGCGCAAGCCGACGATGCGGGCGCCGGCAGCTTGCGCCGCCTGCACGCCGGAATAGGAATCTTCGAATACGATGCAGTTGCGCGGCGGGATCGACAGCAAATGGGCGGCGAGCCGGTAAATCTCCGGATGCGGCTTGGGACGGCGCACCTGGTGACCGTCGACGACGACACGGAAATATCCGCGCAGGCCTCCCTTATCCAACACGAAGCCGACATTGGCCGGCTCGGCGTTAGTGGCTACGGCCAAGGGCCGCCCCGCATGGCGCTGGAGCAGAGCGCGCACGCCGGGCACCAGGGATTCCGCGAAGACGGGCGCCAGCAACTCCCTGTACAAAGCTTCCTTGGCGGACCCGTGGACGGCGATTTCCGCCGCGCTCAAGCCGGGGCCGAAAAAATCGGGGACGATCTCATCGTTGCGCCGGCCGTACATGCGGTCCGCCAAGGAATCTCCGGCGTCGATCCCATGGCGGCGGGTGTACAACATCCACGCCTGGGTGTGCAGCGGATTCGAGTGCACGATCACGCCATCCATGTCGAACACCATGGCCAGCCCCGGTTGCAGCCAGGCATCAGCCACCTAGCTGACCCTCCAGCCAGTTCATGTAATTGGGCGCGCCGGCCACTACCGGGACCGCCAGCACCTCCGGCACATCGTAGGTGTGCGCTTCTTTGAGCGTGTCCCGCAGCTTATCGAAGAGATGCAGGGAGGATTTGACGATGAGCAGGCACTCGGCGGCCGACTCGATGGCGCCCTGCCAGCGATAAATGCTGCGCGCGCCGGGCACGATGGTCACACAGGCGGCGACGCGGGCTTCCACCAGCACGTGCGCCAGCTTGGCGGCTTCTTCTTCCGTCGCGCAGGTGCTGAACACAACAATTTTATCCGTCATAAGAAAAAATACGTGAACAGATTTTGATTCCGATGTTAACATTATCTTCGTGGCTTGATGCGATGAGGTCGTCTTTCACCAAATTTGCCGGTATAGTGGCTGTATTAGCGGTCGCTGCGTATGCATTGATTGCGTTGCAAGGGCAGCAGGGCATTCCCGGATTAGTGGAGAAGCGCCGGCTGATTCAGGAATATGAAAAGAAGAACGCGGACCTGGCGCGCAAGATCGAAGAGCAGCGTGCGCGCATCGGGCGGTACAGCGACAGCAAGGCCGATCCGGATTTGGAGATCCGGCAGCGGCTGAAGCTGGTGAAGCCCAACGAAAAAGTGTTCATCCTGCAGGATCAGCCGCCGGCGCCCCCTCCGCCCGCACCGCGGCAGTGAGTGGTCAGATTTCCCTCTCAATCGAATTGGCCGAACCCAACCCGCCAGACCGACAGATCGGTCTGATTGCACGACTGGCGACAAGTTGTTATGATCGAAGCGTTGGCCAATGCAGTTCGCATGGGCATACCCAAGCCAGTCTGATGAAATGAGGAAGATGTATGGCAATCAGCGCGCGTAGTCCGAGCCACGAAACGGTGGCTGTGGCTGCTGGCACGTCAAGACGGCTCAATATCGTTCTTTCTGAAACGGCACAGTCAGACCTCTCAGAACTCGCCCTCCGAAACCGGAAGAGTATGCCGGAATTGGTCAGGACTGCTTTGGGGTTACTGAGGATCGTTTTGGCGGAAAACGAAAAGGGTAATCGGCTGGTAATCGTGGATGCCGAAGGCAATCCCAAACGCGAGATAATTCTTCCAGAATGAGGTGAAGTGAAGTCCTGCTTCTTTATTTCGCCAATAGGCAGCGCGGAGAGCGCCGAGCGAGTTGCGTCAAACAAACTGCTCAAGTTCATCATCGAGCCGGTGCTGAAACGGTGCGGGTACAAGAATCCGGTGAGAGCCGACCAGATCACCCAGCCCGGCGTAGTTACCAGTCAGATCTTCACCAAGCTCTGGAATGACGATCTGGTCATCGCCGACCTCAGTGGAAGCAATCCGAACGTGTTTTACGAGTTGGCGGTGCGGCATATCGCCCGAAAGCCCTGTGTACTGACGATCCGAAAAAGCGAGCGTTTGCCTTTTGACGTTGCTCCAAACCGCACGATCTTTTTGATTTCGATATTGAGGATGCGAACAAAGCTCAAGCGGAATTGGAGGCTATGATTACGGATACAGGAAATGAACCGGAGACTGTTGCCACGCCATTGTCGCTGGCCATCGACCTTGCCCCGCTGGACCGAAGCAAGAATCCAGTAGAGCAGGGAATTACAGAGATACTTTCCCTCGTTCAAGATATCCGAACCATCGTCGGTAACATGGCAAAGACCGCAGGGGATGCCCAGGGGTCATCGGGCGTAGACATCCTTGTGAAGGACCTCGATCAGAGGGTTGCTTTAGGCCCGGTCCGACCTCGAATGAGCCGTAGAAAGCCCTAAGCTCGTCAACCTTGCGGGTCGAAACACCTCGATGGTATCTTGCCCGAGCTTCACGTTGCCGCCACCTTTGAATTGGGGGCCCGTGGTTAGCAGTTGGAGCCCAAACACGGTGGCCAACGATACGTGGTCAGCAGGTGTCCACGCCCAGGGACGTGGTGCGGCAAGCCCGACGGTGCTCGAAATGAAATGAACTGGCCGTCACAGTATCGATATAGTCCCTGAGTTGCACAGGCTCAATTATGCCCGTGCCTGATCGTCATGTCTGAAAACGATCAGATTGTCCCCGCGCACATCATTCGGGCGCGGATAATATCGCTTGTTGCGATCAGGGTGTCACTACGAAACCGCCAACGGTTAATAGCCTCCCGCCGGGTGTCGTGACTTGAACCTTTCCCGTAGAGGCGCCGGCCGGGACGCTGGCCGTGATTTCAGTTGCAGAGACGACCGTAAAATCCGTGGGTATGCCGTTGAAGTCGACGCTGGTGGCGCCGGTCAGGTTCGTGCCGAGGATTATGACCTGGGTTCCGACGGGGCCCATCAGCGGCACTGTCTTGACGATGGGTGGCAGTCCCATGGATAGGCGGAAGATGGCGGCGTTCGACCCATAAAAGGCGCCGTCAGTGCCCTGAACCAGCCCGATCAGGGTATGGGCTTCAAGCCTGATGAAGTTGTGCAAGGTCGTCAGCGCGCCATCCGAGGCGATCTGAAAGATGGTACTGGAGCCGCCGGCGATATTATAGTAGGTTGTTCCGTAGAACTTACCGTCATTGGCTTCCACGAGCGAGGCCCAGGGTATGGCGCCCGGCGTGTCGTCGAAGCTGAACAACGAAGTGAAGGCTCCCTGGGGCGTGATCTTGAAGACCGTTCCTAAATCATAAGCTCCGCCACCCGCGGTTGTGCCGTACAAGTACCCGTCCGCGGCGGCGATCAACCCGTTATAAGGCGCATCGCCGTCGGTCCCATCGAAGGCGTGCAAAACGGTGTAAGCGCCCGTGGGAGTTATAGAGAAGATTGTGCCACAGCCATAAAAGGTGCCACAGTTGCCGGTGGGAGGCACGATCCCGCCTTCCTGTGTGGCGCCGTAGAAATTCCCATCCGGGCCTTGCACGAGTCCGCCTACCGCCACATCGCCGTCTGAGCAACTTGGTTGGGAGCAAAAGTCATAGATGGTGGTCAACTCGCCCAACGGAGCGATCTTGAAGACGGTGCCGTGGCCGTAGGCCCCGCCGTACTCGGTTGTCCCGAAGAATTCCCCGCCGATGCCCTGAACCAGATTGCCGGAAGAAACCGAGCCATCCGTTGCCGGCTGGAAACTGTGCAAAGTGGTCAGGGATCCCTGGGGAGTCACCTTGAAGACCGTGCCTCCATTGTAGGCGCCGCCCTCCGAGGTGGTCCCATAGAAGTTCCCATCAGTGCCTAAAGTCAGCCCGGCAAAAGAGATCAAACCGTCGGCGCACTTGGGTTGGGAACAGAACTTATAGAGAGTCGTGATTGTACCCGATAACGTTACTTTGAAAATTGTGCCATTCAAGTTTTCGGTTGTGCCGTAGAAATCCCCATCGAGGCCCCGGGGTAAGGGGCGCGTCGGCGCCGATAGCGCCCTTAGGCCAATATGCCACGACGCTCAACTTCGGAGTGCCGGCTGTAACAGCAGTTACAGCGCAGAGTGAGAAAACGACGGCGGTTGTTTTGCTGTAAATAAAGTTGCGCACTAATATCTCCTTGCCGGTGCGGAAGTCAGAGTATATCAGACGAGATCGGCGATGTTGCCCTCTATGAGTACTGGAGCTACCGTCGCGCCGATTTTGACGTTGTGCATCGCGGATGCCTTGGTGGAGTTAGGTGAAAGGAGAGCCGGCGAAAGCCGGGCTACGCCCGGCGCGACGACAGGAGTGTCGTCGCGGCAGGCAAGAGTGCCTGCGCCACGTCAGGCATCGGCCACTTCGCGATAGACCGCGAGCACCTCGCGGGCGGTGCGGTCCCAGCTATAGCGGGCCGACTGGAGTTTGCCTTTAGCGGTGAGATCGGCGCGCAGATCTTCATCGAGCAGGGCTTCCTGGATGGCACGCGCGATCTCGAAAACGTTTTCGGGATTCACCAGCAGGGCCGCGTCGCCGAGCACTTCGGGCAGCGAGCTCACATTGGATGCCACTACGGGCGTGCCGGTGGCCATGGCTTCGAGCGGCGGCAAACCGAAACCTTCATAGAGCGACGGAAAAACAAACAGCGCGGCGCTCTCGAAGAAAATGCGCAGCGCGTCGAAGGGGACAAAACCGAGGAAGCGCACGGCCTTCTCGACGCGGCTCTGGACCACGGCGCGGCGCACCGAAGGGTAGCGCGAAATCTCGTCGCCGATGATAATCAGGTGCAGGCGGCGGTAGACCGGGTGGCGGGAGAGTTGCTCGCGAGCGACCGCGAAGGCCTCCACCAGGCGCGGGATATTCTTCTGCGGGCGGATGTTGCCGGCGTAGAGCAGGAACGGATAGTCGATCTGGTAGCGTTCCAGGATGCGCGCGCGGTCGGCTGTCGCGGGGCGAAAGAAGTCCGGATTGGGTGCATTGTGGACCACGCGGATACGGTCCGGGGGAATGCCCAGGGCGTCGCGGACGTCGCGGCGGGTGGCTTCGGAGACCGCCATGATGCGTTTGGCGCGCAACAATCCGCGGCGCATCAGGAAGCGGCGGGCGTCCATACGCAGGCCCGAGCCGGTATCGAACAGGAGGCTGGCCATGTCGTGGATGGTGACCACGTAGGGCTCCGTCATGAATAGCGGCACCTGGTTCAAGGGGATGTGGACCAGGTTGGGCGCCATACGGTGAAGGAACCAGGGAAAGGCCAGGTGATTGCGCTTGTAGGAATCGGTCCGGCGGTAAGGGGTGGTTTGAAAATTGGGCGGCAGAGTGGCGAACGACGCTACGTCCTCGGGCAGGGCGAGCAGGATGTAATCGTTCGACGAATCGATGGCTGCCAGGGCGTGCAGCAGACCGCGGATATACGTGCCAATGCCGAAGTCCCGCGCGCGGCGGACATCGAGCACGATGCGCAGCGGCATGGCCCGTGGTCAGGCCCGCGCCAGAGCAGGACGTTTCCATTCGTACAACGGAAACTTCTCGGTGAGCGCCTCCACCCGGCGCCGCACGGCGGCGCTGGTTTCTTCGGAGGCGACGTTCTGCAGGACTTCGGCGATGAGCGCAGCTACTTCACGCATCTCGGGCTCGTGGAAGCCGCGCGTGGTGACGGCCGGACTGCCCAGCCGAATGCCGCTGGGATTGAGCGGCGGATTCACATCGAAGGGGATGGCGTTTTTGTTGACGGTGATGCGGGCGCGGTCGAGGGCCGCTTCGGCTTCCTTGCCACGCACGCCCTTGGAGAATACATCCACCAGCATCAGATGCGTATCGGTGCCGCCCGATACCAGGTGAAAGCCCGCGTCCATCAGTCCGGCGGCCATGGCTTGGGCGTTGGCGATCACCTGCTTCTGATAGGCCACGTAGCCGGGCTCCATGGCTTCCTTAAAGCTGACGGCTTTGGCCGCCATGATGTGCACCAGCGGACCGCCCTGGAAGCCGGGGAAAACCGTCTTGTCCACGGCCGCCGCGAATTTCTCTTTGCACAGGATAAGTCCGCCGCGCGGACCGCGTAGAGTCTTGTGCGTGGTGGTGGTGACGATGTCGGCGTAATGGCAGGGATTGGGGTGGAGCCCGGCGGCGACCAGGCCCGATATATGCGCCATGTCCACGACGAAGAGTGCGCCGACGGAGTCCGCGATCTGGCGGAAGCGCGCGAAATCGAGGATGCGCGGATAGGCGCTGGCGCCCGCGAGCACCATTTTGGGCTGGTGCTCGGCGGCGAGGCGCGCGAGTTCGTCGTAATCGATGCGCTCGTCGTCCTGCCGCACGCCATAGGGCACGATGTGGTAAGTCTTGCCGGAGAAATTGAGCTTGTGGCCGTGGGTGAGGTGTCCGCCGTGGGCCAGGTTCATGCCCAGGATGGTGTCGCCGGGCTGCAGGACGGCGGCGTAGGCGGCTTGATTGGCCTGCGAGCCGGAATGCGGCTGCACGTTGGCGTGCTCGGCGCCGAACAGCTTCTTGGCGCGGTCGCGGGCGAGGTTTTCGACGATATCGGTTAACTCGCAGCCGCCGTAGTAGCGTTTGCCGGGATAGCCTTCGGCGTATTTGTTGGTGAAGACGCTGCCGGCCGCTTCCATGACCGCTTCGGAGGTGAAGTTTTCGCTGGCGATGAGCTCGAGCTGGGAGTGTTGGCGCTCGGCTTCGTGGAGGATGGCTTCGTAGATGTCGGGATCGACTTCGGCCAGGGGGCGGGAGAGGCGTTCCGATTCGGTGGTTTTCATAGCGGGGTAAGTCGATTTTAACATGTGGGGTACGCCTCCATTTGCTTTGCAGCAAGTCTCCAGACCCGTTCCTCGCGGGCCATGGTATTCCTCTGCTTGTGGGCTCTGGACCAGTGTGGCGGCATCGCAGACGAGGGAAATGCACAAGGCCGCCATTTGGGTTTGTGCATAATTATATGGATGTCAGCGCCCGCCTGGGTGAGCTGGTTTCGTTAGCGTGCCGGTTGCCACGAGGCCACTTGTGCGAGAAAGTAGATGAACGCCATGATGCCGTTCCTGTCAGGCTGGTTATCGCAGAGTATTCGAATGACTGGCGGGTCGAGCCGTTCCTGTAGCCAGTTTTCGGTCGGTGGGTGCTCGTCATCGAACAGCGGCTGTGAATCGTCCTTGTCGTTGAGGATGACTCCAAGAACGAAATCCATTTGGGAAACGGTGCGCAATAGATTCTGCCGCGCCTTCAACTGCTCTGTCAGCTTTTGCCTCTCAGCTCTAGTGCCAGTCCGCTTTATCTCAATGATCGCTCGGGTGGCAAAGATAGGAACCAGGGCAAACTCCGACGATTCGAAGATGGCCGGCATTTCGGAAGGGTCCCACACGATGAGGTCACATTGAGGCACATCCCGAGTACTGTCGTTCGCATGTATGACCGCTCCCGTGGATATCCGGAAACGAAGGCCGAGCATACTTCCGACCATGGACCGAAGCCACGCCTCTGCGTATGCGCCCGTAACGCACGGATTTGTAACGAAGGCGGAGAGCAAACCACTGGCCTGCAGAGGCTGCGCAAAAGCGCGGGCGTACAAATCCCAGTATTCATCCCAACGCTTCCACGCGCCGCTCATTTTGCACCATCCAGCGGCGGGTAGAAATCACCATTGTAGTCCGGCACATCTTCATGAAATTGCTTGCGGTAACCTTGTGGCAGATAAATGCGGGCAAGGTCCTCTAAACGGAACGCGAGCCCACCGTGCAAGCGCCACTCGCGCTCCATATAGTAATTGTGGGGATGATCCTCGGTCAGACCTTCTTGGAAAAACTTAATCCGCGCGAAGTGAGCTCCTCAAGCTCGCCGTGCAACTACTCGAAGCGGCCGCGCAGTCGGTGGCCCTCCGGCGTACCTGGCGCGGAGAACCTCGATAAACGGGGCGTGTATCCCTCAATCCGGGAGACGTATGCTTCGAGGTCGCTTTGAACGCTCTGCAATTCCGCATGTAGGTTGTCGAATCGGTCCGCGACGTTCTGGGGGCCGACACCGGCGGTCTGATTACGCGCGTTACCAGGTACATAGTAGACGGGAGTAGCACCCTTGAGACGAAGAAAGCTTTTAGGAAATGCGACGCCGAACGAACCGTACTTTGCCATGTGAATCGCGAGTTGTCCCGTTGGAATATCGCAGAAGCAGAGCATCGTGCACCTGATCGCCTCATCCGTCGAAATCGGCTTCAGTCCGTCGCTGCACATCACGAAGCCGGCGCCAAGCTCCCCGCGGTAGCTCGCCTGCAGCCAGCCCTGTGGCGGCGTCCTGGTGTCAGATGGGTGACCAAGAATCGTCAGGAGCAGGGCATATCGTTCGTCATCGGGCCGCCCCCGTCCGACAAAATGAGTAAGTTCGTTCGAGACGTAGGACTGATTCACGCTCTTATTGTCGCGCAAAGCTCGAAGGCAGGGCTGCTGGCAGGCTCCCAAGGCCGAGTCCGG
>Ga0302325_10003090_pt1 | contig 39649 bp, 30 predicted proteins | sample Palsa_T0_2_FD_201948 | JGI IMG/M metagenome (GOLD analysis project Ga0302325, IMG submission 201948) | Peat permafrost microbial communities from Stordalen Mire near Abisko, Sweden - Palsa_T0_2 | ecosystem: Environmental > Terrestrial > Soil > Palsa > Peat permafrost | place: Sweden: Abisko...
TGTCGTGCGTGGCATCGAAGGCGTCATCTTCGGTGTCCACTGGCCGGGCGGGTGCGTCAACACTCGCCCGGCCGATGTTTGATTTGGATGGTCAACGTGTAGCTCGATCCGCGAGGGATCTCAAGTCCATTCCAGAAGGGTCAGCAAGGCGCCGGCCTCTGAGTAGTGCGGTGCCATAGATTGAACGGATGGATCAGAATCCCGGCGTGAACCCTGTTCATCTTTTGCCGGTGTAGGGTTCCAACATGCGGCGAATCCTAGTAGCAGCCGTTCTGGCGATGCTCGTGGCGCCGTCGAGCGCCGCAGCAGCGGGATCGGTGTCCGGCGCCACGCAGGCGGTTGTCCACGCGGTCGCCGAAGAAGGAGGCAATGCGGTCTATTACGGAACTCCGCAAGTGCATTGCCGGCATACGGCGCCGTCGAAGTTTGGCTGCAGCTTCTTCAATCTCAAGCGCGATCTAGGGGGCCGGGTGACGGTGACCTACACGCGCGGGCACTACTACGTTGGCGAACCGCGATACGAACCATCGCACTATCTCGGCCCGGCGCCTCACAACTGACGACGATGTGGCGTCGCGCGCGATTTGGAGCCGCTTCACGGCGAGATGACAGCAGCAAATGCTCGCCTATCCTGCTTCGTGTCCGGAGGATGCCAGCAAACGTCGCCTGTCTTGCGCTCATCCTCTGTCTTGGTCTAGCCGGTTGCGGCAGTAACTCAAACAGCACACCCGCGCATCCGGCGTCACCGTCTAGCAACGAACAGCAGGCGTCCCAACGTGCGTCGGAATCCCTTGTCCGAGCGAACAAAGAAAACGAACAGACAAGCGAATCCGAAAAGGCAAAAGAAGAACGCGAAGAAGGAGCACAAAAGTCCGAAGAAGCCAAGGAAGCCTCAGAAAGCGCCGGAGAAAAGAGCGAAGAAGCTAAGAAAGCTGCGGAAGAAGCCAAGGAAGCAGCCGAAGAACATTAAGCCCACCCGAACTCGGAATGCAGGGCCTAACTGAAAAGCAAACCGTGGCTGCTTCTTAATGCTGTCGCTCAGGACGCCGCGAGGGCGACGGTGGTCGTGTGACGCGGTGCGTGCGCAGGCACACTGGGTGGGCGAAGTTTCATAGGCCGAGTAGCCGGGCCTTCGCGGCCTTGAACTCATCCTCCGTTAGGGCTCCAGATCCGAAGAGGTCGGCCAGCTTGGCCAGCTCGTCCGCCGAACCGGCGGGAACCGATGCGGGCGCATCCTCGGCGGGAGGACCTAGTGCGGAGACAGCCAGGCCGATGTTCTGAGCGAACTGTCGCACCGTGACCTCGGCCTTGGGCGGACCAGACAAGGTGAACGCCCAACCTAGTGCGTGATCTTCGGCTTGGAACATGAGGTTCCGCTGGTCCAAGACCTTGCCCTTCTTCTGCGTGGCAAAGATGCCCATCGTGGCCTCGCGCGTCAGCGTCCTGCGACTCGATGTCGCAACGACGTTGCCGCTCACCACGACGTTTGCGATGGTCTCGGCCGAGAGGGGGTATATCCCGTCTTTCGTGATGAGCCGGGCACCCTCGACATCGAGAATCGCCGATGGATTCAGCCGGCCAAAGATGATCTTCCCGGCCTTCCAAAGCGAGCCCCATTGAGGACGTAGGCTGTTGAGCGCTGCCTTCGCTTCACCGCTTGACTCCTTGGCCTGCGTCTTCTCAATTTGCCTGGCGGCTCTCGCTTCTCGGAACTCCGCGCGTCGAATCTCGCGCTTCGATGGCTCGGCAGGTGCGGGCGAGCCGACAGGAGGACCGTCATACATCGGCTGGGATTGACCCACAGGAGGACCGTCAGGCACTGGCTCGGGAGGCGGTGCGTCGCGATAGCGTCCCGACCAGCTACTTCCGTCCCAGTAGCGAGCCGCGCCGAGACCCAGCGGATCGGGGTACCAGCCGGCCGGAACCCACAAGGACAACGGCGCCGCCTCGGTGTCCCCTTTGTCGCGACGCGCCTGCATGGCAACGCCAATGGCGCCGCCCTTTGCGGCTGCCTTGCCCCACTTCTTTAGATCGGCCATTGAAACACCCAATCTCTCGCTTGGCGTGGTCTGCGATGTGCGGTCATCGGCAACGCAGGACGCCTTACCTGTGGGCGGGTCCGTTGCTGGTTGGTGTCGGTCTACGACGCATAGCTCTCCTCATAGTTCACTACCTAGACTGACTAGCGGCTTACGGCCTCGTCTGCACGCCGGTAGCCGAGGCGGGCAGAGATTCTGTCTGCCGTAGACACCAGATGCGGGCCAAGAGCGTCCACGAGCTCACCCAGGGAGATCGTCGAGGTATGCGCCGCGAGGCTGACGGCCGCGACAACCTCACGGGCCTCGTTGCGGACGGGCACCGCGATCGAGTGCAGCTCGGGCGCGAGCTCCTCGTCATTGACCGCAAAGCTTTCCTCCCGCACCTCGTCGAGCTCGTCGCGCAGTGCGTTCTTGCTCGTGATGGTGTTCGGGCCGCGCTTTGTCAGCTTCATCGAGGCAAGTATCTCGCGCTGCTCCTGCTCCGGAAGATTCGCGAGTAGCAGCTTGCCCATTGCGGTGCAGTAGGCCGGCAGGCGCGAGCCGGGATGCAGATTGAGGTCAACCGCGCCCTGGCCACGGCGGAGACTGCGCACGCGATCGACGTACACGATCTCCGGTCCGTCCAACACGGCCAGGCTGGTCGTGTAGGAGGTGCGCTGGCGCAGCTCCTCTAGGTATGGGTGGGCGTGCTCGCGCAGCCCTGTGGCGTTCAGCGCGGACATCCCGAGGTCGGTCACCTTCAGACCCAGGCGGTACTTGCGCGAAGCGCCCTGCTCCAAGTAACCCAACGCCACGAGCGTAATGACATACCTGTGAGTCGTTGAGCGACTCATACCTAACTCGTCGGCGATGTTGGCGATCCCGAGAACGGGATGGTCTGGCGTGAAGCAAGTGAGGATCGCGAGACCACGCTCAAGTGACTGCGAGTAGCGGGGTTCGCGCAGGCTCGGAACCGACCAAGCGGGTTTCTCGCCAACCTTCGGAACTCCGGGTTTTTTAGAGGGCTGTCTGGGCATCGTTCTTCCGGTCCGCGGGAGACTATCTTGTGAGCGGAACGTGAGCAGCCCTATGCCTATCGAGAACGGGCAACGCGACGTCCAGATCACCACCATCTTCAAGCTCGCCAAAGCCTTCGACCTGACACCGAGGCAGTTCATCGACGCGGACCTCACCCCGGCGACAGACCGGATCTAGCCACCGCGGTAGGCCGGCGGGCCCGGCTCCCACCACGCAGGTACGACTCATGCGCTCATAGAGCTTGGCCATCGCCTGGCTCTCGGTGTGCCCTGGCAGGAAGGGGTAGACCCTCTTCTGGGCGCGGCCATCCGGGAACGGGGTGGAGGACACATTGCCCCCGTGATCGACCAAGACGCCGGGGACGCGGATGCCACTTGCCGTCGTGTCAGCGAGCAAGCACCACGGGCCACGCTTGCCATCGACGCGGACCAGCGTTTGCGCCGTCACAGGACGTGCGTTCGAGGATGGCCCAGCTGCCAGGTGCTGGCTGCCATGCCGTTGGTGGAGGAGCGGTTCCATCTCACAGAAGATAAGCCGGGCATGTCGCGCACGAGGAGGTTTGTTGATCAAGTGGCCACCAAGTGAGTGCGCTCATCCGAAGGCCCATTCAGAACCGTCTCTGAGGGGCTCGGCGGAGAGAGCTTCCCTCTGATCAAGTGAGCATCAGATGAAGCGAAAACGGGGTAAGGGCAAATGCCTGGCATATTCTTTATCAGTAAAGCATTCACTGCCTATTCACCCTCATGCCGCGAGGGGTGATGCTACACCTGGGTCTTCTGCTGGACGAGTGTTTGTCTATGGCATCGGCTGACAGCACCGGGGGCGCTCCCCATGCCTATGCGCGCCTGCGTAAAGCGATGGCGCCCGACCCCTCGCGCTGGTCACACCAACCCACACTTGGATCACCAGTCCACCATGTAGAATCAGCGCGTGCTCGGGCGGAGAAAGGCATCGTCGTCGCTGCCGCGCACCAGCGACGCTACTAATTGCGGAAGCGCAGACAAGTCCCTGGATCTCGACGATGAGATGGACATGGACGACGAGGATCTAACGCCAGCCGAAGCGGCAGCTCTGGCGGATCTAGCGCAGCGCATCGCCAGCGGCGAAGCTGAGCTTCACCTCGAAGCGCGGATCGAGCTCGTCGATGGGGACGGATGCGTACTTGAGTCGCACCCCATCGATGCGCCAACGGCGCCTCAACCGCACTATGCCAGTCCCCGGCTTGACTTGCCTGATGCTCTCAAGGTGGGACGGGAGCTTGGCGCAGGAGGGTTCGCGGCAATCGACTTCGAGACAGCCACTGGATCACGCGCGAGCGCGTGCGCGGTAGCGGTCGCGACGGTCGAGCATGGCCAAGTGACGAACGTCGAGCGATGGCTTATCCGCCCACCAGGAAACGAATACGACGGGTTCAACATCTCCATCCACGGCATCACCCCGTCCATGACCGAGGCAAGCCCGAGCATGGCTAACGTCTGGCCGGAGGTTGCCGCGGCGGTGGGCGATCGTCCCCTGGTGGCGCACTACGCAGCGTTCGATATGAGTGTGCTGCGCAATGCGCTCACGGCTGATGGGAGCACGTGGCCAAACCTGACGTACTTCTGCACCTGCGCACTCGCCAAGCACGTGTGGCCAGGCAAAGTCTCATATCGCCTAGTCGATCTAGCCGACGAGTGCGGACTCGCCTTCCAACATCACGAGCCGGGCGCCGACGCTGCAACCGCGGCCGAACTAGCGATCGCCTGCTGTGGGATAGCCGACGAGCCGAGGCTCGATGATGCGGGTAAGGCCCTCGGCGTGCGCGCGGGCCATCTAGCGTCCGACGGGTGGGTGCCAGTCGGTGCCGCTCCGCGCCGCCTATCCGACCTAACGCCTACGGACGGCGAGATACCCCAGGGCTCGCCATTCATCGACAAGACCGTGGTGTTCACCGGCACGCTCACCTCGGGGCTGACGCGTCCGCAGGCGGCGCAACTAGTAGTCGACGCAGGCGGGCACGCAGCGAGGAGCATCTCGAAGAAGGTCGACTACCTCGTCCTCGGACAGCAAGACGCCTACCGAGTCAAGGACGGCGTCCACTCCCAAAAGATGCTGAAGGCAATCGACCTCCAACAGGCTGGCGCGAAGGTTGAGCTTCTTGCGGAGAGCGACTTCCTGCGAATGCTGCCCGAGTGAGGCTGATGTTGTACGGCGCGAGCGCTCTCATCTCGTCGCGGGGCTTGACGGTGTAGTAGCTCCTCGGTGGGAACGGGCTTGGTGGGTGCCTGCCGCACACAATCTCCATTGGTCGCCATCGGTCTGGCAGGCGGATGGTCGGGCTTCGCGGGAGCCAAACATCTGCCACTCTCTTGATGAGGCTCAATCCATCGATGGTCAAGTTCATTCACACCGCCGATTGGCATCTCGGGATGCAGGCGCACTTCTTGCCGGACGAGGCCCGTGCCCGCTTCGCGCAGGATCGGTTCGAGGCTGTCCGGCGCATTGCCGAGCTCGCGAGAGAGGAGGGGTGCGCGTTCGTTGTGGTCGCGGGCGACATCTTCGACTCGAACCACGTCGACCGTCAGGTGGTCGAGAAGGCGGTCGATGCGCTCTCGTCGTTCACCGTCCCGGTGTTCCTTCTCCCCGGGAACCACGATCCTTTCGATCCTTCGTCAGTTTGTCGGACGGCGGAGTGGAATAAGCGGAAGCCAGCGAACGTCGTGGTGCTAGAGGAGGCCGCGGCCGTCCCCGTCCCCGGCGCAAGCGGTATGGAGGTCGTCGGCTTCCCGTGGAGCTCAAAGCACCAGTTGGGTGATCCAGTCGTGTCGTGCTACGACGCCGCGTCTTCTGCTGACGGTGCGCTACGCGTCGTCGTTGGGCATGGCATCGTGGACGAGCTGAGTCACAACACAGACGATCCTTCACTGATCGCCGCCGCGGTGATGAGAGAGGCGCTTCAGAGCGGTAAGGCGCAGTACATCGCCCTCGGCGACCGCCACTCGGTAACCGAGATCTCCGGGACGGACGGTCGTGCTTATTACTCGGGCACCCCGGTCTCGACGGACTACGGCGAGACTGATCCGAACGATGTGCTCCTCGTCGCGCTCGACACTGACGTGTGTAACGTCGAGCGCCGCACGGTCGGAGCGTGGGCATTCGACCGATCGTCTTTCGATCTGAACGGAGAGGAGGACGTGACTGTGCTCGAGCAGTGGCTCGATGCCGTCCAATCGAAGCAAACGACGGTCGTGAAGCTCGCGTTGCAGGGCACGTTGACGCTCGCCGCCAGCGCAATGCTCGAGGATGCGCTGGAGCGCAGTCAGATGACGTTCGCGTCGCTCAACAAGTGGGAGCGCCAGGCCGATCTTGTCGTCGCGCCCGACGACGCCGACCTTGCCAGTCTCGATGTCTCCGGGTACGTTCGGGAAGCACTGGAGGCCCTGCGCAAGGAGGCTGCCGGCTCAGGCGAGGAGGCGGTCGTGGCGCGCGATTCTCTCAACCTGCTGTATCGGCTCGCGCGATGAGAATCGAGCGTATCTCGTTGAGAGATTTCCGTGGTGTCGACACCCTCGACGTCGAGTTCGACCCGTCGGGAGTCACGATCGTCGAGGGTCGCAACGAGATCGGCAAGACATCGATAGCCGACGCGTTCATGCTACTGCTCGACTCCAAGGACTCGTCAGGCAGTAAGCCGGTCAAGGACGTGCAGCCGATCGGCCGGGACGTCGGGCCGTTCGTCGAGGCGGAGTTGACTGTGGGGCCATACCGGCTCGTGTACCGCAAGCAGTGGCTGAGGGACAAGAAAACCGAGCTCGATATTGCCGGACCGCAGCGTGAGCAACTCGTCGGTGAGGATGCGCACAACCGGATGGTCGAGATCCTCGAGAGCGAGACAGACCCGGCGCTCTTCCGTGCGCTTCGCTACCAGCAGGGCGTCGCTATATCGCAGGCCGCTGTCGCGGAGGCGCCGAGCCTTGCCGCTGCGCTCGACGCCGCGTCGGGGGGTACAGGGACCGTCGGAGGAGGTGCACAGGATGCTCTGTTTGACCGCGTCGGGCAGGAATGCCTGCGGTACTTCACGCCTGGCGGTGCGGTGCTCGCGACCCGAAAGACCAGGGCCGCGCAGGTCGACGAGCTCCAGGTTGAGGTCGCCGAAGTCGAAGAAAGGATCCGCAAGCTCGAGGATGCAGCCGAGCGCCAGCATGGGATCGAGCGCGAGCTAGTCGATCTCAGAGCGCAGACGCCCACTGTCGCAGAGCAGATCAGCGACAGTACGAAAGCCGTCGAGGCAATCGAAGAAGTCGAGCGTCGAGTCGAGCGTGTGCAGCACGCGCACGAGCAAGCAGAATCTGCGCTCCGCGAGGCTACTATTGCGCGCGATACGCGCAAGGGCTTGATAGAGACCGCCACGTCCGCAGCGCAGACACTGGCCACTCTGGAGGCGGACATCGCCTCCACAGAGCCCGGGCTCGCCTCGGCGAACGCGGCCGTCGCGGATGCAGAGAACGCACACGCCGCAGCGAGCACCGCGGTCAAATCCGTCGAGCAGGAGGCCGCCGGACACAAACAGCTCCTCGAGCTGTTTGAAGTTCGGCTCGAACGGGATCAGTTCCGGGAGCGTCACGAACGCGTCGTCGCAGCCGAAGAGACCATTGAGGCGGCGGAGCGGTTTCTCGCCGGCTGTGCCGTCGATGATGCGCTGCTGCGCGAAATCGATGACGCCGCAGACAAGCTTGCCGTAGCGAAGGGCCGTGCAGAGACTGGCAAGCCTCATCTCGTGGTGGAGGCGCTAGAGCCCGTCCACATGATGGTCAACGGCAAGGATATAGACGCGGTGCCAGGGACCCCCATCGAAGAGATCGTCTCCACAGAGGTCGAGGCGATCATCGGCGACGTCGCACGTATTGTCGTGTCGCGCCCGGAAGCCGCTGGCGAAGCCGAGGACGCGCTCGCGCAAGCCGAGCAGCGGCTTGCGGATGTTCTTAGTGCTGCCAGCGTCGCTTCCCACAGTGAGGCCCGCGAGGTCGTCCGCGAGCGCTCGCGACAAGAGACCGAGCGCGACAATGCAAGGCAGCGTCGAGCGGATGCTTTGCGTGATCTTGAGCCTGCCGAGCTTGCCGCGAAGCTCGGGCGGGCGGACGAGCGCCTCGGTGCGCTGGAGGTCGACCAAAGTCCCGACGCGGCAGATATCCACTCGTTCGAGGATGCCCGCACCCTCGCCCACGAGGCCGACGCTCACGTGCGAGACGCTCGGTCACTCGAGACCGACCGTCGGACGACCCTCACAGCAGCCCAGAGCGCTCTACGCGTCCTCGAGGACAAGGGTATCGAGCAGCGCACGCGTCTCAAGGACGCCGAGGCGGAGGCGAAACGCTCTGCCGATGAACTGGAGGAGCATCGCGTGGCGGTCACCGACGAGGACGTGGAGAAGGCCGTCGAGGAGGCTGAGGCGCGAGTCGCCATGGTAGCCGGAGAATGCGCGACGGCAGAGAAGGAACTCGCGGCGGGCGATCCTGAGACTGCGCGAGTGATGCTAGAGAACGCCCAGAAGCTGCAGGAGCGGCTTCTCGCCGACATCGGCGCTCGTGAGATCGAGAGCGCAAAGACCCGTACGCAGCTCGAGCTCGGGGGACACGAAGGGCTATCCGGTCTCGTTGCCGACGCACAAGCGAAACTCGAGGACCTGCAGCGCGACCTCGACTCTGAAAACCGGCGCGCCGCCGCAGTCCAACACCTCCACGTGATCCTGAGCGAGAAGAAGGAGCAGGCGCAGCAGACGTACATCGGCCCCTTCCGCGAGAAGGTCAACGCCTACGCCCGGATCCTCTACGGGCCCCAGGTCGACGTAGCGATTGACCACCGGGACTTCGCGGTCGCGAACCGTACGTTGAACGGCACTACTGTGCCGTTTGCCTCACTGTCGAGTGGCGCCCGAGAGCAGCTCGCTGTGCTCGCCCGTCTCGCCTGTGGTGCACTCGTGAGCCCGCCGGCCAGTGACGGCACGCCGGGAGGTGTGCCCGTCATCATCGACGACGCGCTCGGCTACTCCGACCCGGACCGCCTCGAGCAGGTCGGTGCTGCGCTCGGCGTTGCGGGCAAGGACTGCCAGGTGATCGTCCTGACCTGCGAGCCTGGTCGCTACCGCGGCGTGGGAGGCGCGAAGGTCATCTCACTGGGCTGACGCTCAACACCCGCTTACCGTTTGGGTGTCTTGGCTGGGACGCTCAAGGGCTCTCGGCGCTGAAGGCTATCCACTCGGTACCGTTCGGGCTCATCATACGAGCGAGCACCGCTTTCAAGGAGACGAGGTAGGTGTAGGCCCGGTCCGAGTCCAATCCTGGATGCCCGGACACGCTCACGACAGGCACGGATGGCAGGCGAGATGGGACGGATGAATAGGCTTTGGAGGCAATCGGGGGCCCGGCCCTCGACGCCAGCCACGACTGGTTCTGTAGCGGCGTCCCGCGACGAGAGCCCGGAAGCTCGGTCCAGCATCGAGGAGGAGGAGGAGGAGGAGGTACACCGGGAGCCGAATCTCGGGATTCAAGCCAAAGAAGACCCGGCCGACCTGCTGCTCAACGCGCTCGATGACAGCGACCCTTGGGTACGCCTATCGGCAATCGAGGCGATGGGAGCGCGCCGTGACCCCCGCGACACGCCGCGTCTGCTGGGAGCGCTGAAAGATCCGAGTTCGAGTGTTCGCGTGTACGCGATCATCGCGTTGGCGGACAGGCTCAGCCCGGATATGCGCTACTCGCTGCTTGAGGCCAGCGAGGACAGCAACGAGACCGTGCGCAGCAGGGCGATCGACGCGGTCGCATCGCTTGGTGATCCGCGCGACACGCCACTCCTACTGCAAGCGCTAAAGGATCCGAGTTCGAGTGTTCGCGTGTACGCGATCATCGCGTTGGCGGACAGGCTCAGCCCGGATATGCGCTACTCGCTGCTTGAGGCCAGCGAGGACAGCAACGAGACCGTGCGCAGCAGGGCGATCGACGCGGTCGCATCGCTTGGTGATCCGCGCGACACGCCACGTCTTCTGGGAGCGCTGAAAGATCCGAACTCGGGCCGCATAGCCCGCTCAGCCGGCGAGAAGAATGAATCGTTTACTGGCGACCGTGAGCCGGGCCTGACGGTCCAGGTGCGCTTCGGCAGTCGCACGAGTGTGATCGGCATCCCAGCCAGGTCTGCTCGAAGTCGAAGAGGGAGGCACCATGTTTCCGCTTCACCGCACGACTGTTGGATTCCCGACGGGACCGAGATCGACGTGGCTGGACGAACATTGCGCGGATTGGTCTACGTCGGGAAAGACCTTGATCCGGTGGCTGCGCACCCGTGGATTGATATTGAGCCGGCGTTGATCGACCCGTCGCTGCCTGTCGCGGCGACTGGCACACAGAGCCCTCCAAGACGCGTGTGGCCCATCGCCTACGAGAAGCTCGCCCCATCGGAGCGCGCGGAGTACCTCGATTGGTTGGCGGGAGGCCGCGTCGACCCAAACGTCGACTCGAAATGCATAGAACTCCTCCTCGCTGGCCTTGAGCGCCGTGCGTTGATTGATGCCAAGCAGTCGACGGACGCGCAAGCGGAAGTCGACGGCATCGCGGCAGAGGTAGAGCGGCTCATCGACCTCTACCCCGAGCAACACGCGATCACGTATAGCGCGACGTCCCTTCTCGAGCTTCTACGTATGCCAACACTCGAACGCGAAGCAACGGCGCTCGAGCCTCCTACTTGCGCCTCGCCCACCTGGAGGCCATCTCTTGAGTTGCGTCTCGGCCTCGGCGCATTTGCAAAGGAGGGACGACCTCTTCCTGCCGAGTGGGCCTTGAGCTGGCTCCGATGCAGTCCCGAGGCGTTCCTACGCACACCCGCTGAGCGTTGTCGCGAGGAGTTCGACCAGCTGTTCGGCCTGCGTTATTCGGAACGCTACAAGCAAGGAGTGGGGCTGCGATCATCCAAACAGCGCGTCGCTGTCGAGCACCATCCGTTCAATCAGGGACTTCCTCGTGACTGCCTTCACCGCGAGAGCGACCTGCCGGATGTCGTCTCTGCCGAGCACCTCGTGAATGCCCTACGCCGACTCGGCGGTGCATGCTCGGATGAGCTTGCCGGGTACAGCCGCTACCTCGGACGCCACCCGCAAGCGCGTACCGACCTCCGAGCTCTCGCGCTCCTTCCTCGCGAGCTGCTCGATGACCACGCGTTCCCTGTCCTTGCCGATGTACGACGCGTGACTGAATCATTGGTCGATGATCGGTGTGTCAAGGTTCCGGCCACGAACTTGATCCACCTGCTGCCCGCAGTGGACGGCAAGGTGCCAAAGAAGGATGCGGCTGCGGTTGCGCGACTCCTCGCGCTACTCGATGTCGGAATGGAGCCGGACGTTCGTTTCGGCGGACCGCCACCAGTCGTGGACCATGCAGTGGTGCTCTTCCGACTCGAGCCGCATGCTCCCGATGGTCCCTCGTCGGCGTATGTCGCTGCGACTGTATTGCTCGACATGGCGACTGCAGTCGCGTGGGCCGACGGCTCTGTGAGCAAGGATGAGGAGCGCGCACTCGTGGCCCAAGCGTCGCGAGCGCCCGGCATTGAGAAACACGAGCGCGCGCGCCTTGCAGCACATCTCGATTGGCTACTCACCGAACCGTCGACACTGCGGGGAATCAAGGATCGTTGTGCCCAACTTGGTGACACGCAGCGCATCCAGGCTGCGGGAGCGCTTGTAGCGATCGCGGGTGCTGACGGTCGCATTAGTCCCAAAGAGGTGCGAGTCCTGGCAAGGATATTTGATGCGTTGAGGCTGGAAGAGTCCTCTCTATATGAGCAGTTGCACGCCATCGCGGCAGCACCTGCGAGTGGTCCCGTCACCGTGCGCTCGGCTGAACCGGTAGATCCCGAGTATGCGCTCCCACTGTCTGCACCAACTCGTGAGCTGTGTCTCGACCGAGATCTCATCGACGCCAAGCTCGCAGAGACCGCCGAGGTGACGATGTTGCTTGCAAACATCTTCACCGAGGCCGCGCCATCACCCTCGCCGCAAAGCCTTACCAGCCAGGGAAGTCTCGATCCGGTGCACATGCGGTTTGTCCGTGCGCTAGGTGAACGTCCACAGTGGAGCAGGGATGACCTTGACGCGGTTGCGAGCGAGCTGAACCTAATGCCGGACGGAGCACTCGATGCGATAAACGATGCCGCCTTCGAGCTCGCTAATGCTCCACTATGGCACGGAGAGGATCCTCTCGAAATCGATGCCGAAGTCCTGGAGGAACTACTGAAATGAACGAGGAGACGCGCATTCGCCCGCGAGAGCGAGACACGATCCTCCAGGCCCTCGGGTCTGGCGTTGTGCCGCGGATAGGTCAACATCACATACAGGTGGGCCGATCTGCAGAGCTGGGTGCCCTTCTTCGGGATATCGAACGCATTGCTGATGGAGGATCCGCGTTTCGTCTTGTTATCGGCGAGTACGGAGCGGGCAAGACCTTCTTTCTCAACCTGGTTCGATCGATCGCGCTCGAGAAGCGACTCGTCACGGCTCATGCCGATCTCAATCCAGATCGGCGTCTTCACGCCACCGGTGGGCAAGCTCGTGCGCTGTATCAGGAGCTCACAGCAAACCTCGCGACTCGATCACGACCGGACGGCAACGGGCTTCCGAATCTAGTCGAGCGGTTCGTGACGTCAGCACTCACCGAGGCTACTGACGACGGGCGATCTCCATCAGCAGTCATTGCCGAACGGCTCAATCGCCTCACGGAGCATGTTGGCGGCTACGACTTCGCTCAGGTCATCGATGCCTACTGGCGCGGGCACGATACCGGTGACGAGCAGCTCAAGCATGCTGCGCTCCGTTGGCTGCGCGGGGAGTTCCACACCAAGACCGATGCTCGTCAAGCGCTGGGAGTACGAACGATCGTCGACGATGCAAATGCATACGATCACCTCAAGCTGCTCGGACTGTTCGCCAGACTTGCGGGCTTCAACGGCCTGCTGGTGATCCTCGATGAGCTCGTCAATCTCTACAAGCTTGGCAGCGGACGCGCCCGAGCCTCGAACTACGAGCAGATCCTGCGCATCCTCAACGATACCCTCGGACAGGCCCAGGACATCGGGTTCGTCATGGCGGGAACGCCCGATTTCCTGCTCGACGCACGGAAGGGGCTATATAGCTATCCGGCGCTCCAGACCCGTCTGGCTGAGAATCCGTTTGCGACGGGCGGACTTGTCGATTACACGGGGCCCGTTATACACCTGGCGAACCTGACCCAAGAGGATCTCTTTTTGCTACTGCAAAAGGTCTGCCGTGTGCAAGCAAGTGGATCAGAGGAAAAAGCACCTTTCCCGGACGAGGGGATAGAAGCATTCATGAAGCATTGCTCCGAGCGCGTGGGCGATGCATATTTCCGCACTCCTCGCAGCACTATCAAGGCCTTCGTAAGCCTGCTTGCCGTGCTCGAACAGAATCCCGGCGTCCGCTGGCAGAAGCTTGTCGAGGAAGCGGAGCTCGAAGCGGAATCCAATCCCGACCTTGAGCCACTCGACGCCGATGGGCATCAAGCCACTCCGGATGACGATGAGCTCAGTACCTTCCAGCTCTGACGCGGAGCACGCGTCCAACTCGTCGAGTTTTCACCATCTGCATCCCGCGGTCCAGCGCTGGGTCTACACCCAAGGATGGCGGGCACTGCGGAAGATTCAGGAGGACGCGATCACTGCGATCCTGGACGAGCCAAGCGATCTAATCTTGGCCGCCGCGACAGCAGCAGGCAAGACAGAGGCTGTGTTCCTTCCGGTCTGCTCTCGCCTTGCCGGAGAGGAGACTGACAGCAGTGTCCGCGTGCTCGCCGTGAGCCCGCTGCGGGCGCTTATCAACGATCAAAGTCAGCGACTGGAGTCCCTGGCTGAAGCTATCGGAAGCACGCTTACGCCGTGGCACGGAGATATCCCAGCGAGTCGAAAGCGGCGGCTACTCGCCCATCCTCGCGGAATCTTGATGATCACCCCAGAGTCGCTGGAGGCAATGTTCATACTTCACGGCACTCACCTGCGCCACCTGTTTGGGGACCTGCGCTACGTCGTCGTGGACGAGCTCCACTCGTTCATTGGATCCGAGCGTGGACGTCAACTCCAGAGTCTGCTACAGCGCATTGAGCTCGTTCTGCGCCGTTCCGTCCCCAGGATCGCGCTAAGCGCGACGCTCGGGGATATGGATCTCGCCAGCGAGTTCTTGCGCCCCGGCGGCGGCATCCGTGTACGGCGCATCATCTCCGATCGAGACCCCCGAGAATTGCGACTACAGCTACGCGGCTACGAGATTGGTGCCGATGGGGATGGGATTACCAGGATCGGCGAGGATCTCTTCCGGGCACTTCGTGGGACGGACAATCTGGTCTTTGCAAACACCCGCGCCGATGTCGAGCTGCTGGCTGACTCATTGCGCCGCCACTGCGAGACAGATCGACTTCCGAATGAGTTTTTCCCCCACCATGGCTCGCTATCACGCGAACTGCGGGAGGATGTCGAGCGACAGTTGAACGATACGACGAGACCGACTACTGCGATCTGCACCTCGACGCTCGAGCTCGGAATCGACGTGGGTAGCGTCAGCAGCATTGGTCAAGTCGGCACGCCACACTCAGTTGCTGCCCTTCGCCAGCGTCTCGGTCGCTGTGGCCGTCGCCCAGAGGACCCATCCATCTTGAGGATCTACGTACGCGAGCACGAGCTAACCTCGCGCACGCCGCCACAGGACGAGCTGCGACCAGAGGTCGTCCAAGCCATCGCGGTCGTATCCCTCCTACTTGAACGCTGGTATGAGCCGCCGGTCTCTGGCGCTCTCCATCTCTCGACGCTCGTCCAGCAGGTTCTGTCCGTGATCGCACAATATGGGGGCATACGCACGCGTGAGGCGTGGCGCGCACTCTGCGAGCACGGGCCGTTCCGAGACGTGGACGCGCACACGTTCGGGATGCTGCTGTGCGATCTTGCCGACCATGAGCTTATCCAGCAGGCCGGCGATGGCACCATCATCCTTGGGGTCGCTGGTGAGCGTCTCGTCGACCACTACACATTCTATGCGGCGTTCTCGACACCAATCGAATATCGCCTGATTGCCGGTGCCGAGACCTTGGGCACCCTTCCGGCGATGTTTCCCCTGACGACCGAGGCACATATCATCTTTGGAGGGAGGCGCTGGCGCATCGTAGCGATCGATGAGTCTGCACGGACCATCCATGTTGAGCCGGCACCCGGCGGCCGTGCTCCCTGGTTCATTGGTTCGGGCGGGCTCGTACACGACCTCGTCCGGACGCGTATGCGTGAGGTCTACCTCGCCGAGGAGGTCCCGCGTTACCTCGATCCGAGCGCACACGACATGCTCACCCAAGGCAGAGATGCCTTCAGGCGATTCGCATTGGACGAGCGAATGGCGTTCCAGCACAGCGACAAGCTTCTACTGTTTCTATGGGCGGGTGACCGTGTGCTCGCCACGGTGACGCTCCACCTTCGTTCACAGGGCATCGCCGTCGATCCCGATGGGCTCGCTTTGGCCATACGTGGAACCACCGAGGAAGGCGTCATGAACGCATTGCGCACGCTCGCCGAGGACTCGTGCGATGCCGTCGCGCTGGCTCGGCTCGTGGACGCCAAGGAGAGCGAGAAGCATCATGTCTTCTTGGGCTCCGAGCTTCTGGCACGCGACTATGCTTCGTCGATGCTTGATGTCGAGGGTGCGCGACGAACGGTCCGCGCGATCCTCGAGCAGCAGCTGGGCCGCAAAGGCTCCTCGCAAGCCATGCCCGCCCCGACGGATGAGGGCTGAACTGTGCAAGGACGAGGACTGCCATCACGATTCCATCTGGGCTGCCGAAGCCGGCGCGGCGGTACTCTGCTGAGGCTGTGGGACTGTTTGGTTGGCGCAGACGGCACGGGGCCAGTTGGCTTGCGTGGCCGACACTGAGCTCGGGGGCGGCGGTCAGATCAAGACTGCCGGTGTCTATTACTACAAGCATGTATGAATCTTCGCGTTCTCACAGCTCATCCCTCTGAATTGGAGCCCGCTCTCGCGCGCGAGCTGGCCTCGCTGCGCGAACAGGATTCGCTGGCGCCGATCTCGATCCTCGTCGGCGGCGCGCTCCTGCGCCCTTATCTGCGTCGGCGGCTTGCCGAACTCAGCGGCGGCCACATCAACGTCCATCTCCTGACGCCCGGCGAGCTGGGCCTCCGCCTGGCCGAGCCGCGCCTGATCGCCGCTGGTCGGCGACCGCTTGCGCCGCTCGCCGATCGTGCGCTCGTGCACGAGGTCGCACGCGAGGCCGGCGGCTATTTCGCCCCCGTCAAGGACGCGCCCGGGTTCGCCGAGGTGCTGGGGCGGCTGTTCCGCGAGCTCCGCGGAGCGCTGATCTCAAGCGCCGCGCTCTCCGGCGCGGTCGGGGAGGACGGGCATCCCAAGCACGCCGAGCTGGCCGCTCTGTACGCGCGCTACTGCGAGGCGCGCGCCCCGTTCTATGACGGCGAGGACTGCATCGCCGCGCTCGAGCCGGAGGACGGCGGGGATCTTGCGACTCTCGTTTTCGGTGTGTGGCAGATGCAGCCGGCCCTCAGGTGCGCGCTCGAGTGCCTCGCTGATCGAGCTCCGGTCACCATGCTCCTCCCGCAGACCGGGACGAAGGCCGACAGCGTGCACGCAGAGCTTCGGGCCTGGCTCGACGCGCACGACGCGGAGAGAGTCGAGCACGCATGCTCCGGGGACGAGGACACGGCGCTTTCGCATATGCAGCGCCGCCTCTTTGGCGAGGACGAGAAGGCAGCGCCCGACGCGACGGTTCGCCTGCTCTCGGCGCCGGACCCCAATCGCGAGGCGCGCGAGGCGGTCCGCGCCTGCCTTGGCTGGGCACGCGCGGGCATCCCGCTCTACGACATCGCGATCGTCTGCCGTAACCCCGACACCTATCGGCAGTCGGTGGAGAGCGCGTGCCGCGAGGCGGGGATCGCGCTGTACATCCACTCGGGCACGCACATCACCGAGCGTCCGCTGGGACGCCAGGCGCTCGCGCTGCTCGACCTGATCGACTCCGACCTTCCCCGGGCGGCGCTGATGGAGCTCCTCACCGAGCTGCGGCTGCCGGACGCGACGTGGGAGCGCCTGGGCGGCATCCTCTCCGCGACGTGGGATTCGATCTCACGCAAGGCTGGTGTGGTGCGGGGGCTCGAGCAGTGGCGCGAGCGGCTCTCGCTGTATATCGAGGGCCAGCGCGGGTATGAGCAGGAGCAGGGGGACGAGCAGGAAGACGCGGCGAGCCACACGCATGAGCGCGTGGATGCCGCGAGCTCGCTGCTGCGGTTTGTCGAGGAGCTCGCGGAGCGATTCGCCGCCCGCCCTGAGTCCGCGACGTGGAGCGTGCATATCGCCTACCTCGGCTCGCTCCTTGGAGATTACGTCAAGGGATCCGAGCAGCTGGTCGAGTCGCTCGAGGCGCTCGGCGAGCTCGACATGCTCGGCGAACGGGTGTCGTTCAATCGGTTCCGGGCCGCCGTCGCGGCGACGATAGAAGGGCTGAGAGTCGAAGACGTCACCGACCAGCGGCCGGCGGCGTTCGCGCGCCGCGGCGTGAACCTGCTCGACGTCAACTCGCTGCGGCACCTGCGGTTCGGCGCTGTTGTGGTGCTGGGGCTGACCGAGCGCGCTTTCCCGCCGCCAGCGCGGCAGGACCCGCTACTGCTCGATCAGGAACGCGAGTCGCTCGCGGGCCTACACGGCTGGGAGCTGCCGCTGCGCGCCCAGGGTGCCGACCCTGAGCCGCTGCAGTTCGCGATGGCCGTGTGTGCGGCGCGCGAGCGGCTGGTGCTGAGCTTCGCGCGTGCCGAGGAGTCGGGTGGCCGCGCGAAGCTGCCCTCGAGCTTCTTCCGCGCGGCTGCCCAGGCACTGACCGGCGAGCGGGTGACCGCCGATGAGGTCGACTTGCTCGATGGCCGCTTCTTCGAGCGTGCCGGTGCGAGCCGGATCGGAGCGAGCACCCTCGATGGGGCGTTCAGCGCGGAGGACTACGACCGCACGCTGCTCGAGAAGGACCGCCCCCTCGCGCTGGGAGCGCTGAGTCGCGCCAGGCCCGCATTCGCGCGCTCGCGCTCGCTCTCCGTCGCACGCCATTGGACGAGGACCCTCACCCCCTACGACGGGGCGCTGGGCTTCGGCGAGACATTGGAGCTGCTCGCCAGCACGTGGGGCGAGCAGCACGCGCTCTCCCCGACAGGGCTCGAGGGCTACGCGACCTGCCCCTACCGGTTCTTCCTCGAGCACGTCCTAGGCATACGCTCGGTGGAAGAGCCCGAGGAAGTCGAGCGCATCAGCGCCGCGGACAGGGGAACGCTCATCCACGCTGTCCTGCGGCGCTTCCTCGACGGAGCTAGCCCGCAGCGACCAGCCGAGCGCGATCGCGCGGCACAGCTCAAGGAGCTGATGGCGATCGCCACCGAGGAGTGCGACTCGGTCGAGCAGCGAGGGCTCACCGGCTACCCGCTGCTGTGGCGCCACGACCGCGAAGAGATCCTCGCCGACCTCGCGGGCTGGTATCAAGCCGAGCTCGAGGACCCCGACCGCCCGCTGTATGACGAGGCGGACTTCGAGGTCCGCTTCGGCCCCGCACGCCCAGGCGAGCAGACCGGGCGCCTCTCGCGCGATCAGCCGATCATGCTCGACCTCGGCGGCACCCATGTGGTTCTGCAGGGGCGGGTGGACCGGCTGGAATGGCACACCCGCGAGCGCTTCCGGGTGATCGACTACAAGACCGGGAGCTCCCGCGGACGGCCCAAGGACAACGCGCTGGGCGGCGGCAGGTCGCTGCAGCTGCCGCTGTACATGATCGCCGCCGCCGAGCTGCTCGCGATCCCGACCGAGCGCGGCTCGGCGCAGTACTTCTACTCCAGCCGCAGGGGCGGCTTTCGGCGCGCGCGCTTCGACGGTGCCGAGCTCGGCGACGACCGCGACGGCGTGCGGGGACTGCTGCGCGAGCTGGTGCAGGGTATGCGCGCCGGCGACTTTCACCCCGAGCCCAGTGATGGCGCGTGCAGGTACTGCGACTTCGACAGCGTCTGCGACGCGGCTCGTAAAGCAACGCGCGAGCGCAAGGGCGGCGATCGGCGCGTCGAGCGGTTCCTCCAGCGTGGCGAGGAGTACCCGTGAGCGAGATGTTCGTGCCGGCGGATGAGGCGACGCGCGAGGAGATCCGCACGCAGATCGACATGAGTATGTGCGTCGAGGCCGGCGCGGGCACCGGCAAGACGACTGTCCTGGTCGACCGTGTCGTGGAACTCCTCAGCCGAGGGCCCCACGGCGTGGACGACATCGCAGTGATGACGTTCACCGACGCCGCCGCCGCCGAGCTCGCCGCACGCGTGCGCGAGAAACTCGAGACTGCACTTGCGGCGTCCAGCGAGCCGAGTGAGCGAACACGCCTGGAGAACGCGCTGCTCGGGCTCTACCGCGCGCAGATCGAGACGATCCACGCGTTCGCGACGAACATCCTGCGCGAGCGGCCAGTAGAGGCACGGCTGGACCCGCGCTTCACCGTGCTCGATCCGCTCGGCGCCGCTCAGCGCTTTGACGAGGCGTGGCGAGAATGGCTCGATGAGACGCTCGCGAGCGAGGTACCGCAGGTCTCGACCGCGATCAACCGCGGCCTTGACGTCAAGCAGATGCGTGAAACCGCCGAGGCGGTCCACGCCCACCGCTACCTGCTGCCGCTCACCCACCAGGCGCCGCCCAGCCCGGACGTGGACGGGTTCGGGGCGATGCTCGAGCAGTCCGCCGCAGAACTCGACCAGCTGCGCTCCAGCTGCATCGATGAGAGCGACGGCGCACACGAGAACGCGGGCGAGCTCATCGAGTTCGCCGCGCAGTACCGCGACGCCCAGCCCAGCGAACGCGAGCGCCTCATCATGTTCCGCGCGCCGTGGCCAAAGCTGAACGTCGGCAAGCAGGGCAACTGGCAGCCGCCGGCCGACTGTGCCCGGACCAAGGAGCTGCTGCGCGACTACCGCGAGCGCCTCCAGGAGATTGGGGATGCGCTGCGGCTCGACGCGCTCGCCGGTGTCCTTCCGCTGATCGAGGCGTTCGTCCGCGATCACGAGCACAAGCGGCGTGCAGACGGAGAGGCCGACTACGACGACCTGCTCGTCTGGGCGCGCAACCTCCTGCGCGACGACCTCGAGGTCAGGAGCTACTTCCAGGAACGGTTCCCCCGCATCTTCGTCGATGAGTTCCAGGACACCGACCCCCTGCAGGCGGAGATCGTGATGTACATCGCCGCCGGCAGCGACGGCCACGGCGACTGGCGCCACCTGCAGCCGGGCGCCGGCCGGCTGTTCATCGTAGGCGACCCCAAGCAGTCGATCTACCGCTTCCGCCGCGCCGACATTCGCGTCTATGACGAGGTCAAGTCAGGACCACTCGAGGGAACCGTCAAGGCGATCGTGCAGAACTTCCGCTCGCACCCGGCGATCATCAGCTGGGCGAACACCGTCTTTGACCGCCTGCTCATCGAGGAGCCGGGCGTGCAGCCGGGCAACGTCACGCTCAAACCGCTGCCCTCGGGTGTCGACGCGGGCCGTCCCCCGATCGTCGTCGTACACGGAACTCGCGCGGACGTTCCTCCGACAGAGGCCCGGAAAGAGGAGGCGCAGATCCTCGCCGAGATGATCCGCCGCGCCGTGCAGGACGAGCATTGGCCCGTGCGCGACCGCCGCACCAAAGAAGAGCGGGCCGCTCAGTGGCGCGACGTCGCCATCCTGATGCCCGCACGCACCGATGTCGAGCACTACACCGATGCGCTCGCGGCGGCGGACATCCCCCATCGACTGGAAGGAAGCCGGACGTTCTACGTGCGCCAGGAGGTGCGCGACGTCATCGCCTGCCTGCGCGCGATCGACGATCCGCTCGACCACGTCAGCCTGATCGGCGCGCTGCGCTCGCGCGCCTGCGGATGCTCCGATGAGGAGCTCTTCCTCTGGCGTGAGCACGGCGGCGGGCTCGACCTGCGGGTCGACCCGCCCGAGATCGAGCCGCGAGCCGTCAAAGACGCGCTCGGCATGCTCGTGGGCCTGAGGCGAGCCCGCCGCAGCCTCTCGCTGCCCGAGCTCGTGCGCGCGGTCCTGCGCGAGACGGGCCTGGTCGAGCTCGCACTCTCCGAAAAGCACGGCGAGCAGGGGGCCGCAAACCTGCTCAAGCTCGCCGAGCAGGCGCAGGCATTCGCCGGATCGGGAGGCGGGCTGCGCGCGTTCACCCGCTGGCTGGGCGAACAACGAGACGAGGAGTCCGAGGAGCAAGAGGCCGGCTCGGTCGAGGAGGTCGACGATGTCGTGCGGCTCGTGACCGTCCACTCCGCCAAGGGCCTTGAGTACCCGATCGTCGCCCTGACCAACCTCAACCGCAAGATACCGACCAACCGCAAGCGGCCGATCCCCGACGCCAAGAGCGCCCGCCTGCACCTGAGCATCGGCCAAGGCAGCGACGGAGACGGCCGCTTTGAGACGGTCGGCTACGCGGATGCCGAGGAAGCCGAGAACAGGATGATCGACGCCGAGGCGCTGCGCCTGCTGTACGTCGCCGCAACGCGCGCGCGGGACCACATGATCATCCCGGTGGCCGGGCCCGAGGGCAAGGAGAACGGCATGCTCGAATGGCTTCTGCCGGACCTGCCCCATCCGGACTCCGGTGAGGAGTGTCCGGATGGGTGCTTCCTGTATGGGCTGGACGATCTCCCCGAGCGCCCGGAGGCCGAGCGCGAGCCGCCCGCCGGCAAGCAGGCCGTCAACGCGGCGCTCGAGGCGCGCGAGCACTGGCGGACAGAGCAAGAGCACATGCTGGGTACCGCCAGGCGCGAGCGGACGATCGTCACGGCCACAAGCACTGAGAGGCTGTGGACGCGCCCGCTCACGGTCGAAGTGACCGAGGGCGAGGGCGCAATCGTCGCCACCGGAGAGGGAGCACCGCTGCCGCTCGGCGACGCCCTGCACCGCGTAATGGAGTTCGTCGACCTCACCGATCCATCTGATCTCCAGCCGCTGGTTGCGGCGGTTGCGCACGAATCGGCGCTCGTGGACCGCGAGGATGAGCTGCTCAAACTGGCGCACGCATGTCTTACCAGCTCCACCGTGAAGCTCGCAGCCATCTCAGACGCCTGCTGGCGCGAGGTGCCTTTCGGTATCGCCGACGTGGACGGCGCGCTCACCTTCGGCCGCATGGATCTCCTCTACCGCGAGGGCGACCGGCTCGTGATCGTCGACTACAAGACCGACACGGTCGCCGACGGTGTCGGTGCTGCCGTGCAGGGCCACCGCGACCAGGCAGAGGTGTATGCGCGGGCCGCCAAAGCGGCGACCGGGCTCGACGTCGACCGTGTCGTGTTCGTGTTTGCGCGCGCCGGCGGCGCGGAGGCCGCGATACCAAAGGCCGAACTGTCCAGTCCGGAGGGCGACTGAGCGACCGGTCTCGACGCGCCGCCAGTCGCGTGTCCGGGCAAGGTCCCGGGTGGCGAGACCGGCGAGCGTGAAGAACCCGCCGTAGCTGACCATGTAGGCGTAGTCGACGATCAGGGAAAGGCGGGCGGTATGGCGGCCTTTTGGGCCCCATTCGGCGAGGATCTGGCTCGCGCGTGCCTTGGTCGCGGCGAACTCGAATGCGAGGATTCCCGGTCCGCCCGTGTGTTCCAAACGTTTTTCGAAGAGGAAGACAGGGACGATCGTGAGCGCAACCATCGCGATGCCGAGCAGGATCAGCCACTGCTTGCGGTTCATCAGGAGGACCTCAGAAGCTCGTCGCTGTAGCTGAACGCCACGATCTGCTCAGGTGTGATGGCGAGCGCGTCCTGCAGATCGGTCGCGCGGCGATGCTCGCCGCTCAGATCGGACGCCGGGTCTGCCACCACCTCGATCTCGATAAAGCAGCCCAGCCCGCGAACCTCATCCAGATGGATACGAACGCCCTGCCAGAGCAAGAGATGCCGATACTTCTCCACGACGACGAGCACATCAAGCGCATCGCTGAGAGCGTCCTTCAGGCCGGTAGGGTCGCTGACCGGCACGAGCCGGTAGCGACTCTCACGCGCCACCGTCTCGTCGGAGCGCTCATAGGAGATGAGCTGAGCGATAGCGCCCTCCTCGCGCAGCTTCAGCCTGCCGTTGGGAACCCGGAAATAGGTGTCGGTCTGATGCAGCCAGCCCTCGTCACTTGCGCCAATCTCAAGTGACACCTGAAGTGAGCGATCCGGGTCGGGGTCGCTCGCCTTCAGCTCGATGTTCCGTCGCGGCGCCTCCACGCGCCCGATTGTGACGGGCGTCGCGGCGGGCACCGGCTTGGGTACGCAGATCGAAGCGAGCGCGTGACAGAGCCGCCTTATACTTGCGTCAGTGCCTGAGCCAGCAAGCGAGGTGACGGAGGAACAGGTCAACCAGACGGGGACCAGTTCCGCGCCCACGCTGGTCGTCGAGCGGTTCCTGGCTCTGCTCTGCGCGAAGGACGTCGATGGCGCCTCGGACCTACTGGTGGAGGGTGTCGAATACGTCAACGTCGGGCTGCCTGCGGTGCACGGACGCGAGCGTGTGCGGCGGCTCCTACGCGCCACGCTCGGTCGGGCCGGCGCGGGCTTCGAGGTGTACACGCACACGATCTCGGCGAACGGGCCGTCCGTCTTGACAGAGCGCACGGACATCCTGGTGTTCCGCCGGCTGCGCATCCAGTTCTGGGTCTGCGGGCGCTTCGACGTCCATGACGGGCAGATCGTGCTCTGGCGCGACTACTTCAGCCTGACGAGCTACTCGGCTGCGACGCTGCGGGGATTGCTCGGCGTGGTCGTTCCCGCAGTGCGCGCGAAGCCACCCTCAACGGCCTGAGCCAACAACCGTGCCGGCGCTGCCCGGTTGTTGCCGACACGCTTGATCACCGAGCTGGTGGCAGAGACTGGATCATCTCGGCGACGATCTGTTCGGAGTTCTCACGGTCGAGCTGCATGTTTTGGCGCAGGAGTTTCCATACGAGTAGGTCGGTTGCGACGATGATTGCGACGAGACGCCGTTCCCGCGGGGCGCCGCGCAGGCCGCGCAGGAGGGGTGCAAATGTCCTCGCCGCCCACTCGCGGTGATAGGCGCGGCCCGCGTCGGTCATCTGGGCAATCGCGGGGATGCGATCCTCCTGGGAGAGCATCCGTAGGACGGCCGTGCCGTGGGCCTCGTAGCGGTCGAAGAGGACCTCTATCGCCCGATGAATGTCTCCCGCCGGGGCCGTGTCGCGTTGAGCTATCTCCTGCTGGCCGAACCACACGTAGGCGGCGGTCAGGAGCTGGTCCTTGGAGCCGAACTGCGTGTGCAGCGTCTGGGCTGTAACTCCCGCCTCGGTGGCGATCTCCTGCAGCCGGACATTCTCGTAGGGATGGGTCGCGAAGTGCTGCCATGCGGCGGCGAGCAGGCGTTCGCGGGTCGCTGCAGCGGCTTTGGCCCGTGCTGACATCCGGTATGCGCGCTTCTTGGGGGAGGAGGAAGCCGAGATATTCATTTGATTATGAGTATAGTCAAACTGTAGTGCGGGTCTTCCAGACACTCATAGCGTTCAGCGGCAACGCGCCACCGCAGCTCGCGGTGACGCGCGAGCTGGTTGAGCGCGGCCATGAGGTACGGGTCCTCGCGCACCGCGCGACGCGTCAGCGGGTCGAGGCCACCGGCGCGGAGTTCGTCGAGTTCCGCCGAACGTTTCCCGATATGGACATCACGCGGCGCGAGACCGACACGCTGCGCGACTGGGAGCCGCGCACCCCGGTCGGCTACGTGCGGGCCTTGCTCAAAAACGCGCTGTTCGCGTTCGTGGAGGATGTCGCGCGTGATTGCGTGGAGCTGCTGGAGGATTGGCCCGCGGAGGTGGTGGTCTTTGACTGGATGCTGATCGGTGCGGCGATCGCCGCCGAGCGCGCCGGCCTGCCGGCCGTCGCGCTCGTGCACTGTCCGTACACGCTGCCGGTCGACGGAGCACCGCCGATGGGTCTTGGCCTGCGGCCGATGCCCGGCCGGCTCGGTGTCGTGCGCGACCGCTTCCTCGGAGTCGCAGTGAGCCGCGTCCTGGCCGCCACCGGTCGACCGCTCGTCAACAGGGCACGCGTGGAGCAGGGGTTGGCGCCGCTACGGGATTGGGAGGATCAGCTGCTCGGAGTGCAGGCGATCTACATGATGACGGCGGCAGAGCTCGACTTCGCCAGCCGCGGCAGGCTGCCGGCGAACGTGCACTACGTGGGGCCCGCGTTCGAGGCCTACACGCACGAGTGGGAGTCGCCGTGGCCGCAGACGAACACCGATCCGCTCGTGCTGATCAGCTTCAGCACCAGCTACATGAACCAGCGGGCGCTCGTCCAGCGCGTACTCGACGCCGTCGGCGGACTGCCGGTCCGGGCGCTGCTGACCACCGGGCCAGCGCTCGAGGTCGATCAGCTGCAGATCCCCGGAAACACCCGCACCGTCGCCTTCATACCGCACCGCACGGTGCTCCCGCACACCGCGCTCGTCGTGACGCACGCCGGCTGGCAGACGATCAACGCGGCCCTCGCGGACGGTGTGCCGCTCGTCTGTGTTCCCGACGGGCGCGACCAGCCCGACAACGCCGCTCGCGTCCTCGCCGCCGGCGCGGGTGTCCGGGTACGCAAGAAGGCCTCGCCCCGGAAGCTCCGACGGGTGATCGCACAGGCGCTTGGAGATCCCGCGCTCAAGCGTGGAGCGGAGGCGATGGCCGAGGTTCTGAGCCGCAGCAATGGCGCGCTCACGGTAGCCGAAGGGGTGGAGCGTCTCGGTGCGCCTGAGAGCATCCCCGCGCCGAGATAGATGGCAGCTCCAGGCTTCTTAGGAGAGATGCCCACCGATAGCTGTGACTACGACGCAGCGATCGTAGGCGCGAGCCTCGCCGGCTGCACCACCGCGATCCTGCTCGCCAGGGAGGGCGCGTCAGTGGCGCTCGTGGAGCAGCGGCCGGACGCGGCGGCGTTCAAGCGCATCTGCAGCCACTTCATCCAGTCCTCCGCCGTGCCCACGCTCGAACGACTGGGTCTGCTGGGAACGATCGAAGCGGCCGGGGGACTGCGCGCTCATGCGCGCATCTGGACTCGCTGGGGCTGGATCGAACCATGCGCTGAGAGCGTCGTGCCGAGCGGCGTCAACCTGCGTCGCGAGCTGCTGGACCCGATGATCCGCCGCAAGGCGGCCGAGACCCCGGGCGTGGATCTGATCCTGGGCCACACCGCGCACGCGCTGGTCCGTAAGGGAAACGAGATTCGCGGCGTGGAGGTACGCGAGCGCAACGGCGACTCCAGAGCGCTGCGTGCGCGCCTGGTCATCGGCGCGGACGGCCGCGGCTCGCGAGTGGCCGAACTGGCTGGGGTCCGAACGCGCAGGATCAATCATGGCCGTTTCTTCTACGCCGCGTACTTCGAGGGGCCCTCTCCCGTGAGCGCCCCCAACGGCACCGCGTGGTTTCTGGACCCCGATTGGGCCGCCGCGTTCCCCACCGATAACGGGCTGACGCTGTACGCCGCGATGCCGACCAAGCAGCGCCAGGACGAGTTCCGCCGCAACCCCATCCCGGCCCTCGTCTCCTATATCGCCGCGCTGCCCGACGCGCCGCCAATCCTCGCCTCGCGCATGGTCGGGCGAGCGGTCGGCAAGATCGACATACCCAACGTGATCCACGCGGCCACCGCACCCGGCCTGGCGCTGGTGGGCGACGCCGCGCTAGCCACCGACCCGCTGTGGGGCGTCGGCTGCGGCTGGGCGCTGCAATCCGGCGAATGGCTGGCCGACAGCGTCACCCCGGCGCTCCTCGGACAAGAGCCGCTCCAGCGCGGCCTGCAGCGCTACCGCCGCCGCCACTCCCGTGCGCTGCACGGCCACGCGGCGATGATCCACGACTACGCCACAGGACGGAAGCTGAATGCCGTCGAACGGGTACTGTTCTCCTGCACGGCCCGCGACGAGCGCCTAACGCTCACGTTCACAGCGATGGCAACCCGCAACATCACCCCGGCACGAGCACTGGCCGCCTCATTGCCACGAGTCGCGATCCTCACCGCACGCGAGTCGATCGCACGTCGAGTCGGCGGCCGGCCACATCGCCCGAGATCACGTTGATGGACCTCGGTGCCGCAGCACGCGACCGCCCGCATTGTGGGCGTCTCATGGGGACAATCCCACTAAGCTCTGATAGCGCTCAAGCAGCCGGGCGATGCGGTTGAGCTCATCGAAGCGTCCGCGGCCATACAGTGCGTCCACTGCTCGGTCGAGCTCGCGGTGTGCTTTTACGAGATCGGCTGGCATTGAGGTGGCGCCGTACAGATCCGCGAGGGTAGCGTTCGTGTGGCGCGCTCGCGCGTCGAGTACCGCTGTGGCAGCCTTCTCGATGCTCGCGCTGCGGGTTCCTCGCGGCGGAAAGGGGAACGTGCAGTAGGTCAGGTCGGGCGAGATGGAGATGTCGGTTTTCATGCGCCCTGCGAGTGCCTTGATCCAGGCAGTGAACATTGCCGACTGGAGCATGCCAAACAGCCAGAGGTCGGCGTCGGGAAACACGATGAGCTTGTTGCCGGCAATGACATCGGGCTCAAGGTAGGCGGCAGGTATATAGCGCCTTCGCTCGCTGCTGACCTCGGGGAAGGCGAGATAGCGTGTGGTCGGTTGGCGAATCTGCACAAACAGGGCTGGGGTCTGAGCGGCATCGCGGACAGGAGGGGTCTTACTCGCCAGGCGCTCACGGCGTACGGCGTCAAGGCGCTGGCGCAGGACGGAGGATTGCCGCAGGTCGGCGGGCTCGGCGTCCACGAGCCATAGGCACCAGCGCCGATCGCCGTAGAGCATCTCTGTCGCCTGTAGGAATGGCCGCAGGTATCGTGCGGCGATCGGGTCGGCTTGCACCTCTGGCAGCTGCTCGGGCGTGACGAGTAGATGCCCGCCGTCCCACGGCTTGTTGCCCTGTGTGCCCTTCGGCAGCCCGTCGATGAGCGGCTTGCTTCGCTTGGCGGGATACACGGTAGGGCCGTCGGTGAGGTACCAGTTGATTTGCTGTGCTGTGCGCTCGCTCGGGGTTTGGGAGCCGTCGTGGTAGTCGTAGAGCAGCTTGGTTGTGCGCTGTCCGCCCTCGGAGAATCCGATCACTACTACTGTCACGATCGCCTTGCCTCGGGCCTCGCTGGTCCAGCGAAACGAGCGATGCGCGAAGTCGATCTCGAAGCCCATTTGTGTGAGCAACGGACCGAGACTGCGGGCCTGCTCGCCCTGAGTGATGGAGTTGGTGGATACGAACGCGGCGCGTATGTCGGTGCCGCTCATGTAGAGCCATGCCTTCGCGTACCAACAGGACACGTAGTCGAGGCGCCCGGTCCTCAGTTTTGAGATGTCGATGCCGGTCTCCGTACCGAGGTGGACAAACACGTTGCGGTTATCTTGCTTCTGCTGGTCATCCAAACGGGCCATGCCGACAAAAGGCGGGTTGCCGAGCAGGTAGTCGCAGTCTCCTGGGTCGACCACGTCCGCCCACTCGACCGATAGAGCGTTTGCATTGTGGATATGCGCGCCAGGATGCAGAGGAAAACGCGCGTAGTAAAGACCGAACTCGCGGCTGAGCTCTTGGTTGGCGAGGTGATCCATGAGATACATGGCGACCTCGGCGATGCGGCAGGGAAACTCCTCAAGCTCGATGCCGTAGAACTGGTCGACATCTACCTGGGAGAGTGCCGAAGCTTCGGTAGTGAGCTGCCCTTCGTGCCTCTTTCTGTCGAGTTCTCGCAGCCGCTTGAGCACTTCAAGCTCAAGCGCACGTAGTTCCCGGTAGGCGATGATGAGAAAGTTTCCACATCCACATGCGGGATCGAAGAACCCAAGTTTGGCTATCTTGTCGCGGAACGCGAGAAGTTTTGAGCGATCACTGCCGATGCGCATGAGCTCGGCACGGAGTTCATCGACGAACAGCGGCTCGATGGCCTTGAGGATGTTCTGCTCGGTGGTGTAGTGCGCACCGATCGCGCGGCGCTCATCGGGCTTCATCACCGACTGAAACATCGACCCGAAGATCGCCGGACTGATCGCCGACCAGTTGAAGTGGCTCGCCTCCAATAGCCGCGAGCGCGTGCTGGCATCGAAAGCGGCCATCGGCAGCCGCTCAGCAAAGATCTGACCGTTGATGAAGGGGAACGCCTTGAGCCCCTCGTCGAGCGTCAACTGACGCTGATCGAGAGGGGTGTCGAGCACGTCAAACAACGCCGCAAGCTGCGGTCCGAGGTCGCGCCCGTCCCCGGACGTGCGTTGCTCGAGGTACCCCTCAAACAGCCCGGTCTCCCACACCCCGGTGTCATCGGAGAACAGCAGGAACAGCAGCCTTACGAGTAGCACCCGCAGCGCGTGTCCTCTATAGCCGCTGGCGTTGAGGGCATCGTGAATACGGCCCATGAGCTCCGCGGCCTTTACGTTGACCTCGTCTTGGTCGCGGAACACCCGCGGCCGGTAGCCGGCCAGGAATGAGAACAGCTCGATGTGATCTGCCAAGTCGTCGATGCCGAACTCGGGATAGGTCATGTTCGCGTCGAGGTCGCGCACACGGAAGCGCGCAAAGTCCGACAGCACCACAAGCCGAGGCAGCTCATCCTCATCCAGCCCCGCGAGGTAATCCTCGGCCTGCACCATCGCTCCGTCGAGATCCTCCGAACGAGACTTGTGCTCAACCAAAATCTTTCCCGGCCAGAACACGTCGATCGAGCCCGTGTTACCCGACAGCTTCTTCACGTGGTGCTCGAACGCCACGAGGCGTCGGCGGCGCACTCCGAAGATGGCAAACCACTCGTTCCAGAACGTTTGGCGCTCAGCCGCCTCACGCGACTCATCACGCCACTCCTCAGAGAACGCTCGCGCGCGGCCACGGATCTCGTTGATCGTTAGCTGAGCCACACACCGGCACGCTACCCGTAGGGGCGGAAGGACGGCGAAGTCAGACCCCTTCGTCGATGCCCCAAGAGGTTGCGGTCTTTACGCGACCAGCGCGGGTGAGGTGGCTGCCATCTGGTGCCTGTTGCGCGTCGGGCCCGCGGGCGCGGCGTATCGCTGACCGTCGCGCATGCGAGGCCCCTCACTCTCCTTGCTGATCGAGGGGGAGAGTGAGGGGAGTACGTACGGTTGTCGCTCAAGCCGCGAGGCTGTAGCGGCGTGGCTTGTCGCTGTCCTGGCGCACCTGCTTGGCCTTCGTCAGCCGGACGAGGCAGTTCCCGACTGCGCCGCTGGAGCGCTCCAGCGACCGCGCGACGGTCGTCGGCCCGTGAGGGCCGCTGTCGGCGTTCTTCTTCAGGAAGGCCAGGACGAGCCCGTCGAGTTGCCCGGGCTTCAGATGCTCGCCAGGCGCCTTCGGCTTGGTGTTAGCTGTCGCCTTCGGCTTCGCGGTCTTCACCGCCGGCTCAGCGGACACCAATGAGAAGCGGTCGGGCAGTCGGCGGGCCCCGTCGCGCCCGCCTTCGGTGCGGCGTGCCTCACCCGTGCTCGCCAGTCGCGCGAGCACCTTGCTCGCGGTCGACCGGCCGACGCCAGCGGCGTCTGCCACCTCCGCCGCGGTCGCTTCCGGGTTGGCGGCCAGGGCCTTCAGGATCGCCTGCTCGGAGGCGGGCTTCTCGGTGGTCTGCTTGATGTTGCTCATCTCGAATCTCCTTTGATTTGGCGCCTTGCTCGGCGTTGGACGTGGACGTGGTAGCTCGACTCGCGCGGAAGATCAAGTCCATCTCGCACAAAGCCCCGCACGCTCCTCGCCACCTCGCGCGGCAGCGCCCGCACACGCGCAGAAACGGGCCGAGGCGGGGCTCGCGTCGGCATCTGCGACCAGAGGGCGAGGACACTCCCGATCGAGCCCAACGCCCCTTCGGATTGCGGCTCCGCGCCGGCCTGGCGAAAGGACTTGAGCTTCCCGTCGGATCGAGCTAGACGTGTGTGTGCGACGCCAGGCCAACCGACGCGAAAGGACGCGACATGCCCACGATGAACGGACTGCTCAGCCTGCTCGCGACCGGCGTGCTCGTCGCCCTCGGCTTCTGGTTGTTGGGCGGGATCGTGCTTCGAGTCGGTGGCGTCCTCTTGGTCGCGGTAGGGCTGCTGAGCACCGCTGCGACCGGCTCGCCCTCAGCGGCTCTGGCAACCGTGCTCGGCGGTCTCGCGTGGCTCGCCGGGCAATGGCTGTTCGGGCTGCGCCACCACTACTTGAGCTCGCCCCTCGCGCGTCGCGTATTCCACGAGGCGCTCCCCCGGCAGCTTGACCCCACCAGGGGGTGGGGTGTGCCCAATGTGCCGCCGGAGCGGCGGTAGGGGCACAGCGTCACTCCTGCACCCACCGAGACTCTGGCCCAACTAAGCGAAACGGCTCGATCCTCGATGGGACCGCGCACGTATCCAAGAGATTTTGACGGAGCCGGTGGCTGCCTGGGTTATGTCTGAGCTGGCGTCGCCTCGATAGCCTTGGCGCACCAGGCACGCATTGCGCCCATTAGGGAGGAGCTGTTCGAGGGATGACCAAGGCACGATCAACGGGTACGCCGCCTTCATTGGGTCGAATGAGACAGCCTGAGCCTGCGTGAGATGGAGTTATCTGATGACATGGGCATAGGCGGGGTTGGCGGCGAGGCAGAGCCCGAGCGGGCTCGCCTGCTTCGTAAGCAGGTCAAGGTCTGGACCGGTCAGCTCGTAGATCTCAGCGGGCGGAACAACCTCCTCTACTATCGCGATCTCAAGCGGGGGACGCTGGATCTGAGCGAGGCGGTCCCTGAGCGGGTGGAGGACGTGCTTGCCGGCAAGGTGGTTTCGCTGTCGCGCCTGTTCCCATCCGAGGACATGCGTGCGGATGCGGCCCGGCGTGCTCGCACGGTTCGTAACAAGGCGGAGGAGCACTTCGAGGAGCGCGGCCTTCAGACTCTTTACATCGCTTGTGGGATGGCGACGTGGACCAACCAGCGTGGTGGTGCCACACCGCAGGCGCCCATCCTGCTCTGTCCGGCTCGTCTGACTCCCAGAGGCGCCTCGCAGGACGAGTTCGACCTATCGCTGGTCGGCGAACTGGAGGTCAATCCAACGCTGCTTCACCTCCTGACCACCGATTTCGAGTGCAAGCTCGATCTTGATGAGCTCTTGGACCAGGTGGACATCGAGGGCGCGATTGATACGCCCCAGGAGCTAATCGCCGTCAACGCCTGGCTGGCTGAGCGGGCGGCCGGCGTGCCGGGCTTCTCCACTTCACCGCGCATCATCCTCGGTACTTTCTCCTACGCCAAGCTGCCGATGGTCAACGACCTCGAGGCATCGCTCGACGCGATGATCGAGCACGAGCTGATCGCCGCGATAGCCGGGGACAAGGCAGCGCAAGCCGCATTGCGCGAGCGTCAGGCGAACGTCGATGCCACGGACCCGAACTACGTACCGCTTGCTGATGAGTTCCTCGTTCTCGATGCCGACGCGAGCCAGAACTACGTCATCAACGCCGTTCTTGCTGGCCAAGACCTGATCGTTCGCGGTCCGCCTGGGACCGGGAAGAGTCAGACCATCGCAAACCTGATTGCGACCCTGCTGGCTCGCCGCAAGAAGGTTCTGTTTGTTGCTGAGAAGCGTGCCGCGATCGACGCGGTTCTGAAGCGTCTTGAGCAGCGGGGTCTCGACGATCTCGTGCTCGATCTACACGGCGGCACCGGTTCCAGGCGGAAGCTCGCCCAAGGTTTGGCGAGAACGCTCGATGGCAATCGCGGCATCCCGCGTCCCAACCACGAGACCAACCAACAACTCGTCGAGAACCGCCGTGAGCGGCTGAATGGCTACGCAGAAGCGATCCACGCCATGCGCGACCCGTGGGGAGTCAGCGTCTATGGTGCTCGCGCGGCGGTGGTGGGGATTGAACCGGCGGCACACACGACGTTGCGCTTCCGCGGTGAGGCGCTTAAGGGGCTCGACGCGGAGAGCTATCGCAAAGCACGCGAGGATTTGCGCTCTTACGTCGCCAAGGGCGGCCTCACGCTGGTCCGCAGCCGGCGGCCCTGGTCGGAGTCGACGATCCACAGCAGCGACCAGGCGAACGCGGCCTGGAGCCTCGTCGGTCGTCTCGCGCAAGAAACCCTTCCGAATGCTTCGCGCACTCTGGGTGCGGCCGCGACGCAAAGCGGCGTGAAGCAGCCCGAGACCGTGGCCGGTTGGGGCGAGCAGATCGCGCTCTGGCAACAGATTGCCCGTGAGGGAGAGGTCTTCGACCAGGGGATCTACGAGGAGGATCTAGATCAGCTGGTCATGGTCCTCATGCCGCTCGCCGAAGGCGCGGCGCGGCGCGCGAGTAAGACGATTGCTTCGGGGGAGTTTCGCCGCGCTCGAAAGACAGTTCGGGATCATCTGCGCGAGGGGAAGAAGCTCTCATCGGCGGAGCTACATCAACACGTTACGGCGGCGAAGGCGATTCGGGATGCCTGGGCGGAGGTCGGCGATCCACCCGGGGTCCCGCAGATGCCTAGCGAGCTCGCCGCCGCGGCGGCTCAGTTTGAGCAGCTCCGAACGGAGGTCGACGAGCTCGGTGGTTGGCTAGACCGGACGGACTTGCTCGATCAGTCCGCCGAGGATCTGAGCAGCCTGCTGACTGCCCTTCTTGGCGACCAGCGCACCCTGACAACGCTGCCGGACCTCTATCAGCTGCGGTCGGCCCTCAGTGAGCGCCAGCTTGAGGACTTGCTATCCGAGCTGGATGACCGCCAAGTGGGTGTAGACCTCGCCTTGCTGGTGTTCGAATATGCCTGGCTGATGTCGATCCTCGAGGCGGTCGCTCTTACCGACCCGCGCGTCGGGGCGTTCAACGGTGCAGAGCATCGCCGCAGCGTGGAGGAGTTCCGCATCGGGGATGCCGAACACATCGAGACGACCGCCGAGCGCGTGCGGCGGCTATGCGCAGAGGAGGCTACGCGCGTTCAGGACGAATGCAAAGAGGAAGCGCAGCTCATCCAGTACCAGGCCGGTCTCAAGCGCCGCCACCTCCCAATCCGGCAGCTCTTTTCCATCGCACCGAAGGTATTGACGGCGCTGAAGCCATGCTGGGCGATGAGCCCGCTGGTGGTCAGCCAACTGCTGCCCTCCGATGAGCAGTACTTCGATGTCGTGGTCTTTGACGAGGCCAGTCAGATCAGGCCCGCCGACGCCGTCCCGGCGATCCTGCGTGGCAAGCGAGTCGTGGTTGCCGGCGACGATCGCCAGCTTCCCCCGACGAGCTTCTTCGCGGTGGCGGACGACGCGGCCCAAGACTTGACCGTCGGCGACATGACGGTCGGTACCGATTTCGAGTCGATCCTTGACGCTCTCGGCGGCTTCCTGCGTGCCCGGACATTGCGATGGCACTACCGCAGCCGCGACGAGCGCCTGATCGCTTTCTCGAACGTCTACCTCTACGACCGCCAGTTGACGACATTCCCCGGCGTCAGTGGTGACGAGTGCCTACGGCATCACCTCGTGCCCTTTCAGCTCGGCGAGGTCGGGTCCGAGAACAGCGCATCAGCCGAGGTCCAGCAAGTCGTACGTTTGATCCTCGAGCACGCTGCCAATCACCCCGAGGAGAGCCTCGGCGTGATCGCGATGGGTGTCAAGCACGCCGACCGCATCGACGAAGCACTACGACGCGAGCTCGCCTCCCACCCCGAGCTGGAGGAGTTCTTCGACGAGAGCCAGGACGAGAAGTTCTTCGTCAAGAACCTTGAGCGTGTCCAGGGCGATGAGCGAGACGCGATCATTCTCTCGATCGGGTACGGCAAGAACGCCGAGGGACGCTTGCTCTACAGGTTTGGGCCGCTGAACCAGCAAGGCGGCGAGCGCCGATTGAACGTCGCCATCACTCGCGCCAAGAACCGTCTCACGCTCGTGTCGTCATTCGACGCATCCGACATGGACCCAGAGCGCTCCTCCGCTGAGGGCGTAAAGCTGCTGCGCCTCTACCTTCAGTACGCCGCAAGCCGCGGCACCAAGCTCGGCGACGCGGCCCTGGACAAGCCCGCGCTCAACCCCTTCGAGGTCGATGTCCGCGACAGCCTGCAAGCCGCCGGCATCGATGTCGTCGCCCAGTACGGCTGCTCTGGCTACCTCATCGACTACGTCGCCAAGCATCCAGAGAAGCCAGGGCGGATGGTCTTGGCGATCGAATGCGACGGTGCCAGCTACCACTCCTCCCCGACTGCGCGTGATCGCGACCGCCTGCGCCAAGATCACCTCGAGCGTCTCGGGTGGCGATTCCATCGCATTTGGTCCGGCGACTGGTTTCGTGACAAGCAGACCGAGATCGAGCGGACCGTCGCTGCCTACGAGAAGGCGGTCGAACACGCCGACGGTCCACCTCGCGCTCTTGATCGGGAGGAGCCGCTGCACAGTCCCAACGGCGGGTCCGTAGCCCCAGCCCGCGCCCAAAGACCGTCCGTGCCCTACGGCCTCAAGATCAACGAATACAGCCACGCGCAGCTATGCGCAATCGTGGCCTGGGTTCAATCCGACACCCTGCTGCGCACCGAGGACCAACTACTGACCGAGACCATGCGCGAGCTGGGCTTCCATAAGCGGGGTAAGCGGATCGCCGAGGCACTCACGTCTGCCATCAAGGCGCAACGCGCTGCCAGCAGTCGTGAATGAGCGGATGCCCACGATCACGACGCTGCTGCTCATCGCCTCGAGCGGTCGTGGGCCGGTCGTAGGAGAACACGCCTGGGCATCGTCCAGTCCAGGCTTTTGGGCGAATGCAAGCGTCCCACCTCCCGGCGCAAAGGGGGTCTGGACCATCTCGCGATTGTCCGTCGCAGCGGGGCCGTCATCCTCCGAGTGCTTGAGCGACTTTGTCCACCATCCGCCGAGACGGACTTGACGCCACCCGCTGTCTCGTCAAGTGGACGAGCGCATCGCCGTCGTTCGAGACCTCCCGCAGCCGCAACGCTACCTGCGCGTTAATCACGAGGGTGCGCGAGTCGCGCTCCTACAGAACCTCGTCGAGGAGGTCGAACTGCAACTCGATGATGAATGTCTCAAGCTCAAGACCCGCAGCCTCGCAGTGTTCCTTCAGGCCGCGCCAAAACGGCCAACCTTCAGGCGCGTTGGTCATGGCCCATGTCCGTTCATCGTCATCCTGATCTAGGTGAATGATCCGGTAGCGATCGAGAAGGTCGAGATGCCGTCGGAGGACCGCTGCTTTCACTTCGGTGACAAGCTCAAGCTCGTGGATAGGGAGACCGAGGTCGTCTCCATAGTGCTCTCCACGATCCACTATTACGAGCAGAACGCCACGAGTATCCAGCGGCAGCCGGCGTAGCCTCTTCAAATAAGGATGCAGCAGTTCGAGGGTGCCCTCCACCTCATCTGCTGGCGTTTCGTATGCCGCGAGAGTCTGCGGAAGCCTGACTACGGTCCTCTTCGTGATGTCAATGATCGAGCTTTCAGCGATCTGCTCGGCGGCATCCTCAAACTGCTTCTCCGTGACGGGGAGCTTGTCTGCGGCGTACTGGGACTCGTGAACAGCCTTGATCCCGCGTAGGACAGCGACCGGGAAGCGTGCCTCGTCGTTGGTCTCGACGTGGTGGCGATGGCACATGAGCATCAGGTTCTCGGGCTGTCTTCGCTCCTCGTTCGTAATCTGTGGGTTGAAGCGCTCACCGCCCAGCTCCGCGGCCTCGATGTGGCACAACTCGGCGACGAAGTTTCCGTGGGCGTCGATCAGCGGATGATCACAGGGGTCAAACGCGCACACGTTGCCCGAGTGCGCGAATAGATGGCGAACAGTCGATAGCTTTGGGCTAAGCCGCTTGACGATCTCGGTCATCGTAAGAGTGTGCCAGCCACGGGACACATCTCGCCTGACCGAACCGTCCACACGGGGGCGTAACCTCGGGAATCCGAACATAGGTTCGATCCGAGAAAGTGGCGCAGGTGATCAGCATGAGCATCAAGTACACCGGCAGCGACGGGCGGTCGTACCCGGACATGACCAGCATGATTCACGCGGGGTTCGACGAAGTGCTCGCGGAGCAGTACAAGGCGATCGAAGGCGCGATCCGGCGGCCGACGTGCTCTGTGCACCACCGGAAAGCTACGGTCCGGCGCACGCGGTCCGAGGACCGGGTCCGCTTCCAGATCGAGGCGTGCTGTGAGCAGCTGAAGGATCAGGCAGAGGCGGCGGCCGGCCGGGCATTGAAGGCGTAGCCGCACTGCGCCACCACAGCCATCCGTGCGCGGGCCTACTGTGCTCCTACGATGACTCGCGTTCGACGGCTCAAGGCGTACCTCGACCCCATCGACCTCTTCTTCGGGATCTTCCCGGCGGCGGCATGCTACGCCGCGTTCGTTACCTGGGCGTCGCTGATCGTGCGCGCGATCAGGGGCGAGGACGTCAAGGAAGACTGGCGAGTGTTCGTCTCCACGGCCGCAGCTATGTCTGCCTTTACGCTCGTCTCGGGTACGCGCGTCCGTGAGACTCGTGCGATGCGAGGCGCGGCCGTCGAGGTCCGCGAGCTCGTGCGCGAGGCCGCGGCGGACGCGCAGCGCCGCGAGCAGCGCGCCGCCGAACAGCAAGATCGCCTAACACGGCTTACGAAGTGGCTGGTGCTGCTCGCTGCCGTTACCTTGGCCGCTGCCATCGTGACGCTCGTCGCCTCGATCGTCGACGCGTAGGCCGACGCCTTGACGCAGTTCGGAGTCGGAGTCGCTCTAACCTTTGGTTGTGGCCTTCGACGGAGACACCTGGCAACACACCGTGTTCGAGGCGCTGCGTCCAATCGATCCGAGGGTGCAGTTCAACGTAAGCCTGACTGAGCTCGATTTCCGAGACACGCCCGGACACGAGACGTCCGACTTCCCCGCGAGCGAACTTGCCGCGTTCGTGAACGCGTGGCTCGACGGGCTCGATCCCGACGCCGAAGCAACCACAACCGAGTGGGAAGGCGGAGGAGTGCGCCTCGTGGCGCGCGCCGTTGGGCGCGGGCAATCGTGGCGAGGCTGGGCAGACATGCCGTCGTTCAACATGCTGGAGCCAGAGATCGGTGATCTCCACCTTGCGTCCGGCGAGCGGCGGCGGCTCATCGACATGGGCCGGCAGGAGGTCGGGCGGCTCGCCAGCGGCGACCTGCGCGTCGTCGGGCAGGGCGCTAGCTACCAGGACACGTTCCGGGACATGGCCGAGCAGATGGACCAGTTCGGGTGGGAGGCCGTCGTCGACATGCCGGACCCCGTCACGCAGACCTACGCCGCCATGTTGGGGTTGACGACGGCCACGCCAGGGCTCGGCAACTACGATGCGGGCTGGCGCGCGCTGAACCGAACGCCACCAGACGACTCCTCGGGCGCAAGATAGCCCGGGCCTGCTGGATAACCACGCGCTCGGCCTGGCGTCCTGCGAGAGGGCGCGGGAGCACGGGGTGGCTGACCGCGACGGCCTGGGGATGCAAGCGTCAGCGCAACACTGCCGCTTCGAGTCAAGAGCGACTGCGCGCAAGGCGCGACACCAGACGACTGCTATGGACGACCGGCACTCTCCGCGGGCGCCCCGCTCGCGTCTACTTTCGCGGGAAGAGCGAGCGTGTCCGGCGCACCGGATACGTGCGCGAACTTGCCAGCCAGACCACGGCGTTTACGCTCGTGGACGCCGTGGCGCTATCTGTCCGATTCGGCCCTTGCTCAGTCCGGTGGCCTTGCCGATCCGCTCGTATGTCCAGCGCAGGTTGACGGCGCGCTGTACCGCGCGGGTGCGGGTGCGGGCGACGGCATCTTGGACTTCGCTGATCGCGGTGCGGATGCTCTCGATCTCCTGTAGGTGCTCGTCGGTCAGGGGGAGCACCCCTTCAGTGTCGGACGCCGCGTTGATGCGGGCCTGCAGTTGGGCTAGGTCCAGGCCCAGCTCTCGAAGATCGCCGGCTAGCTGACCGGCCACCTCGGGTCGGTGGTGGCGGTCGTCCGCGGGCGGGTCGGTGACGGTCATCGGGTAGCTGGGCTAGAAGCTCAGTGAGTGCTCGGTCGCGAGCTCGTCAGCGGTTGATTCCAGAGTGACGGTCTCGCTTGTGGGCTCGTCGGCGCCGTCGTAGAGGCGCGCCATCCAGGGACCACCGGGGCGCTCCTGGAAGATGACGGCGGTGTCGATCCCGAGGTCCGCGCGGGTGTAGGTGGTGGTGATCTGGCCGCCGTAGGCGAGGGTGTTGGTCTGCAGCGTCCTGTCGATGTCGTCCATTTCCGTGGCTCCCTTGGTGGTGGTGTACGTGCTCATGCCCCCATTATGTCTAACGCACTAGACAAAGTCAAGAGCACTAGACGGCCCTTTAGAAAGTCTTTAGGTGAATTGTCGGCCGCGTGGCGCGGGCCAACGTACCCCTACGGCTGCCGATAGCTCCCGGACAGCGCGCTAGATTGGACGCGGGGCGCATCATCACGCCTCCGCGACGATCGACTAGCCTTCGGACGGTCGCCAGGCGGCCCCGGAGGGGTGGCAGAGTGGTTGAATGCGGCGCTCTCGAAAAGCGTTGTGCGTCTGATTGGCGTACCGGGAGTTCGAATCTCCCCCCCTCCGCTTCCTTATGTTGCGCCCAACCCTCAAG
>Ga0302325_10003091_pt1 | contig 39641 bp, 37 predicted proteins | sample Palsa_T0_2_FD_201948 | JGI IMG/M metagenome (GOLD analysis project Ga0302325, IMG submission 201948) | Peat permafrost microbial communities from Stordalen Mire near Abisko, Sweden - Palsa_T0_2 | ecosystem: Environmental > Terrestrial > Soil > Palsa > Peat permafrost | place: Sweden: Abisko...
GGGCAGTCTACACTTTACATGAAAATTCTTGGCGAGGAGCTTGGTGCGATCGGGCGCTGGTATATCGCCCTGCCGCTGCTCCTGATCGGTTTCCTGGTCGGTCTTTTCTTCCTTTCGGCCGCGGGACAGCTGCGGCTCAATGCAGCCAATCAGCGTGTGCATGGCGCGTTGTTGCGCCAGCAAGCTCTGATCGAATTCGTTGCGACCATCACGGACGCCGAATCCGCGCAACGCGGCTACCTATTGACCGGCGAGAAGGCCTACCTCGAGCGATACCGAGCGGGCGTCCCGGCGGTGGTGGCCGCCCTCGAGCGGGTGAATCAAACCTACGAGTCCGATGAGGGCGGCAATGAATTTCGCGACCTGCGGCTTTTGACCGGAAGGAAGCTGGGGGAACTCGAGGACAGCGTCGCACTGTATGCGAAACAAGGTGCGGCGCCGTCGGTCAACGTCGGCACCGACGCCGGCCGGCGCACCATGGATGCCATCGTCAAGGTTGCAACCGCAATGAGGATGAAGGAGGCCCTCAAGCTGGAGGCGGCTACGCGCGGGTGGGAATCGGATTACCGTCTGTCGCGATGGGTGTCCGGTTCAGGGGCCGTGTTGAACGTCGGTTTGGTGCTTTTGGCGAGCGCCCTGGTCTTCGCTGACATGCGGCGGCGCGCTCGCCAGGCCACGGGGCTGCGCGATCAGAGAAAGGAATTGGAGCGGGAAGTCGAAGCGCGCACCAGGGATCTGGCCGCATTGACGACGCATCTGCAGGGTGTCTCCGAGCAGGAAAAATCCGCGCTATCGCGCGAGTTGCACGATGAACTGGGCGGACTGCTCGTGGCCGCGAGAATGGATTTGTCCTGGCTGCAGCAACGCCTGCCCACGTCGGATCCCAACATAGAGCAGCGCTTCAAGCGCATTCACGAATCGTTGAGCGCCGGCGTGGACTTGAAGCGGCGCGTCGTGGAAGAGTTGCGCCCGACGCTGCTCGACAACATGGGTTTGTTCACCGCCCTGCGTTGGCAGTTCAAGGAAACCTGCCGGCGCGCCGGGTTGCAATGCACGGAAAGCATCCCGGAGTCCGAGCTCAAATTCAATCCGGACGCGTCCATCGGTGTGTTCCGCGTCGCCCAGGAGGCGCTGACCAACATACTCAGACACGCAGAGGCCAAGTGCGCCGACCTGCACATCGAGATAGACGGCGAGGTGCTTCTCATGCGTATCTCAGACGACGGCCGGGGCATTCCGCCGAATCGCCTGCAGCACGGTCTTTCGAGCGGGCTGGCTTCAATGCGCCACCGCATAACCGGGCTCGGCGGCAGCTGGGACGTGCGCAGCTTTCCGTCCGGGGGGACCATACTGACCGCCACGGTTCCGATGGCGCGGATGCTGCCGGCTTCATGAAGCGAGGGAGCCGGCTCCCTCGCTTCTTTTTCCCGTCATCTACCGTCTCGTGCTCACGCGCCTGGATGCCGCCTACGCGCCTGGCTGCCGCCTAGCTGCGTGGAGCAATCGGCGTACCGTTGTTGCCGCCGATCACGACCTCCACACGCCTATTCAACTGCCTTCCGCCCGAGTCGGTGTTGCTGGCAACCGGGAAAGCCTTGCCATAACCTTCGGTGCCGATCCTCGACGGATCGATTCCCCGGCTCAGCAACGCGGCCTTGACGGCGTCCGCCCGGCGTTGCGACAGCTCCTCGTTGTATGCGTCGGTGCCGACGCTGTCTGTAAAGCCATCGATCTGCACGCGCCGGTCGGGATGCTCCGCGAGGAACTGCGCCAGTTGATCCAATTTGCGGCTGGCACCCGATTTCAAGTCCGAGCGGCCTGTGTCGAAGAGCACATCACCCAGGGTCATCACCATGCCGCGCGGCGTGGGAGTGGCCTTGAGTTGATCAAGTTCCGCCTGTACGCGCGCCGTCTCCTCATTCGCCTGGTCGCGCTGGATGATTGCGCTGTTTGCTTCCTGTTTGGCATTGGCGGCCGCCAGTTTTGCATTCTCAGCTTCACGAGTGCGGGCTGCCAGCATGATTTGATCGCGCTCGGCTTGTCCCGCCGCGACCCTCGCGTCGTCCGCCTTGGCGGCCGCGTGCGCCCGCGCCAGCCGTGCGTGCTGCGTGGCCAGGTACGCAGGCTGTCCCACCTGGGCATCTTCATGATGCTGATAAGCGTTCTCGGCGACCTCCAAGTCCTTTTTCGCCGCGTCCAGATCGAGCGGCGCGTAGCGGTTTACGTTGGGGTCGGCTTCCGCGGACTGCACTTCCGTGCGCGCGGTTTCCAACGCCGCATTGGGTTGCGGCGCGCTCGCACATGCGCCAAGGGCAAGCGCCGCCGTCATTCCTGTAATTAGTCTTGCGTTCATCGCGGTTCTCCTTATTGAGCGGGTTGGGTGCTACGCAGCGATTCCTGGCGCAGTGCCTGCATGCTGGCGTCGAATTCTGTCGCTGCTTTATGCGATTTCTTCTCTTGCGCCGTTGCTTCGGCGAGCTGCGCATCCACATTCGCCTGCTCCGCGAGTTCCGTCGCCGGCTGGACGTCGCGATCCGCGGCGGCTTTTTCCGCACGCGACAACTTGTCGCGCGCCGTCGCCATTTCGACGGGCGCGAGTTCCGGTGCGCCCGATTGTTCGGCGCGCTGTACCGATGCCTTGGCCACGGCGATCTTCTCGTTGGGTATGGGCGTGGTGGCGCAACCGGCCAGCGTCGCGGCGAGTGCGACGGCAATGATCGCGCCTTTCGTTATGGGTGATGACCGACTTTTCATTTTGCTACTCCTGTGTGTTTGCGATGACCGCGCTTGCCGGGCAAACTGGGTTCACGTACTTCTCACGGAGCAAGCTCCGTGCCAACGCAGAATTAACCAGCAACACGCTCCGTAGCGTGGATTCGGCGGGGGGTGCCTGTCGTCGATGTACTTATTGCCGCAGCCCCTGTATTCGTTACGAGAATGTGGGATGGGGATGACAGGGTCTCGCGCGATTCGCGGCTGCGTATTGCGCGAATGGAGATTGCATTGCGCGGTTGCGCTATTGCGGTTGCGCTATTGATCGCACCATTGCGATCGCGCTATCGCGCCATTTATCCCTGCATCAATGCTTCGACAGATGCGCCGCGCAGATTTCGTGAAGGACTTCGGGCAGCCGGCCGTAGTCGCGCGCCTTGTCGAGGAAGTGCGTGGCGCCCAAGGCAATCGCGGCATTCTTGTATTCGGGCAGATCGTAGTTGGTAAGCACGATGATGCGCGGCTTGAGTTGGGTCGTCGCCAGCGCGCGCATGACCCCGAAGCCCGTACCCTGTTTCAGATGCAGATCGAGGATGATCACATCCACGGGCTCCCGTTTCACGGCGGCCAACGCGGCAGCTTCGGTATCGGCGGTGCCGACCAGTTCGACGTCCGCTATCTGCCGAATGGCCTCGGTGAGCCGCTCGGTCAAGACCTTCGAGTCTTCGACCAACAAGACTCTCAAGGATTGAGCCATTATCATTGCGCCCGTAATAATTTTCATTCACCTGTAACGTCGGCCGTGGCAGTTTATAGACTTTTACCGCATGAAGCGGCCCCGCGCATCGCAGGTGATCGTGTAGGACCTTTCTCACGCACGGCGAATTATTGAATGAGTCCGTTGCGCAACGCATATGACGTAATGTCGGCGTTGGCCGTGAAGCTCATCTTCTCGAGGATTCTGCTGCGGTAGGTGCTGACGGTTTTGACGCTGAGGCTCAGCTCATTGGCGATGTCCGAGACGCCGCGTCCGGCCGCCAGCTTGCAGAATATCTGGAATTCCCGCGTCGAAAGTCGCGCGTGCAACGGCTTATCAGGGTCGCCGTCAAGGTCCGCTACGAGTATCTCCGCCAGAGCCGCGCTCACGTAGCGTCTTCCGGCCAACACGGTTCGCACCGCCTTCATCAATTCCTCGGGGGCACTGTCCTTCGACAGATAGCCGCTGGCTCCGGCGCGCAGCACGTTGACCGCGTATTGCTGCTCCGGCAGACCGCTCATGACCAGTACGCGGACGTTGGGGTGACCGGTTTGAATATGCCTCAAGATATCCAGACCGCTGCGGTCCGGCATGTGAATGTCGAGCAGTACGAGATCCCATTCATGTTCACGCAATTGGTCCAACGTCTCATTGCCGCTGGCGGCTTCCCCGACGGCATTGATGCCAGGATCGGCCTCGAGAAATTGCTTGAACCCGGCCCGAACCACTGCATGATCGTCAGCGATCAATACTCTAGACACGTTGCTTGACTCCCCGTGAACGCGATCAGGAGTTCGCGCACTCCTGGCTGTGTGAATATCCGTTGAGCTTGTTGTACAGCGTCTTCAGGCTGCAGCCCAACGCATCGGCTGCGCGCCGCTTGTTGCCCTTGAAGTAATCCAGCGTGGCTTCGATCAGAGATCGTTCCATGTCATGAATTCGCGAACCGACGCGAATGTCCAAGCGTTCGCGATCGGCGGCGTTGTGCGCACCCGCCGCCTCGGTTATGCGCGCGTTGCTGCTTTGGATGAGCGGCGCCAGATCCAGGGTGTTGTCGCCAAGTATGAAGGCGCGCTCGATGCAGTTCTTCAACTCGCGCACGTTGCCGGGCCAAGAATGCTGTTTCAAGGTCAATCGAGCGAGGGCCGACAGCCGCTTCTGCGTGCCGGACCGGGCGTTGAGATCCGCCAGGAAATGATCCGCCAGCAATTCGACATCGTCGCCGCGGCTGCGCAACGGCGGGAGCTCGATGGGAAATACCGCCAGCCGGTACAAGAGGTCCTGGCGCAACAGGCCGTTCTTCACCGCGGTCAGCGGGCAGCGGTTGGTCGCGGCAATCACGCGCACATCGCTGAAGTATTCGGTGTTCGCGCCGACTCGATAGAACTTCCTGCTCTCCAGCACACGCAGCAGGCGCGTCTGCATGTCCATGGGCATCTCGGTGACTTCGTCCAGCAGCAACGTGCCGCCGCGCGCGCGCTCGAACACGCCTGCGTGGGCCCGGACCGCGCCGGTGAAACTGCCCTTTTCGTAGCCGAACAATTCAGCCTCGATCAGTCCTGCGGGGATGGCGCCGCAATTGATGGCGATGAACGGCTTGTCCCTGCGCGGGCTGCACTCGTGGATCGATTGGGCGGCCAGTTCCTTACCGGACCCACTCTCGCCGGTTAAGAATACGTTTGCCTCGGTGGGACCCACCCGCTCGATCAAACGAAACACTTGCTGCATGGCGGGGGACTCTCCCAATAGGCCCAGAGTCGTCGGCATCGGCAGGGGCACTGCGCGTTCTGCAATGGCGTGGCTGACACTGTTCATCACAACAATCTCCTTGAAAGACGCCGTGTAATCGTTACACGGTGCACCCGCTGATTTGTAACCTGTGCCGATCTGCGTCACCAGGGCTGGGGGCTGAACCTCGGCTCGGAATTAGCGATATTTCATGTAGGGTTTTGTCCTACCCGGCGCGGCTAAACCATTGAGGGATAAGGTCGCTAAAACGCGACCAACGGTCGATTCGAAGCGCCGTCCGCGGGCGCACGCGAGCTGGCACATGCTATGCACCGTGCGCGGCCGCACCGCACCGCCAACAATGGGTGAATTGAGGCTCCGAATGCTCGCCGCACTTATGGCAAGTCCAAGGCGTCCCGCTGGGCGCCGTGCCTGCGCGCGCGAGCGCTCTCAAGGCTGCGGACTCATCGCCATCATCGACGAACAGTTGAGGCCAGGTTTCCAGCATGGGTAGATCGCCCAGAGCGCCGGCCAGATATTGATTACGCAGTTCGCTTTGAATCCCAGCCGTCAGCAACACGTTGCGCGCGTGCGCGACCTGAATGAGCGAGGCGGCGCGAAATACTCGCTTCATGATGTCGCCTATCGCAAAGACTCCAGAAATGCTTTGACGCTTTCGCCTCGTTCCAGCGTTTCCACCAACGCTGAACCCACCACCACGCCGTCCACATGAGGGGCAAGGCGCTCGACTTGCTGCCGCGAGCGTATCCCGAATCCCGCGCAAACGGGTACCGATGAACATCGCTTCACCCGATCCATATATTCCAAAACCTCATCGGGAACGTCCACGGTCTTACCGGTCGTGCCCGTCATGGTCACTGCGTAGACGAAGCCCTTTGCGGCGCGGCACAGCAGCCTCAAGCGCTCCAGCGGGGTAACCGGCGTTACCATCTGCACCAATGCCAAACCCTCGCGCTCGAGCGCCTGACTCAGGTTCGCGCCCTCCTCGTATGGTAGATCCGGCACGATGAAACCCGAGACGCCGGCGGCGGCCGCGGCGGAAGGCAACGCCTGCCACCCATAAGCAAGCAATGGATTCAAATAGCTCATCAGCAGAATCGGTGCGCGCATGCGCGGTTGCACCGATGTCAATTGCTCGATGATCCACGGCAGGTTTACGCCATGGGCAAGGGCGGCAAAGCTTGCGCGTTGAACGGTCGTTCCGTCAGCCATGGGATCGCTGAACGGGACGCCGATCTCGACCACGTCGCAACTGCCGGCTACCGCGGCGAGATTCTCCAGGAATTGGCCCCGGGTCGGAAATCCGGCGGTCAGATAGCCCACCAACGCAGGCCGGCCGCGCGCGACGCTGGATCGAATGGTTTCGGCAATGGCATCGCGAGGCAGCATCCTCAACGCGCCGTCTTCAGCAAAGTGTCCTGCAATATCGACATGTCCTTGTCGCCCCGGCCGGAGCAGCCGATGAGGATGTGCGTTCCCGGATGCTGCCTTGCGAATCGGCGCGCGCCGGCGAATGCATGCGCGCTCTCGATCGCCGGCAATATGCCCTCGCAAATGGCGCACTCGGACAAGGCGTCGAGCGCCTCGGCGTCGGTCGCCGACTCATAGGTCACCCGGCCGTTCGTCTTGAGGTAGGCGTGCTCGGGTCCCACGCCGGAATAGTCCAGACCTGCTGAAATCGAATGCGTCTCGCGCACCTGGCCAAATTTGTCCTGCAGAATGAGTGAATAGCTTCCGTGCAATACACCGGGCGTTCCACAGGTCAGCGATGCCGCGTTGTCACCGAGGCCCGCGCCGCGTCCGCCCGCTTCCACGCCTATCAACTGCACGTCCGAGTCCGCCAGGAACGGGTGAAACAGACCGATGGCGTTCGAGCCGCCGCCCACGCAGGCCACCGCGACATCCGGCAAGCGCTGCGCAAATTCCAGCATTTGCGCGCGCGCCTCCTTGCCCACGACCGACTGCAATTCCCGCACCAAATAGGGGTACGGATGCGGTCCGACCGCCGAACCCAGCGAATAATAGGTGCCGTCCGGATCGGAAACCCAATCCCGCAGCGCCTCGTCGATGGCCGCGCGCAGGGTTTGATCGCCGCCGGTCACCGACACGACCGTGGCGCCCAATAGCTGCATGCGCCCTACATTCGGCGCCTGACGCTGCACGTCGACCGCGCCCATATAGACCACGCATGGCATCCCTATGCGCGCCGCGGCGGCGGCGCTCGCGACGCCATGCTGCCCGGCCCCGGTTTCCGCGATGATGCGCTTGGCTCCCAGACGCTTCGCCAGCAAGGTCTGTCCCACGGCGTTGTTGATCTTGTGCGCGCCGGTGTGCGCAAGATCCTCGCGCTTCAGCCAAACCTTTGCGCCCCAACGCTTGCTCAACGCGGGTGCGAATGAGAGTGCCGTCGGCCGCCCCACCCAAGTCTTGAGTTCATGGGCATATTGCGCTTGAAAATCGCCATCGTGCAGAAACCGATCGATGCCCTGCTGCAGGCGATCGAGCGCCGGCACCAGAGTCTCGGGCACGTAGCGCCCGCCGAATTCGCCGTAGCGCCCTTTGGCATCGGGCAACATCGGCTCGGCCGAAGTGATCCGCGGTCGCGAATTCATCATTCATCCTCCAAGCGTGCGGCCGCTGCCCGCGCAGCACGCACGAATTCGTGAATCTTCGCCGGGTCTTTGACGCCGGGCTCGTCCTCGACCCCGCTGCTGACATCGACACCGAATGGCCGCACCGCCTGAATCGCCTCGGCCACGTTTTGCGGTGAGAGTCCGCCGGCCAGGATGACTTGCGTCTGCCGCGCCAGTTCCGAAGCCCTGCCCCAGTCGGCGAGCTCGCCGATGCCGCTCGAGGGACCTTCGAACAGCATGAGCCCCGGCAGGGGATTGGGCGTTTTGCGGCCGAAACGCACCACCGGCAGCACCTTCACGTGCGCGGGTATCTTCAGTTCGCGCAGATCCTCGACATCCGTCTGAAAATAATCCGGCTTGAGTATTCTGCATATCTCATCGACCTTCATCTGCAGCGGATGCTGAGCCACGGCAATGCGCAAAATGCCGGGCGGCGCCAGCGCGGCCAATTGAGCCGCTTGTCCGGGCGTCACTTGCCGCGGGCTCGGCGCGAACACGAAGCCGATGGCGTCGACGTTGGCGTCGGCGGCGGCGGCGACTGCATCGGCACCGGTGATGCCGCATATCTTGATCCACATGCCGCCGAGTGTAGCCATTTAAGTTTTCACTGTCCGTGTCGCATCGAATATTTGGCGCAGCAACTGCTGCGGTTCTGCGCAGGTCATGAGTGCCGTGCCGATCAAGGCCAGCCGATAACCCAGTCTGAGCATCTGCTTCGCGTCATCCGCGGACGCGACACCGCTCTCGGCCACCGCCGGCCAGCCGGCCGGAAGCAGCGGGGACAGGGACTCGAATCGTTTCGGCACCACCTTGAGCGTCTGCAAATCCCGGCTGTTGATGCCGACCAAGACTTGCGGTTGCTGCCGCTCCCGGCCGCGCAACAGTCGTGCGGCGGTGGAGAGATCAGCGCCGTCGAATGCTTCCAACAATACGAACAACCCGAACTGCGCCGCGGCGTCCAACAATTCCTGCAGCCGTTGCGGCGTCAGCATCCGAACGATCAGCAACACGCCGCCGGCCCCCGCAGCGCGCGCCTCCGCCACCTGGTAGGGGTCGACCAGAAAGTCCTTGCGCATCGCCGGCACACCCACCGGCCGCAGCGCCTCGGCGGCGCACTCGAGGTGCCGCAACGATCCGTCGAAGCGCGATGGTTCCGTCAAGACCGACACCGCCGCCGCGCCGCCGCGGGCGTACGCGACCGCCCGCCCCAACCAGTCGTCGGATTGCGAGCCCAACTGGCCGGCGGCAGGCGAGCGCAATTTTATTTCCGCGATGACGTCGAACCCATCAGGCGACAACCGCAGCGGCGGAGCCTTAGGGGCTGCCGCGGCGCGGCGCTCAAGCGCCGCCAACGGCTCGCCGCTGATCGCCGCGGCGACCCGCGCTGCGCTCGATTGCGCCATGCTGTCCAAGAAGCCGCTCATGGTGCTGCGCCGCCGGCTGCTGCGAATTGCTGCAGCCGGCGCAGCCATGCGCGCGCGTTGCCGCTCTCGATCGCCATGCGCGCCTGAGCGATGCCGGCAGCGATGGATGAGGCTCGGCCTGCAATGGTGAGGGCCATGCCTGCCTGCAGCAGCAGCGCGGACAGATGCGCTCCGCGGTCCTTGCCGTCGAACACCGCCAACAGCGCCGCGAGATTGGCGACGGCATCGCCGCCGGCCAGCGCTCGCGCCTCGCATCGTTCGATGCCGAATTGCCGAGGATCGACTTCACGGCACTGGAGGCGGCCCTCGAAGACTTCGTAAACGAGGAACGGCCCGATGGGCGTCGCCTCGTCCCAACCGGCGGCGCCGTGGATCACCCAAGCGCGTTCGACCGGCATTCCCGCCAGAGTGCCAGCCATCAACTCGGCGGTCGCGGCGCTGTAGGCGCCGACCAGCAGGAAGCGGGGTGAGGCGGGATTGGTCAGCGGTCCGAGCATGTTGAAAACGGTGCGCACGCCAAGCGCCGTGCGGATCGGCGCGAGCGCCTTCATCGCCGGGTGAAAATACGGCGCGAACAGAAAGGCAAAGCCGGTGGCCTGATAACAGCGCGATACGCCAGCCTCATCGAGCGGCGGGGAAAACCCCAAGGCTTCGATCAGATCCGCGCTGCCGCTGCGGCTCGAGATGGATCGATTGCCATGTTTGACCACCGGCATGCCGCAGGCTGCCGTCAACAGTGCCGCGCCGGTCGAAAGGTTCAAGCTCCCGGAGGCGTCCCCGCCCGTGCCGACGATGTCGATGGCGTCGAGATTGGGCGGCAGATTCGTCTTGCGCGCCAAGCCGCGCATGGCGTGTGCGAAGCCGCGGACCTCCGCGGCGGTCTCACCCTTGGCACGCAACGCGGCCAGCAATGCGCCGGCCATCGCCGGCGGAAATTCCGGGGTGGCCAGTTCGATCAGCAACGCCGCCGCTTCGGTCTCGCTCAGATCGCGCCGCTGCAACAACTGCTCCAGCATTTGGCGTGGGGTGTGCATGGGTCAGCTTTCGAGGAAGTTGCCCAGGAGTGCCGGGCCATCCGGTGTCAGCACGCTTTCCGGATGGAACTGTACGCCTTCGATGGGCAGCGATCTGTGCCGCACGCCCATGATCTCTCCGCTCGAAGTGCGTGCCGTGACTTCGAGCACCGGCGGCATGCTGTCCGGCTCCGCAATCAGCGAGTGATAGCGGCCCGCGGCAAAATCTTGCTCGATGCCGGCGTACACACCCTTGCCATCGTGTCTGACGGTCGAGACCTTGCCGTGCATCAGACGTCCGGCACGTACGACCTTGCCGCCGAACGCCTCCACCAGGCATTGGTGTCCCAGGCACACGCCGAATATGGGAATGCGGCCCGCGAAGGCTTTGATCATTTGCATGGAGACGCCCGCCGCCTGCGGCGTGCCAGGACCTGGCGAAATCACCAGATGCGTGTGAGGCTCGGCAAGTGCCTGTTCGACGCTCAGCGCATCATTGCGATGCACCTCGACCCGGGCTCCCAGCACCATGAATGCCTGAACCAGGTTGTAGGTGAAGGAGTCGTAGTTGTCGATCAGCAAAATGGTGGGCTGCATGGGCTACAGTCCTTCGGCTGCCAGCTCGAGCGCGCGGCGCAATACGGCGCTCTTGGCCATGAGTTCGTCGTATTCAGCCTGCGGCGAGCTGTCGGCGACGATGCCGCCGCCGGCCTGATAGCTATAGCTGTCGCCGCGGAATACCAGGGTGCGTATGGTGATGGCCTGATCCATGTCGCCTTGGCGGCCGAAATAACCGACCGTGCCGCCGTACAGCTGCCGTCCGACCGGCTCGAGTTCATCGATGATCTCCATGGCACGAACCTTGGGCGCGCCGACCAGGGTTCCGGCGGGAAAGGTCGCGGCGAACAGATCGAAGGCATCCCGTCCTGGCGCAAGCCGGCCCTTGACGCCGCTGACGATGTGCATGATGTGGCTGTAGCGTTCGATCACCCGATAGGGATCGACGCTGATCGAGCCGGCGGTCGCGACACGCCCTAGATCGTTGCGCGCCAGATCCACGAGCATCACGTGCTCGGCGTTCTCTTTCGGATCCGCGAGCAATTCGGCATGCAGCGCCGCGTCATGAGCCTCATCCGAGCCGCGCGGTCTGGATCCGGCAATGGGCCGCAACTGTGCGAAGCCTGCGTGGCATTTCACCAGCGCCTCCGGCGAGGAACCCACGACGGTGATGTCGCCCAGCTCGCAGAAGTACATGTACGGCGAGGGATTCAGCAGCCGCAAGGCGCGGTACACCTCGAACGGCGCCAGTGCATGGCGGCCTTCGAAACGCGAGGCCAGCACCAATTGATACACGTCGCCCGAGGCTATGTATTCCTGCGCGCGCAGCACGCGCGCCGCGTGCTCATCCGCCGTCAGCGAAGGTACGGCGGCGCTGAAGCGGCCGGGCGTGATGATCGCCGGAACCGCGCCGCGCAGCGCCTGAACGACTTCGCGGCGCAGACTTTGCCGCTCCTCTTCGCTGCCTGCGTGCAGCAATGCGACGCCGCGGGTCAAGTGATCGAATACCAACATCGAGCGCGGCGCCACATAGTGGGCATGCGGCGTCGTGGTGTCGTCGAGGCTGCGGCCCGGTACGCGTTCGAAGTACCTGACGGCATCATAGGCGGTGTAGCCCACCAGGCCCCCGGACAGAGGCACGCCCGGTACGTCCGGCTGCGGCTGAGGTGCACGCGCCAGGGCCGCCCGCAGCAGTCCCAAGAATTCGGCTTTGGATTGCGGCCTGGGGCTCCACTCACCGTCGATGCGAAGTCCCTTCGCCTCCAACCTCACCTCCAGACAGTCGCCGAATCCTATGAAGGAATAGCGTGCCAGGCGCTCGCCGCCTTCCACGCTTTCCAACAGGAATCGCGGCCGAAACGGCGCCAATTTCAAATAGGCCGACACCGGCGTATCGAGATCTGCGGCAATGTCAAAAGGTGGTTTCAATCTTTCTCGCGGACATAAAAAAACCCATCACCGTCGCTTGAGCGGAGATGGGTTCTGGTTATCGATCGACTGCAATCCTTAAGCGCCCAGCACCCTCTCCTCGACGGGGTCACGCCACCACCAAGCGTTGCGACGAATGAGTGCGATCTTCATCCGAGGAGTATCGCCGCCATGAGCCGGCAGCGTCAAGCCTGCTATTTCTAGCCCGCCGCTTGCAGCTCCTTCTTGTATTTTCGGGTCAACTCCACGAAGCGCGGTGTCAAGCCAACATCCTCGTAGACCGGATCCCCATGGTCGTCGCTCGATATCACCTTTGGACCTCGCTCGTAGGGCATGGCCGCGGCAATTTCGTCGAGCGACGTGCGCAGCAGATCCGCCAGAATGCTCTCCAGGGGTTGCCCGGGAAACAGGTCGGCCAAGGCGTGCAAACGCGCGGCATCGTCCAATGCCAGCCGAATCGGGTATTCCCGCGCCGTCTTTTGCGGCGTTGCCGTTTTCCTCCACCGATCGAGCAAGGACTTGAATTTCACGCTAGTTCCGCCATACCTGTATCTCGACAATGGCTGATTATAGCGCCGGGGGCCGAACCACATCATTCCGAGCAATTCGACAACTGTTAACTCGCCGCACGGTCCCGACGGCCCCGGAGCACCGGGTGCCGGGGCGCGGTCCGGCAGTTGGCGGCTGGGCTTGAGCAGCGTTTTCATCTACAGCAAGCGCGCGCTGGCATTGGTGTGGAGCACCAACAAACATCTGACCATCGGCCTGGCGTTGCTCACCTTGATTGCCGGCGTGTTGCCCGCCGGCGTCGCCTACGTCGGCGCGCGCATCGTCGATGCCGTCATTCACGCCGCCGAGCTGCATCGGCAGAGCGGCGCGATGCATCTCGCGCAGGTGTTTCAGTTCGTCGGGCTCGAAGCCCTGCTGGTTGCCGCGATCGCCATGGCACAACGCGGCATCTCTCTGGCGCAATCGCTGCTGCGCGCGCAACTCGGCCAGCGCGTCAACGTCATGATTCTGGAGAAGGCGTTGACGCTGGATTTGACGCAGTTCGAGGATTCGGAGTTCTACGACAAACTGACCCGTGCGCGCCGCGAAGCATCGAGCCGGCCGCTGAGCCTGGTGATGCGTACATTCGCGCTTATGCAAAACGCCGTTTCGCTGATCACCTTCGGCGGCTTGCTGATCCGGTTCTCCGATTGGGCCGTGGTCTTGTTGGTCCTGGCCGGCTTGCCGGCGTTTCTCGCCGAGGCGAAATTCTCCGGCGAGGCGTTTCGCCTGTTCCGCTGGCGTGCACCGGAAGCGCGCATGCAAATCTATCTGGAATCCGTACTGGCTCGCGAGGATTACGCCAAGGAAGTGAAGCTGTTCGAATTGGGGCGGCGCTTTCTGGACCGCTACCGCGACATCTTCACGCGGCTCTACAAGGAAGATCGCGACCTCACCTTGCGGCGTGACGCGTGGGGATTTGGCTTAGGGCTGCTCGGTACCGGCGCGTTGTACGGCGGCTATGCCTGGATCGCGGCGGCAGCGGTCTTCGGCAAAATGACCGTCGGGCAAATGACCATGTATCTGACGCTGTTCCGCCAAGGCCAGTCCGCGGTCAGTGCCGCCTTGTCGGCGGTCGGCGGGTTGTACGAGGACAATCTGTATCTCTCCAATCTGTTCGAATATCTGGAGCAACCGGTCGGCAGCGCTTCGGGACGGGCCCGATTGGGTCCCGCGCCCGGCGACGGCATTCGATTCGAAAACGTCGAATTCACTTATCCGGGCGCCGCCACGCCGGCGCTGTCCGATATCAACCTGCACGTGCGTCCCAGCGAGAGTCTGGCATTGGTGGGGCAAAACGGCTCCGGCAAGACCACGATGATCAAGCTTTTGACCCGGCTCTATCGGCCAACCCGGGGACGCATCCTGCTTGACGGCCTCGATCTCGAGGAATGGGACGAGACCATTCTGCGCCAGCGCATCGGCGTAATCTTCCAGGACTTCGCCCGCTACCAGATGTTGGTGGGCGAGAACATCGGCGCCGGCGATGAACGCGCATTCGATGATGAGGCACGCTGGCGTTCGGCGGCGTCCAAGGGGCTGGCCGCCGAATTCGTGGAGCAACTGCCGGCGGGCTATCGCACCCAGCTGGGCAAATGGTTCAAGGACGGCCGCGAATTGTCGGGCGGACAGTGGCAGAAGATTGCCTTGGCGCGAGCCTTCATGCGCAGCGAAGCCGATATTCTGGTGCTCGATGAGCCGACTGCGGCCATCGATGCGGGGGCCGAAGCAGAAGTTTTCGAGCACTTCCGCGAGTTGACGCGCAATCGCATCGCCATCGTGATCTCGCACCGGTTTTCGACGGTGCGGGTCACGGATCAGATACTGGTTCTGGACGAAGGCCGCATCGTGGAGCGCGGCAGCCATGAATCGCTGATGGCCGCCGATGGCCGTTATGCGAGACTATTCTCGCTGCAAGCCAGAGGGTATCGCTAGGGGGTAAGGATGAGGACGAGACATGCAATGGTTTCCCGCTGCGCGGCACAGGCCGTGTTGCTGACGGCATTTGCTTTGAGCGGGTGCCAGCGCAACGCCCCGGCGGCCGGCGTGCAGATGGGAACGTATCGGGCCGTGCTGACGGTGCCGGGGGGCGAGGTGCCCTTTGGTCTGGTGCTCGAACAGCAGGGTCCGGCGGTGGTCGGATACCTCATCAATGGCCCGGAGCGCCTGCCCTTGAACGAGGTAAAGATTTCCGGAACGCATCTGGAAGTCCTCATGCCTGGTTATGAAAATCGGCTCATCGCCGAGGCGAGCGGTGGGACCCTGCGCGGCGAGGTCGTACTCGACAAGCTCGGCGGCAAACAACAGCATGTGCCGCTACAGGCGCAACTGGGTCTGGATTACCGGTTCTTTCCAAGCACCTCGACCGACAATCCCGATGTCGGCGGGCGGTGGGCCATGACTTTTACGGACGATGCCGGCGTCGCCGAAAAGGATGTCGGTGAGTTCGCGCAGTCCCACGATGTAGTCACCGGAACCATCCTCACCGACACCGGCGATCAGCGTTACCTCGCGGGCCAGGTGCACGGCGATGAGCTGTACTTGTCCACCTTCGACGGCGCGCATCTGTTTCTGTACAAGGCGAAGGTGACGCCGGACGGCGGATTGGCCGGCGACTATTGGTCGGGGATGGCATATCACGAGAAGCTGACCGCGACGCGCGACGCGAATGCGGCGCTGCCGGATGCTTACTCGCTCACCACCATGCGCGGCGGATCGAAGCATTTCGACTTCGCGTTTCCGGATCTCGCAGGCAACACCGTCAGCTCCAAGGATCCGCAGTTCCAAAACAAGGTCATGATCGTCGCGCTGGCCGGCAGCTGGTGCCCGAATTGCCATGACGAGGCGGCTTTTCTCGAGCCGCTGTACCACGACTATCGCGCCAAGGGCTTGGAGGTCGTGTCGCTGATGTTCGAACATTTCGGTGATTTTCCGCACGCGGCCGAGGCGACGCAGCGATTCAGGCAGCACTACGGCATCGAATACACCACACTGATCGCCGGAATCTCGGACAAGGATGATGCCGGCAAGAAACTGCCCATGCTGGATCGCGTCTACGCGTTTCCCACCACGATTTTCATCGACAAAAAGGGCATGGTGCGCAAGATTCACACCGGCTTTTCCGGGCCTGCCACGGGCGATCACTACACCGAGTTCGTCGCCGAGGTGAAGGCCACCCTGGATCAGCTGTTGGCGGAGACCTGAAGATGCCCTCGTTCGACGTCGTGTCCGAGATCGACACCCATGAGCTGACCAATGCGGTCGATCAGGCGATCCGCGAACTCACGCAGCGCTTCGATTTCAAGGGCACGGACGCCAGCTTCGAGCTCGAGGAAACCACGGTGACCATGACGGCCCCGGCCGACTTTCAACTCAAACAGATGCTCGACATCCTCAAGCTGAGGATGTCCAAACGCGGCATCGACGTTGCCTGCCTCGAGGTAAAGGACCCTGAGGTGAATCTGGCGCGCGCCAAACAGCTGGTCATTTGCAAGCATGGCATCGACGCCGAGGCCGGCCGAAAGGTATCGCGCCTGATCAAGGATTCGAAGTTGAAGGTGCAGGCTCAGGTGCAGGGCGACAAGGTGCGGGTCATCGGCAAGAAGCGCGATGACCTTCAAGAGGCCATCGCCTTCCTGCGCAAGGCGGACGTGGGGGTGCCGCTGCAGTTCAACAACTTCAGGGACTAGCGACCGCCGCTCGAACGTTCGCGCTCACTGGACCACCGCTCACTGGACCACGATGGTACCGACCATGCGTGGATGAATCGAGCACGTGTAGTGATAGGTGCCGGGCTTGTCGAATTTGAAGGAGTAGCTTTCGTTGGTGTCCATGGCGCCGGAACGAAACACTCCGGTATCGCTGACCACGGTATGCGGCTCATCGTCCAGATTGGTCCAGGTCACCGTGGTGCCGACGCTCACCGTCATGGAAATCGGCGCGAACATGAAATCGTGCGCGGAGATCTTGATCGCGTCCGCCGCCGCCGCGGCGGACGTCGGAAGCGCCACGGTCAATGCCGCCGCCAATGCCGCCGCCATGATCATTGCCGCGCCAAAGGCGCTCCGATGCCGGCGCCGCTTCGGCCGGGATTGCCTGGCGCCGTTCATGCGAGGGTCTCGTCGGCAAGCCCTATGGTCCTGCCGTGCTTGAGCACCGAAACGCTGGTCACGCCGAGCATTTCGGCCAGCTGATCGGTGGGTACCTTGAGCGGGCCCGGCCCCGCGCCGACACCCGCGGCCGGTTGCGGATAGGCGGTGGAACGGGCGGTGTGAAAGGTCACGTTGCCCTCGACCTTCTGCACGATCTGGTGAATGTGTCCATTGAGTACGGTCACCGAGCCGAAGCGGCGCAGCTGGCTCATCAGCTGCCCGGAATCGCCGGTGCCCCAACCCCACGGTTCGTAGACGGTCCACAGCGGCATGTGCGCGAACACCACGATAGGCGTACTGGCCGAACGTCCCTTGAGGTCTGCGGCCACCCATGCCAGCTGCTCATCGCCCAAGGTACCCAAGCCGCCCGGTTTGAACTGCAGCACATTGATCAGTCCGATGAAGTGCACGCCGGAGTGATCGAAACTGTAGTACCCCTTGTTGTTCGATGCCTTGCCGAATCGATTGAAGTACTCGGTGACCGCCGCATCGGTGGTGTCGTGTTCACCGGGCACGGTATGCATCTCGGTGGTGCGCAGCCGCGAGAACAATTGATCGGCCAAATCGAATTCCGCGGCCTTCGACAGGTGCGTGATATCGCCCGTATGAATGATGAGAGCGGGCTGCTCGGCAATGCCGTTCACCAGGTCGATGGTGCGATTCAACGTGCCGTTGACGTCCGGGTTGGCATCCTTGTTGAAGCCGATATGCGTATCGCTGATCTGGACGAACAGCGGCTTGCCAAGCTTGGCAACATCCTTGCCGCCGCCCGCGGCCGAGGCGATGTCGATGGGCGTGAACACGCCCCCGGATAACGCAAAGACGGTCCCGGCCGCCCCGTAAGCCATGCACTTCAGCGCGTCGCGGCGCGATACGCGCAGTTGTCGGTCAGACATATCCAGCTCCTTTAAGTTGTCTCTCGGGAGACAGGACTTCGGAGCCTGCGAATCTATTCCCCTTTTCCCAGCTCCTTCAGCAACCGCACCAATCCGCGCAGCTCCTCCCAGCCGGTATCGGATACCGCGCAGTACTCGAGATTGCCGGTCTTCCAGAACTCCAGGTGGTAGCCGTTGCGGGTGGCGCTTCGCGCCGCCGGCGATTCATCCGAGGCCCAACTGAAGACATTGATGGTATGCGCGCCGTGCTGATAGACGACCACGGCGGCGCGTTGCCGGTCGAAGTAGTCCGCGCGGCCGCCGACCAGCTTGTAGCCCTGCGATTCGAAATCGGCCACCACCGGTGAAACATCGGCATGCCCCGCGAACCAGGGCTTCACCGTATGGCGCTCGCTGGAGACGACATCGATCAGGTGGTCCGGCATGAGCGAGCGCACATGCGCGTTCACCAACTCATCGAGCATCGGGTCGGGCCGCGCAGGCATCAGAATGAACAGCGCCAGCATGGCGGCGGCCGCCGCGCCGCCGAAACCGCCGAGCGCACCCATCCAAAAGGGACGACTCCGGCGCACGCCGCGTGCGCGCTCCAAGCCTCCGGGGGCGCCTTGGGGGACGCCTTGCGGGCGCCTGGTCTCGCGGTCCAGCGCCTCGGATATGCGTGCCTGCAACGTAGCAGGCGCCCGCTCGAATTGCAGTTCACGACGCAGCTTGGCGCGCACCTCCTGCAAGTCCTGCAGCAAGGCACGGCATTCCACGCAGTGCTCGACATGGCGTTCGATCTGGTCCGCCGCGAGCGGATCCAGCTGCGCATCGAAATACGCCTGTACCCGCAGCGATTCAGCGCACCGCACAGGGACCGTCCTCGGCTTCTTTCAGCCACCTGGCCTTCAGCGCAGCGCGGGATCGCGCCAGGCGCGACATGACCGTGCCGATCGGCACATTCGTGACGGCGGCGATCTGCGCGTAATCCATTTCCTCGATCTCACGCAGCCACAGCACGGTACGCTGCTCCTCGGGCAGGGAGGACAAGAGCCGGTCCAGGGTTTTGCTCTCGTCCCGCAGCAACGCAGCACCTTCGGGGCCGGGCATTTGGGAAATCATCGCATCACCGTCCCTCGCATCACTCTCGTCGGGCAGCGCGACGGCATCGCGCCGCTGCCGCTGCTTTGCCGCCGTGAAATGGCAATTCTTCACGATCACCAGCAGCCAGCTCTTCACGTCGGAGCCGCGCAGCGAGTCGAAACTGCGGAACGCCCGCAGAATCGCCTCCTGCACCACATCTTCCGCATCCGCGGGCGAATAGGTTAACCAACGCGCAAATCGATACGCCGCATCCAAGTGCGGCAATACCTGCGCCTCGAAGCGGCTTCGCGACTCATCCATACATCCGGCAAGACCTCCTCGGGCGGGATTTTATTCCCATTACGCAGCCATAGTTCGGCGAGGCGCATCCGGATGGTCGGCGAGCAGGTATTCTAGGACGCCAAAAAGGGAGGTCCGCTGTGGTCCGAAATTCGGTATTGGCGTCGGTTTGTCTGCTGACGATATGTTGCGCCGTGGGTGTGGCCTGGGCGCAGCAACCCTTCTTGACCGAACAGCAATGGAGCGCACTGCGCGAGGAGGCCTCGGGCACCTCACCCTTCGAAAACCTCCGAGTACTCACCGGCCTGCACCGCGTGCCGGCAACGCCGCAATTCGACCAGGCGGCGGACTTCATGCTGCGGCAGGCCCGGCAATATGGATTGCAGGATGCAGGTGCCGAGCAATTCCCGATCGACGGGCAGCTGCATTACGGGTTGATGCTCTCGCATTTCGCCTGGACCGTGACGTCGGCGCAGCTTTGGCAGCAAGAACCGCAACACATCTTGATCGCCGACTGGGCCACCGATCCTATTCGGCTGGCCGATTACAGCCGCAGCGCGGATGTGGAAGCGGCCCTCGTCGATGTCGGGCCCGGCACCGCGGAGTCCGACTATGACGGCAAGGATGTGCGCGGCAAGATCGTCCTGGCGGACGGCGTGCTATCGATCGTGCAAGCCCTGGCGGTCATGAAATTCGGCGCCGCCGGTGTCGTCAGCGACATGCTGAACCAGACCACGGCGTGGTCGGGCCTGAATCCGGACATCATCCGCTGGGGCCATTTGGATGCCCGACTGCCACGAGGGTTCGCCTTCATGGTTTCACGCGCTGCGGCCGCCGCCCTGCGCAAGCAAATGACCGATGGACGCATCGTGCTGAGCGCGCATGTCCAAGCCGAGGTGGGAGCCGGCCACTGGACGGTGGTGAGCGCCACGATTCCAGGCACCTTGCCGGCTGCCGATCGGCGCTATGGGGAAATCGTCTATAGCTGCCATCTCGATCACGAGCGGCCGGGAGCGAACGACAATGGCAGCGGCTGCGTCACGATTCTGGAATCGGCACGCCTGCTGAATCGTTTGATCGAGACGGGCAAACTGCCACGCCCGGCTCGCACGCTGCGCTTCATCTGGGGGCCCGAAATCGAGGGCACCATGGCCTACCTTCAGGGGCATCCGGAAGTTCGCCGCGCGCTGCGCGCCGATGTGCACATGGACATGGTGGGCGGCGATCCTTTCAAGAACAAATCCATGCTGCACGTTACGGAAACGCCCTGGTCGCTGCCCTCCTTCGTCACCGATGTCGGCATGGCTTTCGCCGAGACCATACGCGATGCGGCCGCGATATACGCCGAGGATGGCAGCCACGAGCGCGAGGCCGTCCTCGAAGATCGCAACGGCGCACCCGGCACGAGAAACGAATTCCTCGTGGACGAAACCCCTTACGCGGAAGGCAGCGATCACGATGACTACGATTCCTCGACGATCGCCGTGCCCTCCCTCTACTTGCGCGACTGGCCGGATATCTACATCCATACCGACCATGATTCGCTCGAGCAAATTGATGCCAGCAAGCTGCGGCGGGTGGCCTTGCTGGGCGCCGCCTCCGGCTACGCTCTGGCGACGCTCGACGGCGCTCGCGCCGCGCGCCTGCTGGCATTTTTTGCCGCGCGCTCGCAGCAGCGCTTGGCGCGAGGCTTCGAAAGGGCGCAGGCGTTGGTGGAGGATGCCGAAATGGAGCCGCAGCTGGGCTGGTACGAAGCGCACAATTTGCTGGCCCAGCAGCTGCGCCGTGAGATCGGAGCGCTGAACGGCTATGCCGCGTTCGCCCGGGCCGACTCCGGCGAAACCGCGCTCGCCGCCAAGTCGCTGAATGAACAGTCGGCGATCTTTGATCGGTGGGCCAGGGCCGAGGCCGCGAAGCGCGGCGTCAGCGACTTCAACAGGCGGCCGCCCTGGAGCACCCGGCCCGAGGCCGCGCGAGTGCCGCGCCGCATCGCCGAATTCGGCCCGCTCACGTATCAGAACGACGATGTGCTGCTGGATCGGCTCGGAGAGGAACGAGTCGCGAAGATTGCGCTGTTCGGAGCGGATTCGAACCGGCTGATCAAGACGCAGAACAGCGGCACCATGTACGCTTATGAAATCGTCAATTTCATCGACGGCAAGAGAACGGTGGGTGCCATCCGCGATGCGGTTGCCGCCGAACTAGGGCCCATCCCGTTGGAAACCGTGAACGACTACCTCGAGGCCTGCGAACAGGCCGGGATCGTCACCTTTCACTGAAGTAGGAGCCTGTCCTAATTTGGCGGCGGTACAGGTTTCGTCTTTGCCGGTTCAATGCCCTTGGAATAAATGACCGTGCCGTCCAGCTTCACGATGATGGCATCGATGTCGTCGATGCGATTGTATATCTCCATCGCCTTATCGGGACCCAGGACGAACGCCGTCTTGGAGAGGCCGTCGGTACGCGTGGCGTAAGGTCCGATCACGGTGGCGCTGCGCACTTTGCTGGCGGAGTGGCCGGTGTGAGGGTCGATGATGTGATGATAGCGCACGCCGTCCTCGTCGAAAAATCGTTCATAGTCGCCCGAAGTCGATATGGCGGCGTCGACCAGCGGGATACGCGTGATGACTTCGCCCTCGCCCTTGCGAGGATCGCGGATTCCGACCATCCAAGGTTTGCCGAAGCGATCGCCGATGATGCGGCTGTCGCCGCCGGCGGAGACATAGGCTCGGGTAAAACCGCGCGCCTTCAGCACATCGATGGCGCAGTCCACCGAATAGCCCTTGGCAATCCCGCCCAAGTCGATGCGCACGCCCTTTTGAGTGAACTGCACGGTCTGCTTCTTCGGATCGAGCAGCACGTGGCGATAATTCACGGCGGGCAGTGCCTTGCCGATTTGCTCCTCGCTGGGGCGAATATGATTACGGAAGTCGTACATGTACCCTACGCTGGCGTAGGTGATGTCGAATGCACCTTCGGTGAGCACGGAATACTGATTTGCCGCGACCAACAGATCGAATAGCTCCTTGCTGATGCGCATGGGCCCATCCGCGGCGTGGGCGTTTACCAGGGATACCTCGCTGGTGGGCTTGTACGTGCTCATGGATTCGTCGATGTGGCGCATCTCATCGAGCACCGCGTCTATGGCCCTTTCGGCCTTCTCCGTGTCCTCCGACCAGAGCTCCACGGTGATCCGCGTTCCCATGATGCCGTCCGTCACCCGCCTCACCCACTCGGCATGAGCAGGCTGCATCACACCGGCAAACACCAGCGCAATGAGTGCGCAAGCGTTCATGGTTGCCTTCATCGTCCGCTGCTCCTCGACCAGCGCCATTGCGCGATCACGAGAATACTTCCGACCATGCCGCCGAGGTGTGCGAAATGCGCCACGCCGGCCTCGGTTCCCGTGACGCCGAGGACCAGTTCGAGCGCGGCATAAATGGCGGCGAACAACCAAGCGGGCATGGGGATGGGGGGTATCAGCGGCACGACCTTGCGGGTCGGAAACAGGAACGCGTATGCCAAAAGCAGGCCGAAGACGCCGCCCGAGGCACCGATGGTGGGACTTGGCGCGGCCCCCAGCAGCACGGGAATGAACAGCTGGCTGAGCGCCGCGGTGACTACCGAGGCAAAGTAACAGGCGAGCAGACGGCCGGGCCCCAGGTAGCGCTCGACCTCCGCACCGAACATCCACAAGCCGAGCATGTTGAACAGCAGGTGGCTGACATGCGCCGTACTGTGCAGAAACGAATATGTGATCAGCTGCCAGATCCTGAAATAGACCTGGCCATCGATGGGCTGCAGCGGCCATAGCGCGAAGTAAGTCTCCATGCTGCCGCCGGAGAGTTGTTCGAGGACGAATATGAGTACATTCGCGCCGATGAGAACATTGACTGCGGAGAGCTTCATCTGGGGTATTTTACCGGGAGGTCGAGATAGCGCTGATCAACAAGGTCAAGCTGGGAGGCAAGGTCAAGCCAAGAGGCGCGCTGCTCCGCGGCGCGCCGAAACTCAAATTGGTGGCCATCGACGAGATGGCCGCCAACATCCACGACTTCCGCAGCGGCGGGCGGCGCGGGCGCGTGGTCCAAGAGCCCTCTTAAGTCTCTAGCCTCGAGCTGCCTTCTTCTCCTTCTTGGCGGCGCGCTTCTCCTCCAGCGTCTTGCTGGGCTTCTTCTTTTGCTCCTTCTTCCTCTCCATACCTTTGCTCATGGTTTGCTCCTGTTTTTTGGGGAAACGGCTCAATGCATCGCGTGCCGGCTTCGGGGCTTTCTCGGCGGCTCTGCTGATACGCAGTTCCCGTCCGGCTACCCGCACCTTCTGCAACTTGGCAAATATGTCCCTGGGCATGCCTTCCGGCAAGTCCACGTAGCTATGATCATCGCGAATATCCACGCGGCCGATGCGCACTCCCTCGATGCCCGCTTCGTTTGCAATGGCGCCGACGATGTTCCCCGGCTTTATACCGTGCGCAGCCCCGACTTCCAGCCGGTAGGTTTCCATGTGCGCGGCGCTCGGCCGGTCGCGCCTCGAAGGGGATGCGCGCGCGGATTTCGCGAAGCCACGCGGTGGCACCGCAAAATCCGCACGTGCGTACGACTCCCGCGGCTCCTCCGCGACGCGCGCCGGCACCCTTGCGGATTCCGCCGGCTTCGGCGCCAACAACAGCGGCGTCGAGCCTTGCGACATGCTCGCGAGCGCCACCGCGATGTCGATCAGGGGCAGGCCCGTCTCTGCCTGCATTTGTTCCAGTACGGGCCGGAATATGCTGGCCTCGGCCTTGCCGAGCGTGTCGCTGATACGTTGCTTGAATTTGGTGACGCGCAGCTCATTGACCGCATCGACACTCGGCAAATTCATCGGTTCGATGGCCTGGCGGGTGGCGCGCTCGATGGCACGCAGCATGTTGCGCTCGCGCGGCGCGATGAAGAGGATGGCTTCACCCTTGCGGCCCGCCCTGCCGGTGCGCCCGATGCGATGCACATACGACTCGGTGTCATACGGCACATCGTAGTTCACCACGTGGCTTATGCGTTCGACATCGAGACCGCGCGCCGCGACATCCGTGGCGACGACGATGTCGATTTGCCCGTCCTTGAGACGGCTGACGGTGCGCTCGCGATCGCGCTGCGCGATATCGCCGTTGAGCGGGGCCGCCGAAAATCCACGCGCTTCCAGCTTCTCGGCCAGTTCGACCGTGGCTTGCTTGGTACGCGTGAATACCAGCATGCCCTCGAAGATTTCGGCTTCCAGGATCCGCGTCAGGGCATCCAGCTTGTGCAGACCGCTCACCATCCAGTAGCGCTGACGTATGTTGGTCGCGGTGCTGGTCTTGCTCTTTATGGTGACTTCGACCGCATTGCGCAGATGCTTTTGCGCAATGCGGCGAATCGGCGCCGGCAGTGTGGCGGAAAACAGCGCGACCTGCCGCTGCGGCGGGGTCTGCTCGAGAATCGTTTCCACGGCATCGACGAAACCCATGCGCAGCATTTCATCGGCCTCATCGAGCACCAGCATGGTCAGCCCGCTGAGCTTCAAAGTGCCGCGATTCATATGATCGATGACGCGTCCCGGCGTGCCGACGACGACGTGCACGCCGCGCCGCAATGCGTTGAGCTGCGGCTGATAGCTTTGACCACCGTAGATCGGCAGCACATGAAAGCCTTTCAAATGCACCGCATACCGCACGAAGGCCTCGGCAACCTGCAAGGCCAGTTCGCGGGTCGGAACCAGCACCAGCACCTGCGGTTCGTGGCGGCTGAGATCGATTCGGGACAGGGCCGGAAGCGCGAACGCGGCGGTCTTGCCCGTGCCGGTTTGCGCCTGCCCGAGCATGTCGACCCCGGACAGCAGCACCGGGATGGTCTGCGCTTGGATCGGCGTCGGCGCCTCGTAACCGACATCCGCGAGCGCGCTCAAGACCTCCTCGGAAAGCGCAAGGCCGCGAAATGTCGCGGATTCAGTCAAGTCCGAGGGAACTGCATTCATAGGGAACGATCCGGGAAAAGTGCGGCCAGTCTAGCGGTTTGACGGCGTATTGCTACCATGCGCGTCCTGAAAGAGGGGAAATCATGGGACGCATATTCGAAGTCAGAAAGCACGCGATGTTCGCTCGTTGGAACCGCATGGCCAAGCAATTCACGCGCGTGGCAAAAGACATCGCCATGGCCGTACATGCGGGCGGCCCCGACCCTGCCGCCAATCCGACGCTGCGCCGGGTGCTGCAGAACGCCCGTGCGGTCAACATGCCGAAGGACAAGACCGACGCTGCGATTCGCCGCGCATCGGGCAAGGAGGCGGCGAACTACCAAGAGATTCTATATGAGGGATACGCCCCGCATGGCGTCGCGCTGCTGGTCGAAACCGCCACCGACAACCCGACGCGCACGGTCGGCAGTTTGCGCAATATCTTTCTCAAGGGCGCCGGCAATCTGGGCAATACCGGCAGCGTGAGTTTTTTGTTCAAGAAAATGGGCGTGTTTCGCCTGGATCCCAGCATGGTCAAGGATCAGGATGAACTCGAGCTCGACCTCATCGATTACGGGCTCGAGGAGATGGGCGAGAGCACGGGAGAAAAGGGCGAACCGCAGCTGGTGATCCGCTGCGCCTTCAACGATTTCGGCAAGCTGCAAGAGGCCCTGGAACGCCGCCATATCGCGCCTCTGTCGGCCGAACATGAATACATCTGCTCGGTGCCGATCGAGCTGCCCGAGGCCCACGCGGCCGAGGTGCTGGCCCTGATCGATAAACTCGAGCAGGACGACGATGTGCAGAAGGTGTTTCACACCCTCGCATGAGCATGAACAAACCTTAATGCTGCGGGGGGTCTGGCGGACCGGCCAGACCTTAACTCTTTTTCATGCTGTCATCCTTATGGAGGCGCCCCGCGTTGTCTTCCTCGAGAGCCACAAATCTGGAGGATGTATGAAGACTTTATTCAAGTTATTGATTCCGATAGGGTTATTTGCAATGAGCGGCTGCGTGGTCGCGCCCTACGGGTATCATCGCGGTTATTGGTACGGCGGCCCGCGCGTGGCCGTGGTTGCCCCCGCGCCGGTCGTAGTCGTTCGGCCGTAAGTTCGATGCGGGCCGCGAGTGCAGGACTTTGCGGGCGGGTGGGATAATGGCGCTGCATGGCCACCCACCCGTTCCGCATCGTCAATGTGTTCACCCAAGATCAGGGTGCGCTCAGCGGCAATCCTCTGTGCGTGTTCGAGAACGCTGAAGCGTTCAGCACCGAGACGATGCAAGGACTGGCACGCCAGTTCAATCTTTCGGAAACCACCTTTCTTCTTCCATCCACGCGCGGCGCGGCGCGGGTTCGGATATTCACACCGACCTATGAAATGCCGTTCGCCGGCCACCCGACGCTCGGCAGCGCGCACGTGTGCCGTGCCCTCAAGCTCGGCGGCGACTCCCTCGAATTGGAAATGCAGGCTGGGATGATACCGGTGCGCGCCGCCGGCGATCGTTGGACCCTGACCGCTTTGAGCCCAAGTTGGCGCGAACTCGATGGATCCCGAAGCACATTGGCCGCCGCGCTGGGACTCGAAGCGCGCGATATCGGCGAGCGGCCGCTGTGGGTGAAAGCGGGAAAGGAGCAGCTGGTGGTGCCGCTGACATCCACTGATGCGGTGCGGCGCACGGTGCCGGATTCGCAGCTGCTCAATGGCATCCGCAGCGAAGATGGCCAGAGCATGGCCTACGTTTTTGCCTTCGATGGCGCCGCCCGTGCGCTGGCGCGGTTCTTCTTTCCGCAAGGCACAGCCGTGCTCGAGGATCCGGCGACCGGCTCGGCCACTGCCAATTTCGGCGGCTGGTGGCTTGCCATGCAGCGCCGGCTGCCGGTGGAATTGCAGATCGCGCAAGGCGAGCAGGCCGGGCGCCCTTCGCATTTGTTCCTGCAGGTCAATGAGCGACGAGAGATCCGCGTCGGCGGCGATGTGCTGGAAATCGGCAGGGGTACGATCAGTCTCTAGAAGTGAATGATGCTGCGCGCCCAGTGCAGCACCGGCAGCAGCCGCGGCGTCACCAACTTGAGCGCCTGGTCGAATTGCAGCCAGCGCGCTTCGTGGTGTTCCGGCACGCCTAGATCAGGATTGACGGGAAGCCGCACCGCCGTGTTGCTGCTGCGCGCGAGATAGTAGCGGGAAATCTTGCCCTTGTTGTAAGGACCCGTCTCGAGGAAATCCATGCCCCAGTCGAAGGACAGATTGTCCAACGTGGTTTCCTCGCGCACTTCGCGCAGGGCCGCGTCGATCGGCTGCTCTCCCGGCTCCACCAAGCCCTTGGGAAAGTCCCAATTTTTATAGGCACGCAGCAGTAGAAAGTGCACGTTCGGGCGCGCCACGTTCACCACCACCACGCCCGAGGAGAGTCTGGTGGGGTGAGCGCTGCCGGGCATGCATCAAGCGGCCGCGGATAGCGGCGAACGGATCAGATGGTCGAATGCGCTCAAGGAAGCCTTGGCGCCCTCGCCCATCGCGATGACGATCTGCTTGTAGGGCACGACGGTGCAATCGCCGGCGGCGAAAACGCCGGGAACGGAAGTCTGGCCGCGCGCATCCACCTCGATTTCTCCACGCGGCGAGAGTTTCACGGTGCCCTTCAGCCAGTCGGTATTCGGTATCAAACCGATCTGCACGAACACGCCCGCCAGTTCCAGCTCGCGCAATTCGCCGCTGCTGCGCTCTTTGTACTTGATGCCGATCACGCGTTGTCCGTCACCCACCACTTCGGTGGTCTGAGCATGCGTGATTACGGTGACGTTGGAAAGGCTCATTAATTTCCGCACCAGGACGGCGTCCGCACGCAGCGATGGATCGAACTCGATCAGCGTGACGTGGCTGACGAGCCCCGCAAGATCGATCGCGGCTTCCACGCCGGAGTTGCCGCCGCCGATCACGGCAACGCGCTTGCCTTTGAACAAGGGTCCGTCGCAGTGCGGGCAATAGGCGACCCCGCGGTTGCGGTATTCCCGTTCGCCCGGCACGTTGATTTCACGCCAGCGCGCACCCGTGGCGAGCACCACGGAGCGCGCCTTCAGCGATGCCCCGCCCGCCAATTTAACCTCGATCATGTCGCCCGGCACCAGCGCTTCGGCGCGCTGCAGGTTCATCACATCCACATCGTAGGTCGTGACGTGCTGTTCCAAACCGGTGGCCAGCTTATGGCCATGCGTCTCCTTGACCGATATGAAATTCTCGATGCCGACGGTATCGAGCAGCTGGCCGCCCAAACGCTCGGCGGCAATGCCGGTGCGTATGCCCTTGCGCGCCGCATAGATCGCCGCCGCCGCACCCGCAGGACCGCCGCCCACGACCAGCACGTCGAACGGCGCCTTGGCATCGATCTTGGCAGCTTCGCGTTGCGCCGTGCCCGAATCGAGTTTGCCGATGATCTCCGGCAATTCCATGCGTCCCTGACCGAAGGGTGCGCCGTTCAAGAACACGGCGGGCACGCCCATAACCTGGCGCCGCTCCACCTCGCCCTGAAAAACCGCGCCGTCGATCATGGTGTGGCGAATCTTCGGATTGAGCGCCGCCATGGCGTTCAGCGCCTGGACCACGTCGGGACAGCTCTGACAAGTCAGCGAAACGAATGTCTCGAAATTGAATTCGCCGTCCAGACTCTTGATCTGGTCGACGACGGCTTGGTCTATCTTGGGCGGATAGCCGCCGGTCTGCAGCAGCGCCAATACCAGCGAGGTAAACTCATGTCCCATGGGCACGCCGGCGAAACGCATTTGCGGCTCCGCACCCGGCCGCCGCAACGCGAACGACGGCAGCAACTGCTCAGGATCGCGCCCGACGACTTTCACCAGGTCCGACAGCGACTCGAGGTCGTTCAGCAATTCGAGCATTTCCTTCGACTTCTCGCCGTCGTCGACCGAGGCAATGATTTCCACCGGTTGCGAAATCCGCTCCAGATAGCCCTTGAGTTGCGTTTTCATGTTGCTGTCGAGCATGGCATGCACCTTGAATTCTTCGGCGCACACGCCCCTTCTCCGCGAGGGGCGTGCGCACCTATTCGTCTTGAATATTCGTCCTAGATGTTCGTCTTGGAAATCAACCTCAGATCTTACCGACCAGATCCAACGAGGGCGACAGGGTCTTCTCGCCGGGCGTCCACTTGGCCGGGCACACTTCGCCCGGATGAGCGGCCACGTATTGCGCGGCCCTGACCTTGCGCAGCAACTCCTTCGCGTCGCGGCCGATGCCGTTGTCATGGATCTCGATGATCTTGATCTTGCCGGCCGGATCGATGACGAATGTGCCGCGATACGCCAGGCCTTCTTCCTCGATCAGTACCTCGAAATTTCGTGCCAGCGCCGCGGTCGGATCGCCTACCAGCGGATACTGCACCTTCTTGATCGTGTCCGACGTGTCGTGCCAGGCCTTGTGTGCGAAATGCGTGTCCGTGGATACGCCGTAAACCTCGACACCGAGTTTCTTGAATTCCGCGTAGTTGTCGGCCAGATCGCCGAGTTCGGTCGGGCAAACGAAGGTGAAGTCTGCCGGATAGAAGACGACGACCGACCACTTTCCCTTGAAGCTCTCGTTCGTGACCGGCACGAACTTGCCGTTGTGATAGGCGGTCGCCTTGAAAGGTTTAACTTCGGTATTGATCAATGACATGAAAGGCTCCTCGAGCAGGTGTGGAAACTAGCGGCCATCATAGCAGCGCCGGGTCAATTATTGACATTGATTGTAATGATCATATTGATAGACTACCTCTATGAGTGAAAATCCATGAACCTCAAAGACTTGAAATATCTGGTGGCCCTGGCCGACACCGGCCATTTCGGCAAGGCCGCCGAGCGCACCTTCGTCAGCCAGCCTACCTTGTCCGCCCAGCTGAAAAAGCTGGAGGAATACCTGGGCGTCAAATTGGTGGAGCGGCAGCCCAAGAACGTACAGCTCACCGAGGTCGGCAAGCAAGTGGTGGTACGGGCGCGCCGCATGCTGGATGAAGGCGATGAAATCATCGCCCTGGCGCGCAGCAACACGGATCCATTCGCCGGCAAGCTGAAGGTGGGCCTGATACCCACCGTCGGACCCTATTTGTTGCCCCGCGTCATGCTGAAGATCCGCAAGACGCTGCCTCACCTGGGGTTGATGCTCTATGAATATCAAACGGAACCGCTGTTGAAGCGGTTGCGCGACGGAGAAATCGATCTGGGCATCCTGGCGCTGCCCGCGGCGCAGGATGGCATGGAGTCGCGTGCGCTCTACGAGGAAGCGTTCACCGTGGCGCTGCCCAACGGCCACCCGTTGGCTGCGAAGTCGAGCATCAAGGTGGCGGATCTCAAAGGCCACACGCTGCTGCTGCTGGAGGATGGGCACTGTCTGCGCGACCAAGCGCTCGAAGTCTGCAGCCGCATCGATGTGCGCGAGGCCGAAGACTTCCGCGCGACCAGTCTCGAAACGTTGCGGCAGATGGTGATTGCCGGACTCGGCATCACGCTGCTGCCGGAAATGGCCGTGGAAGCGCCGTTCGGTTCGCAGCGCGGCATCACGATCCGTCAATTCGCCAAGCCGAGTCCCTCGCGCACCGTGGGCGCCGTATGGCGCAAGTCGAGCACGCGGGCGGCCGCGGTCGGTGCCGTGTGCGACCTCATCCATGAGGCCATTTCGAGCCGCTGAAGCATTTCGAGCCGCTGAAGCATTTCGAGCCGCTGAAGCATGCCGAGCGCTGACGCCCATGCGCGCCGGATTCGTGACGCCGGTCTCAATGCTGCGATCGGACGCTGGCTTATGCCGATCATTTCACATATTGCCCGCGTCGGACGCGGCAAACTGCGGTCGAAAGGAAAGCCCGTCATGAATGCCCGCTCCGTCCCATCCGCAAGCACGGCCGCGAACACGCCAATCGCGCCGCGCTTCGACCGCAAATTCATCGAGGATCACCAGCTTCTCGAGCGCTATCTCGACGGCAAGCTGCCGCTCAAAGGCGCTCGCGACCTCGAAGCCTGGTGCCGCAATAATCCCGATTACTTGAATGAACTGAAGCTGTCCGAACGCGCGCAGTCCAGCCTTAAATTGCTGGAGGCCTGCGGCAAGCCCGTGGATCTGACCGAACCGCAGCCGCCATGGTGGAAGTCGGTGTATTTATTGATCGGACTTAGTGTGGCGACGCTATTGAGTCTGGCGGCATTTTGGGTGCTGTTCGGCAAGTACTTCATCCTGCAAAATCGCCTCGAAGAAGCGCGCACCGTATCGAATCAAGGTCCCTTGGTGCAGCCGGCCAGCGAAACCAGCGTGACCATTACGCCGGATCGCGCCCCAGACTTGAGCCAGGCGCGCATCGTCCTCAGCCGCGCCAAGCCGCAGTTGCTGGACGTGCATATCGACTTAGGCTATACGCAGCCGGGCAGCACCGGGCCGCAGACGAATGCCGCGGCCATGGCGAAGAAGCTCATGACCTTTCGCATGATCGTCGACAAGAAGGATCAGGGCCGCGCCCTGATCCTCAACAATTTGCTCAAGGATTCCAACAATCAGTTGCGCCTCACGCTGAATTCAACGGGACTCTCGGCCGGCATATATACCGTCCGCATCGAGGGCGTGCCGTTCGGCGGCGGCCCCTACCCGTTGGGTTGGATGCTGCTCGAGGTGAAGTGACGGAGCCTCATTCTTCTCAGGCTCAAGGGTCGCGCAACGTGACGATGGGCGGCGTGTTCACGACGCTGCGCGTCGCGAGCGTGCCGCTGAGGCCGACCAATATCGTTCCGCACACCAAGCCCGCGACGAACACTTCCGGATCGACGCTGTACTCGAGCGAGAACAGCCGGTGCGCCAAAATCCAGCCGATGCCGGTCGCGCCGAACGCCGCCAAGGTTCCGGACAGAAAGCCGAGCGCCGAGAATTCCGCCGCCACGCCTTGCAGGACCATTCCACGGGACGCACCCAGCGTGCGCAGCATCGCACTCTCGTAGCGGCGCTCGTCGCGCGTCGATTGGACCGCCGCCAACAGCACCACCACTCCCGCAGCCAGGGTGAACAGAAACACGTACTGCACGGCCAGGGTGGCGCGATCCATGATGCCGCGTATTTGCTTGAGAATGGCGTCCACATCGAAAACCGACACCGTGGGGAATTGGCGCACCAGATCCCCCAGGGCCGGCCGCTGCTGCGACGTCAGATAGATGGCGGTCATATAAGTGCCCGCGGCACCGTCCAAGAGGCCCGGTGGGAACACCAGAAAGAAATTCGGCCGAAAGCTATCCCAGCGTATTTTCCTGATGCTGGCGACCGCGACTTCCAGTTTTTCGCCGGCGATATCGAATGCGAGCTTGTCGCCGACCTTGAGATGCAGAGCATCCGCGTATTCGGACGAGATCGACACCAAGGGCTTGCCGACGTCCGCTGCCGTCCACCACCGGCCGGCGGTGAGTTGGTTGTCGGGCATCAATTTCTCGGACCAGGTCAGATTCTGTTCCCGGTCGATATAGCCGCGCGCCGCTTCGCCGCGTGCTCTCAAGGCCGCTCCGTTCTCCCCGTTGATTGCAGTCATGCGCGCCCGCACCATCGGATACATGGCGGGCGAACCGAACTGATGGGACTGGAGAAATACCAGCAGCGAATTGCGCTCATCGGGACGTATGTTGATGAGAAAATTGTTGGGTACGTCGGCCGGCAAGCTGCGGCGCCAGTCGTTGAGCAGATCGCCGCGCACCACAGCGAGCAACAGCAGCACCATCAGCCCCAGTCCGAAGGCAACGATCTGCACCACGCTGCCCGCGCCGCGGCGCGATACATTGGCAAGTCCATAACGCCATGCCACGCCGACGCCGCCGCGCAGGCGTCCGGTGATGCGTACCAAGGCAAAGCCCGCCAGGGTCAGCGCCAAGCCGACGCCGAGTACGCCGGCCAATACGCTCAGGACCAGTTCCGTGTCGTGCACCAAGCTCCAGAGAATCGCCAGGAGCGCGGCCAGCGCCAGCAGGTACGTGACGCCGTAGCGCAGCGGCGGTGCGCTCACCGTCTTGCGCAGCACCCTGGCCGGCGGCGTGTTCTTCAGCTGCAGCAGCGGCGGCAGCGCGAATCCGAGCAGCATGGCGAGCACGGTGACCAGCGCTATCGGCAGCGGGGCGAGCGAGGCCGGCGGCAAAACCGTGCGTATCAAATCCCGCAGCAGCCATGCAATGCCCCATTGCGCCAGATAGCCGAGCAAGGCGCCCAGCAGCACCGCGAACAACGCCAGCAGCGTCAGTTCGATCAACGAGATCGACAACACGAACGCTTGCGCGGCGCCCATGCATTTCATCAATGCGACCGTGTCAATGTGGCGAATTGCATAGCGTCGCGCGCCCATGACGACGGCAACCGCGCCCAACAGCACCGAAGAAAGGCTGGCAAGATTCAAGAATCGAATGGCGCGCTCGATGGCCGAGCTCAATTGGCGGCTCGAATCCCGAACGTCTTGGATGCGCTCTCCCGGCTGCTTGTTCGCCTCGAGGAATCGCCGAAACTCGGCCACGGTGTCGCTTGCGCCGGCGAAAAGCGCGTAGTAGTTGACGCGGCTGCCGGGTTGAATCAGCTGAGTCGAGCCCACTTCGTCGTAATCGATCAGCGCGGCGGGAGCCAGATTTACGAATCCGCCGCCCTGGTCGGGGCGGTAGTCGAGGACTTGCGTGACGCGAAAGGTGCCGGCGCCGATGCGCAACGAGGTGCCGAGCTGGATCTGCAGCTGCGCCATGATGCGCGCGTCCAGCCATACTTCGCCGCGGCCGGGAATTTTGTCCGTGTCCCGTGCGGGGCCAAAAGGCACGTCCGCGATGCGCACGCGGCCGCGCAGCGGATAGTTGCTCGAAACCGCGTTGAACGCAGCAAGCTGACTTAGATCGCCGTTGAAGATCGCCGTCGGAAAGGAAAGTATCCTGGCGGTCTGCAAGCCGCGCGCGCGCGCGACGTCGAGATAGCGCTGCGGTATCGGCGCGGAACCCTCGAGCCGCAAATCGGCCGCCAGGACTTCCGCCGCTTGCGCGCTCACCGCCTGCGAAATTCTGCTCGTGAAGAAACCCACGGCTGTCAGCGACAGGACCGCCACGGTGAGCGCCAGCACCAATACCGACAACTCGCCCGACTTGACGTCGCGCCAAAGATTTCGCACGGCGAATCTCAAGATCGGCATCAGCTCACCGCGTGTCCGGCATCGAGTTCCAGTATCCGCCCGCAGCGCCGCGCCAAGGTGCGATCGTGCGTGACCAGAATCAAGGTGCTGCCGATGCTGCGATTGAGATCGAACAAGAGATCCGTGATGCGTAGGCCGGTGGCCGTGTCCAGATTGCCCGTCGGCTCGTCCGCGAACAGCACCGCCGGATGCGTGACGAACGCGCGCGCGATGGCGACCCGCTGCTGCTCGCCGCCCGACAATTGTTTCGGGTAGTGGGCGACCCGCGGCGACAGCCCCACTTGATCCATTGCGGCCGCTGCCAGCTGCCGCGCATCGCGTTTGCCTGCGAGTTCCAGCGGCAGCATGACGTTTTCGATCGCCGTCAATGACGGAATGAGGTGGAACGACTGAAACACGAATCCGACGTGGCGGCCGCGCAATGCGGCGCGCCCATCCTCGTCGAGTTCGGTCAAGTCGACGCCGGCGATCAACACGCGCCCGGTGCTGGGCGAATCGAGGCCGGCCAGAAGCGCGAGCAGCGTCGACTTGCCGGCGCCGGACGCGCCGACGATTGCCAGGGTCTCGCCGGCTCGCACGCTGGTGCTGACATCGGCGAGAATGGTCAGAGGCCCTTCCGGGCTGGCGACGGTTTTGGAGACACTCCGGGCTTCGAGAACGATTTGATCTTGCATGTAGGAGTCGAGCGTGAAACGGCTGTTTTTCCTGGTGACGTTGCTGTTGGCGGGTGTTTCGGCCCAAGCCGAAGCCCCGGTGATACTCGTATTCGGCGATAGCATCAGCGCCGGCTACGGGCTGGCGCGCGTAGAGCTGGGCTGGGTGGAATTGCTCAAGACGAGGCTCAAGACCGAAGGTTACGGGTACCAGGTCGTCAACGCCAGTGTGAGCGGCGAAACCACGGCCGGCGGCCTCGCTCGCCTGCCGCGGGCGCTCGAGCTGCATCATCCCAAAATCGTCATATTGGAATTGGGGGGCAACGACGGATTGCGCGCGCTTCCCGTGCCGCAGATGCGCGACAACTTCGCGCAGATGATCGAGCTATCGGCTCACGCGGGCGCGAAAGTATTGGTGTTGGGCATGCGCATACCGCCCAATTACGGTCCGCAATACACCGCGCAATTCGCGGCGGTCTATGGCGACCTCGCGCGCGCCGACAATGTGCCGCTGGTGCCGTTTCTCATGGACCATATCGCGCTGCAGCCCGAGCTGATGCAGGGCGACGATATTCACCCGAACGTCGAAGGCCAGCCCGTCTTGCTCGACAACGTGTGGCCGGTATTGCAGCCAATGCTCAAAAAATAGCCGCGCCGCAGGCCGCCGCGGCTCAAGCCGGCTAGTTCGCGGGAGCGGGCGCCGCCGGGGGCGATGCCAATCGTTCGCGCGCGTCGAACGGCAGGATGCTGGTCACATTGAGCAAAAAAGCAGTGTGTTGGCGCGACGTGGTGGCTTCGAACATCGAGCCGTGCACGGCGACGTGCGAATTCTCGCCGATATCCCTGGGAAACTCGGCCAATCCGACCATTTGCACGTCGTTTGCCGGCAAGCAGCGGCTGCTTTGCGCCGGTGCGTATATATAGGCAGTCGTGTCGAGCGCCAAAATGGCCACATTGTCGATGCCGTCCGGCGCCGGGTAATCGTGAAAATGCACTATTCCCGAAAAGTCGTGTTTGACCGGCTGCAAGAACAGGCATGGCCCGTACCCGAGCACGCAACCCGAGAGCGCGGCGAAGCCAGCGAGGCACAGCAGCGGCCGAACCATCGTCATGTCGTCACCGGCGAAGAACTCATTGCCGTAGTTTATGCTATACCCGCCGACCTTGACTCGAGGAAACTTAAGCGCGTGGACCGAAATTGGCTGTTGCAATACCCGGCTGGCGTGCCGGCCGACATCGACCCGGACCGGGTTGCGTCGCTCAAGGTGTTGATCGAGGAGGCCATGGCGACCTACCGGCGCATGCCGGCGTTCACCAACATGGGCGCGACCTTGACCTATGCGCAACTCGACGAACTCAGCCGCGCATTCGCGGCCTGGCTGCAGCATAAATCGGGACTGGTGCGCGGCGATCGTGTTGCACTCATGATGCCCAACATACTGCAGTATCCGATCGCCCTGTTCGGCGTACTGCGCGCCGGCATGGTGGCGGTCAATACCAATCCTCTGTACACGCCGCGCGAACTGGAGCATCAACTGAAGGATTCGGGCGCAAAGGCCATCGTCATCGTCGAGAACTTCGCGCATGTGCTTCAGGAAGTATTGCCGCGCACGGAATTGAAGAACGTGCTGGTAACCGGCGTCGGCGATCTGCTCGGTGTACCGAAGGGCTTCATCGTGAATCTGGTGTTGCGCCTGCGCAAGCAGGTGCCGGCATGGAAAATGCCGGGTGCGCAATCCTTCAAGAGCGCCATCGGCGTCGGATTGGGGCTCAAGCTGGAGCCCGTCGAACTGCGGCACGATGACATCGCCTTCCTGCAGTATACCGGGGGTACGACCGGGGTGGCCAAGGCCGCCATGCTCACCCACCGCAACATGGTGGCCAATCTCCTGCAAGCCCTCGCGTGGATCGAGCCTGCCCTGCAGGCCGGCGGTCCGCGCGTCGTCGTCACGCCGTTGCCGCTCTACCATATATTCGCGCTCACCGCTAATTGCCTGTGCTTTCTGCCGCTCGGCGCGCTCAATGTCTTGATCACCAATCCGCGCGACTTTCCCGCGTTCGTCAAAGAATTGAAGAAGCACAAATTCAATTTCATCAGCGGCGTCAACACGCTGTTCAACGGACTGCTGCACACGCCCGGATTCGAAAGCATCGACTTCAGCACACTGCGCGCCACCTTGGCCGGAGGCATGGCCGTGCAGTCGGTCGTGGCGGAGCGTTGGCGCAAGGTCACGGGCAACAGTCTGACGCAGGGCTGGGGATTGACCGAGACTTCGCCGTTGGTTACCGCGAATCCCATCGGCATGGAATTCAACGGTTCGGTGGGGCTACCGGTGTCCTCGACCGACGTATCCATCCGCGACGACAACGGCAAAGAGGTGCCCGTGAACGGCGTCGGCGAAATCTGCGTGTTCGGCCCCCAGGTGATGCGCGGCTACTGGAATCGCCCCGACGAGACCGAGAAGGTGATGTTCGGCGATTGGCTGCGCACGGGCGATATCGGCAGGATGGACGAGAAGGGTTACGTTTTCATCGAGGATCGCAAGAAGGACATGATTCTCGTGTCCGGCTTCAACGTGTACCCGAACGAGGTCGAAGGCGTGGCCGCCGAGCATCCCGGCGTATTGGAGGTCGCGGCAGTGGCGCAGCCCGATGAGAATTCCGGCGAAGTGGTCGCGTTGTTCGTGGTCAAGAAGGACCCGAATCTCACCGCAGAGCAGCTCATCGCGCATTGCCGCAAGTCGCTCACCGGCTACAAAGTGCCGCGGCATGTTTACTTCCGCAGCGAGTTGCCCAAGACCAACGTCGGCAAGATCCTGCGCCGCGCGCTGCGCGACGAGCTTCGAAACGCGGCCGCAGGCGGCGCGGGCGCGGCAGCTGCAAAACCGGGCTGATGCGCTAAATTCAGGGCGCTTCAGCCCGGCTCGTAGTCCTGCACGGTTTTCACCAGCACTGCGACGCGCTCCGGGTCGACCTCGGGCGTGATGCCATGACCGAGATTGAACACGTGGCCCGCGCCGGCGCCGAAGCTTCGCAGCACTCGCAGCGTTTCAGCGCGCAGTTGGTCGGGCGGCGCGAGCAACGCGGCGGGGTCGAGGTTGCCCTGCAGGGCGACGCGCCCCTCCACGGCTTGGCGCGCAACGCTCAAGTCGGTATTCCAGTCGACGCCGACGGCGTCGCAGCCGATACGCGCGATCTTCGCCAGCCATGCGCCGCCGCCCTTGGTGAATACGATGTTCGGCACGCGCCGTCCTTGCGCGTGACGCGTCAACGCATCGATGACCTCGGCCATGTAGCGCAGCGAAAAGTCCTGATACTGGGCCGGCGTCAACACGCCTCCCCAGGTATCGAAGAGCATCACGGCTTGCGCGCCGGCCGCAATCTGCGCATTCAAGTACAAGATGGTTGCCTTGGCCAGAATCGCCAGCAAACGGTGCAGCTCGAGCGGCGCCTGATACATCATGCGCTTGATCTGACCGAACGTCTTGCTGCCCCCGCCCTCCACCATGTAGGTCGCGACCGTCCAAGGACTGCCGGCGAATCCGATGAGCGGCACCCGGCCATGCAGTTCGCTGCGAACCAGCGCCACGGCGTCGACGACGTATTTGAGATCCGTGCCCGGGTCGGGAACGCCCAACTTATCGATGTCCGCGGGGCCGCGCACCGGCCGCGCGAACCGCGGGCCTTCGCCGGCCTCGAATTCCAGCCCGAGATTCATGGCGTGCGGTATGGTCAAAATATCCGAAAACAGTATCGCTGCATCCAGCGGGTAGCGATCGACGGGCTGCAGGGTGATTTCGCAGGCGATGGCAGGATTGGTGCACATCTGCAGAAATCCGCCGGCGCGCGCGCGCAACGCGCGATATTCGGGCAGGTAGCGGCCGGCCTGTCGCATCAGCCATATCGGCCGGCGCGGCGTCGGCTCGCGCAGCAATGCGCGCAGCAACAGGTCATTCTGCAGCGGTTCGTTCAAGTGCGCTCGCTGGGCTCGAACAGCCGCGAATGTTCGAGAATGGCATAGCGATCCGTCATGCCGGCGATGTAGTCCGCCACGGCGCGGGCCCGTCCTGCCGGGCCGCGCTGCGACTCCAGGCGGCTGCCCGTCGCTTTGTGCTCGTCGGGCATCAAGGTCGGGTCATTGAAAAACGCATCGAACAATTCGCGCACGATGCGGCGCGCCTTCGCGGTCATGCGGCGCACCTTGTAGTGTTTGTAGAGCGATTCGCGCAAGAACGATTTGAGCGCTTGATTGGAATCGCGCGTCGCCTCGCTGAATCCTATCAGCGGCCCGGGATTGGCGCGCACCTCCGCGATGGAACCGACGCCGGATGCTTGCAGGCGGGCCCTCGAGGCATCGATCAAGTCGGTCACGAGGTGATTGATCATGCGGCGCAGGATCTCATAGACCAGACGGCGCCCGGCAAGCGCCGGATACCGCGCCAGCACCTCGGAGTGAAAGCCGCTGAACAGCGGCACGCCGAGCAGCTGGTCCACCGTGATGAGTCCGGCGCGAATGCCATCCTCCACATCGTGATTGTTGTAGGCGATCTCGTCGGCAAAGTTGGCGAGCTGCGCCTCCAAGCCGGGCTGCCGGCGGTTGACGAAGCGTTCCCCCACATCC